>Ga0208300_100859_pt1 | contig 16465 bp, 15 predicted proteins | sample 23_taG_FD_184096 | JGI IMG/M metagenome (GOLD analysis project Ga0208300, IMG submission 184096) | Marine viral communities from Cariaco Basin, Caribbean Sea - 23_WHOI_OMZ (SPAdes) (version 2) | ecosystem: Environmental > Aquatic > Marine > Oceanic | place: Caribbean Sea: Cariaco Basin... | reverse complement strand
CGCGGCCGCGAGGACTAGGGACCTATAGCTATGAAAATGATCACGGCGGTAATCAAACCGTTCAAAGTGGATGACGTACGCGACGCCCTGGCGCAGATCGGCGTTCAGGGCATGACCGTCACCGAGGTAAAGGGCTTCGGCCGTCAGAAGGGCCACACCGAGCTCTATCGGGGCGCCGAGTACGTGGTGGATTTCGTGCCCAAGGTGAAGCTGGAGCTGGCGGTGGTGGACGAGCGCGTCGATCAGGCCGTGGAGGCCATCGCCCAGGCGGCCAGCAGCGGCAAGATTGGCGACGGCAAGATCTTCATCACCGCGCTGGAGCAGGCTCTGCGTATCCGCACCGGTGAAACCGACAACGACGCCCTGTAAGGAGGCCCCATGCGATATCTGATTGCGGGCCTGCTGGCCCTGACGCCGTCTCTGGCGCTGGCGGACACCCTGGATAAAAGCGACAGCGCCTGGATTCTCACCGCCACCGCGCTGGTGCTGTTCATGACCCTGCCGGGTCTGGCGCTGTTCTACGGCGGCCTGGTGCGTAACAAGAACGTGCTGTCGGTACTGATGCAGTGCTTCGCCATCGCCTGCGCGGTGTCGCTGGTGTGGCTGGTGGTGGGCTATTCCCTGGCGTTTTCCGACGGTGGCGCGGCCAACGCCTGGATCGGCGGCCTCAGCCATGTGTTCTTCGACGGCATCGGCCGCGACACGCTGGAGGGCAACCTGCCCAAGAGCCTGCACGGTCTGTTCCAGATGACCTTCGCGATCATTACCCCGGCGCTGATTGTCGGCGCCTTCGCCGAGCGCATGCGTTTCGGCGCCATGCTGGCGTTTTCGGTGCTGTGGGTGCTGGGTGTGTACGTGCCGATCTGTCACTGGGTGTGGGGCGGCGGCTGGCTCGCCGAACTGGGCCTGTACGACTTCGCCGGCGGCACCGTGGTGCACATCACCGCCGGTGTGGCGGCGCTGGTGGCGGCGGTGGTGCTGGGCCGCCGTCAGGACTGGCCCGGCCAGGCCATGAAGCCGCACAACATGACCATGACGGTGATGGGCGCCGGCATGCTGTGGGTGGGCTGGTTCGGCTTTAACGGCGGCTCCGCCCTGGCCGCCGACGGCAACGCCTCCATGGCCATGCTGGTGACTCATATTTCCGCCGCCGCCGGCTCCCTGGCCTGGGTGACGCTGGAAGCGGTCAAGTTCGGCAAGCCCTCGGCGCTGGGCATCGCCACCGGCATGGTGGCCGGCCTGGGCACCATCACCCCGGCGTCCGGCTTTGTCGGCCCCGGCGGCGCGCTGCTGATCGGTCTGGCCGCCGGCGTGATCTGTTTCTATATGGTGCTGGTGGTCAAGCAGAAGTGGCGCATCGACGATTCCCTGGACGTGTTCCCGGTGCACGGCATCGGCGGTGTGCTGGGTACGCTGCTGGCCGGCGTGTTCGCCTCCACGGAGCTGGGCGTGTTCTCCGGCTACGGCTTCGCCAAGCCGGAATACGGCATGCTCGAGCAGGTGGGCGTGCAGGCGCTGGGCGTGGTCGCCACCTTCGTGTACACCGGGGTGGTCACCTTCCTGCTGCTCAAGCTGGTGGGCCTGTTCACGCCGCTGCGGGTGACCGCCGAGGAAGAGAGCCAGGGTCTGGATATCGCGCTGCACGAAGAGCGCGGCTACGACATCTAACGCCTTCGGCCGGGGTCCAGTATGCTCGGGGGAACCGTCCCGCGAGGAGCTTCCCTTGGATCTGGACCCCTACGGCTGGCCCCGCGCCGGCGCCCTGGACGTTCGCCAGCTGCCCACCGCGGTGGGGGCCCAGGGCGTGGCGCCCCTGGCGGACAGCCTCGACCGTATTCACGAGTATCAGCGCCGGCTCTATGCCGGCCGGCGCTATGGCGTGCTGCTGGTGGTCCAGGGACTGGACGCCGCCGGCAAGGACAGCCTGATCCGCACCCTGGCCCGGGCTCTGGACCCGGCCGCTTTCCGTGCCCATGCGTTTGCTCGCCCACTCGGCGAGGAAGTCCGCCATGATTTTTTATGGCGGGTTTGGCGGCATCTGCCGGGGCGGGGCGAAGTGGTGGCCTTCAACCGCAGCCACTACGAGGCGGTGCTGGCCGAGCGGCTGTGGCCCACCGGCGACATCGGCGTGGACTGGCGCGGCCGCTACCGGGCGATCAACGAGTTCGAGGGGCATCTGCACCGGGAAGGCACGCGGCTGATCAAGGTGTGGCTGAACACCTCCGAGGACGAACAGCGCCGGCGCCTGCTTAAACGCCTGGATAGGCCGCGCAAGCGCTGGAAGTTCGACCCCTCCGACATGGACAGCTGGCGCGCCCGCGACCGTTACCTGGCGCTGGTCAACGAGACGCTCACCGCCACCCACACCGACCACGCGCCCTGGCATCTGATCCCCAATGACGACAAGCCGTCCGCCCGTGCCCGGGTCGCCGGCCTGCTGGCGGATCTGCTGGAAAGCCTGGCCCCGGAATACCCCCGCGAGGATATCGACTGCATTGAGCACTATCGGGCGCTGCTGCGCGGCGAGGAGGACTGAGCCTTGGCGCTGACCAACCTGCTGCAGGCGCTGGCCGGGTTGGGCCTGTTCCTGTTCGCCATGTCGCAGCTGGAAAGCGCCGCGCGTGCCCTGCTGGCCGGGCGCGCCGCCGGCTGGCTGCAACAGGCCGCCGGCACCCCGGTGAAGGGCGTGCTGCTGGGGGTGGCGGTGACCGCCCTGATGCAGAGCAGCTCCCTGGTGGGGCTGCTGGTGCTGGCCCTGGTCACGGTGCGGGTGCTGGCCCTGCGCCATGCCCTGGCCATTATGCTGGGCGCCAACCTGGGCACCACCATGACCGGCTGGCTGGTCACCGTGCTCGGCTTCAAGCTGTCCCTGGGGGAAGCCGGCCTGCCGCTGGCCGGCCTGGGCGGGCTGCTCGCCATCGCCCTGCCGGAGGGACAGCGGTCGCTGGGCCGGTTTGTGTTCGCCCTGGGCCTGTTGTTGCTCGGCCTGGATACCATGAAGACCGCGGTCGAGGTGGTCGGCACCCGCTTTGATCTGGCGGTGTTGCAGGGGCTGCCGCCGATCGTCTATCTGCTGGTGGGTGTTGGTCTGACGGCGCTGATTCAGTCTTCTTCGGCGAGCATGCTGATCAGTCTGGCGGCGCTCAACGGCGGCCTGGTGAGCTTGCCGGAGGCGCTGGCATTCATGATCGGCGCGGACCTGGGCACCACCAGTACCTTGTTGTTGGGCTCGGTGAAAGGCGCCGCCGACAAGCGCCAGGTGGCGGCCTTCCATCTGCTGTACAACGTCGCCACGGCTCTGCTGGCGTTTCTTGTGCTTCTGCCGCTCTGGCCCCGCCTGCTGGCGGCCTTGGGCTGGAATGATCCGCTGCTGGGGCTGGTCGCGTTCCACAGCACCTTCAATCTGCTCGGTGTGTTTCTGTTCCTGCCCTGGTTGGCGCCTCTGGAGCGCGGGCTGGTGCGATGGGTGGGGCGCCGTGCGCGGGATCCGGATCCGTTCGAGGACGTGGACCCCAAGGCGGTGGAGCCGGCGCTGCTGGTGGTGGAGCACAGTGTCGCCCGGCTCGGCGAGACCATCCGGCGGCGTTGTCTGGATTGGCCGGACCGGGGCGCGCTGCCGGCTTTCTATCGGGACTACGAAGCGATCACCGACCGCGAGATGCGTATCACGGCCTACCTGAACCGCGTCGGGCAGCAACCGCTGGACGCCGGCCAGACCGCGCGCTTGCAGAGGGTACGCCAGCGCTTGAGCGAGTGGGTGTACGCCTGCAAGGCGATCAAGGACGTGGTCGACGACCTGGCGCCGCTGCATGACAGCCGGGCGCCGGCTCTGGTGGCGCTGGACGCGGCCCTGCACCGGGGGCTGGCGGCGGCGTTGGCGGACGGCGCCGCTCTGGACGAGACCGCCCACGGCCGCGCCATGGCCCAACTTACCCGGCAGGCCTACCAGGCGGTGGAAGCGGCCCGCGCGGAGGGCATCAGCGTGCTCAATCTGGTGCGCGAAATCGATGCCTGCGGCCGGCACTGGATTCGCGGCGCGCGGGCCGGGTCGTCGATATGACTTTTTGGCTCATTCCGAGTGCCAGGAAGACATTGTCAGCCCCGGGGCCTTTCTATAAGGTACAGGAAAGTTTCGAACGCTCGTTTGAATATCGCTCAGGCGAATCGAGCGGCCCATCGACCCGGGCGTCGAGACCATCGCAACCAAGGAGATAACAATGAGCCTGGAATTTTTGTCCGACGAGTGGTTTGCAAAGGTTAAGGAAATCCGTGATTCCGCCGGTGACGTGGAAGCGCCCGCGGCGCTCGCGGACCTGGTGATCAACATCACCGTGAAAACCGATGACGGCGAGAAGCACATGGCGATGGCCGGTGGCATGATCGAGGAAGGTCACCACGACGACGCGCCCACCACGCTGATCCTGCCCGCCGATCTGGCCAAGCGCATCTTCATCGAAGGCGACCAGTCCGCCGGCATGCAGGGCTTCATGAGCGGCCAGATCAAGATCGAAGGCGACATGAGCAAGCTGATGGCGCTGCAGTCCGCCCAGCCCACCGACGAGCAGAAGCAGCTGATGAAGCAAATCCAGGACATTACCGCCTGAACCTGCTTTCTTCATCTCTCTCGGTGAATGACAATGCCCGCCTCGTGCGGGCATTGTCGTTTTTGCGCCGCGCGGTTGGGCGCGGGCCGGGTTATCCGCTATCCTCTCAGCCCCGAAAGCGGGTGTTTCCCCGCATGGCGAGACCCGAGAGACAGTGAGTGAACAGCGTCGGTGAATTCCAGAGTGCCCGCGATTACCTGAACGACAGCGCCCGCTTCGGCGGTTTGCTGGAGGGTTATCGTCCCCGCGAGGCGCAGCTGCGCATGGCGGACGCGGTGGCCGAGGCCATCGAGGCCCGCGGCACCCTGCTGGTGGAAGCGGAAACCGGCACCGGCAAGACGCTCGCCTATCTGCTGCCGGCGTTGTTGTCCGACGGCCCGACGCTGGTGTCCACCGGCACCAAAAGCCTGCAGGACCAGCTGTTCTTCAAGGACCTGCCCATGGTCCTCAAGGTGCTGGGCATGGCCCGCAAGGCGGCCCTGCTGAAAGGCCGCGCCAACTACCTGTGCCCCTACCGCCTGGAGCTGCACCAGGAAGAAGCCCGTTTTCTCACCCGGGAAACCGCCGAGCAGATGCAGGTGGTGGCCCACTGGGCCGGGCGCACCCGCACCGGTGATATCGCCGAGCTGAAGCAGTTGCCCGAGGACGCGCCGGTGTGGCCCTGGGTGACCAGCACCGCGGACAACTGCCTGGGCACCGAATGCCCGAAATACAGCGAATGCCCGTTGATGAACGCACGCAAGGAAGCCCAGGAGGCGGACCTGGTGGTGGTCAATCACCATCTGTTCTTCGCCGACGCGGCGCTGCGCGGCGAGGGCGTTTCCGAGCTGCTGCCCAGCGCCAATACCGTGATCTTCGACGAGGCCCACCAGTTGCCGGAAATCGCCGCCAACTTTTTCGGCGACTCCCTGAGCACGCGCCAGGTGCAGGAGCTGGGCCGCGACGCGCTGTCCGAGGCGGCCCATTCGGCGCTGGATCTGGCCGCCTTGAACCAGACCGTGGCGGCGGTGGACAAGGCCTGCCAGGATCTGCGTCTGAGCCTGGGTGAAGCGGAACGGCGCGCGCCCTGGTCCGAGGTGCAGGACACGCCGGCGGTGGTGGAAGCCGGCTCAGCACTGCTGGATGCGCTGGTGGACCTGGAGGCGTCCCTGGCGCCGCAGGCGAAAACCAGCCGCGGGCTGGACGCCTGCGCCCGGCGCGCCGCCGAGCAAGTGATCACCCTGAAGACCATTCTCGACGGCTCGGCGCCCAACCGGGTGTACTGGTTCGAGACCTTCAAGCGCACCCTGGTGCTGCACAGCACGCCGCTGTCGGTGGCGGCGCAGCTGCGCGCCCAGCGCGAGAAGCACCCCTGCACCTGGATTCTCACCTCCGCCACCTTGTCGGTGGCCGGCCGCTTCGAGCATTTGCAGAAGCGGCTGGGCCTGGAGGAGGCGGACACCCTGCGCCTGGAAAGCCCGTTCGATTTCAAACGCCAGGCGGTGTTCTATGTGCCCGAGGGCATGCCCGCGCCGTCCTCGCCGGACTACACCGCCACCCTCACCAAGGCGATGATTCCGGTGATCCGCGCCGCCGGCGGCCGTACCTTCTTTCTGTTCACCAGCCACCGGGCCCTGCGCGAGGCCGCCGGCCTGCTGCGCCAGGCGCAGCTCGAGTACCCGCTGCTGGTGCAGGGCGAGGCCGGCCGCCGCGAGCTGCTGGACAACTTCCGCAGCCTCGGCAACGCGGTGCTGCTGGGCACCAGCAGTTTCTGGGAAGGCATCGACGTGCGCGGCGAAACCCTCAGTTGTGTGATAATCGATAAGTTACCGTTCGGCTCCCCGGGGGACCCGGTGGCGGCGGCGCGCATCGAGCACATCAACAGCAGCGGCGGTAACGCCTTCCGCGATTACCAGCTGCCCCAGGCGGTGCTGGCGTTGCGCCAGGGCGCCGGCCGGTTGATCCGCGACCCCAGCGACACCGGGCTGCTGGTGGTGGGCGATCCGCGTCTGATCACCAAAGGCTACGGGCGCCTGTTTCTGGACAGCCTGCCGGGCATGACCCGCACCCGTAAGGCCGAGGTCGTGCAACGGTTTTTCACCTACATTGCCAATCGCGAGCACCTTCAATGACCTGCATTCTGGCCCTTGAAACCGCCACCGACGCCTGCTCCGTGGCGCTCTACCGTAACGGCGACATCCAGGAGCGTTTCGAACCCGGCGCGCGGCGCCAGACCGAGCGCATTCTGCCGCTGGTGGACGAGCTGCTGGCGGAAGCCGGGGTGACGCTGGCGGCGGTGGACGCGCTGGCGTTCGGCCACGGGCCGGGCGCCTTCACCGGGGTACGGGTGGCCACCTCGGTGGTGCAGGGCCTGGCCTTCGCCCGCGACCTGCCGGTGGCCGGGGTGTCCACCCTGGCGGCCTGCGCGCTGGCGGCGTTCGACCGCTACCCGCACCGCTCCCGCGTGCTGGCCGCGTTCGACGCGCGCATGGGCGAGCTCTATCTGGGTGCGTATCAATGCGGCCCGGGCGGCGTGGTGCCGCTGCTCGCCGACGGCCTGTTCGACCCGGACGCGGTGCCGGAACTGGACGGTGACGACTGGCTGCTGGCCGGCTCCGGCGCCGTCTATCGCGAACAGATCGCGGCCCGCGTGCGGCTGGCGGAGGTGGACGCCGAGGTGGCGCCGCGCGCCGGCGCCGTGGCCCGTCTGGCACTGCCGATGGTGGAGCAGGGCCGCACCGTGCCGGCGGAACAGGCGCAACCGGTTTATCTGCGCGACCGTGTCGTGAATTAAGCCGCCGGAGCGCGGCACAAAAAAGGGAGAGTAATCGCGATGATCCATTGGGACCTGCCGGACGTGCACCAGATCGAAGTGGTGGTGGCGCCGGAATCCATCGACGTGCTCGGCCACGTCAACAACACCGAATACCTGCGTTACATGGAAAAGATCGCCTGGCAGCACACCCAGGTGCTGGGCCTGGGCTGGGACGAGTACCAGCGGCTCAACCGCTGCATGGTGGCGCGGCGCACCGAGGTGGACTATCTGGCGCCGGCGTTCGAAGGCGAAAAACTGCTGATCGGCACCTGGATCGTCGACAACGACCAGCGCATCAGTATCACCCGCCGCTACCAGATCGTGCGCGAAAGCGACGGCGTAACCCTGCTGCGCGGTCGCACCAAGTGGGTGTGCGTGGCGCTGGACTCGGGCAAACCCCGGCGCATGCCCCCGGAATTTCTGACCGGCTACCGGCCCACGGCGCAGGAATCCGTTTGAATGGATAATGTCCAGGCGTTGATTCTGGCCCTGGTTCAGGGCCTCACCGAGTTCCTGCCGATCTCCAGCTCGGCGCATTTGATCCTGCCCGCGCAGATGTTCGGCTGGCCGGATCAGGGCCTGGCGTTCGACGTGGCGGTGCACCTGGGCACGCTGTTGGCGGTGGTGGCCTACTACCGCCGGGATCTCTGGGCGATGACCCGGGGCGCCGGTGACAGCGTCATGCAGCGGCGCATGAACCCGGATCTGCGCCTGGGTCTGCTGGTGGTGCTGGCCACGGTGCCGGCGGTGGCGGCGGGATTTCTCGCCAAGGACCTGATCGAAAACGAACTGCGCTCGGCGGCGGTGATCGCCGTCACCACGGTGGTGTTCGGCGTGCTGCTGTGGCTGGCCGACGTCTACGGCGCCCGCAAGCGGGCGGTGGCCGAGCTGGGCGTGGGCAGCGCACTGCTGATCGGCGTGGCCCAGGCGGTGGCGTTGATTCCCGGCACCTCGCGCAGCGGCATCACCATCACCGCCGCGCTGGCGCTGGGCTTTCGCCGCGAGGACGCGGCGCGCTTTTCCTTCCTGCTGTCGATTCCCGTGATCCTCGGCGCCGGCCTGCTTAAAACCAAGGACCTGCTGGAAAGCACGGTGCCGGTGGATTGGGGGCACATGGCCCTGGGCGTGGTGGTGAGCGCGGTCACCGCCTACCTGACCATCATGCTGTTCCTGCGGCTGCTGGACCGGGTCGGCATGCTGCCTTTCATGGTCTACCGCCTGTTGCTGGGGGCGGTGCTGTTTGTGTGGTTCGTGTGAGTGTTGTCGGTGGTCTGCCCGGCGCCCCCACCGTGGCCGGCACCGTGCCGGTGGCGTCAGCGCAGGCCGCCCGCGACGGTGGCCTGGCGTTGGTGCTGGGCCCCGCCGGTGACGGCGGCGCCCTGTCGCTGTGGGACCCGGCGGACCGCGCCACGCCGCTGAGCGTGGATTTCCTCGCCGGCCGGCAGGGCTACCGGCTGGCCGCCGACCGGGCCCGCCACGAGCGGCTGGTGAAGGCGCTGGGGCGCTGCCGGGACGGCGTCCAGGGGGTGCTGGACCTGACCGCCGGCCTGGCGCGGGACGCGGCGCTGATGGCCGCCGCCGGCTATCCGGTCAGTATGGTGGAGCGCCAGCCGGTGTTGCACGCGCTGATCGCCGATGCGCTGGCGCGCGCCCAGGGGCAGGGCGCCGCCGCCTTACTGACGCTGCTGGACAACGGCGACGCCGCCACGCTGACGCTGCCCGCCGGCCCCTGGCACGCGGTCTACCTGGACCCGATGTTTCCGGCCCGCGGCAAAAGCGCGGCGGTGAAGCAGGATCTTCAGTGGCTGCAGCAGCTTTGCCCCTATCCCGACGACGACGAAGAGCGCCGCCTGCTGGACGTGGCGCTGGCGGTGCCGGCCCGCAAAGTCGTCATCAAACGCCCCCGCCGCGCGCCGCCCCTGGCCGGCCGCGCCCCGCACCACGTCCTGGAAGGCAAGACCGTCCGCTTCGACGTCCACAACGGCATGGCAGTTAACAGTTAACAGTTAACAGTTAATAGTTAATAGTTAATAGTTAATAGCTAACGTCAAAAAACCGTTGCAAAAACGCATGACAAACACTGCTATCGCGCAAACGCTGGTCGGTGCGCGCTGTTTTCGCTGTTAACTGTTCACTATTAACTGTCAACTGATTCATTTGTCCGCTTCGGTGCCTTTGGCGGTGTTGCCGTCGTCCTGGGCGTCGTGCTCGGCGGTTTCCGCCAGCGCCCGTTCCAGCTCGGGCACGCGGGTGACGCGCTGGATCGCCTGGCTGATGTCCGGGCTGAGGATGCGACGGGCTTCGTCGTCCAGGGCGCGCAGGTTGTCGCCGAAGCACAGCGCCTTGTCGTCGTCCTGCCAGACCAGGTCGGTATCGCGCAGCTGATTGATGAAGTTGCGCAGCACCACCTTGTCGAAGAATTCCGGGGAATTGAATTCGTAAAGCAGCGACAGCCGCTGGGCGGTGTGGTGGGCGAGATCGCTGAGGGCGTCGGCGTCCAGCCTGCCGCTGCCGTACTGCACCAGCAGCCGGATGGTCAGGTAGAAGCGCTCCAGGGACGGCATCACCGTCTGCCCCAGGTGCGCCAGCATGTCCGACGCATAGGTGTGGATGGCGGCGCCGTGCAGGCAGTCGTCCTCGCGGCTCACCAGGCCGTGCTCTTCCAGCACTGAGGCGATGCGCTCCACCGCCGCCGGCAGTTCGCCGTCCTCGCGCCAGTGCAGCAGGTATTCGTTGCGGAAGAACGGATAGAGCAGGGCGATCATGCTTTGCAGCATGTCCATGCGGATGCTGCGGGCGTTCAGGAACAGCGAGCAGATCAGCCCCGGCAGGACGAACAGGTGCAGGCTGTTGTTGCGCACATAGGCCATCTGCAGCGCGGTTTTCGGGTCGGTGGTGACCACGTCGCCGAGCGGGTGGGCGACGCGGATCAGGAATTCGTGCTCCAGCCCGTACTCGATGATCACGTCCGGATCGTTCTCCGCCAGCCGGGCGGTGTCGCTGTAGGGCGCCTGATCGAGCAGGTTGATGTAGAGCTGCAGCTGCTGGCGCAGTTGCTGCAGGTCCATGGTGTGCTTGGGCGTGGCCAGCAGCGCCAGGCTGATCAGGTTGACCGGGTTGGCGACGGCGGCGGCGTTGATGCCGGTGACCACGTCGCGGCCCAGGTTGTTGATGGTGGTTTTGAACCAGTCCGGGGTTTCGTGCACAGACAGCTCTTCGTTGCGCCAGCCTTCCCGGTGGCTGTCCAGGTAGTCCACCAGCTTGATCGGCTCACCGAAGTTCACGTGCACCTGGCCGAAATGGCTGCGCAGCACCTTGAGCGATTTCATCAGGCCGCCCACGGATTCTTTTTTCTTTTTGCCGCCGTGCAGTTCGCCGATGTAGGAGCCGCCTTCGATCACTTTTTCGTAGCCGATATAGACCGGCACGAAGGCGATCGGCTTGCGCGCGTCGCGCAGGAAGCTGCGCACCGTCATCGCCAGCATGCCGGTACGCGGTTGCAGCATGCGGCCGCTGCGGCTGCGGCCGCCTTCCACGAAATACTCAATGGAGAAGCCCTGGGTGGTGATGCTGTGCAGGTATTCGTAGAACACCGCCGCGTACAGCGGGTTGTCGCGGAAGCTGCGGCGCATGAAGAAAGCGCCGCCCCGGCGCAGGATGGTGCCCACCACCGGCAGGTTCAGGTTGATGCCGGCGGCGATGTGCGGCGGCACCAGGCCATTGCGGTAGACCACGAACGACAGCAGCAGATAGTCGATGTGGCTGCGGTGGCAGGGCACGTAAATGATTTCGTGGTCGCGGGCCACCTGGGTGAGGTTGTCCAGGTTGTATAGCCGGATGCCGTCGTAGAGGCGGTTCCACAACCAGTTGAGGAACAGCTCCAGCGCGCGGATGGTGGTGTGCGAATAGTCCGCCGCGATCTCCATCGCGTAGCCGCGCGCCCGCGCCAGGGTTTTGTCCTCGCTTTCCTTGTTCTCTTCGGCGGTGTGCTGGATCGCCTCGCGCACCGAGGCGGCTTCCATGATCGAGTTGGTGAGCGTCCGCCGGTGGGACAGGTCGGGGCCGATGGCGGCTTCCTGCTGGCGGCGGAAGTGCACGCGCAGAATCCGCGACGTCTTGCGCACCACCTGGTCGTCGGAGCGGCACTGGTCGACCAGCTGGCGCAGCGACATGGGCGAGCTGAACTGCACGTAAAGGTCGCGACCCTGGGTCAGCACGATGAAGAATTTCTTGATGAAGCCCGGCGGCGACCAGTTATCGGAGAAGATAATCCGCCACAGGGAATTCTCTTTTTCCGGCTGGCGGCCCCAGAACACCGACACCGGCACCAGCTGCACATCCAGTTCCGGGTTGTGCTTGAGGCCGGATACCAGCCGCTGCAGTCGCGCCGGGGTGATCGCCCGGCGCTGACGGCTGATGGTGGTTTCCCGCTTGTAGAGGTGGAAGTAGCTGCGCGACAGATGCTGCTTGCCCAGGGTCAGCGACGCCTTGGGGGCGCGCAGTCCGAGCCGGCGAGCCGCCTGGTCGGCCACCGCCGCGTCCGCCAGGGAGCGGTCGCGCAGCACATACACCACCGGTATGTCGGGGTTCAGCTGCAGTTCGGCGGGGTCGCCGGGCAGCGCGCGGATACGCGTGCACAGACGCATAAAAGCGCGAATCAGCAGGAAAAAGAGTCGATCAAGTCCTAACCAGGGCGTCATAAGGGCCGAAACTGTGGGAAAAGGTTTGTGAATTCTACCTAAAGGGCGGGCCCCCGGACATAACCGGATATTGCAAGATGTTACCGTCCGTCGAACGCCTGAGCAGTGCTGGTGTGGCCCCTGTCCGGGGCCCGGGATGTTGCTACAATCACGGTCTTTCCATTGCTTGCAGAGGAAGTCCAACGTGTCCGAGCATCAGGCCGGTATTTTCGACCGCAGTTTCACCGAGCATTTGTTCCTGGAATTCGCCCTGGGGGGCGGCCATTCGGTTGAAGCGGTGCGCGCCGCCCTGCGCGAGGCGCTGGCGGTGGCCGGGGAGCGCACCCCGGTGCTGATGGCGTTCGGCCCGGGGTTGTGGGACCGGCTCGGCGAGGGCTTCGACTTTCCGCCGTTCTCCCTGGAGGGCATGGTGCCCGCCACCCAGGGCGACCTTCTGATCTGGATTCAGGCGGACAACCGCAGCGCGCTGTTCGATGCCGGCCTGCGGGTGCACCGGCTGTTGGCGCGGGAGCTGGATCTGCAACTGGAAGTGCAGGCGTTCGTCTACCACGACCTGCGTGACCTGTCCGGCTTCGTCGACGGCATCGGCAACCCGGAGGGCGAGCGCGCCAAGGAGGCGGCCATCATCCCCCAGCCGCACCCGGCGGCCGGCGGCAGCTGGGTGCTGACCCAGAAATGGGTGCATACCGGTCTCGAGGACTTCCATAAATTGCCGGAAGCGGAGCAGGAGAACGTGTTCGGCCGCACCAAGGCGGACGCGGTGGAATTCGACGACGAGCGCATGCCCGTCAACGCCCATGTGGGGCGCACCGACGTGGACTACCACGGCGTGCCGCAAAAAATCTGGCGGCGCTCGGTGCCCTACGGCAACACCACCGAATACGGGCTCTATTTTATTGCGTTCAGTTGCGAGCTGGACCGCTTCGACTATCTGCTGCGCCGCATGTACGGCCTGACCGACGACGGCGTCCGTGACCGCCTGCTGGACTTCACCCAGCCGGTGACCGGTGCCTGGTGGTACGCGCCCACGCGGGAGTGGCTGGCGGCCCTGTGAGCACCGACAGCAGCCAGCCGGCCGCCGGCCGTCCGTTACTGGGCGTGGCTCTGATGGCGCTGGGCGTGGGGATTCTGCCGGTGATGGACGGGCTCGCCAAGCACCTGAGCGCCGAGTACCACGTGGTGCAGGTTACCTGGGCCCGCTATCTGTTCCATTTCGCGCTGCTGGCCGCGCTGTTGCTGTGGCGGCTGCCGCTGCGCGAGTTGCTTCCCCGCCGCCTCGGTCTGCAGATCGTGCGCAGTGCCTTTTTGCTGTCCACCACGCTCTGCTATTTCGGCGCCATCGCCTTCCTGCCCCTGGCCAACGCCCTGGCGCTGGCGTTCATCGGCCCGCTGGTGAGCACCGCGCTGGCCCCCTGGCTGCTCGGCGAGCACGCCGGGGCGCGCCGCTGGCTGGCGGTGGTGGTGGGCTTCAGCGGCACCCTGGTGGTGATCCGGCCCGGCTGGGCGGCGTTCGAATGGGCGTCGCTGCTGGGCGTGGCCGCCGGTGTGTCCTACGGGCTCTATCAGCTCACCACCCGCCGTCTGTCCGGCAGCGGCCGCGCCTCGGTGACGCTGTTCTATACCTCGGTGTTCGGCTTCGCCGTGCTCAGCCTGGTGGTGGCGCCGTTCTGGACCACCCCGGACCTGGGCGGCTGGGGCCTGATGCTGATCATGGGCAGCGTCGGCGCGCTGGCGCACTTTCTGATTATCAGCGCCTTCGAATACGCCCCGGCGCCGGCGCTCGCGCCGGTCAGCTATATGGAGATGGTGTCCGCGGTGACGGTGGGCTGGCTGGTGTTCGGCGATTTCCCGGACGCCTTCACCTGGACCGGGATCGCCCTGATTGTAATAAGCGGCCTCCTGGTGGTCACCGGAGGCCGCCTGCCCAAAACCTAGTCCGCCTTCCAGCCGGTGAACATCTTGCGGATCAGGAAGGGGGTGAGCTTGAGGCTGGCGCCCAGCCACTGGCCGACGCCGGTGGGGAAGGCGAAGCGCAGGGCGTTAAGCAGGCCCTTGTAGGTGGCCTGGTCGAACGGGTACCACCAGAGGTTGCGCTTGGCTGGCAGCAGGTCCCAGTTGATCACCTTGGCGTTGGTCATTTCCAGCAGGCCTTCGGGGCCGTGGGTGCGGCCGATGCCGGATTCCTTCCAGCCGCCCCAGGGCGCTTCCGACAGGCCGTGGGTGTAGAGGTGGTCGTTGATGGTGGTGACGCCGCTTTCCAGGCGCGCCGCCAGTTCCCGGCCGCGCTTGTTGTCGCCGGTCCAGATTGACGAGGTGAGCGCCAGGTTGGAGCGGTTGGCTTTCTCCAGCGCCTGTTCCGCGTTGGCGACTTTTTCCACCGCCAGGATCGGGCCGAAGGTTTCCTCGCACACGGTGAGCATGTCGTCGGACAGTTCCGTGAGCAGGGTGGCGGGGAAGAAGAAGCCGTTGTCCACGTTGCCCACCGGTTGTGACTGCGCCTGGATGCGCGCGCCCTTGGCGAGGGCGTCTTCCAGGTGCTGCTGGACGGTGCGCAGCTGGCCCTCGGTGGTCAGGCTGCCGATGTCGGCGGTGACTTCCTTGTCGTGGCCGGGGCCGTGGCGCAGGGCGCGGGTTTTCTTCGCCAGCCGTTCCACGAAGTCGTCGTAGACGGCGGCTTCCACGTAGATGCGTTCCACGCCGCCGCAGCTCTGGCCGGCGTTCTGGTAGCCGGCCCAGGCGGCGCCGTTGGTGGCGCGCTCCAGGTCGGCGTCGGCGAGCACGATCATGGCGTCGTTGCCGCCCAGTTCCAGGGACACCGGCGTCAGCGTCTGCGCCGCCTGAGCCATCAGGGTCTTGCCGGCGGGCACGCTGCCGGTGAAGAACAGTTTGTCGATGCCGTTTTCGAAGAAGGCGGTGGCCACCTTGGAGCCGGAGCCGACGATGTGCTGGAACAGCCCCTCCGGCAGTTCGCCGGCGTCCAGGATGCGTTCGATGGCGCGGCCCACCGCCGGGGTGGCGGCGGCCACTTTGAGCAGCACCGCGTTGCCGGCCATCAGCGCCATGACGATTTCACCGAACGGGATCGACAGCGGGTAGTTCCAGGGGCTGATGATGCCCACCACGCCCAGCGGCAGGTGGCTCACTTCGGTGCGCTTGTTGGCGAACAGCAGGTGGCCGGCGGCGCGTTTTTGCGGGCCGAGCACCTTGCCGGCGTTTTTGGCGTACCAATTGCACGCCAGGGCACAGGGCAGCACTTCCGTGGCCAGGGCGTCGATGCGGGTCTTGCCGTTGCTGTCACTGACGGTGGCGGCCAGGTCCTCGGCGCGGTCAACGATATAGCGGCGCATCAGCTCGATATGGCGGGCCCGTTCCTTGAACGACTTGGCCGCCCACTGGCGCTGGGCGGCGCGGGCCCGTTGCATGCGCTCGGGCATGCCGGCGAGATCGGTTTCATTGAGCTCGGCCACGGCGGCGCCGGTGGCGGGGTTGATATCGGTGACGGTCATCTCGTGGCTCCGGCCATGGACGATAAAACGGGTCGGTGACAAACGATAATGGAAGCATACGCCCCCGGCCCGGGGAATGGCGATGCCGCCGCTGCAGGCGGCGCGGCTGTCAAACTTTGCTATGCTGACCGACGGATAAAAAAGGAGAAACGATGATCGAGGATTTCAACGCATGGCTGCCGTTCTACGGCGCCTGGGTGGTGGTGTGCACGCTGCTGAGTTTGATGATCGCGCGCAACAAAGGCATGAAACCGCTGCTGCCCGCCGCGGCCGGTTTCGTGGCCGCGTTCATTCCGATCGTGGGGTTGATCTATCTGGTGGTGCTGGGCACGCGGCCCGCGAAATAGCGGGCGTTAACCGGCGAGCAGGTTTTTCAGGATGCTTTGGTAGATGCCGGTGAGCGTGTCCAGCTCGGAGATGGAGGTGTGCTCGTCCACCTTGTGGATGGTGGCGTTGACCGGACCCAGCTCGACGACCTGAGCGCCGGTGGGGGCGATAAAGCGGCCGTCACTGGTGCCGCCGGCGGTGGACAGATGCGTGTCGGCGCCGGTGCGTTCCTTGATCGCCGCCACGGTGGCGTCCACCAGGGCGCCGCGGTCGGTGAGGAACGGCTGGCCGGACAGCTTCCACTCGATCTCGTAATCCAGGCCGTGGCTTTGCAGAATGGTTTCGGTGCGCTGGCGCAGTTCGAAATCGGTGACTTCGGTGGAAAAGCGGAAATTGAACAGCACCTGGCAATCACCGGGAATCACATTGGTGGCGCCGGTGCCGGCGTTGATGTTGGAGATCTGAAAGCTGGTGGCGGGGAAGAAATCATTGCCCCGGTCCCATTCCGCCGCCGCCAGCTCCGCCAGGGCCGGT
>Ga0208300_100858_pt1 | contig 16490 bp, 17 predicted proteins | sample 23_taG_FD_184096 | JGI IMG/M metagenome (GOLD analysis project Ga0208300, IMG submission 184096) | Marine viral communities from Cariaco Basin, Caribbean Sea - 23_WHOI_OMZ (SPAdes) (version 2) | ecosystem: Environmental > Aquatic > Marine > Oceanic | place: Caribbean Sea: Cariaco Basin... | reverse complement strand
GGGAGCGCCGTGGGAAACAAACAGACTCATGATTTGCTCCTCCGGGTAGTGGTAGTTATCGGGCTGCAATCGCGCGGTCAATGGACGCGCGGCCTGCGCCGCTGAATACCAGGGATACGGATACGGCAAGTAAGGCCAGGCCAAACTCGTAACCATTGTTACTCATGAACAGGCCGTTGCCGATATGAACGCTGAAAATGGCGATCAACATGGCGAATGCCAGTACCGCGCTGGCGGGCCGAACCAGCAAGCCGATGATCAGAGCCAGGCCGCCAAAGAACTCCGCACTGCCGGCCAACAGGGCCATCAGGTAGCCGGGGCTCAGCCCGATGGAATCCATCCATTGTCCTGTGCCTTCCAGGCCATAGCCGCCAAACCAGGCAAACAGTTTCTGGGCGCCATGAGCTGCGAAAATGATACCGACGGGAATTCGAAGGGCCAGAGCGCCCCAGCCTGCGTCAGTAGCCATCAATTTGTTCAGGAATGCGTTGTTCATGATGAATCTCCTTGGGTGTGTTGTGAGCATGTGGGTACTTTACAAATATCAATAAAAGGGATAAACGTGGCTTTAATGAATTAACTGTTCCGGAAAATGAAACAATGGATCGATTGCTGGAGATGCAGACGTTCTGCACCGTGGTTGAGGCGGGAAGCTTTGTGGCTGCGTCGGAGAATCTGGGGATGTCCAAGGCCGCTGTCTCGCGTTATGTCAGCGAGCTGGAAACCCGTCTAGGGGTTCGGCTGTTGCAGCGGACCACCCGCCGCCTGTCGCTTACGGGGGAGGGCGAGGTGTTTTATGTCCGTTGCCGGGAGTTGCTGGCCGGTGTTGAAGAGGCAGAAGCGGAAATTACCTCCCGCAATGATGTCGCAAGAGGCACGCTAAGGGTGAACGCGCCGGTCAGCTTCGGAATCAGCCACCTGGCGCCTTTGTGGGGAGAATTTCACGCCCGCTATCCGGATGTGGAGCTGTCGATCGACCTTTCAGACCGGCTGGTGGACATCGTCGAGGAAGGCTTTGATCTGGCCATCCGCATTGCCACATTGCAGAGCTCCACGCTGGTCAGCCGACGGATCACCTCGACCCGGCTCATTGCCTGCGCCTCGCCGGATTACATCGCCACCCGCGGTTCCCCAGCCAAACCGGAAGATCTGACCAGCCACCGGATCATCGGTTATAGCAACTTCACCACGGGCAACGACTGGCCATTCGAAGGCCCCGACGGCGCTACCAGCGTCCGTGTGCGGCCGTGGATGTACGCCAATAATGGCGAAACCTGCTGCGGGGCTGCCGTGGCCGGTCAGGGCGTGGTACTGCAGCCCGGTTTTCTGGTAAACAAAGAGCTGGAAGCTGGCAGGCTGGTGGAAGTGATGCCGGGGTACCGCTCCACCGAGCTGGGCGTTTATGCCGTCTATCCAACCCGCAAGTTCGTCACACCCAAAGTCCGTGCGCTGGTTGACTACCTTGTCTCTGCCTTTCCCGATGCCCTGTGAGGGTAAGGGCCGGGCCTCCGGACGCTAGGCGTCCGGTGTCTGCAGCCGTTTGCGTTCCGCCCGGCGCATCAGATACCAGGCAATAAATGCAATCAGCGATACCGCCACGATGATCAGGGTGGCCAGCGCGTTGATCTTCGGCGAAACCCCCATTCTCACAGACGAAAACACCACCATCGGCAGTGTTGTTGCACCAGGCCCGGAAACGAAGCTGGCAATCACCAGATCATCCAGCGACAGGGTAAACGCCAGCAGCCAACCGGACACCAGCGCCGGGGCAATCACCGGCAGGGTGATGACAAAGAAGGTTTTCAGGGGGCGTGCAGCCCAGGTCCATGGCCGCCTCCTCTATGGAGCGATCCACTTCCTGCAATCGGGCCGACACCACCACCGCCACATAGGCACTACAGAAGGTGGTGTGGGCGATCCAGATGGTTGCCATGCCACGATCCACCGGCCAGCCGATGGTCTGGGCCATCTGCACGAACAACAGCAGCAGCGACAGGCCCGTGATTACCTCTGGCATAACCAGCGGCGCGGTAATCATGCTGGACAGCAGTGTGCGCCCGCGCATCTTCTTGAACCGGGTGATCACGAACGCACACAGCGTGCCCAGGCACACCGCCATGCTGGCGGAGTAGAAGGCAATCCGCAGGCTCATCCACACCGCCGACAGAATCTGCTCATCCCGGAACAGCTCGCCGTACCACTGGGTTGAGAAGCCGGCCCAAACCGACACCAGCCGGGACGCATTGAACGAATACACGATCAGCACGAACATCGGCAGATACAGGAACAGCAGGCCGAGAACCAGCATCACTTTGGAGAAACTGAAGGAACGGGACTTAACCATGCTTTTCCATCTCCCGGGCCTGGAACCGATGGAACAGCACAATGGGCACCAGCAGTAACAACAGCATCACGATCGCCAGGGCAGACGCCACCGGCCAGTCGCGGTTATTGAAGAACTCCTCCCACAACACCTTGCCGATCATCAGCGTATCCGGCCCGCCCAGCAGTTCCGGAATCACGAATTCGCCCACTGCCGGGATAAACACCAGCATGGAGCCGGCCAGAATGCCTGCCTTTGACAGTGGCAGGGTGATGGCCCAGAAAGTGGTCAGGCTTCGGCAGCCAAGGTCTGATGCCGCTTCCAGCAGGCGCACGTCCAGTTTCACCAGGTTGGTGTAGATGGGCAGCACCATGAACGGCAGGTAGGCGTAGACAATGCCCAGCACCACCGCGAAATTGGTGTTCAGCATTTTCAGGGGCTGGTCAATCAGACCCAGCCACATCAGAAAACTGTTCAGCAGCCCCTGGTTGCCGAGGATGCCCATCCACGCATAGACACGGATCAGGAACGAGGTCCAGGACGGCAGCATCACCATCAACAGCAACACCAGCTGCCAGTGCTTCGGTGCCCGCGCCATGGCGTAGGCCATGGGGTAGCCAATAAGCAGGCACACGACGGTGGCGAGGAATGCCGTTTTCACCGACCCCCAGTAGGCAGCGATATAGAGGCTGTCGGACAGCAGGAACAGATAGTTCCCGATATTCACCACCACCGAGAGGGTGTTGTCCACCCACCGGAAGACCGGTTCGTAAGGGGGAATGGCCATCACCGCCGAGGTCAGACTGATCTTCAACACCAGCGCAAAGGGCAGGAGGAAGAACAGCAGCAGCCACAGGAACGGGATACCGAACACCACCCGGCGATTGAACAGGACTGAACGCACCCACTCGGTCAGAGGGGCGGGTAATAGTTTCCGTCTCATCGGCTCAGTTCCAGAGCAGGATGGGGCTGGAGGCTTCCCAGGATACGAATACCCTGTCGCCCCAGGTTGGCCGCTCGCCACGGCGTTCCACGTTCGCCATGGTGGCCTGAACGCGTTTGCCGCTGGCCAGTTTCACGTAGTAGGACGTGATGTCGCCCAGGTAGGCAATATTGTCCACCGTGCCGCAGCTCCAGTTGTGCTCGCCGTCCGGTTTGTCAGAGGTGAGGTAGATCTTCTCCGGACGCAGGGCCACCAGTGTTGCGGTGCTTTCCGCCGGAGTGGTTACGCCGCGATCGATAAATACCGGGGCGTCCAGCAGGTCGCTGGTCAGCATAACGCTGTCGGCTTCGTCTTCCCGGATGTGAGCCTCGAAGATATTCACCGAGCCAATGAACTCCGCAGTCATGCGGCTGTTCGGGCTTTCGTAGATGTCGATCGGCGAGCCGATCTGGGCAATCCGGCCCTGGGCCATGATGGCTATCCGGCTGGCCATGGTCATGGCTTCTTCCTGGTCATGGGTCACCATCAGGCAGGTGGCGCCCACGTTTTCCAGAATCTCCACCAGTTCCAGCTGCATTTCGGTGCGCAGCTTCTTATCCAGGGCACCCATGGGTTCGTCCAGTAACAACAGCTTGGGACGTTTGGCCAGAGAGCGGGCCAGGGCAACGCGTTGTTGCTGACCACCAGACAATTGCTGGGGCTTGCGCCGGGCATAGGGTTCCATCTTGACCAGCTTTAGCATGGCGGCCACACGGTCGCGAATTTCGCTCTTGGGCAGCTTGTCCTGTTTCAGGCCCATGGCAATGTTCTGCTCCACCGTCATATGGGGGAACAGGGCATAGGACTGGAACATCATGTTGGTCGGGCGCAGGAACGGGGGCAGGCTGGTAACGTCCTGGCCGTCGAGCACGATGGTGCCGGTGTTGGGCGTTTCAAAACCAGCGAGCATGCGCAACAGGGTGGACTTGCCGGAACCGGAACCACCCAGCAGGGCAAAAATCTCGCCCTTGTGGATGTCCAGGTTCACATTGTCCACGGCCAGCGTGCCATCAAAGCTTTTGGAAATGCCCCGAATGCTGAGCAACACCTCCGCTTGCGCGGAGGTGTTGTTGCCGTTTTCCACCGCTTAGCGACCAGACTTCACGTTGGTCCAGGTGCGGGTCATCAGACGCTGTGCGTCCTGAGGCCGGCCTTCCATGATGTACAGCTTCTTCATCACGTCATCCGTGGGGTAGATGCTGTTGTCGCCCAGAATCTCCGGATCAACAAATTCGTTCGCCGGCTTGTTCGGGTTGGCGTACCACACGTAGTTGGTCACGTCGGCAATGATCTCCGGGCGCATCAGGAAGTTCATCAGCTTGTGGGCGTTCTCCACGTTCGGCGCGCCGGCCGGGATGGTCATCATGTCGAACCACAGCACCGCACCCTCTTTGGGAATGGTGTAGCGGATCACGTTGCCGTTCCCGGCTTCCTCGGCGCGGGCAGCGGCCTGCAGGATGTCGCCGGAGTAACCGGCAGCCACACACAGATCACCGTTGGCCAGATCACCAATGTAACGGGACGAGTGGAAGTAGGTGACGTTCGGGCGAATGGCCTTGATCACCTCACCGCCTTTCCTGATGTCGTCGGCGTTGTTGCTGTTCGGGTCCAGGCCGATGTAGGCCATTGCCGCACGCACCATCTCTTCACCCGAATCCAGCATGGCAATACCGCAGCCGCCGGCGGCAAGTTTGCCGGTGACTTCAGGATCGAACACCAGGGCCCAGGAATCGGTGGGGGCGCTGTCACCCAGAATTTCCTGGATACGGCCTTCGTTATAGCCATAGCCATTGGTGCCCCAGAGATAGGGCAGGGCGAACTGGCTACCCGGGTCCACCTTTTCCAGATCGTCCATCAGGTCCGGGTTCAGGTTGCTCATATTTGGCAGTTTGCTGTGGTCCAGGGCCACGAACGCCTTGGCAGAAATCTGCTTGGCCACGTAGTGGTTGGAAGGCACAACAAGATCGTAGCCGGAACGACCGGAAAGCAGGGCGGCTTCGAGGATCTCGTTACTGTCGTAAACGTCGTAGATGACCTTGATGCCGGTTTCTTCCGTGAACTTCGCCAGGGTGTCCTCAGCGATGTAATCGGACCAGTTGTAGACACGCACTTCCTCAGCGGCAAACGCGGAGGAGGCACACAGAGACAACGCAACAGAGGCGGCCAGCGCCTGTGGCTTACACAACTTCAACATTGGATGATGTCCCTCACTCAAAAGGGATTAATACAAAACGTGCAGGACGCACGCAGTGTTGTGCAGGTCTGCTGAGGGTGGCCGCAGGGCGGCTCCTTTGAGGCTTGTCCTGGAAACGGCGGTGGGGAACCGGCCGTACTCGCGCGATATTTAGCACGAGATTTTCCGGCGCGCTACAAGAATTTTGATGTTGCTGATGGGTGGTTGTGCCTACCTAGGCGGATTTTACAATGTTTTAAATTGTAAGCGCGCGCCGTACATGCTTCGTGGGGCGGTTCAGCGAACAACTGCTCCAATCTGAATAATAAATAATAAAAACAATATCTTAACGGTGATTGCTCCGCCCCTTCCGGTGTAACATTCATACACAACGTGTATCCCTCCGTAAGCGCCAATTTGTTGACGATTTGTGCCGGCCAAACCCTGAACCAGGCCGCACCTGGCTGAAATATGCCGGTATATGATTCGCTCGAAATCGTCAACAAAGTGGTGTAAACAAATGTCATATTGCGGCAAAAAAATATCGAAGCATGGACTGCTGATGGTGTCTGCGGCGGTTGTGCTTTCTGGCTGCGGTCTGGACATTTCTACCGATGACAGCAGCACAACGGCACAAACCGTTGGTACCATTGAGCCGACCGTCCAGATTGCAGGCTCGGCCATGAAGGGCGTGATCCAGCAAGGGCTGGTCGTTGCCAATCGGCTGGTTGCGGATAAAGATGGCGCCTATGCGCCTCAACGTCAGGCGGCAAAGCCGGTGAGGACAGCTGTTGATGGCACATACGAATGGCAGCTGCGTGGCAAGGCTGAGGGCTGGGCTCTGGTAGAGCTTCAGGCCGATGGCAGTACCCGGATGATCTGCGACGTTGTTCCCCAGTGCGATCAGGCCGGTGCATCTCCCGTTGCCTTTGGTCAGCCAATGGCGCTGGACAGCAACTTCAGCCTTCGTGGCGCCGGCGATCTGAGCATGGAAACCGTCAACCTGACGCCGCTGACACACCTGGCTGTCACACTCGCAGAGCGCAGTGACACCGGGCTTTCACCGTCTGCACTGTCAACCGCCTACACCACGGTGGAGGGGTGGTTTGGTCTGCCCGCCGGCGCCCTGCGCCTTGCTCCGCCGGATCTGACCCGGCTCGACGACATGACCGGTGTGACAGCCGATGCCATTCAGGTGGCAATCGCTAACGCCGCCTTCCTGGCTCTGGTAAACGACAATGCCCAGTGGACCTCAATTTCCGATGTGCTGAGCAACCTGACCGCCCAGGTCAGTGCTTACGGCCAGATCAGCGTGACGGGTGATGGAACCAACGTGGCGCTTGCAGACCTTGTTGATGCCGCCGCGTTACAGGCCTCGGAACTTCAGGCAACCCTGGAGTCAAGCATCATGAGCCAGAAGCTGGCGGTGGTTCAGAACCGCAACGTGCAGCACTTCCAGACCCTTGCCGACGTGAATGTCGATAGCGAAACGCAAACCAGCGAGCCGCCGGCCACAGAAGCGGCACCTCAGGAAACCATTCCCGCCAACGCGGCTTTGCTGAGCTGGACCGCGCCGCTGACCCGTGAAAACGGTGACAGCCTGACCATGGGCGAAATCGCCGGCTTCGAAGTGGTCTACGGAACCAGTGCCGAAAACCTCGACAACAGCCTCGCAATTGGCGATGCCTCCGTCGATGAACTGCTGGTTGATGAGCTTACCGAAGGCACCTGGTATTTCGCCATCCGCACCCTGGATACGGATGGTAACCGCAGTCGGCTGTCGGAGGTTGTTTACAAGCAGATCTGATTGGGGAGTGAAACGCAGCGGCGTGCCTCTGTGGCTGCCGCTGCCAGACTGCTACTATGTACCGGTCCTATCTCTACGCCGAGTACACAATGTCTGATCCAGACTCCCTGAATGCCCTCCTGGAAGTCATCCCGGATGTCCGCGATGGCCTCACGCGCACCGAGCGTATCGTCCTCTATGTCCTTCATGAAACCCAAAGGGAGCTGAACGGCCGTAATGTCCCTACCGCCATGCTGTATGGGCGGGTGCTGGAGTATGTGGATATGAGCGAGGCCGACCTCCACCTTTACCTGGACCGGCTGGGTGTGAAAGGGGACGGTTCGTGACCCTCGATCTGAAGGCCCTCTATCCCAAGCTGATCCACCTGTTGCTCGATACGGTGTTCGTGGTCGATGAATTCGGGCAAATCGTATTCGTCAGTGACGCCTGCCAACCGCTGCTTGGCTATTCCGCGGACGAGATGATCGGCACGCGGATTCTGGATTATATTCACCCCGACGATCTGGAACGCACTGTCGCGGCAGCCAATAATGTAATGAGAGGCAAGTCCCACACCGATTTCAGAAACCGCTATCGGCACAAAGATGGCAGTGTGGTGCATATTCTGTGGTCAGCCCGGTGGTCAGCGGAAGAGCGGTTAAGAATTGCAGTGGCGCGGGATGTTACGGCGTTGCGCCAGGCGGACCAGACCCGAAACGCGCTGTATCGTATCTCCGAAGCCGCCCATGCGGCGGAAACACTCCGCGCCCTGTGTAATGGCGTGCGTGAAGTGATCGGCGAGCTTTTCCCGGAGTCGGATCTGTACCTGGCATTCCACGATGCCGAGAAGGGTACGCTCAGCGTTCCTGACTGGTCCGCAAACGAGGAAAATGACTGGACAGAGAAGCGCAAAGAGGCAGGAACTGCCATTGCTGAGGTTATCAGAACGGGGCAGGCCTGTTTGGCATCCCGCGATCCGGCGCGCCAGGGGATGGGCCTGATAACTCCGCCAAAGCCCGAAGATGCCGATTGGCTGGGCGTTCCCCTGATATCGCCGGATGCTGTTCTTGGTGCTCTGGTTATAGAAAGCCCGTCACTTGGCATCCGCTATCGCGAAGCGGACCGGGAACTACTCCAGTTTGTAGCCACCCAGCTTGCAACGGTCGTTGAGCGCAAGCGCGCGGAAGAACGCCTCCGCTTCATGGCGCATCACGACTCGCTGACTGGTCTGACCAACCGTTCACTGTTCTATGACCGCCTGGAAACGGCTCTGCGTTTGGCCGGCAGGAACGAAGGCCGCCTGGCGCTGCTATACCTTGATCTCAACGACTTCAAACAGATCAATGACACCGAAGGGCACGAGGCGGGAGACCAGCTGCTTGTCGAGATGGCCCGCCGGCTCGAAGACTGCACCCGGGAAACTGATACAGTCGCCCGTATGGGCGGCGACGAATTCACGGTACTTTTGACCGATGTCCATGGCCGTGAGTCGGTCGAGACCGCCGTTGCCAAGATCCGGGAACTCATGTCATTGCCGGTGAATCTGGTCGGCAAGGCATTTCATGTTTCATGCAGTATAGGAACGGCGCTCTACCCGGAGGATGGAACGACCGCCCGGGAATTACTCGGCAAGGCCGACGCGAACATGTACCTGGGCAAACGGCGTGGACACTAGGAATTGGGCAGGCAGACCTTTTTGCTCTGGGCGGTGAGTCGCTCCCATTTGGGCGGGTTGTTGCTGCGCACCTCGTTCAGGTAGGCGGTCACGTCGTCAAAGTGTTTTTCAGTGGCACCCAATGTCTTAGCCTCATCACGATGCATGCGGGACAGGTAGGCCAGAGCCTGAAACTCATCCGCTTTCTCGTCGATCATTTCACTGACGATCGCCAGGTGAGACGAGCAGAAGATGTGCTTGTTGCGCTTATCGTAATCAATCTGCTGCGCCCAGCCGTTAAGGCTGAACACGATCAGAAACAGGGACAGGCCGACTGTTGCTTTCATGGGGTGTTACTCCCGGGAACGACAGTGAATGTGAGTACTGGCTATTAACCTTACATTCTATTCAAGCTTTCCTCTATGAATTTTCTGTCGGCCTCTGCCCACCTGCCGTCGTTTTACCGGACGGACATCGGTATATGCCTATCTTGCAAAATGCTCCGAAAAACCGGATAAAGGAGCGTTAAGACCCCCTGTGCCGGCCCCTCGCCACAGGCCTGTCAGAGTTTGTGGAAGGCTTTCCCTATGGGTTCTGGTTTTGCGAGCGCTGAGGCGTTCCTTCAGGCGCACCCCGAACTGCAGTTCGTTGATCTGCTGATTCCGGATATGAATGGCATTGTTCGTGGCAAGCGGGTGGACCCGTCTGCGCTGGCGAAGGTGTTCGAGCGCGGCGTTGCTATGCCGGCGTCTATCTTTGCCCTGAACATCCAGGGCACTACCGTTGAAGAAACCGGCCTGGGCCTGGATATCGGCGAAGCGGACCGGGTCTGCATCCCCATTAACGACACCCTCACCATGGAACCCTGGCAGAAGCGGCCCACCGCACAGCTGTTGCTGACCATGTACGAGCTGGATCGCGAAACACCGTTCTTCGCGGACCCGCGTGTGGTGCTGCAGAACATCGTCAAACGTTTCGAGGAGCTGGGGCTGACCCCGGTTGCCGCTTTTGAGCTGGAGTTCTACCTGATTGACCAGGAGAACCTGGCGGGCCGGCCTCAGCCCCCGAAGTCGCCTATCTCCGGCAAACGTCCGGCGGGTACCCAGGCCTATTCCATTGATGATCTGGATGAGTACTCGGAATTCCTGGCGGATGTGCTGGATGCGGCCCATGAACAGGAATTGCCGGCAGATGCGCTGGTGGCGGAATCCGCCCCCGGCCAGTTTGAGGTGAACCTGCATTATGTGGACGATGCCGTGCGCGCCTGTGACCACGCCACTCTGCTCAAGCGCCTGATCAAGAACATGGCCTACGATCACGAAATGGACACTACGTTCATGGCAAAGCCCTATCATAGCCAGGCGGGCAGTGGCATGCACCTGCATGTAAGCCTTGTGGACAGGGAAGGGCGCAATGTATTTGCCGGCGATGCCGAGCAACCGAACGACATGCTGCGGTGGGCGGTTGGCGGGCTGGTGGCCACCATGAACGATGCCATGGCGCTGTTCTGCCCCAACATCAACTCCTACCGCCGGTTCAGCCCGGAGTATTACGTGCCCAGTGCGGCCACCTGGGGCGTGGATAACCGTACCGCGTCACTGCGGCTGCCGGGAGGGGATCCCGATGCGCTGCGCATTGAGCACCGTGTAGCCGGCGCCGATGCCAACCCCTACCTTTTGATGGCCGCCGTGCTGGCAGGCATCCATTACGGCATAGCCAACAGGATCGAGCCGCCGCCGGTGACAGTGGGCAACGCCCACGAGCAACATGAGGCAACGCTGGTGAACAACCTGCGGGATGCTTTGCGGGAGCTTGGCCAGTCAACGGTGATGGCAGACTACCTCGGCAGCCAATTCCTGGATGTGTTCGTGGCCTGCAAGGAGCACGAGCTGAACGAGTTCGAGATGACCATCTCGGATCTGGAATACCTGTGGTACCTGCACACCGTCTAAACGGTCAACTCGCAGTGATCAACGGCGCCTCATGGGCGCCGTTTTGCGTTGGGGCTATTCTATCACCAGCCAGGTGGCCTTGATTTCGGTGTACTTGTCGAAAGCATGCAGGGACTTGTCACGGCCATTGCCGGACTGTTTGAAGCCGCCAAACGGAGCGGTCATATCGCCGCCGTCGTAGTGGTTGATCCAGACGCTGCCAGCCCGTAACGCCCTGGCCACCTTGTAGGCCGTGTTGATGTTGGAGGTCCATACCGCTGCCGCAAGGCCGTATATGGAATCGTTGGCAATGTTTATGGCTTCCTCGGCTGTTGTGAAGCCGATTACCGATAGCACCGGCCCGAAGATCTCCTCTGATGCGATGCGCATACGGTTGTTTACGCCATCAAACACCGTCGGCTGAACAAACAGCCCGCCGCTGTCCTCCATCACCCGCTTACCGCCCTCCACCAGGGTTGCCCCTTCCGACTGGCCGATACCGATGTATTCGATAATACGGTCCAGTTGGGCCTGATCGACAATCGCGCCACAAGTCGTTGCCGGGTCCAGGGGATGACCGGGGCGCCAGGTTGTCAGGGCCTCCCGGATCAGGCCGAGGAACTCACCGCGGATGCTTTCCTCCACCAGCAGCCGGCTGCCGGCAGTACAGACTTCGCCCTGGTTGAAGGCGATGGCGCTGGCGGCCTGGGCGGCGGCTTTTGGCAGGTCAGGTGCGTCTGCGAAGACGATATTGGGGCTCTTGCCGCCGGCCTCCAGCCATACCCGCTTCATGTTGGACTGGCCCGCATAGATCATCAGCTGTTTCGCCACATTCGTGGAGCCGGTAAAGACCAGACAGTCCACGTCCATGTGAAGGGCCAGAGCCTTGCCCACGGTGTGTCCGTAGCCAGGGAGTACGTTGAAAACTCCGGAGGGAATGCCGGCTTCCTCAGCCAGAGCCGCCAGTCGAATGGCGGTAAGGGGCGATTTCTCGGAAGGTTTGAGTATCACCGAATTGCCGGTGGCCAGGGCGGGCGCAATCTTCCAGGCCGCCATGATCATCGGGAAGTTCCAGGGCACGATGGCCGCGACCACACCGATAGGTTCCCGGGAAATCATGCCGATCTGGTCGTGGGGCGTGGCGGCCAGTTCGCCATACACTTTGTCGATGGCCTCGGCAGTCCATCGGATCGCGCGCACGGTTGCCGGCACATCGACTGCCCGGGAATGGCCAATGGGCTTGCCCATGTCCAGGGTTTCCAGCAGCGCCAGCTCATCAGCGTGGGCGTCGATCAGGTCTGCGAAACGCAGCAGGACGGCCTTGCGTTTGGTGGGCGCCAGGTGGCTCCAGACACCGCTTTCAAATGCGTTTCTGGCGGCAGCAACGGCAAGCCCGGCGTCGGCCTGGTCGCAACTGGCAATCTGTGCCAGCTCCCGGCCGTCCACCGGACTGATGCAGGCAAATGTCTCCTTGTTACTGGCCCACTGATAAGCGCCATTCAGGTAGGCCCGGCCCTCCAGAGCAAGCTGATCGGCCAGCGCCTGCCATCCGGCCTGGTCTGTGGGTGTGGTGGAGCGTGTGGATTGATTCATGGCCGTCTCGCAGGCAGGGGAATTGGCCAATCATAGCAGCACTTCTGCAACCGGGCGCGGCCTCGGATATAGGTAGAAGAACGTGTCTTCACGGATGTCGAGCGCTGGCATAGACTTGCTTCGGCGGTCGATGTTTTGTGCCGTCTCCTGATCTCTTACCACTGCCTGTCTGATCGCTTCCGAATCAGTCCGACACCCTGCGTGGCGCCACCCTATGACCCAGTATCCCAAGGTTCCTTCCTATTACGCGGCCTCTGCCAATCCGGCGCCGAGACGCCCTGCGCTCAAGGGCCAGTGTGAGGCTGATGTGTGCGTGGTGGGTGCCGGTTATACCGGTCTGTCCACGGCGCTGTTTCTGGCCGAAGCCGGTTTCCGGGTGGTTTTGCTGGAAGCGGTGACTGTGGGCTGGGGCGCATCCGGGCGAAATGGTGGTCAGATCGTTAACAGCTTCAGCCGGGATCTGGACACCATTGAGCGCCAGACCACGCCGGACCACGCCCGCCTGCTGGCGGATATGGCCTTTGAAGGCAGCCAGATCATCCGTCAACGGGTACGGAAGTACGCCATCAAATGTGATCTTAAAGAGGGTGGCATTTTTGCCGCCCTGAATGCTCGCCAGCTCGGTCATCTGGAGAACCAGCAGAACCTGTGGCGGCGGTTTGGCTATGACAAGCTGGAACTGCTGGACCGGCAAACCATTCAGGCCCGGGTAGGCACGGATCGTTATGTCGGTGGGGCGATCGACCACACGGGCGGGCATCTCCACCCGCTGAACCTGGCCCTCGGTGAAGCGGCAGCGCTGGAATCCCGGGGAGGGGTAATTCATCAATATTCTGAAGTTACCCAAATTATTCCCGGCCAGCCGGCCATTGTGAAAACCAAAGAAGGGGAGGTGAGGGCGCAGTTCGTAGTGCTGGCGGGTAACGCCTACCTGGGCGGGCTGGTGCCGGAACTGGGGGCCAAATCCATGCCCTGTGGTTCCCAGATCATCGCCACGGAACCGCTGGACGAAGCCACGGCAAAACGACTGCTGCCAGAAGATAACTGCGTGGAGGATTGTAACTACCTGCTGGACTATTTCCGCCTCTCGGGTGACAGGCGCCTGATCTACGGCGGCGGTGTTACCTATGGGGCTCGTGATCCGGCCAATATTGAACGGCTGATTCGACCTCACATGCTGAAAACCTTCCCGGAGCTGGCGGGAGTCGAAATAGACTACGCCTGGACCGGGAATTTCCTGCTCACCCTGTCCCGGCTGCCGCAAATGGGCCGCCTGCAGGACAACGTATATTACTCCCAGGGTTGCTCCGGGCACGGCGTCACCTTCACCCATGTGGCGGGCAAGGCGCTGGCCATGGCCATTCAGGGCCAGGCCGAACGTTTCGATGCTTTCGCCAGCCTGCCGCATTACCCATTTCCGGGCGGCCGGACCTTCCGGGTACCTTTGACGGCAATGGGGGCCTGGTATTACGCGTTGCGCGACAGGTTGGGCGTTTGAGTCACTGGATCGCCCTGGAATAACTGTAAATGGATAGTTCGCGGTCGTGCCGTTCAGGTTTGGGATCGTCCACGGACTCTACGGCTTCGATCTGCGCAATGTAGTCAGCCGGCAGTCCGTTTTCCCTGGCTCCGATAAGGACGTGGTCTTTGTACCAGTGGAAGGGTTTTAATGCCTTATTGATGCGCGTGGCGTAATACATGCGGGCCTGAAGCCTACCGCTCGCGGTTCTCAGCTCTACCCGCTTTTCATCGTAGCCAAAGCCCAAAGCCTCGTGTCGATCAAGGTCAGGCTTTTCCGCATCGGCAATCTCGTAAACCACACCGATCACGCGGTCGTCCGGATTGCCGGTTTCTTCTGCATCGCATTTGGCGGAGCCATCCCCGGCAGATTTATGGAAGCAAAGCCGGTGCGCCGGTAGCTCTGCCACAGCTACAAACCGGGCCGACGGAATCCGGGCCCGTAGTCTCCGTTCTGACATGTTGGAGCCGTAGCTGAAGCAGAGCATCGAGCCTCCTCTCACACTCCGGGTTGCCGTCTTCGAATCAGCCGCTGACCTGGCGCTGGATATGGTCGATCACCTCGCCATGTTCGTGCTGTGGGCTGAACATCACAATGTCGGTGTCTGCTTCTGACCTCACGCTGTGCCCCGGAGGCCAGTAGAACAGATCACCACTGCGGGACGTTTCTTCACTGCCGTCGGTGTATATTGCGGTGATTTCTCCGCTTACAACGTACCCCCAATGGGGACTCTGACAACTGTCGTTTTTCAGCCCATGAAGCAACTCGGTAATATCGGTGCCGGCGCCAAAAGAAAAATACTCAGCGCCCATTTTTCCGTAGCCGGTGACATCACCAAAATCGGTTTTCTGCCGAGCGATTGCACCGGGTGCATTGATCCGAACAGGTACATCTTCTTTCGCGATATGCATAAAGATTACCTCCGTATCGTTCCATTGCGGGGTTGCACCCACTGCATGCTTACGTCGGGCTCAACCCTGCTCTCCAAAATAGCATACTTTCAACGCCCCAAGCGTGTAGTCAATAATGGGCTGCATCGCTATCTCTAGATCAGGAGGGTGTTTATGAAAGATCACAAAACTGCGGTCATTACAGGGGCCAATCGTGGCATTGGCCTTGAGCTGGCTCGCCATTATGCGCTCGAGGGCTGGAATGTTATTGGCGTTTGCAGGCAAACGTCGGACGAGCTTTCTGGCGTCGCTGCGAAAGTCATCGAGGACATCGATGTCACCACTGACAGCGGTATCTCGAAACTGAAGAACGAGCTGGCCGGGCAAACCATCGACCTGCTGATCAACAACGCCGGCCTGCTGCAGGACGAAAAGCTCGGCAGCATCGATTTCGATTCCATCCGCACCCAGATGGAAATCAATGCCTACGCGCCGTTGCGGGTGGCCGAGGCTCTGGTCTCGCAGATCCCTTCCGGCGGCAAGATTGCCAACATCACCAGCCGCATGGGCTCGATTGCCGATAACGATTCCGGTGGACGCTATGGTTACCGTGCTTCAAAAGCGGCATTGAACGCCTTTGGCAAATCCCTCGCCATGGATCTGAAGCCCAGGGGTATTGCGGTGGCCCAGCTGCACCCCGGCTATGTGCAAACCCGCATGGTGAACTTTGGCGGTCTGATCACGCCCGAGGAGTCAGCCAAGGGCCTGGCGGCCAGGATTGAAGGCCTGAGCCTGGAGAACACCGGTTCCTTCTGGCACAGCAATGGTGAAGAGCTGCCCTGGTAACGGGGAATTTGCCGCTGCGAGCCGCCTCAACTGCCGCCAATATCGACCCAGCATGGGAGCCGTCAGGGAAGCATGGCTTTGCGCCAGCGAACCGGCGGCAATCCGGTCCAGCGCCGGAACGCACGATAGAAGGTGCTTACTTCAGCAAAACCCAGTGCCTCGGCTATTTCGGGCAGGGTAGTGGTGGTATCGGCGACCGCGTGAAGGGCTTTTTCACGGCGCACGTCGTCCAGCAGGGCATCGAACGTCTGCTCCTGTTCCTGCAGCCGCCGCGCCAGCGTCCGTTCGCTGATACCTAATGCCTCGGCTGCTTCGGCCCGACGGGGAAGGCTCGGGCCCAGACGGGCCATCAGCCATCTCCGTATCTCCGGCACAGAAGCGCTGTTAATGGAAAGCGCGGTGAGCCGGGCGGTGGTGTAGCGTTCGTGCACCTGTGCGAGTTCCGGATCGGCCTGGGGCAGGGGCTGGTCCAGAACGGCATTGTCTAGCAGCACACCGCTGAACGCCTGCTCGAATTCCACCGGGCAGTTAAACGCGGCCCGGTATCCCGCCAGGGGGCCGAGCCGGGGCTGGCTGAACTGGACCCGTGAAGGTTGCATGCGGGTACCGGTTACCCAGCTGGCGAAGCCGACCACCGCGGCCAGCACCGCCTCAATCTGATGCGGGCTGAAAGCCAGCTTCCCCTGCCGGGGATGGTAAACCAGCCAGGTGGCGGAATGGCCTGCCAGGATCTGGAAACGCCCGCCGTCGGAGATCAGCCGCTGGAAGCGCTGCCCCATCACAATGGCTTCGC
>Ga0208300_100855_pt1 | contig 16542 bp, 15 predicted proteins | sample 23_taG_FD_184096 | JGI IMG/M metagenome (GOLD analysis project Ga0208300, IMG submission 184096) | Marine viral communities from Cariaco Basin, Caribbean Sea - 23_WHOI_OMZ (SPAdes) (version 2) | ecosystem: Environmental > Aquatic > Marine > Oceanic | place: Caribbean Sea: Cariaco Basin... | reverse complement strand
CCTACTTCGACCGGTTGGGAGTGCCGAGACTCTCGTGAACCCTCAACGTCTCGAACCGCCCGGTGCGGACCCGCATGCCGGGTGGTGTGGGAGGGGTGGAGCCTCATGGCTCCCCCCTATCCCGATATCACGTATTGGCTGTTATTTACAGACCAATAACGTTCTCTGCCTGCGGGCCTTTCTGGCCTTGAGTCACGGTGAACTCAACTTCCTGGCCTTCGGCCAGAGTTTTGAAACCGCCACCCTGAATATTGCTGTAATGAACAAAGACGTCTGCGCCGCCTTCACGAGTGATAAAGCCAAAACCTTTTGCTTCGTTGAAGAACTTAACGTTACCGGTAATTGTAGACATAAATATTATCCTGATATTAATCAATAAGGTGCCGCCAAAGTATCGTTGTGATCTTTGATCAGCGATATGCGGGAAACAAGAAAACGTGCAGGATCAAAAACAGGACAAAAGGTGTGGTAACACAAGAGGTCTTATTCGTGAAATGCTTTGCTAAATCTTTCCAACGAGACTCACGGTACGCTATTTAAGAGGCCCTGCATAGCAAAGTTTTGAATATTGCGAATATAACTTTGTCCCGTGTCTTCCCGTAATTCGGGACAGGTTTGTTTTTTGGGCTGAACTACACTTACCGAAAACGAAAGGGGAGGATTGCATGAACGTCGCGTTTATCGGTCTCGGTATCATGGGCAGCCGCATGGCCAGGAATCTGCTCAAGGACGATGGCATTTCACTCACGGTCTTCAACCGGTCTTCAGAGGCTACGGCCGCTTTGGAGAAGGCTGGCGCAAACGCCGCTGAATCGGCGCGGGCAGCCGTGGCGGGTGCGGAGGTTGTATTTACCATGCTCAGTGCGCCGGAAGTGGTGGAAAAGGTTGCGTTCGGCGATGAGGGCTTCATCGATGCGATGGAGCAGGGCGCGTTGTGGGTGAATTGCTCCACGGTGAATCCGTCCTACACCCGTGAATGTGACGACCGTGCTCGTGCCCGCGGTTTGCGGTATCTGGATGCACCCGTAGCAGGGACGAAAATGCCGGCGGAGACCGGGGAGCTGACGTTCCTGCTTGGGGGTGAATCCGACGACCTGGAGCAGGTTCGGCCATTGCTTGAGCACATGGGCCAGAAGATTCTCCATGTTGGTCCTGCTGGCCAGGGAAGTGCGTTCAAGATGTTGGTGAACGCCTTGTTGGCCCAGAGCATGCTGGTGTATTCAGAAACCGCTCTGCTGGGCGAAAAGCTGGGCTTCAGTCGGGATTTTCTGATGGATACCTTGCCGAACCTGCCGGTGACCGCGCCTTTCCTCAAGGGCAAGGCAGAGTTAATCAAAGAGGGCAATTATGACGCCCAGTTTCCGCTGGAGCTGATGCTCAAGGATCTGCATTTGCTGGATTTGACCGCCTACGAGGAGCGCCAGCCGCTGTTCCTTGCGGGCCTTGCCAAATCCGTTTATGGCCAGGCCAACAGCGCCGGTCACGGACGGGATGATTTTGCAGGGGTTTTCGATTATCTGGAAAAGCTTAAATAGCCGCAGCCTATTCGGACGGTTGCGCCAGGGAATCCTGCGAAGCCACACAATTACGCCCGGCAGCCTTGCCAGCATAGAGAGCTTTATCAGCCCGTCTGACCAGCGAATCGTACGATTTATCCGAGGGGAAGAACGAGGCCACACTCATGGTGACGGTTGCATGAAAGACGGTGTCTTCCAGCCTGAACTCAATGGCTTCGATCTCTCTGCGAATGCGCTCTGCTAAATGCTTTGCGTTTTGTATCGGCGTGTCTGGCAGGATGACGGCAAACTCTTCTCCGCCAATACGGCAGGCTATGTCTAGTGGGCGGAGTTTCTCCTTGATCATTTTTGCGGTATCAATGAGTACGATGTCGCCTGCGGCGTGACCGTGTTGGTCATTGATGCTTTTGAAGTGATCGAAATCAAACAGGATGACGGAAGAGGGCACGCCCGACCGAGTGAAGCCGGAATGCTGTGCCTTCAACTGATTGATAAAGTGTTTCCGGTTGAAAAAGCCTGTCATTCCATCCGTCAGGGATTCCCGAATCAGTCGTTCTTCCAGTTCTCTCTGGTAGGAGACATCCCTGACAAGTGCCATGGCAACTCGGATCCCATCCAATATGATGGTGTTGATCATGATGTCGACAGGGACTTCCGTGCCATCGGCACGCATGCCGCAGAATCTTTTGTTCACGTCCATGGGGCGGGGCATAGGACTTTGGAAAAAGTTACTGACCAGTTGCCTGTGGGCGTTTCGGTGAAGTTTCGGGATGATAATCGACAGATCTGAATCTTTCAGGTTTTCTGCAGAGTAACCAAACATTTCCCCGGCCCGGGAGTTCACCAGAACGATTCTGTGGTCACCATCCACGATAATGGCAGAATCGGGTAGAGCATCGATAAATGGCAACAGGCTACTGGTAGTCGTAGTGAACTGGTCGGCGATTTGCTTGGCGAGCATGGTCAGGGGAGCCCGATTTCAAAAAAAATGAACATATGTTCAGCACTATAAGTTATAGCGGAGAAAATCACCAATACGATGGGAAACACAGATCTGTTCCGGTTTTCCCCTTTGCTAGTATGCTCGGCCTTTCATCCTGAGAACGATTGAGCTGCCGGAATGCAAACTTCTTTCAAACTGAGGCCTTACCAACAGGAAGCGGTGGATGCCACGCTGAGGCATTTTCGCCAATCGGATGAGTCTGCCGTTATTGTGTTGCCGACCGGTGCGGGTAAAAGCCTGGTTATTGCCGAGTTGGCCCGTCTCGCCAAACGCAAAATCCTGGTGCTGACTCACGTCAAAGAGTTGGTGGAGCAGAATCACGCCAAATATCAGAGCTATGGTTTAACAGGCGGTATCTTCTCTGCCGGACTGAAGCGAAAGGAAAACCGGCATCAGGTGACCTTTGCCAGTGTGCAGTCGGTATCGGCGAATCTGGATCAGTTCCGGGATGAATACTCGTTGGTCATCATCGATGAGTGCCATCGGGTCAGCGGTGAGGAAACCAGTCAGTATCAACGGATTATCGAGCTGCTGCGGCAACAGAACGACGCCCTCAAAGTGCTCGGGCTAACCGCCACTCCTTACCGTCTGGCTATGGGATGGATCTATCGCTATCACTACCGGGGCTTTGTCCGCGGCTCCAGTGAAGAACAGGCAAAGCCCTTCCAGCACTGCATTTACGAATTGCCGTTGAGCTACATGATCAATCGTGGGTATCTCACCCGGCCTGAGCTGGTGAACGCGGCGGTGGCGCAATACGATTTCTCGGCGTTGTCTCAGGACCGCTTTGGCGAATACGCCGAGAAGGACGTCAACCAGTTGCTCAGCAAACACAAGCGGGTGACCCGAGCCATCGTTGAGCAGGTGATGGAGCTGGCCACTGAACGCCAGGGGGTGATGATCTTTGCGGCCACGGTGGAGCATGCGCGGGAGATTACCGGCTACCTGCCGGAACACGAAACGGCCCTGGTGACCGGCGCGACCGATCTGAAGGATCGGGACTTGCTGATTCAGCGCTTCAAGCAGCGCCAGTTAAAGTATCTGGTGAATGTGTCCGTGCTCACCACGGGTTTTGACGCGCCCCATGTGGACTTTATCGCGATTCTCCGTCCGACCCAGTCCGTGAGCCTGTATCAGCAGATTGTGGGCCGTGGTCTGCGTCTGGACGAAGGCAAGCAGGATTGCCTGGTAATAGATTACGCGGGAAACCACGTGAATCTGCATCACCCGGAGGTGGGGGAGCCGAAACCGAACACTGACAGTGAGCCGGTGCAGGTGTTCTGCCCGGGCTGCGGGTTTGCCAATATCTTCTGGGGCAAAACAGACGATGACGGCCGTGTGATCGAGCACTACGGCCGCCGTTGTCAGGGGCTGCTGGAGCTGGCGGAAGGGGATGAGCCCGCCGGGCAGAACGGGCGCCCGCAACAGTGTGATTACCGTTTTCGTTTCAAGGAGTGCCCACACTGCGGTGGCGAGAATGATATTGCGGCCCGCAACTGTCACCAGTGCCATAAAGCCATCATCGACCCGGATGATCAGCTGAGAGATGCGCTGAAGCTCAAGGATGCCATGGTGATCCGTTGCGCCGGAATCACGCTAGGTGTTGATGGCGGCAAACTGAAGATCATCTATCACGGTGAAGACGGCGAGGAGCTCAACGAGTCGTTTGATTTCAGCAAGCCCGGACAGCGCGCCATCTTTAACAAACTGTTCGGGCGTCGTTTTGCCAACGGCCAGGCCCCGAAAGCCTTCAATAGGGCGGAAGAGGTCCTCGAGATGCAGGCCCTGTTATCGGCCCCGGATTTCGTCATCGCCCGCAAGCAAAAGCACTATTGGCAGGTACAGGAGCGGATCTTTGATTATCGGGGTGCCTATCGTAAGGCGAATGAAACCTAAGGCCGCTTCGTTAAATTGTTCAATCTGAGAGCGAGGAGTGCCGGCCACTCGATCGCTGACTCATATCGGCCAGTTGGCAAATCGATCACCGAATATCAACAGAATGATCGGGAGGGGAGAAATTGCGACGGCGACTAAAAGCAGGTACCTACCCACGGAGAATATCTTGCTCATTCCGGCCATCATCGCAAGCCCACCACCCCCGCCCAGAACCATATTGCCCGGCAGATTGATGGCAAGCATCAGGGTGAGGTAACGGTGCCGCAAAAGCCACGGGATCCAACGCCGGGGAGACAGGTCTGACAGACGTGTCAGTCGCTGCTCGGCAGATAGCCCGCTGAAGCTCTCAAGGAATGAAGCGGCTTTAACGAGATGTATTTCTCGCAAGAACTTGATGATACCCCTCTCCGGGACCAGGCGACCGATCAAAAAAGCCAGGCACATGGATATCAGTGTGCAGCCATACACCAGTGGCACGATTTTGGGTCCGAGGATCATCATCAGGGCGAGTCCGATTTCGACGCCCGGCACAAATGGAATTGCCATCAACACAATATAAGCGGCCATGGAGATCATGATGATCTGGTGCAGCATGGGCTCGTTCGTGGGGCGGACGTCCATCTCGATGCCATCAACGATACCGCTCGTCAACAGGTTGCCGGCGATGATGACGCTGATTAGAAGGGCAAGTTTTAGGAGTCCTGCCAGGCCTTTACCCGCCAGTAGGCCTTGCCGGGTCATTGACTGTTGGTCTCCACCAACCGGCCTTTGAAACTGAACTCTTTTTCAAAGGTCCAGTACCAGCGCTTGTTTACCCAGGTGAACGAGCCCTCGATTTCGTCCCCCCGCACAGTGCCCCGCCAATACATGACTGCATCCGACTTGCTACATGGCACTTCGGCTCGCATCTGAATGCCATCATCATGCGCCCTGACCCAGTATTCGACCTTGGCATAGCCGCAACGCCGAGCGCACTCCTCAGAGACGAAATAGCCGTCTTTGAATACCAACAGATCGTCAGTATCGGCGGGTCGCCCCATCGGGCCGAGTTTACTCTGGAAGGACATGCCATCCAGCGCTTGGTGGGAGATGGTCTGTTCATCAGCGAGCGAGAGGTTGCTAATTGCGAAGGCCGCAAGGAGCACCAGCCAAGAAATCGCGTGATCAGGAATCAGTCCTAATGAATGGGTGGAGGTGCTTCTTGTTGAGCCAGGAGACAGATTCATGGCACGAACTCCGCGCACTTGATCTGATTAAATTTTAGTCAATTTGTTGGTAAATTGGAAAGCAAGAGTCGGTTTTATTCTGCCGGTCCTGATCAGCGTGCCCGCCGCCTGATCAGGACCTTATGCAGCTCCTCCACAGCGAGCAGGCTCATAGCCAATGCAAGCAACTGCAACCATTCGGCCACTGAAATTGGCTGGATCTGCAGGACATCGGACAGCCCCGGGGTGTACATGGCACCAATGTGTGCCAGCTGCGCGAGGGGAACTGCCAGCATCAGGAAAGGGTTACGGAACAAGGAGATCTTGAATAGGGAACGGGACTCCGAGCGGCTGTTCAGCGCGTGAATGTTGCCGAAGAGCACCATTAGCATCAGCGTCAGGTTGCGCGCTTCCTCAATGCTTTGGCCCTGGTCGAGTGTCCACTGAAAATTGAGGAATGCGACGAGGCCCATCCACGATCCCACCACCAGGACATGCTCAATAATGTGTTTGTCGAATACGGGCTCGTGAGGTGAGCGTGGCTTTACAGACAATTCGCCGCCTTCCTTCGGTTCAAATGCCAGTGCTACGTCCTGGAAGCCGTTCGCAACCAGATTGAGCCAGAGTAGCTGGACCGCGATCATGGGCATTGGCAGGCCGGCCAGTACACAAAAGAAGAAAAGCAGGATTGCCGAGAAACCGGTGGCAACCAGCAGTCCAATCACCTTGCGGATATTGTTGTAAACCACCCGCCCTTGCTCGATGCCGGCAACAATGGAGGAAAAATTATCATCGGTGACGATCAGGTCTGCCGTTTCCTTCGCCACATCCGTGCCGCGTTTGCCCATGGCGATGCCCGCATGGGCCTGCCGCATGGCGGGCGCATCATTGACACCATCCCCGGTGACCGCGACAAAATGCCCGTCCCGCATGAAGCTGTCCACAATCTGGGCTTTCCTGGCGGGTTCGATGCGGGCGAATACCCGGGCCTGGCGAATGAGCTGGTCGACCGCCGCCTGGCCCTCCGCTTTGGCTTCATCAAGCATGGGCCCCGTGACAACCGTAGCGTCCGTGTCACACAGGCCCAGTTCCAGGGCGATCGATTTTGCAGTAGCAGGATGGTCGCCCGTGACCATGGCCACCTCAATTCCGCCGGTGCGGCACTTTTCGATGGCATCAAAGGCTTCATGACGGAGGGGGTCGATCATGGCGACCATGCCGAGAAAGACCATATCGGCCATCTCATGGTCGCCGGATGAAGACGTTTTCTTCGCCAGGGCGATAATCCGGTAGCCTCGGGACGCGAGCTCGGTGAACTGGCTTTCGAGGGCGGGCTTGTCTATTGCCGTGGAGCCGTCAGTGGTTGCCATCTGGTGGCACATGGCCAGCATCTTTTCCGGGCTGCCTTTGGCATAGATGACGGTTTGATCACCAATGCGGTTGACCACACCGCTGTAGGCCTTTTCCGACTCATACGGGATCAGGGCCACCTGCTCCTGCCGGGTTCGCAGGTCAGTGATGGACATACCCAGTTTTTTGGCCATAACCAGGAAGGCGATGTCGACGATATCGCCCTGGGACACCCATTCGCCGCCGCTATAGTCCAGATGACTCTCATTGGCGAGGACGCCTGCGACACAGAGCTCCCGCAGCGTATCCTGGCCTGCTGTATCCACCTGGGTTCCGCCATGGCCTGTTATCTCGCCGCCAGGGGCCACGCCCTCGCCAGTGACATCGAATTGGCGCCCATCAGGCAGCATCACTTTGCGAATCGTGAGTTCGTTGACGGTCAGCGTGCCGGTCTTGTCGGAGCAGATCAGGGTGCAGGATCCGAGGGCTTCCACAGCCACGAGCTTGCGGATGATTACATTGCGCTTTGCCATCCGGGACATGCCGATGGCCAGGGCCACGGTCAGTGCGGCAGGCAGCCCCTCGGGAATGACCGAGACCGCCAGGCCGATGGTCATGAGGACCATGTCTTCGATCGAATAACCACCATCCAGGATCATCAGGCAGGCGAGGGCGCCTATGGCCACGAGAATGCCGAAAGCAACCTGGTAGGTGAACTTTCGGATCCGGATCATCAGGGGCGGTTCGGCGGACGTTTTGCCGGTGACACCCTGGGCAATCTTGCCAAGCTGGGTGTCAGAGGCGGTTGCTATCACCCGGCCGCGTCCGCGCCCGTGGGTGATGATGCTGCCCGCAAAGCACTGATCAACCCGCTCTGTGAGTGGCGTGCTGTCGTCGCTTGCCGCTCCGGCGTTCTTGGCAACCGCCAGGGATTCCCCCGTCAGCATGGACTCATCCACTGCCAGGCTGCTGGCGCTGAGTAACTGAATATCAGCGGGCACCTTGTCGCCGGAAGAGAGCAGAACCACGTCGCCCGGAACGACCTCCTCCACTTCCACGGTGACCACCTGGCCATCCCGCAGAACGTGAGTGGTCCCTTTCATCATTTGCTTCAGCGCGGCAGCCGCTTTCTGGGCCGAAAACTCCTGGACCGTGCCGATAATCGCGTTGATCAGCAGGACGATCAGGATAAAAACCCCGCTGGGGGTCTGGCCGAGTGCAAATGACACCCCGGAAGCGATCAGGAGGATGTAAATGAAAGGGCTAAGAAATTGCCGCGCAAAAAGCTCCACCAGGCCTGGCATGGGCGGGGTGGGCAGTTGGTTGTAGCCAAATTGCTCCAGGCGTGCACTGGCTTCCGCTCGGGTGAGTCCGTTACCAGCGGGATCCGGTGTGCCGGGTAGCTCTGGGACTGCGCTGTTCATGGTGTTTTCTCTGGCCCTGCAGGAAAGTGGGTGCGATGCACAGGAAGTGTAGACTCCTATTTTTCCCTTGGGCCATCAACCGCTTTGACCGAAGGCGCTGCTGAAGTCAGCATCGCCGCTGGTTATAATGCTATATCGTTAACCGCCACAGAGAACCCTATGTCTATCGAAAAGAATCAAGTCGTCCTGTTTCACTACAGTGTCCGTGATGAACAAGACAACGTTGTTGAAAACTCCCATGGTGGCGAGCCGAACGCGTACCTGCATGGCCACGGTGGCATTATCAAGGGCCTGGAAGAAGCCCTGGAAGGTCGCGATGCCGGTGATACGTTCAGTGTTACCGTCACTCCCGATAAAGCCTACGGACCGCGCAAGGCTGATGCCATCCAGCGGGTGCCGATCAAGCATTTGATGGGTGCCAAACGCTGGAAGCCGGGCATGGTCGCCCAGGTGCAAACCGAGCAGGGTCCACGGCATGTGGTGGTTGCCAAGGTCGGCCATAAGTTCGCGGATGTCGATACCAACCATCCGATGGCCGGTAGAACCCTGACCTTTGATATTGAAGTCATTGACGTGCGCGCCGCTACTCCGGAAGAGTTGTCGCACGGTCACGCCCATGGGCCGGGTGGGCACCATCATTGAGGAAATAAGGGAGCGTGAGTATGCAGATGGGTGTCATCCCAGACGCCCATAGCAAAATGCCTCAGGCCTATTTTCAGCCATAGCCCATCATGCCCGGTAACCACAACACGATGCCGGGCAGCGCGATCAAGGCGGCGATGGTTAATACATCGGCCACAAAGAAAGGGGTGCAGCCCCGGAACACGTCCTGCACAGTACATTCTGGGCGCACGCCGGCAACAACAAAGCAGTTCAGTCCGATGGGAGGGGTAATCAGGCAGAGCTCCGCCATCTTTACCACAATAATGCCAAACCAGATGGCGCAGCCGGCGCCAGAGACCCCGAAGGCCGACTCGGCGGCAGTAACGTCGATCCCCCCATTCAGGGCTATCACCGCCGGGTACACTACGGGCAGGGTCAGCAGGAGCATGCCGATGGCGTCCATAAACATCCCCAGCACGGCGTAAGCGCAGAGAATGAGCAGGAGCGTTAGCAGCGGACTCTGTTCCAGGCTGACGATCCAGTCTGAAAATGCGCTGGGCAGATCGGCGAAGCCAAGAAAGCGAACGTAGATGAGAACGCCCCAAATGATGGCAAAAATCATCGCCGACAGCTTCGCCGTTTCCATCAGGGAAGCCTTTAGCTCTGGCCACCGGCTTCCGTTGTAGATCGCCATGCAGAGAATGACAAACGCACCCAGGGCACCGGCTTCAGTGGGCGTGCCCACGCCGCCATAAATACAAACCATGATGATGCCAACCACCACGAAAATAGGCAGTGCGCCTGGCACTGACTCAAAGCGCTGTTTCCAGGTATAGCCTCGAACCGGCGGGCCGAAGTTCTTGCGGGTCATTGCCATGAATATGACAAGTGCACCGTAAACCAGGGCTGAAAATGCACCGGGCAGGAAACCGGCCATTAGCAGCGCGCCGACGTCCTGTTCAACAATAATGGCGTAGATAACCAGAATGGCAGAGGGCGGGATCAGCGACGCCAGTGTTCCGCCCGCTGCAACAACGCCAGCGGCGAAGCGCTTGTCATATCCCAGTTTGAGCATTTCCGGCACGGCGATGCGGGCGAAAACCGCAGAAGTCGCCACTGACGCGCCGGACACGGCTGCGAAGCCTGCTGTGGAAAAGACGGTAGCGACACCCATGCCTCCTGGTAGCCAGCCCACCCAGCGTTTGGCCGCTTCAAAGAGAGCTTTAGTGAGTCCTGCGTGATAGGCAAGAAAGCCGATCAGTATAAAAGCGGGAATCAGTGACAGGGCAAGCGAAGAAACTTTTGAATGGGGAATGGTGCCCGCCATTTTTACAGCGACCAGGAATCCCCGGTCGAAACCGAGCTTGGCGGAAAAGATCCACACCAGACCGAGAAAGCCGGCTGTGGCCGCTGCGAAGGCTACTCGAACGCCTAACAGGACGAAGACCAGCATGGCGCCAGTGACCCAGAGGCCAATGTCGATGGAATCCATGTTGCCCATGGTTTGAAACAGTTCAGTCATGGTGTTTTTTCGTCCTCGTGGCCACTGACGGCACTGGCTTCCCGGGCGGCAACGTCGGCCGCCGACTCCACAAGCGGGACAGCCACAGGCGTATCGCCACCCTGTCTGAGCGCCCGCAGGTAGCCCCACAATTGAAGTAACAGACGCATTGCCAGAATGGTTAGAGCGATTGGAACCACCAGTTTGGCGGGCCAGGTGGGCAAATTGATGTCGAGCGATGAATCACCAATGGAGTAGGCTCGCCAGAAATGCATGTAGCTGCCGTAGATCAGCACAGACGTGACTGCCAGCATCAGCAGGGTTGTGACCATTTCGGTAAACCAAAGGTAGCGGCCGCGGAATTTGCCAACCAGTATGTCCATGCGGATGTGGCCGCCCATTCTCTGGGTATAAGCAATGCCAAGAAAAGCAATGAACGCCATGGCCTGTTCGACCCAGTCAACATAGCCACTGATTGGCGATGAAAAGATCCAGCGACCGAGAATGTTTACCGTTGCCAACAAAACCAGCAGAAAAATCGCAAAACCGCCGGCAAGGGTGAGTAAGGACTCCAGCCGGAAAAACAGACGGTCCAGACGACTCAGCGTCGAGTTGTCAGAAAGTACAGATGCGGCTGCAGACATGTCAGCCTCCAGTTAGTGATGGTTCGGTTTCCCAAAACCAAACCGGGGCCCGATGAGATTGAATCGGGCCCCGATTTTCAGGGCAGGTTACTGTTCGGCGAAGAGTTTGGCTGTGAAATCGAAGACAGCCTTTGCATCAAAATCGCCCTTGTGGGTTTCAATCCACTCCTGGCGGACAGACTCAGCCAGTTCGTTGAGTCGGGCAGTCTGCTCTGGGGTGAAGGTAACCTCGGTAATGTTGGTTTCGTCCTTGGCGGCCTCGAACCTGGCCGTGGTGTTCTGCTCGTAGTTTTCCACGTAGTAGTCGAGAGCTTCCTCTACAGAACCCAGCAGTGCCTCGCGGTGGGCCGGCTCAAGCATGTCCAGGGCATCGGTATTGACGACCACCGGGCAATTGGCTGAGCCGAGATTAAGGTTAGTGGTTGCCCACTGACCTACTTTGTAAGTTGTGGTGGCCAGGTGTGCGTGGGGGGCGAAGGAGGCTGCGTCGATGACTCCGGAATCCATGGCCTGGCGCACCTCAGCGAAAGGCACCCCTGTCTTGACCGCGCCCAGTTTTCCCAGCACACCCATGATTCCGCCCGGGCCACGGATGCGCATGCCTTCAAAATCTTCCAGAGTCCCGATCGGCTCTCCTTTACCGACGATGTTGTACTGAGGCAGTGGGGTGGGCATCAGCAGGGTGGCATTCCATCGGGCCAGATCTTTCTTTACCTCGGGGTGATTGAACACTTCGGTATAGATGTCGCTGATCCGAGCCAGAGAAACGTCTTGTGAGAAAGGCAGCTCGGTTACTGTGATGGTCGGGTTTTTGTCGGTGTGGTAGAAGGAGCAAAACTGCGCCATTTCGAAAGCGCCAAACGAAATACCATCAAGGTTTTCCCTTGCCTTGGACAGCCCGCCATAAGAAATGTTGAGGGTGAACTCTCCATTGGTTTTGGCTTCAACCAGTTCGGCGAGTTTCTCGACGTTTTCGGTGAAAGCTCGGCGCTTTCCCCACAAAGATACGTTCCACTCGGTCGCCGCATGAACATCGGCTGCGATAAAACTGGCTGCGGCCACCGAGGCGACCAATGCGGTTTTTATGGTAATCATGAGGTTTCCTTCCGGTTAGTTGTTGTTTGTCGGTGTTGGCATTCGTGGCGCAGGTGATTGCGTTGATGCTGAAGGTGAATGCTAAGGTTTTCGTTCACAAAGCTTAGGTCACGTTCTTCATATTTTGCAGTAGTATATTGGTCGGGTAGGGCTCAGAATCTGTTTGTTCGGTCGCACTCGTATTCGTGCCGCATTAACTGCTTACGCTCTCCAGAGGGTAAAGCGCAGTGTTAATAGGGTTAAAGGTTAATGAAAGCAGTCCATTCAGTCTTTGTGTTTGCGCTGTTCGTGATCTTTGCAAGCACAGTCTCTGCAAAGATTTACAAATGGGTAGATGAAGACGGTAAGGTTCACTTTAGCGATCGTCTGGATCATAGCGTTCAGCAGGAAGTGGTCAATGTGAAGCCGAGCGCTTCGAAATGGTCCCGCTTTGAGATCGATGTCAAAGCTGTTGATATTGAGCTGAGTGAGGAAGAGCACCGGCAGATCGTTGACGGCGTGAACAATGTCTACGAGTTTTTTGACCGGGTGATGTCCTTTGACATGTACGAGACGGTGCCCGTCAATATCCTGATTTTCAAGAACAGTGCCGAATACCGGGACTACCTGGTTCGCAAGAACAGGGGCATGTCGGTTGCCTCGTACGGGCTTTACATCCCCTCCGAGCATCAGATCGTCGTCTATGTGCAGAAAAACAGAAGCCTCACCTTTAAAACGATCAAGCATGAAGTGAGTCATGCGGTTGTCGATACAATCGTTCCCTATGCGCCTGCCTGGCTGAATGAGGGGCTTGCGGAGCAAATGGAGATGCTGGAACGTGATGAGTCGGGCTTGTATTTTGAGCGTCATCACGAAAACCAGTGGGTTGTTGATCAAGCCCGTGAGCAGGGCCGTTTAGCGGCTATCGACCAGTTGTTGAAACTGCCCAGCAATAAGTGGCGACATTCAGATCTGTCGGGGCGCGGAAGCCTGAGGGCTCAGTCCGGCCAGTTTGTCTATTTTCTGTTTTCCAAGCCGACCAGCCGTAACTTTGTGGTGCGACTGATGCACAACTTTAACCGGGGTGACCGCACCATCTCGTACTACCTGGTGGATGACAATTACATCGGCGGTGTAACCATGTTGGGGCTGGACTGGCGGCGTTGGTTGCATGATCAGGGTGAGGGGATTGTCAGGCTTTAGTCTTCTGTCGTTGTTATTGGGTGTCGCGAGGGCAGGAAACTGCTGGCACAGGAGCGACTCACGGCTCCAGCTCACGTCCTGTTTCGGAAATCATCTCCAGCAGCTCCTGCAACATGCTGTAGCTCAGTCCCCAGATGCATGAATCCAGGTAGTGGCAACACGGCAGGTTCAGGGTTCCGAGGGGCGTGCGCCAGGGGAGTTGGCTTTGGTTCTCGCCGGCAGCGAGGTAGTCCAGGGGGACCCAGACCGCCCGCTCGACTTCATGATTAGGCGAGACAGCCTTTGGCCCCCGCCATTCGAACACGTAGGGTGTAACGACCATCGGACGCCAGCGGCTGTGATGGCGGGTAATCAGGTCTGATAAGCGGGCTAGGTAACGGCCATGGCGACTGAGGTCGATACCCGTTTCTTCCAACGTCTCCCGTTGGGCCGCGGCCCGGGCGGACGCGTCTTCGGATTGCAGCCGGCCTCCGGGGAATGCCATATCGCCGGACCAGGGATCACCCGCCCGGCGGGCTCGCTGGATAAAGAGCAACTCCTTGCCGCCGTCTTCTGTTTTCCGAAAGATCAACGCAACAGAAGCGCGAGCGAATCGGCGCCGGAATGGTATTTTCTGAGGTCGCAATTGGCTGACCCAGGATTTACGGGGCACGGAAATCTGTCCTCTGGTAAGTAGAGCTATAGTAAAACACATCTTGCAAGGCCGGGGTGTGTTCGTTGCGTCCGCGTTGCCAGGGGCTCTGTGGAAGACTAGATTGCAAGGCCAGAGGAAGTAAATCAGGCTGGATAGATGAAACCGTTCTTTTTGATCCTTGTTTACCTTTTTGCTGTCACATTGCCCTTGATCTTGTCCGCGTGGGTGGGAGGGCCTCCTCGCCAGTTCCATCAGGAACTCGCATCCGGTCTTGGCATCCTTGCCTTCTCGATGATCCTGATGGAGTTCATCCTGTCTGGCCGTTTCAAGGCCATCTCAAATGGCGTTGGAATGGATGTGACCATGCGGTTTCACCAGATCATGGCTCGTACGGCACTGGTCTTTGCCGTGCTGCACCCGTTCCTTTACCAGGGAACTCCGACCGGTGGTCAGCGCCCCTGGGACCCAACGCGCCAATTGACGCTCACGAACGATTTTTCCGCTCTGTCGACAGGTATTGCCGCCTATCTGCTTCTCGCGGGCCTTGTTGTAATGGCGATCGGGCGCACCCAACTGGACTACAAATATGAGGCATGGCGCCTTCTGCACGGGATCGGTGCGCTTTTGATTGCGGTTCTTCTGTTGCACCACACCGTCTATGGCGGGCGTTATGGATCGGAGCCTGTGATGACCTGGGTGTGGCTGGTCATGACTGGTGTGGCTGCCGGGTCATTGCTTGCGGTTTACGTGTTGGTTCCCCTCTGGCAGAAAGCTCGTCCCTGGCGTGTGGCCTCGGTCACCCAGTTGACGCCAAAGCAATGGGAGTTGACCGTAAAACCCGAAGGTCATCGGGGGCTTGATTACCAGGCCGGGCAATTCGCCTGGCTGAATGTCGGCCACAGCCCCTTCTCGATGAAGGAAAACCCGTTCTCCATTTGCTCGGCACCGGCGTCCGGGGCTGAAGTATCTTTCATGATCAAAGAGCTTGGCGACTTCACGCGAACAGTTGGCCAGATAGAGGCGGGTACCGTCGCCTACGTTGACGGTCCTTATGGCAATCTTTCTGTCGATGGTCGCACTGAACCCGGGGTCGCTCTCATCGCAGGTGGCGTTGGCCTTGCTCCGCTGCTGGGCATACTTCGGCAAATGCGCCTCACCGGCGATTCGCGCAAGGTAAGGGTGATCTATGGAAATCGGCTGATTGATCAGATTGCGTATCGTGAGGAGTTGGGTGAGCAGGACGTAGTCTATGTGCTGTCGGAACCGCCTGAAACCTGGCAGGGAGAGACGGGTTTCATCGATGCAGAGCTTATGGATCGTGTGTTTTCAGAGAAAGAGATCAGCGAATGGCTCTTTGTGATGTGCGGGCCGTCGATCATGATGGATATCGTTGAAGATCATCTGATCAAGAAGGGTACGCCCTCTCACCGTATCCTGTCGGAGCGTTTTAGCTATGACTAATCCCATCAGCCGCATGAGCCTGAAGCGCCGAACTTCGTTGATCATCTGGGCTGTAAACATCATTTTATGCCTGACTCTTGTGTTTTTTGTTTTGCGCTGAGTCATGGCTTTGCATTTTCTGTGACGTTGGGGATGGCCTGAACTCGGTCGGCTTCAGCGCCGCGAACTGAACTGCCTCAGATTTCCCGGCTTTGGTCTACAGTGTATTGGAGCGAACGGTTGCTAAACGATTGTCGCACCAATTATCGAGACGGTGACGGTGGGTTTATGGAGTTGGAGCAAATCAATGCCATAGAGCGGGCAACACGTTATGGGCGTGCCGAGGTTCTTCGCATCGGCGTGGCGGTGATCTTCATTGTGGGGATCATGTTGTATGTCCGTTCCATCGGGGCCGATGCGCCGAATATGGTCATGCTGGTAGCGGCGGCCATGATTGGCGGATACATGGCGATGAATATCGGCGCCAACGATGTTGCCAATAATGTTGGCCCCGCTGTTGGCTCCAAGGCCCTGACGCTGGCCGGTGCAATCGCCATCGCCGCAATTTTTGAGGCCAGCGGGGCGCTTATCGCCGGTGGCGATGTGGTGAGTACCATCAAAAAAGGGATTATTGATCCGGCTCTGATTGCCGATGCCGATACGTTCATCTGGCTCATGATAGCCGCGCTGCTTGCCGCTGCACTGTGGTTGAATACGGCGACATACGTCGGCGCGCCAGTCTCCACGACACACTCCATTGTTGGTGGTGTTATGGGCGCGGGTATCGCTGCCGGTGGCACGGGCATTGTTGATTGGGGCCAGTTCGGCCAGATCGCTGCCAGTTGGGTTATTTCCCCGGTGCTTGGCGGTGCCATTGCAGCCTTGTCTCTATACCTTATCAAGCGCCGGATTACCTACAAGCGGGATATTGCCCAAGCTGCGAAACACAACGTTCCCCTGTTCGTTGCAATCATGGCCTGGGTCTTTTCGACCTATCTGGCGTTGAAGGGATTAAGCAAGATTGTCGAGATCGGGTTACTCCCCGCCG
>Ga0208300_100853_pt1 | contig 16593 bp, 17 predicted proteins | sample 23_taG_FD_184096 | JGI IMG/M metagenome (GOLD analysis project Ga0208300, IMG submission 184096) | Marine viral communities from Cariaco Basin, Caribbean Sea - 23_WHOI_OMZ (SPAdes) (version 2) | ecosystem: Environmental > Aquatic > Marine > Oceanic | place: Caribbean Sea: Cariaco Basin... | reverse complement strand
TCCTGATGGTGGGTACGGATCGGTGAGCATCCACCCAACTCAGCTGGATGAAACTCATGAGTCTCTCCTAGACTGGATAGACGTCGGCAGAAAGATTAGGAGTGCCGTTGAAGATTGAACTGCTGTTCCTGACTTTTGCCGCCTACGCCATTCTCCAGCTTTTCAGCTTGAGAGTCTTTCGCGGCCATTTGAAGTCCGCTGCGGTCGTTTCAGCGGTCATTGGCGCCCTCATCACCGCGTACACAATCATCACAATCCTTCTGGCTAGCAACCTGTGGCCACTGATGCTTCTGTTGTCGGCTCCATGGATGTTGCTTTATCTAGTCTTGCTACTGATCCTGAACGCCCTGGTTAACGCAAGATCACTCGGTAATCGACATCGTTGGTCGCAATCAAAGCCATGAAGAAAGCTGTGCTGAAATTTCTGGGGTGGGCTGAGTTTCGGGCTCGAATGAAACATCGCTTTAATCCTGGGCCCGTTGATACAAGTCAGTATGCGGACCACTTTGCCAGCAAGGTCTCATGGTCTCCGATGGACACGCAAAGCGTGCTTCTACGCCGGAGGCTCGTTTCCCTCGGGCCACTCGCTCTGACATTTGCATTGCCATCCTCGCTGAAGATCCTGATGGCTGTGATGCCTGTTCTGATTACCCTGCCGATGACTCTGGTCGTCGACACTTGGCACAGGTTGGCGTTTATTGCACCGTTCATCCTGATTCCCGGTTACCTCACAATTGGGTACGTTTTCTATCGCTCGGCGGGTCGGCCCGTGTTTGACCGCAAATCTGGGACCTTCTGGAAAAGCTCAAGCGAATCCCGGCACACGGGGGCAGTCGAGCTGGCCGACATTCATTCTCTCCAGTTGATCTCATTCTTTTACTCGGACGGCGATCCAAAATCAGCCGGCGTTGTTTACCAACTGAACGCTGTTTTGAGCGACAAATCAAGGCGTGAAGTATTCACGCAACGTCGGCCTTTGACCTCCGCCGGCAGGAGGGCGCTTATCGGAGATTGTGAACGCCTGGCTCGATGGCTTGGAGTTCGTCTCTGGGACGCGATACATGAATTTGATCGATAAGCTTCGGACGATTAAGGTTTGAGCATCCGAATAAACTAGGAGCTCTTTAATGGAGCAACGTAAGGCGCGCGTGATCATTCCGGATCATCTAGCTTTCGCAGATCTCGGGCTGAAACGCCTTGAGACAGGCAAAATTGAATTCGACTGGGACGTAATCAAGCAAATCTGTGAGCGCAGTGAGGGGCTTCCTTTAGATCACCTCGAAGAAGGCCCCGATGATAATGTCGTCGGGTTGATTCTTGGCTGGTATATGGTGATTCGGGAGAATGGTGGGGAGAGCGATCCTGTAGCCGAACAACTCGTTGCCGAACTTATGGAAAAAGAGCCTGAGGGCGACTCCACTGATGATGAATCTGGACGTGCTTGAGCGGCCCAGCACCTCAAATTGAGCCATTCCGCATTTCTAAGGAATCAACAATCTTGATCAATGCAGTATTGAAGATCGTATTTCTTGCCCTTCTGGCCGCCGCCAACCCAGCTTTCGCTTCAGTCGTTAAAATGTCGAACAGCGGTATCTGCCATCCACCACAAAGCAGCTGGTATGACCGAACCAAAACCTTTCAGCCATTTGATTCTGTTAAAGAATGCCTTGCCTCGGGCGGTCGCCTGCCGAAGGGGATGGCTCGTCCTTCTGTAAGTGATCGGAGAGTTATCAAGTCGTCTGTTTCAGATAGCTACTCCAGGTCAGCCTTTGGCCACGGATGGGATGATGCAGATGGTGATTGCCAGGACAGTAGGGCAGAAGTGCTTATTCAGATGTCATCAACACCGGTCAGATTTGCAACAGATCGACGCTGCCGAGTCGTAACCGGCAGGTGGATAAGCCCTTTCTCGGGAAACGTCATTCAGAATTCGTCTGAAGTGGAAATCGATCATGTTGTCCCATTGAAATGGGCCTGGGATCGTGGCGCCAATTACTGGAGTGATGCAAATCGGGAATGGTTTGCCAATGACCCTGTAAATCTTCTCCCGGTCGAGTCTCAATAGCAGTAAAGGTGCAAGAGGCCCGATGGAATGGTTGCCACCCTCCGGGCGATGTGCCTACGTGGCGCGGTTTTCCAGGATTACGAAGAAATACCGGCTAGAACCCCAACCAACTGAAACTGAGTGGATCAAAGACTTTCTGCGGCGATGTCGCTAATGGGGGACGGGCGACAGACCACTTTCCAGCCCAGATTTTGCGCACCCATTCTAGATTTCTACCTGGTAAGTATGTGGGCTGGCCCGTTTCAATAGACCAAATGCAACGAGGGCATCAAGATAGCTTCGAACGACGCTTGACGGGGTTCGTATTAGGGCATTCTCCTCGCTGGTAAGGAACCACACATTTTTTTCAGTAACCGGGGTCTTGCGATTGCTCGTTGCAAACAGGGTTTCAAGCTTGAGATCGCTCAGCCGCTTAGCCCAGTCGACAACGCCAAACCGACGAACGATACTGTCAGTGAGTGGCTTGACTGAAACCTGATGCCCCTTCGGAACGTCAGCGATTGCCCGCTCGTAAATGTAGGTTTGCCACACCCGCCGGTCTATGTTGAACAACCAGTCTCCAGCGACTCGTACCGATAGATATTTGGGCCAGCTACCATTGGCAAACTCCCTGGGAAAGCGCTGTGGAATGTCGAGTAAAAGCTTGCTCGAATTCGCAGCGAGGAGCTTTTCTCTCGCTTCCTGACCAGCGACCGTGTTGAGCTCGATGAGTTTTTTCAGATCTTGCTGATAGTTGGCTCTTGCGGCTTCACGCTGCCTTTGATGTTCGCGAGCAGCATCACGCTCTTTATCTTCACGTCGGCGCCTGCGATCGAGCACCTCAGATACCTTGGCCTCCAGTTCCGCTTGTTTCTGTCGAACTTTTTTTAAATTGGAATACAGTGAACAGCGGTACCAGCAACGAGCAGCCATTCTCAGCACCGCGCGCTCTAGCACTTCGGTATCCGCCAAGGCATCAATCTCCCAGTCGCCCAGGTCTATCTCCATGAGGTTATCCAAGGCCTCGGCTTTGGGTTGCTCCACACCATGAGTAACCTTGATCTCAATGTAGAGCTTGGCATTGTTCTTAAGGGTTGCGGTAACGTCCGGTATCCAACGACCAGGTTCTTCTGCCTGCTTTTCTGACACGGCCGACACCAGCTGAACGAGACGCTCGGGGTAAAGAACGCTGCCAGTTAGAACATCGTCCTCAGAAGTAACGGGAACCGTTATCTCCACGGAGTGAGCGGGAAGCACTACGGTTAAGTGATCCAAGATGATTTGCTTGGCCATCTTGTGAACGGCTGTTTCGAAACCGCCGACACACTCGGGACCGCGATCATGAGAAAAATAGGGCCGGGTTTGACCCCCCTGATTGGCAATAAGGGGCCAATCGCAATTTGGACACAGGCAATTACAGTCTCGTCCACGAGCCACATTTTCTGGAGCGACGAGTCTGCCATCGAGGGAGCCGAAAGGAATTTTTAAGGACCGTTTTTTCATCAAAGTCGGCTAAGATTATAGTCAAACATGGCAGCGAGAATGGCTCGGCATTGGGGATTATCAGGGATGGAATTGCCCAGAGTGTCAGCTTTGGGACCGCCACTCATGTTCGTATTCAACACTGATATAGTGCTGCAGCTCCTCTCAACGAAGCAAGAAGCAAGTTATCATCGTCCATCCCAGACTGCTTCTTGAGCTGCGCCAGTGCCAAGGCTCCAAAGCGGAATGTCTGAGCTATTGGCAAGGGCAGGGCATAACAGTTCCCTGAGCCCTGAGTCGCAGAAATGAATAACCGATTGGGTTGGCGTTCTACGACAATGCCCTTTGTTGGTCGCTTGAATTCCGCTTTGGGCAAATAACCCAGGCACACGCAGCATAGGAGTGGCAGATCATCCTCTCCGAGCTGAAGAACGATCTTGCTCTTCCAGTTGATGCGTTCGCCGTCACGAGGGGCGACCTCAAGATTCAAAGCCGCAAGGGGCTCCTCGCCATCTTTTAGCAAGACGGTCGCTTCGGCCGTAAGCCCAGCTTTTGAGCCGAAACACCGTACTTTCGTCTGATTAGCCGGATGATTACGCATGTCCACGAACGTACCTATGGATGCTCAGCGACTGGATAACAGGTTCTGGCTCTATTTTTGATTCCCGCTGGAGTCGAATGGGCACCTCTTTACGGGAAACAGGATTCTCCCGCCACGCCATCCGAGGGAGCATTTTTTGTTGAGCAATGACGGCCCCCGAGATTGGACAGCTTTTCCGCTGAATCTCCCCTTTTTCGAGGTATGAGTAATTCGCCCTCAACTGATTTGGCAGGGTAATCCGGCGCACCAGGATTTCGTCCGGGGCACATTTACGCCTCAGGATATCCAAAGCGGTTTCCGCCAAATCTTCATCGCGATCTCTCAGGCCTTCCGCCATAGCGACTGCCTCATCGAAGGTTAGCTTCTGAATACGCGCGTGACTGGTGGCCCAGGTCCACGAGATTGATTCAAGCGCTGGCGGCATCACCCGAATTTGCCGGTAGCACTCACGCAAGTCCAATGTCTGAATGCCCGCACTTTTAAGCGCTTTCTTAAGTACCGTTTCGCGCGAACCGGCCACCTTACCCGAGGCGAGACTGCGGATCTTCAGGATTGTTTCCTTGAAATGTGCTTTGGTCTCATTGAGCTGTTCGACAACCGACACTGTTTCGCCAGAGGCGCATACAATGCCTGCGTCGCACTGCCGGCTCTGAGTGTCGTCAATGGTCAGGCCAACGGCATCCACAATCGCCTGCTTGCGGGCTTGTGCAGAGTATCGCTCATTTTCAGTGCTACTGAACGGTGGCACGTAAACTTCGAAATCTGCCCTGTGATCATCGTCTGAAAGCGTTTTCAGTTGCTCGCAGTTATCCACCAGAGCCTGGTATGCCCGGGAGAGTTGATCGATCAACTCTCCCGGGACTGAGACAGTCTCGGCAACAGAGTTCTGCATTTTGTGAGCCCTCGATTTCTGAGTACGGCACGGACAGCGTCAACGCGTAATCAATACTAATTTTATGCATTATTATACCATATATTTCTATATTGCGAAGTCTTTGATTGGCCATGCGCAGCTCGTGTCAGTATCTTTGTTCCAACTGCTTACAGAACCCAGTGAAAAAGCCTTTAACTAAGAACCGGACAACATGACGAAACTTGCGATTCCCATTAGCCGTGAGACCTTGATCGCGCTCGATAAAGACAGGACGAAAATTGCCGGTTTGACCAACCCTGAGCTCGCTGGATTGTTCACTCTCTTCAAGTTGGCCAACACCTCAAAGCCCTTTAATGGCCCTGCAAGTGAAAGGCTTCTGGCGGACTGCTTACGGCTGATTGCTGAGTCTGAGGAAACGAAGTCAGAAATCCAGGACCTCCTTCAAGAGCGCACTGAGGGTTTCATGGACCTGGCGCCAGGCAACAGCGATGGTTTTTTTCTCATGTCTGTCTCGGATGTGGCCAATAAAAGTTACCTGGAAAAGCCAAACGGCTGGCGCTTTGGCTGTTCGAGTGAATTCAATCAGGTTTTTATCAAGAGGGGCATTTTAGGTCAGCAGCGATCTGTTTCACTTTCCGTAGAGCATGACCGTCTGATTCGGGCAATTGAGGCTGAGCCCGAAGAACCTATGGCTGTTCAAGGTTTTGCCGGTGTAGGCAAAACGTATCTGATAACCACCTTAGCGGCATCTCTCAGCGCAAAAGGACTCTCCGTTGTTGCCCTGGCACACACTCGGCAGCAACTTGCGGTACTTATGGATCGTACCCAGGCCGCCCGCGGGCTGACGTTGGGAGAATTGATCAAGGAACTTGTGTATCCCGGGGAGGACGCACCCAGACCTTCGCGTGGTTCGCGCTACCGGATGGGGCAGAGGTTTAATCGTACCTATGAGCAGATGGCCCAGATACTGGAAATTCGGCCGCTTCAGCGAGCGCGGGCACCGGAGATAGCAAAAATAGCCTGGAAAACCGTAACTTCATTCTGCCACAGTGCGAGTAATGAGATTTCAGATGAGCATCTCCCCTCTACGATGAGGTTTCACTGGTCCGCTCCCGAGAAAGCAATTCTGGTAGAAATTGCACGGAGGATGTGGGCCTTCATCGTCGATCCGCCCAACCAGGAGTCCGAACTTCCAACGCGAATCTACCACCTAATCAAGCTTGCGGATGTTCAAGGGAAGGTGCTTCCACCGACGATCCGAATCGCTCTGGTTGATGAGGCCCACGATTTGCCTGTGCCTATCATCAACATCTTAGAGAGGACACCTCCGCCGCAGGCGACCTTTACCTTTGGAGATCGCTATCAGCACCTCTTCGGCGCCGGCGGAACGGAGCGACCAAGACGATCACGAGGCCGGGAGCTGGGGGTTTCAGTTAGGGCGGGGGAGAGCACAACGGATTTGTTCAATCAGGTTCTTGCGGCACACCCGATTACTCCGGAAATGGAATTTGTCGGAATCCGGCCGGAAAACACCCAGGTTCTGTCTTATCAGAGCCTTCCAACACCAAGCGGTAATTGCGCCATCATTTTTCGCTCTTACTGGGCTTTGTTCGAGCAATTCCAGCGATGTGCGCATGATAAAGCGGCTTTTAGATTGATGCCTGGCTCAGAGAAAGCCTTGCAGTGGTTTATGGGTGATGTGATTGAACTGTTTAACCACGGTACTCGCCCGAGCTTCCCGAGCTTGTTCCGGTACGGAACTTTCGACGAACTTATAAAGCGCGAATCAGAGTTCGCTGACATAACCCGGGTTGTCGACCTGCTCACCCGTGGATATCGGCTTCCAAATCTAACCGAGTCACTCTCGCGCCAGATCCGCAACACATCCAATGTTTTGTGGCTGGGGATGCCGGAACACACCAAGAATATGGAGTTCGACAAGGTCGTTATCTCCGATGACTTTTTCAGTCAGACCAACATGGTTAAAAAAGAAGCATTGGTTTCGAGCGTCTACACAGCCATCTCTCGAGTCAGATCCGAGCTCTACGTGCCAGAGGATTTTGATACATGGGTCAAGCAGCTTTCCTCGAATTAGAGGAACTTCTAAACATCGCCACGGGAAATCGAATTAGCGCTTTGTCGCACCCCCATTTATTCTCTCTATTAACTGGTCAATCTGTTTGGCGTGCTGTCCTGCGAGCCCATCCAATTGAGTTCTCAGCACACCTAGCTCCTTGGTAAGAGCCTCGTTCTCATTTTTTTCTTCTTTCAGTGCCTGAAGTGCAGCGTCCTTCAAGGCCTGCTCATGATGGCACTTTTCCTGAGCGACAGCCAACGACCGCTCGAGTTCCGAAACCTGACGCCGGAGAATATCCATATCCTTACGTGTGGTTTTTAGCTCGGAAGATAACTTAATACGTTCGGCACGAACATAGCCAAGGTCTTCTTCGAGCTCTTGCAGCATAGACTGGGCATCAAGCAACTCGGCTCTAGCTTTTTCCTGGGCCTTTTGGCTGGCCTCCATATCCGAAGCTGTTTGCTGTTGGACATGCCTTTCAGTCTTGTCGTACAAATCAAGCGCTAACTGGCGCACGTAGTCCATCAACGGTGAAGACAAGTCTTTCAGGGACTGTTCAATATCTTTGGGGAGCGCCTGAACTCTGGAGCTTGGCCGCCCTTGGTTGGGTTCAGCTTCGCAATACTCCTCCCACACCCGAAGAAGACGGTCTGGTGATCCACTCCCGGTCATTTTTCGGAGCCCAAAGCCAGTGATGCGGCGACCTGCTTCTTGTAATTTTTTACCGGCCTCGATGATGGCTTCGTTGGATGTCTCGGGAGGTCGCATGGCTCATCCTTCATGGGTTATCTCACTGCCCAAAGAATAGCAAAGAAACAAAAGAAACAAAAGAAACAAACAAACTATTACTGAATTCTGAAAACCTATTCCATATGTTCCGTCAGCGCTTTTAAATGAGCTTTGGAAACGGTGCTGTCGCAGTCTGCTAACCGGATACAATAGGCATTCCGATATTTCTGACCCATAGGAGCGAGCGGGTCATAGCCATTTAACTGGTCAAGCCTGCGAAACGCGCCACACCGTGAACAACGCGGCCTATCGATGCAATGAACGTTGGATTGATTGTTGGACATTATCGGGTTTCCAAGTCTTTCGTTTCTCCGGCATGTACTCTGCAGTCGATAAACTGTGAGCGGTCTCCTGCTCCGAGTGCAACACCTCGGGTTAATCAACGCCTGACGGCGCTTCCAGGCTGAGTTAATCGTCGGCAAGTCTATAGTAGAAACCGTCGGATCGCATGGAGGTGACAGGCGCCCTGAAACCGATGGTAGAGAACCTTTTGCGTAGATGAAGACCGACGACGACTTTAATACAATTGAACTGTACGTTGGCGACTCTGAATTTGAAAGCCGCAGGCCTGACCGGATGACCGACGGCAGCTTGCGCTGGAGAGAACGATCACTACTACCTTTGATTGGACCGGTGTTGTAAACGCATGGCTGATACTTGGATTGTTAACCTTCGGCATTATTTGCAGCAGGATGGGTCCATCGGGATCGAATCAGGTCCTGGTCGACGTCTTGCTGAGTTTTTTGTCGCCATTGTCAAAGAGACCAGTGGCGACATTGACGAAGAGGGAATTTTTCCTAAAGTTCGATGCCGCAGGAAGCCAATGAGAAAACCGTGTGTCGGTGAGATACAGAGCTACATTGATCCGGAAGACGATGCCATTGTGTGGCGCTGCCCCGTGTGTGGAGATAATGGAGCCATAAGCGGTTGGGAGGGAAGTTTTTGGGACCTCTCAACAATAGTTACGAGACATTGAATGTGAAAATCCTTTCACAAATACGCTTCATTAAACTGCAAAACGAGAACAGCTCTATAGATGGTTTTTTATACCAGATCAGCTTCTCGTTTTTATCAAATTAGGGAGTCCGCCGCCAACATCTCGTTAATCGCATCTTTGGTCCGCCTATCTTTTCCTTCCTTTTCCTACCATAACCTTACATAACCTTACATAACCTGGGCACGGCTTCGCCGCGCGTTGCTCGGGATGGAAAAACCCTCTACCAGGTTGCGTCATTCTCCGGAGTCGCGGGCTGGAATAGGGCGATGCCCGATGCGGATCTGGTATAACAATGCATAATCTAAATACAGGGGTCGCCTCTGGCACTCTGAATAAATATACTGTTCATCCATGGCTATGTTGGCATTGGCTGTTGGTTTGCACCTATCGCAATTCGCAGCCAAGCCTCTTCGGTAGGTTGAGCACGCTCAAATAGCCGCCGCCATGCCAGATAGCTCGGCAGATATGCTGTCCCAACCCCATGAAACCGCGCTATCCAGCCCTTCAATCGACTCATATAACCGTTTACGTTCTGTATGTGGTATTCCTTGCCGATCACTCGTTGATTATCGAGTGTGATCAGTCGGTGGTGAGCAATACCTTGGTTCTTGGAGAAGGTTTTGTACCAACTGTGGCCATCTGAACATAGAATCGAGTCACGATTGATAATCGGCGTCAGAAAAGCATGCACCGTCGGTTTGTTTAATGCAGGATCTACCAAATCACTGATGTTACCGTTGCGATCCCGTGCAATAAGTACCGGAATTTTATTCGCTTTATGCTTATTTTTACTTTCCCCGCCCCGCTTCCTGGAACTGCGATGCGTGATGTTGCGCTTGCCTTTGCAAGACGCGGTAAAGAAGGTTTCATCCACTTCGACAATGCCGGAAAGGGCATTTGCGTTGGCGTTTGCACTGGCAGTCAGAAAACGGTGACGCCATCGAAAAGCTGTCTTTAAATCAATGCCTACTCGAAATGCCGATACCCGCAGAGTCAGGCTGTCTCGCATGCATCTCAGATAATCAAACCACTTGTTGCGGTGATGCAACCTGGCCAGTGATGTACCTGTAACGGCATTAAAGGTCTTGTGACAGGTCAGGCTCTGGCAATGATATCTCTGCAAACCACCAGAATGTCCCCACTTGACGACGTGCTCATGACCGCAATGCGGACATAGGTGAGATCTGGCCGTTTCCAGCAAGGTGTGAGCCTGAGCATTGATTTGCCCAAGAAGCTGATTAGCAAGGTGTTGTTTGAGATCAACCGGGAGGTGGGTCAAGGCCTTTTCGAGGGCATTAAGGTCAGCTTTTTTCATGTTGCGCTCCACCGAAGGACTGCTTATACAGTAGTATATACAGTGTTATTGGAGCGTACCAACAGCGTTAGCCAACATAGCCTCATCCATACAGTACATCAAATCGGAACGCCAAGATGTTGATCACAGAAATTTTCCGTCCCGCCGAACAGTTCCAACGTTCAATTGCACTCTACGCCGATACCGTTAAAGCGGGTTTTCCATCGCCAGCCCAGGACTACATTGAAAAAACGCTGTCCTTGGATGACCTCTGCATTCGCACACCGGCCGCCACCTTTTTTGTCCGTGCTTCTGGCTCATCGATGGAAAAAGCCGGCATTCATGACGGGGATGTGCTGGTCGTTGATCGCAGCCTCCCTCCCGGCCACCGGAAGATCGTCATTGCCTCGGTCGACGGGGAGTTTGTGTGCAAACGACTAGATTTGAGCGTCCCCAGCAAACCTGTCCTCCGAGCGGAGAGCGACGATTACCCGGACATCACGCTTCGCGATGAAGATGAACTCGAAATTTTCGGTGTCGTAACAACCGTCGTGCATGCACTCTGAAATGAAACAGATATTCGCCCTGTGCGATGTGAACGCGATGTACGCGGCCTGTGAAACGGTGTTCGATCCCTCACTAGTCGGCCGTCCGGTTGTCGTGGCTTCGAATAATGACGGATGCGCGGTGGCGCGCAATGCCGAAGCAAAGGCCCTGGGTATCAAGATCTGGGACAACCGATCTTCGAGCTGAAGGAGCATGTCGAGAAGAACGGCCTGGTGGTGTGCTCTTCAAACTATGCGCTCTACGGCGACATGAGTTTTCGCTTCATCCAGACTCTGGCGACCTTTTCGCCCGGGGTCATGCCATACAGCATCGATGAGGCGTTTCTCGATCTGACCGGCATTGAATCGGTCATGTCCTATGAGGATTTTGGGCATCAAATCAAAAACGTGGTGAAGCAGTGGACCGGTCTGCCAATTTGCGTCGGCGTAGCACCCAGTCCCACACTGGCAAAGCTGGCGAATCACGGCGCCAAAAAGTATCCGGCAACCCGAGGCGTGGTGGACTTGACCGATCGCGACCGACAGCGCCGACTGCTGAAGCTGGTCTCGGCCAGCGAGATCTGGGGGATCGGCTCCAAACTGAGTAAAAGGTTGGCGGATCTTGGGATTGAAACCGGGCTCCAATTAGCGGACGCAGATCCCAAATGGATTCGAAAGCATTTTTCGGTCGTTGTCGAGCGCACCGTTAGAGAGCTGAACGGGGTTCCGTGCCACGACGACCTTCTGGAAGTGGCCCCGGCCAAAAAACAAATCCTCTGCTCGAAATCGTTCGGATCACCGGTGACCGACCTGGACTCCATGCTCGCGGCCGTGTCACACCATGCAACCCGGGCCACCGAGAAGCTGCGCAAGGAAAATCGTGAATGCGGGTATCTGGCAACTTTCATGTCGACCAGCCGGTACCGGTCGAGCGAGCACTATGCGAACCAGAAGGGCATTGCTTTGCCGTATCCAACCGCGGACACCCGCGAGATATGCAAACAGGCGGTGACTCTGGCTAGGGCGCTCTGGCGCGATGGATATAAGTACAACAAGGCAGGCATCGTGCTTTCCGACTTTCGAGCGCCTGGTGCATGCCAGTCAGACTTTTTCAGTCGAATTGAGGACGACAAGCGAGATCAGGAGCTGATGCGGACCCTGGATAAGATCAACAGCATTGCGGGTAAAAACACGGTCCGCTTTGGGCGTCAGATCCACAAAAATACGAACTGGCAGATGCGCCGGGAAAATTTATCCCCAGCTTACACCACCCGTTGGTCCGATATCCCCGTCGTCAGAACTTAGGCTGTCCGATTGCCCATCGGCGCAGTGGGACTCATCCGGCATGCACCTCATTGGTAGATAACTTCGATTTCAACTCCAATACGTGAGCAGCATCAGTAGGAAAGCGTCAGCTAGCTGATCGGCTGTAATCCTGAGGATTGAACTTCTGACGAATAGCTTCCGAAACCAACATCCGCACGTCCTCAACAGACATGCCTTTCGACACAATTCGAGCGCCGGCCTTAACAATAGCTCCGCGCGTTGTCTGTGGGATGTTCGGATCCGCCGTCACCATAATTTTACTTATATCCTGGTTCGGATGAGCCTCATCATTTTTCAGCCACTCAAGCAGCTTGAGCCCGTCAATTTGCGGCATGTGGAAATCAACCAGCAGCAGGTCATAACGCTCTTCTTCTAAGTGCGAGATACCCAGGACCGGATCATTGCAAGTGACCAACTGAACCTGACTGGTATCAAGGATTTTCGGCGCAAACATTCGGTGCATCTGCTGCAGGTATGTCTCATTGTCGTCGATGAGCAATACCCTCAGTTTATTGTCACCCTGATCAACCATCGTGTAATCGAGGTTAGAGTGAAAGTCGTTCGCCTCGTATTCGCCCTCAGGACTTTTTGTGTCAACTGTCCCTTGGCGATGGCTAATTGGCAATTTGATGCTCAGTTTCGTGCCAAACCCTTCTTTGGAATCAATAGCGATGGTGCCACCCAGAAATTCAGTAAAAGCTTTCATGACAGGCATCCCGATGCCCCACCCATCTTTGCCCCGCCGAATACCATGGGTAAGGGCGTCTCCGTGCCAATGAAGGTCGTTCATCTCGTCTGTGGACATCCCGCTACCAGTGTCCTGTACCGTGACCTCGACATAATCCTCCTCAAGCGTCATGGACAGACGAACGAAACCATCCTTTGTGTGCTTCAATGCATTCTCGATGGCGTTTCGGACCACCACCTTGATCAGATCATAGTCAGTGTAGAGCTCCGTCGCTCGTAGCTTTTCATCGTCGCAACACTCCCAGATCAGCGCCACGTTGGCCTTGCCCGCAAACTGACTGTTCAGCTCTAACACCATCTTGCTGACAGCAAACCATTCTTTATGTGTGGCCAGTGTTCCGTTTTCCAGGGCGGCCAGGGCAAGAATCGCCTTAACGTGATGGTCCAGAATGTCGAGATCGTCCAGCGACATTTGCAGAATGCTCTCAGCATCACTGAAGGCTTTCTGACCAACGTAATTGACCGCCAGATCCGCCTGAGAGCGCAGGTTTGTGATTGGAGTTCGGAGCTCATGGGCCGCGATAGCCAGCAAATTCTGCTTCATCGCAATAGCCTTCGTCTGACTGCGATATTTCCGTTTCAGGCTGGAAATCCAGATTACGAGAGCCAGGTTCCCGAATAAGGCAATTGTGAGAGCAGTAATCATCAGCTCGTCGACGTAACGATATATTGGGAAATGGCCGGCCACTGCCAGGTATAGTCCCAATAGAAGACCTGCGACGACCCAATTAAAGACCATGGACCAAAAAGATCCCTGAACCGCACGGACTGAGGTGATGGTGATACCGATGATGAGGAGTGATGTAAATACTGCGAACAACATAGGCCTATCCTTGGCTCAAAATCTCGGGGCTTACATGGGAAGCGTTTTTATTTCCAGGTTAAATTTTTCACACACATTGCTTGAACGCATCAGCGCCCTGCTGTCCGACACAGACACCCGTTCCTTCGGCTGCTGATTAGACGGCTACAATGTTGGCCACCATCATATCATCCGAGGAAACCCTGGCTTCCATTCAGTGCGAGCTGGGGTTTAGTCCGTTCGAGGCAGATATTAACGGTATTCACTATCGCCGTCCTCGTGGTCAGCCATTCCGTTTCGAGTGATCGATCAGCTCATTGATCTTTGTGTTTTCATTAACCGCCGCAAAATTCTCAAGAAATGACAGAGCGGCCTGTGACTGTGGTTCATCCAGCTTCGAAACGTCTATGTTCATGCAAATGAAGCCAATGAGCCCGAAACGTGGGTCGTAGATAGGGATCGTGCTTGACTTAACGTCTCGACCATCCGCGAGCGTAAGCCCATAGCTGATGAAACTCACGCCACGGCTCTTACCGACTGCGTACTCACGAATGAGCTCCAAACCAAAATTAGTCGTCGAATCGCCCAGTCGGCGCCCGGAAATGGGGTTCTGGATGGCTATAATTGAGGCCAGCGGATTTCGCGTGTCATGGAGCACGATTTCAACGCCCGTGCCGGCAAATGTCCGACCGATCCCATTCACAATGTCCGTATACACGCTGAACACCGCATCCTTGTGCTTCCGGATTTCCAATATGTCTTCGTAGTGGTACTTCTCAACCAGCTCGAAAAAGCGAACTTTGTTGTCGTGATCTAGCATCAACAGGGTGTTGTTCGCCTGGACGATGTAGATGAGATCCGCTGCAGCCTTCGGATTGTTCTGACTTAAAAGGTGCATTACCGCCTGGTTCAATTTGTCGATGTCCAGGTTCAAAACACCGTTAGTGCTTTTGACAGGGTAGAGGTCTGGAAGCGCGCTCAAAGGCGTCCCGGACAGGGGAACGAGTGGATCATGAGAGTGTGAAATTCGGTGCCCTTGGAATTGCTGGGCAATGAGTAAGGCTAGCAAGATGACTACCAGAACCGCAGGGATAACTGCCGAAATGATGGTTCGGATTGCAAACGGCTGCATCGAGATACTTCCTTGTTACGTAGCCAGAACTTTTTTAAGCACCTGCCTTGGCGCTTACAGTATGTTACAAATTAGACATTATTTTGGATGAAAATTAAACGCAAAAACATGGTCTATGCCACAATTACCCTCAGAGTTTCACGCTTAAAGCCGTCGAGATGTTGCCACGACCCCCTTTGCGATGCACTATCTCCCTGAATTCCTGCATTGCATGGAAGCGCCGTACCCCAGTGGTTCGGGCAAGAATCAAGGATGAGATCTCCACTGGTTGTCATGATCGTGGCAACTTCCTTGCGGCACCAGATTTAAAAGGTCGTTAAGTTGTGACCTTTTGATTGATGGTTTCTCGCACCAGCAGCGGCACAATCGATGTCAGCTTCATGGGCGGTCGCAAACAGGTTTCCTGTCCTCTGGTTTCACGCCGTCTGCCCTGATCCTGGTGTGCAAACACAGTTACGATCTTGTGGAGAAAACTCGTGAAATTAAAGTGCCTTGCTTTGTCACTGGGATTGGCAGCGACCTTAACTGGCTGCTCAACAACTGAACACGTATTAGTTGGCGGGAAATGCGTCACCTGCATCAATAACCCACTGACAGGTGAACCCTTAAACCACGACGGCTCGATCCCGGGCAGCACATACAAGCCCTCGGACCAGTCTTCCACCCAATCAGATTCTTCAGGCACGGATAGCTCGTCTTCCGTCGCAAAAACCTTTACTGAGTTCTCTACCTCTTTTTCCGCACCAGTAAACGTTGATGTGGCGTTTATCCGAATCAAGAAAGAGTACGGGTATCTGTCCGAGCAGGAGATCCGCCAGGAATGGGGGGCAATGGCAAATACGAAAATGCAGACATTTGCCTGGGCCTATGACTCAGAACCGTCCGTTTACTATCATATGCGGGCTCACCGGCAGCATGGCGATGCGCTTTATGTCATTGATCACAACATTACAAAACAAACTGCCGCTGCCAGCGAGATAACGATTACCGTTTGGGTGAACGATCAGTCTCCAATCACGCCGGCCGACGTGGCGGAAAGCCTCGCCGGGCGCACCAAAACCGCATTGAAGATCTGACAGGCAAAGGAAGAGGCCTCACGCAATGATTAGACTGCTTTTTGGTTTCATTCTTGGTGTGGTGGCCTCGTATTTCACCTTCCCGATGTTTTACTCCACACTGGGCCCCTTACCTAAGTTCAGCCTCGAGAACCTGTTATCAGAAGAACAGACGTTGAGCTCCAACACGATCAACCCCAACCCGCCCGCGCATTTCCAACAGATCAAAGCCGATGCATTGGCTGAAAAGATCAGCGTGGCGCGTTCTCTGGCTCAACTGAATCCGCCGCAGTCTGCAACAACTCCAGAAGTTTTGAATGTTATCTACAGCGCGGCTCGCAAGGATCCTGTCGTAAACAGCCTGTTTCTTGATAGAGCCAGTAATGGGCTAACCAATCAAGAAGCGCTGATCATTCTGTCCGCATACGGAAAGCGAGGCTGATATGGCACAGGTGGCATTCATCCTGAACGACCAGCTGGTACCGACGGACCATCCCGAGCGACAAGCGCTTCTTGCCTCTGCCTATAGCACACGGGCCAGGCCTCTTTGTGGTTGCAAAGATCCGGGACTTCCCCTCTATGTGTCCAAGGTGGACGATGACTCTTTCTTGGTGAAGCGGATGCCGTTTACCGGGCCACAACACGATCCGAAATGTGACTGTTACGAGATTCCACCCGAGCTATCGGGCCGCGGCGCACTGGGTCAGAAAGCAATTGAAGAAGATCAGGATGGCGGCATTACCAAGCTTCGGCTGGACTTCAGTTTGAGCAAGCGCGGAACAGCCCCAATCGCCTCGCCAATAAAGGGCCAATCTACCCAGGCGCCAA
>Ga0208300_100852_pt1 | contig 16614 bp, 16 predicted proteins | sample 23_taG_FD_184096 | JGI IMG/M metagenome (GOLD analysis project Ga0208300, IMG submission 184096) | Marine viral communities from Cariaco Basin, Caribbean Sea - 23_WHOI_OMZ (SPAdes) (version 2) | ecosystem: Environmental > Aquatic > Marine > Oceanic | place: Caribbean Sea: Cariaco Basin... | reverse complement strand
CCAAGGAAATGACAACGACTAACCAACGGTCGGTGTTACGAATTTGCAGCCCAAAAAGGCTGCGAAGTTTATTCACCAGTAACAGTCGCAGCAAGCTGGCATCAGCCTGAGAACAAAGCGAAGACGTTTGCTTGGCTGCCTAATATCTTTAACGTGAATTGAACGGGAAAGATCGACTATCCATGGCTATTAGCTTTTATGAAAAAGGGGAGCTGACCTCTGGCTTCCACGGCTGGCGAGTTGTTGCCACCATCCGAGGCAAACGCTATCAGAAGTATTTCTCTCTTAAGAGGCCGAACACCCGAATTACTCAAGAACTCTGGTACCAATATCAAGAGACCAGGGCCAAGTACTATGAGGCCCGTTACATGGCCCGCTCCGCAGCACTTCAATATTTGGATTTCATTGGGAAAGACCATCCCACAACCCTCCCCTGTCGCGGTGTTGGCTTCCAGGGCATCACGCTTGGCATCGGAAGTGGGAAAAGTGCTGCACAAGAAACCTGCTATTTCTCCGTAAACAAACGAGGCGCTGCCACCAAATTCTACATTGATGAGCGGGCATCTCTTTCTCAGGCATGGGAGCAGGCCGTAAAACATTGGGGAGAAGCGTTCGATATCCGACCCAAAGACATCGCTAAAAAGCTCGAACAGGTTCCCAGTCCTGATCAGTTCAAATCGCTTCGCAAACAACTGAACGATCACGAGGGCTGCGACTATCAAGCCAGCGTCCTCCATCACGTCTACGCCGAACAGCGAAGCCAGCTGGAAAAACATAGGGCTAAGAAAACCACTAGAGGAAAGCTCAACGAGGACGATCTTCTGGCAATGTACGCGAACCTGGAACGCCAGGTGTCAGAGTTCCAGAATTAGATCTATTCAGTGTCGTGGCCGAAGGACCGGCCCAGCGCGTCCGGTTTAGACGACAAAACCCTGACCATCGGCTGTCGTCCTTCCATGACGCCAACAACTCTGCCATCTCCAATGAAAGCCACTACAATGTAGACACCGGAGCCAAGCCGTTTGTAAGGTTCAAGAATCATCGTTCGCCAAGCTTCGATATCCAATAGAACCGACTTTAACCCCGGAACTAATCGTAGAATCCTTCGATCTGCCACGCCGAGCCAATGATAAAGCTCAATACCATCTTCTGTAACGATGCCTACGGTTTGCATTGAAGCAAACGCTTGAAGGGTGGCATATGCCATATTATGTCGGCGACGAAACTCCATCCCCAGCCCGCTAATCCCCGTGCGCCCAGAGTGGCAAACCAGTATGGTCAGATGGCAAATACCGTAACTTTTCCAAAAACAATGCGGACGGCAACCGATGCTAATGGAGAGTGATGGAATGCCTCCGACTCAATATTGTATAGGCAAGGCTATGTTGGCTTCGGCTGTTGGTACACTCTGATAGTACTGTATATACTACTGTATAAACAGTCCTTCGGTGGAGTGCAACATGAAAAAAGCTGACCTTAGTGCCCTCGAAAAGGCCTTGGCCCACCTCCCGGTTGATCTCAAACAACACCTTGCCCATCAGCTTCTTGGGCAGATCAACGCTCAGTCTCACACTTTGCTTGAAGCGGCCAGATCTCACCGCCGATGCCCTCGTTGTGGATATGAGCACGTCGTCAAATGGGGGCGTTCCAGTGGGTTGCAGCGATATCGATGCCAGAGCCTGACTTGTCACAAGACCTTTAATGCCGTCACAGGAACATCACTGGCCAGGCTGCTTCACCGCAACAAGTGGTTTGATTACCTGAGATGTATGCGAGACAGCCTGACCCTGCGGGTATCGGCAGTTCGAGTAGGCATTGATTTAAAGACAGCTTTTAGGTGGCGTCACCGTTTTCTAACAGCCAGTGCAAATGCCAACGCGAATGCCCTCTCCGGCATTGTCGAAGTGGATGAAACCTTTTTTGCCGAGTCCTGCAAAGGCAAGCGCAACATCACGCATCGCAGTTCCAGGAAGCGTGGCGGGCAAAGTAACAGGAAGCATAAAGCGGATAAAATCCTGGTACTTATTGCACGGGATCGCAACGGTAACATCAGCGATCTGGTAGATCCTGCATTAAACAAACCGACGGTTCATGCTTTTCTGACGCCGATTATCAATCCTGACTCGATTCTATGTTCAGATGGCCACAGCTGGTATAAAACCTTTTCCAGAGAGCACGGCATTGCCCACCACCGACTGGTTACACTCGATAATCAGCGAGTGATCGGGAAGGAATACCACATACAGAACGTCAACAGTTATATGAGTCGATTGAAGGGCTGGATGGCGCGGTTTCATGGGGTTGGAACGGCATATCTGCCAAGCTATCTGGCATGGCGGAGGCTATTTGAGCGCGCTCAGCCCTCCGAAGAGGCCTGGCTCCGAATTGCGATCGGCGCAAACCAACAGCCAATGCCAACATAGCGATATGCAAACAGTATTCTGCTGTGCCTGATTCAATAGGTCAAGATTGGGTCGATCAAAGGGGAAAAATTGTGACAAGCGCGGGTGGTGCCAAGTCTCTCCCTGGCGCGTCACACCACTTGGCAGGTGTCGCGTTTGCCTGGCATCCGTGCCGGCGTTGAGTCCCGGTCGTCCTGACCAACTGACTCGGCCCCAACCCTATCATTGTCAATGCAGGATTCGTGTGAGATATACCTTAGAGCTGCGTAGGATCCTGAATTGGGCGTGGCGGCGACTGTCTGACCAGGGATGAGGAGGATTAACAATCAACCCGTTTCGCAAGATAGGCTCTACCGACCTTCCTTGTATCGAGTCTAATCTACCGACATACTCCTGAAGTCGTTAAGTGCGAAAGACTCAGAAACAACATTTAAACAATGGATCAGCCAACTGGTCATGCCGCTATAGCGTGGTCGGAAATTGACACAACAAATTATCCTGTAGGTCGCAAAGCGGACATTCAGATTGGAAGATCACCCTCGATGCTTAGCGGCCGGTTTGGAGGTCCGTTAGGGGCAGGGCCGAAATTTTCCAATTCTGGACGGATCTGAAACGGGGTCAGGGTCAGAATTCAAGAGCTGGCGGGCCAAAAACCTCGACGAGTGGCCGGTTTATAACCGTCCCCAGTAACGCGGTAGAACTCCATATTTGCACAGTGGCGATGTCACAATTCCGTGACGGCGAAACGTTTGTCGATTGCTGAAAAGTACTAAGAAGTGCGGGAGCAGATCCGGCTTTGATGGCTCTACATACTTCAATCAACAGTTATCCGGAAACGGCCGGTGAGATCACTCATCAAGTGCGCTTTCTGCTTCAAACCCAAACTTATCTCTCGGCTACCAGCCACATGTTGGCTAACTGTCGCCGCATGGGCATCAAGCGCCACAAACCGCTCACCCACACGTTCAATTGCCTCACGTTGCAGCGAGAGCGCCTCATTAATTGTGACACTCCGCCCCTCCAGATCCGAAAACCAGTGGTTCATCGAGACAAGATGACCTTTAAGATCGTCAAGAGTCTGCCGGTTATCATCACCGGCCTCCGTCATTTCAGCTATCAAGTATTCAACACCCTGCACGCCCTTAACCAGATCAGCTACCCATTGCCGTGTTTCATGAGTGGAATCGGCAGTGCGTTTCGAAAGTGTTCGAACCTCATCAGCAACAACGGCAAACCCGCGTCCATATTCGCCCGCCCTTGCTGCCTCGATTGCTGCATTAAGGGCCAGCAAATTCGTTTGCTCAGCTATGTCAGCAATTACCCCGATCACCTTCTCGATTTTCGAGGCCGATTCCGTCAGCTCTTGTATCGCCCCGGAGACCCGACCAATGACCTCTACAGTGCGCTCTACCGCCGTATCACTTTTTATTAAGCTGGACTGAATGTCCGAATTTGCCGTCACGGCCGCCTGAACAGCTTCAGTGGATTCACGAGTCGATGCCTCAATGGTGGAAGCCTGATCTGCCATCGCCTTCATTGAGTCTGTCACATCTTGAATCTGATGCTGTGTCGTTTGAGATGCTGACTCCAGTTCTCCCGCCTGGATACCGAGGCGATCAGATCCCTCGTTGATACTTTTTGAAGCTTCCCTTATTTCTTTGATGAACCCTTCAAACCGACCGACCAGCCGAATCAGAGCTGCAGCAACTCCTGCGACTTCGTCAGACCCGGCCAGACCCGGCGGATTGGCCAAATCCGAACACTCATCCATTCTCTGGATATCCCGCTCGATCCGCTGCAGCCTCACAATGACTGTTTGCCTCAGCCAGAGCGTCATCAGAACAATGACCGCCAAAAAGGCAACAGATCCGATAATCAGCGAAACCTGTTGGCGGTCGAGATACCCCAGTAGCTCATCAGATTCCTCAGCGATATGAGTGCGACTTCCCTCCTTGCGATCGTTGATGCTCTCAAGCAATGGCGACAGAGCAGCAAATAGTGAAAAGTCCACCGTTTTACCTGCCTGATAGTAACTCTTCTCCTCGATTCCTTCCGCGAGTTCTTCTAGGTATACAACCACCGCTTCGTGGATACTTTGGTTATCTTTTGCCCAGGCACTCAGCTGTGCACTTCGCTGAATCGCGCTCCACTTAGCAGGAATAGACTCTGCAAGTGACTCGTATTCTTCGTTGATCTCACCCCACAGCAGTAACTGACCTTTGATTTTGAAAGAAAGGTCCTGCACAAGCCGCAGGTCCTGCTCCAGATCATCCAGTAACCAGGCTTCATGCATGCGATTCTGGATCAAATCTTTTGCGGCGTTTTCCGCCTTTCCAATAATTGACCAGGACAACAATGCAAGTGCCAAGAGCGCAAGGACCGAAAAAAATGAAAAGAACAGGATTCTACTTCGAACGGTTTTGAGCATGACGCCACCACATATTAATGATGGCTATAAGGCTGCAGATCGATTGTGACATTCTTGTTACTTTAGCCACATAACACTCTGATTTAATAAATTAATTTACAAAAAATAACATCGATTAGCACACGACTTCAGCATCACTGAAATATTTCGGTAATGTTTAGCGAGGAGTATGTGAATGGCATGAAGATACTTGGCACAACCGGATATGAGCCATTCGAATCAGTAGGTTTGGGATCTGCGACGGAGCGACAAAATTTGGTTTCCCGAAGCCGCACTCACATCCAGGAGTGACCTAATGCAGGACTGCCTCAGTCAAGAACTGAATCGCTTGTTGTTGACAGAAGACATTACGACACTTCTACAACCAATCGTAAACATTAATAGAAAATGTGTGTTTGGTTTTGAGGCACTGAGCCGCGGACCTTCGGACAGCCCCTTGCACACGGCCCCAATGCTGTTTGAAACAGCAGAACGCTGCGGCCAGACGCTAGAACTGGAAACGCTCTGTCTTCGCACCGCTGCACGCCATTGGTCCGGTCATGGCACTCCGCTGAAACTTTTCGTCAATATCAGTCCGGCCAAGCTGATGCCTCCAGAATTCAACCCGACGCAACTGCAGGAGCTTTTGTTGGCGAACGGGCTGAAGGCATCAGACATCGTTATCGAACTCTCTGAACGCTACCCCACTGCCGATCCTTCAGAGCTTTTGAAGACACTGGTATGGCTGAAAGCAGAGGGCTTTCTCATTGCTATCGACGATCTTGGAAGTGGATATTCCGGATTAAAACTATGGTCCGAGCTGAAGCCGGACTTTGTGAAAATTGACCGGCACTTCATTCGTGATATTCAGGACGACCTCATCAAGCGCGAGTTTCTGCGGTCCGTTATAGATTTGGCAGACCGATTGGGCTGCAAATTAATCGCAGAAGGGGTCGAAACGGAAGCAGAATTCCGGGTTGTCTCGGAGCTTGGCATTGCACTGGTTCAAGGTTTCCTTTTCGGTCGACCAAAACCGATAGCTACAGCCTACCTCGACTCGCTGAACGATCATGCGGCCCTTGCGTCCAAGCCACCCCGGAGAGAAAAGGAAATAGCAGGGCTCTTGTGTCGGTACATCGAACCCGTCACTTCGGAATCGACACTGCGAGATGCATGGGAGCGGCTCCAGAGTGAGCCTGACGTGTTCGCTTTGCCGGTGGTGGATAACGGCAGGCCGCTTGGCCTGATCCATAAGTGGAGGATTATGGAAACTTTCAGCACGCCTTACGGCCGGTCGCTTTATGAGCGGCTCCCAGTTTCCAATAGACACAGTGCAGATGCATTGGTTGTGGATTACGAGGTGCCACTAAACGAAGTGAGCGAAAGGCTGATTAATGACGATGCGCACTATCTCAAACAGCATTTCATTGTTGTCAAGAATGGAAAGTACGCCGGCCTGGGAGCCACGCGCTCGCTGCTCAAACACATCACCGAACAAAAGATCGAAAACGCACGCTACTCAAATCCACTGACCTTCCTGCCAGGCAATGTTCCCATACAACAGACTTTGGTTGCCCGAACGGAAGAAATGCGCGCCTTTTCACTAATTTATTTCGATATCAACATGTTCAAACCTTTGAACGATGTCCTCGGCTACCGGGTTGGTGACCAGGTAATAGTTTTGCTGGCTGAGCTTTTGAAAGAGGTATTCCATGCCAGTGATGACTTTGTCGGGCACATAGGTGGGGACGATTTTGTCGTCATCAGCTCTTCGTCCTCAGCTAATTATAATGCTGGTACCGTACAGTCACTATTCGCCGAACGAAGCCGGCGCTTTTACAGCGATTGCATACTGAAAAGCGGGTTTATTGAATCCGAAGACCGAAACGGCCAGCCCTGCCGTTTTCCACTGGTATCTCTGTCAGCGGGCACTGTAGAGGTAGGCCCCGACGAGAAGGTGACGGCCGATCAAATTTCAGAACTCGCCAGCTTCGCCAAGACAAGGGCCAAAGCCTCACCGAACTTCCGTTTTGTGGTTTTTTCAAGGGCCCGATCCGGTGAGCGATCGAAAGGATCGCAAGACTCAGATGGGTCGTGTGTGTCATGCGTATTGGGGGAAGTGCAGAATTAAGCGTAAACAAACCCTACCAACGCCGTCGCCGGTTTTCCGGGGAATTCAAAGCTCAGATTGTTGCCCAGTGCCAGGAACCCGGTGCTTCGGTTTCCCGGATCTCATTGGATAACGGTCTCTACGCCAACATGGTCCGGCGCTGGATGAAGGACGCGCAGCAAGCGGATAAAACACCAGCAACGCCAGGATTTGTTCCGGTTAATCTGCCTGTGGCAACTGCTTTATCGGGCAACCCATCGGTCTCGGACAAGCGTAGTACCATCCGCATCGAGTTGTTCACTGCGCCTGGCGTACTTGTGACGCTTGAGGATGGCTACTTCGTGGGTCAGCTTCTCGATGATGGCGTTGCTGCGCACCAACTCTCGCTCCTTCAGGCCCAAGACTTGATCCTTGGCGTCCAGAGAGTCCATCAGTTCCGTCGCCAGGGCACGGAGCTGATCGGCAGAGAGTTGGTTGATGTCGGGGCGCTGAGTCACGCCCCCTAGTATGCCAAGTCCCTGTGCGGCAAGCGATTCGCGGTTCTGGCTATAGCGGTACTGCGGCACTTGTGGTTACAGGATGGAGATGACGCCTTCCGCGCCAATGCGCTGCCAGGGCAGGCCCTGAACCCGCGCTGATAGCTGTTCCTCGGTCAAGCGCAGCTGGTCACCGCGCCAGGTTTCACCCCAGTGGAATTTGCCCCGGTTCAGCCGGCGGGCACACAGCCAGATACCCAGACCATCGTGGATCAGCACCTTCATCCGGTTGCCCAGTTTGTTGGCGAACAGGTAGGCGCAATGGGGTCTGGCTGAACCGAACACCTGAATAACCCGGGCCAGGGCCTTGTCGGGCCCCGCCCGCATATCCAGCGGCTCAGTAGCCAGCCAGATCTCGTCGATGCGAATCATCCCAGTAGATCCCGCAACAGGGCAGCACATTGATGCGCCTGCTCCGCAGGCCACTCAACCACAACCGCACCGCCGGTGCGGGGAATCTCGATGCGGATGGTGTTACGTTTATGGTTGGCCCGCGCTGAGGTTGCCGCTGGCAGATTAACAGGTACGAACCCAGGTGTTGTCGCTGGTGCTTTAGATCTTCGCCGTGCTTCACTTATCCAGCGCCGGACCATGTTGGCGTTGAGACCGTTATCCAGGGAAATTCGGGAAACGGAGGCACCGGGCTCCAGACACTGGGCAACAATCTGGGCTTTGAATTCCCCGGAAAACCGGCGACGGCGTTGGTAGGGCTTGGTTACGCTTACTTCGTTCATGTTAAGTGTCCACTAGAAAATAAGTGGACACTATCCTGACGGCGGCAGCGCCTGGCTCAAGATGGAATCACCGGACGGTTACGTTACTGAATCATCAATAGCAGGACAGTTAGATGGACCCACAAACCCCTCGAGATCAGTTTCCTTTCACCAATGCCCGGGTAGCAAGACGCTGGCGCAAGTTGCTGGATGAGCGCCTGAAAGACCTGGGGGTTACCCAGGCTCGCTGGTTCACCATGATCTGCCTGCAGCGTGGTGGTGGAGGATTGACCCAGCGGGAGTTAGCCCACTTGATGACCATCGAGAATCCGACATTGGTCCGCCTGCTTGACAGCCTCGAGGAGCAGGGTCTGATTGAACGCCGGCCCTCTAAGCGTGATCTGCGCGCCAGGCTGCTGTACCTTACCAATGCCGGTGAGCGCTTTATGTGCGAACTGAATGAGCGGGCGAATGTCTTGCGAGAGGAGATGCTGAAAGGCATTGAAAATACCGACCTGGAAGTCGTCCTGCGTGTTTTTGAGCAGGTTATGGAAAACGCGACCAGGAGGTGAAGCATGCTACCTAAGGATATCGTTGTCTTTCTTGAAGAGGCTCGACCCTATGACCGACGACTGGCGATCGCCGCTGACATCGCCGCGTGCTGGAATGCCTGTCTGATAGCGGTGTTTGTGGCAACGCCACTGAGAGCGACGCCTCATGCGCACGCTGTGGCCGGCTCTGCCATGCGCGCCTTGCTCGAACAGCATCGCGTGCGTGTTCGGGACGCAGAGGCTCAGGTCAGGGAGCGCTTTGAGACAATGGTTCGCGCAAGGGGCATTAGCGCAGAGTGGCGCTTGTCCGAGAGCGAGTTAGCGGAGGAATTAATGCTACACGCGCGCTATGCAGGGCTGGCGTTGGTCCCTCCCTTCGAAAGCTCCCCCGAACCTTCCATGACGGTCAGGATGGCCGAGCATGTTATCTTCGGCTCGGGACGCCCGACTATACTCATTCCTGACGAATGGGCGGCCGGACGGATTGGACGACGTGTCGTTGTCGGCTGGAACGCTAGCCGGGAGGCAACACGAGCGGTCGGCGATGCGTTACCCTTTCTGGCCCAGGCCGAAGCAGTGAAGGTGGTTTGTGTCTGCGATGAACCGGATGGCGAGCTGGAGTGTAGAGAGGATTTCGGCGCGGACCTGTGTCGCCACCTCGCGCGTTATGGCGTACAGGTAACACTGGAACAAGTCGACGGTGGTAAGGTCGGCCCAATGCTACTCGAACAGGCGCGGGCGTTCAATGCCGACATGCTGGTGATGGGCGCCTATGGCCATACGCGGCTCACCCGACTGGTGCTGGGTAGCGCTACTCGAACAGTACTCTGTCAAGCGTCAATCCCAGTGCTGGTGTCGCGTTGACCATAAACGAGCGCGCTGGCGGGCTATCGACGGAGCCCTTCGGGTGCGCGATGACCGGAGGGCTTGATCGTTGCGGGCAATTGGCTCAGGCAGCCAGGATCCAGTGGCCCAGCTCCAGAGACTCTGGCTGGTTCAGTTATCGTGGTCAGAGCCGGTAGTTGATCAGTGCACCACCGAAGGCCTGAGTGGCGCTGCCAATGTCCTCCACATTCGGGCTTTCTTTGGCATTGCCGGTGAGGTAGGTCATACCGACAATGCCGGTCAGCGACCATGAAGGGCTCATCCGGTAGGTGAGTGCGCCGCCTAGGCGGGCCCGCAAATAGCCGGCATTAACCGAATAGCGGGCCAGACCTGAGCGGACGCTCTCTGCCGCCGAGACGTTGAACTGGTCTTCGGTCCACTGTTTGCTACTGTAAGTCAGGCCGGGACCGACAGATAGTGATAGTTTATCGGAGAGAGGCGCCCGCCACGTGCTGCGGAGATTGACCTGGTAACCATCCACATCCCCGGTGATTGGGGTTCGGACGGAGGCGCTGTAGTTGATCGGCCCCTTGATAGCGCAGGCGCAGACCCAGTGCGGCGCCTGCATCGACTTTATCGAATGCCTCGAGATCGTCCTCATTATCCCGCCCCGGCACATAGTCGAAGAACGCGGACAATTACCAGTCAGCTGAATTAACCAGGTTGAGGCCCAGCCCGGCGCGGACATTTAGATATAAACGCTCGCCGTAGCGCAGGTTGAGGTTTGGCAGCACTTGGACAGTGTAGCCGTCACTACCGAGATAATCCGGGGCGCGGTTCGCGGGCCCATCATCCTGCCGTATTGCTCAGTTTGTTGATTTATGGATACGCGACGGGCGTCCTCTCCAGCCGCAAGATTGAACGCGCCACCCACGACTCGATTGCGTTCCGTTATCTGGCGGCCAACACGCATCAGGATCATGACACGATTGCTACCTTCCGCCGTCGCTTCCTTCCTCAGGTTGAGGCTCTGTTTGTGCAGGTATCGCTCTGTTGCCGATCGAGTGGATGCCTGTGAGCACGACCGCGCTTGGCAATGGCAGCACCACTTCAATCGGGGATCATCACGCGAGAGACCAAGTGGAGTTGAAAGCCCTGTTCGCGTATTTCACACGGAACAACTTGAACGCACCCAGCTGAAAGCGACGGTAACAAATGGAGACCCTTTGCCATGAAAACGCCCACTGAAGCAGAAGCACATTTTTTGGAACGTCTTTGCCAGCAGGCTCAATCCGAAGGGCTTTCCCGCATCGCAGGGCAAATCTCGGCCGCACTCATCGTGTCGGATGGGTCCGATCAGCTTGTCAGAATTGGTGGAACTGCTGCGTGTCAGCAAGGGCAGTGTCAGTACGAACACCCGCCTTCTTGAAGTGCTCGGTATTGTCGAACGGCAATGCAAGCCTGGCGAACGACGGGATTTTTTCTCGATGCGGTCCAATCCTTATGCGGCGTTGGTAGAGGGTCAGGTGAAACGCTTCGAGGCCGCGAAGGCTGTCGTCACCAAAGCCAAATCGGCGGTCACTGAAGGCCATAGCCGCAGCAAACTCGCCGACCTGGAGCGGTTCTACACCCTGTATCAAGAGAGTTCCAGTGACGTACTGGAACGACTGAAGTCGCAAGCCTCAGAAGATGGGGCGTAGAAGAATAATGGTCCAGCTCTCACACCGACATGCTTTCCATCCTTGGTACTTGGCCGCCATTTTGTACACAGCCATTCTCACAGGCTGTACCTCCACGGATGGGCTGGACGCCAAGAGTGAGCTTAGTAAACTACCTGCCGCCTGGACCACAGACGCAACGACTTCAGAAGTTGATACACAGTGGTGGCTTCGCTTCGAAGACGAGCGCCTGACCACTCTAATCAACGAAGCACAGCGCCAGAATACGGGCATAGGGCAGGCCGAGTCCCGGACGCGGCAAGCCCGGGCGCAAGCGCAAATCGCGGGGGCCGACCGCTTGCCTCAGCTCAGCGGCGCCTTCAACGCCAGCAGGCAAGAACAGCCGCTGCCTGCCGGCTCCAATGGCGGCGGCACCGCTATAACCGAAAGCTACGGTGCGTCGCTGAATATTTCCTGGGAAATCGATCTCTGGGGGGCGCATCGGCGCGCAATCAAAAGCCGCACGAGGAATATCTTGCCTCGGCCGATACGCTCAGGTCGGTCCGCCAGTCGATTGCAGCGCAAACCGCGAAGTCCTACTTCGCCGTCATCGAGGCCCGTCAGCAGGTTGATTTTTCCGAGGAGACGGTCGCAGCGCTTGCGGAGACCACGCGCCAGGTGGGCAACCGGGCCGATCAGGGCATCATTTCTCCTGCCGACAAGCAGCTTGCGATCACCAACCTGAAAACCGCCCGGGGTGGACTGCAGCAACGTCTGGACGCGGAGCAGCGCGTATCACGACAGCTGGAAACCCTATTGCGTGATTGTCCGTCCGGCGCGATTGTGGGATGAAAATAAAGTTGGTAACTAAAGGAAAGTGTTGTCTGAATTGAGCAACTTGGAAAAAAGGGGCGCCCTACCCAACGCCTACCACCGTCCAGCGGCGCGTGCACCAACGACGTCGCCGGGGCTGCCGGTGCCCCAGCCTCACCAGACATCTGATTGAACTGACTTGAAGCAAGCCACTGGCTCGGGCGGTCAGGGCTACTTGTGTCAACGCCAGGGCCAGCATATTCGCTGCCCGCCCGGGACCCGATTTACCCCGCCAAGCACCCGCAAGTGCGCCTCGAGACCACAAAACAAGAGGTCGAGTCCGCGCATCGTCCGCTTCCCCGAGCCACGTCGTCAGGCGATGGCCCAGCCGGCGTCATCCATTGCCGCCCTGGCGGCCTCGGCTCCCGATAGCTCTCCCCTCCACCGGGAGGCGTCGAGGCGTCGTCCCGTCACCCCGTCCGACGCGTCCGAGGCAAGCCAGAGAAGCGGCGGGACAATGATCGCGGGATCGAGCAAGCCGGTTCGCACCTCTTGCGGGAGACCGTCCGGGATCATGCCTGTCGCCGTCGCGCCGCCGGGGAGAAGACCGTTCACCGTGACCCCGGTGCCGTCTAAGTCCTGCGCCCAGATGATCGTCTCGGATTCCAGCGCCGCCTTGGATGGGCCGTAGGGCGAGAAGCCGCGCCGCCGCATGGTGGCGTGATTCATCGTGATATTGACGATGCGTCCGCGACCGGCGGCGATCATCAGCTGGGCTGCCGCCCGCGCCATCAGGAACGGCCCGTTCACGTTCGTGTCGATCACCATGCGCCAGACGTCCGGGTCGGTCTCCCAGAACCGGGTCGGCTCGGTCAGGAAGCGATCGCTGACATACTTCATCCCGCGACCGGCGTTGTTCACAAGCATGTCGAGCCGCCCGAAGCGGTCACGCGCCATTGCGACGACGCGGGCGCAGTCTTCTTCGCGCGTGACATCGGCGAGTATCGGAACAACCCGGTCGTTCCCGACGTCGCGGGCCACGGCCTCGATTTCGGTCGCCTGGCGCGATGCAGTCGTGATGACCCGCGCCCCCGCCGCCACGAGGCCCAGCACCATCGCGCGGCCCAACCCGCGGCCACCGCCGGTGACGATCGCGACCTGGCCCTCGAGTCGCTCGCCGCTCATCGGTTCAGCGCCTGCATCTGGGGTGCGGCATAGCGCGCGCCTGCGGCCGCGCCGGACGGCAGAATGCTGTCGATCCGGGCAAGATCCTCGGCCGTGATCCGCAGGTCGAGCGCCCCCACATTCTCCTCCAGTCGGCTGCGCTTCTTGGTGCCGGGGATGGGCACGATGTCCTCGCCCTGCGCTAGCAGCCAAGCCAGCGCGAGCTGGGACGGCATGCAGCCCTTCTCCTGCGCCATCGCCTCGATCTCCTGCACCAGATCGAGGTTCTTCTGGAAGTTCTCGCCCTGGAAGCGCGGCGAGCTGCGGCGGTAGTCGCCCTCGGCGAGATCCTCAATGCGGCGGATCTGCCCGGTGAGGAAGCCGCGTCCGAGCGGGCTGTAGGGGACATAGCCGATGCCCAGCTCGCGTACCGTCGGCAGGATCTCGTCCTCCGGCTCGCGGCTCCAGAGCGAATATTCGGTCTGGAGCGCGGTGATCGGGTGGACGGCGTGCGCGCGCCGGATGGTTTCCGGCGCGGCCTCCGACAGGCCGAGGTAGCGGACCTTGCCGGCCTTGACGAGCTCGGCCATGGCGCCCACCGTTTCCTCGATCGGCGTGTTCGGGTCCACCCGGTGCTGGTAATAGAGATCGATATGGTCCACCCCGAGCCGCTTCAGCGATGCATCGCAAGCCTGGCGCACATATTCCGCGTCGCCGCGAATGCCGAGAAATTCGCCGTTCTTGCCGCGGACGTTCCCGAACTTGGTCGCCAGCACGACCTTGTCGCGGCGGTCGGCGATTGCCTTGCCGATCAGAACTTCGTTGGTGAATGGGCCATACATGTCGGCGGTATCGAGGAATGTGACGCCAAGATCAAGCGCGCGGTGGATGGTCGCGACCGCCTCGGCCTCGTCGCGACCGCTATAGAATTCCGACATTCCCATGCAGCCTAGGCCGAGGGCAGAAACCTCGAGCCCCTGCGAACCGAGCTTGCGCGTCTGCATCTGTGTCTCCTTTTCCTTTGTGTGTCGCGTACAATGACCGCTTGGCCAAAGATGTTCCTCTGCCGGGGCACGCTTATCAGACAGCGATTTGCGCCGGGCATGACGCCATTCTAACCCCCGTGGCGGCCTCGCTTTCAAGGGCTTTCTCCTCGGCCTAACCGGCGAAGACCTTGATGAAGGCCCTGCGACATATTCCTTGACAACTACCGGTCCGCGACGGCCACCAGCAGGCTGCATGGCGCGTGGGCGAGCAGCGAAGCACCGACGGAGCCGTGCCACCACCGGGCCAGCGCGCTCTGTTCGCGGTGACCGACCACGACCAGATCCGCGCCGACCTCGTGCGCCATTCGACCGATCTCCTCGGCGGGGTTGCCCGCGGCGAGGCGCGTGTCGACGGAAAGCCCCGCCCGCCGCAGCGATTCCGCGCCCTCCGTCAGCACGCGGCGCACTTCCTGATATTCTCGCTCCGGCAGGTCTGAGGGGGCCGCCGCTTCAGCGAGCGCGACACCCAGTTCATGGGCGACGACGGCGAGGAGATAGACACGAGCCTGGCAAAGCGAAGCCAGCTCGGCCCCCTGATCCAGCGCCTCACGGCCTTGCCGGCTGCCGTCATAGGCTAGGAGGATCGTCCGGTACATCGTGGTGCTCCTTTCTGTGATCGGGATGGAACGCCTTTTCCCGGTCCTCTGCTCTAGACAGTGCAGCCTTCGGGGCCTACATCCCTCGCCATTTGATACATAGCTATCTATTGATTATAGTACAGCTACATAATGATGCAGGCAATGAGATGACGAAGCCCCTCGACGATCAGGAACAATTCGGCCTTCGCCTCGGGCTGGTCGCCCGGCTGTGGCGCGCCGAAATCGACCGGCGGCTGGCCACCTTTGGCCTCACCGAGTCCCGCTGGTTGACCCTGTTACATCTCTCTCGCCTGCCCCAGGCGGCAACCCAGCGTGAATTGGCCGAGGCGGTCGGAGTGCGGGGGCCGACCCTGGTACGCACGCTGGACCGGCTTGAAGCCGAGGGGCTGATCGAACGCCGGACAGAAGCTAGCGACCGCCGCACCAAATCGGTTCACCTGCGCGCGGAGGCCGCCCCTGTTCTGGAACGCATCGAAGCAACCGCAGCGGCGGTGCGCGCGCAAATCTTCTCCGACCTCTCCCAAGCCGAGGTAACGACTTGCCTGAAGGTCTTGGAGCAGATCGCCGGCAAGCTGGGCGGCACGCCAAGGGCGATGCGGCTTGCGGACGAAGACCGATGAGGGGTAGGCCGTGGACCAGCATGTGACCCGTCTCGAACGCCAGGGCGACGATCCGGAAACCGACCTGCGCACAGTCCCCGACAAGGAGACGGAGGCTGGGTCAGAGGCGGTTTCACCTCCTGCCCGCACCCGGCCATGGCGACGGTATGGCGCGATTCTGGCGGCGCTGATCGTTCTCGGAGGAGGTGGCTGGTGGTCGTATCAGCAGTTCACGCATGTCTTTGTGACGGACGCCCGTGTCGCCGCCGACATTGTTGCCATGAGCAGCCGGGTTCCCGGTTGGGTGACGGCGCTCGAAGTGACCGAGGGGGATGCCGCGCAGAGAGGCAGGGTTTTGATGCGGATCGACGACCGGGAAAGCCGCCTCCGCGTCGAGGAGCTTGCCGCGCAACTCGCCGGGATTGCCCGCCGCCGCGAGGAAATCGAAGCGCGCATCGCTCTCACCGACCGTCAGACGCAAAGTCGTATTACCGCCAAACAGGCAGCGGTGAGGGCTGCGGAGGCCGCGTTGGCAGGAGCGACGGCGCAACGCGATCTTGCCAGGCAGGACAATGACCGGGCGGAGAAGCTGGCGCCGAGCGGCGCCATCAACCGTGCGCGCCTGGACCAGACGCGGGCGGCGCTGGAGACGGCAAAACAACAGGCGTTCAGTGCCCAGGCGGACTTGGAAAATGCCCGCGCCGCCCTTGCCGAGGCTGAAGCCGCGCGCGGGGAAGTCACGGTGCTCCACACCCAGCTCGCCGAACTCGGCCCGGAGGAACAGCGGCTGCATGCACAAAAGTCCCGGGCGGCGCTCGACCTCGAAGACCGCACCCTCGTCATGCCATTCGACGGCGTTGTGGACCGGGTCTTCGTGGACAAGGGCGAATACGTCACCCCCGGCCAGCGTTTGCTAATGGTGCATGACCCGCAGCGGGTGCGCGTCGAGGCGAACGTCAAAGAGACCGACATCCGATTCTTCCGGCCGGGAAAGACCGTGACGATCACTGTCGATGCCCTGCCAGGTCGGCGCTTCGAGGGCACGGTCACGCGCGTCGGGCAGGCCGCCACCAGCGAGTTCGCCCTGCTGCCCAACCCCAACCCGAGCGGCAATTTCACCAAGATCACCCAGCGCCTGCCAGTGCGCATCGCGGTGCAGCAGGACGGCGGCGAACTCAAGCCGGGTATGAT
>Ga0208300_100847_pt1 | contig 16693 bp, 13 predicted proteins | sample 23_taG_FD_184096 | JGI IMG/M metagenome (GOLD analysis project Ga0208300, IMG submission 184096) | Marine viral communities from Cariaco Basin, Caribbean Sea - 23_WHOI_OMZ (SPAdes) (version 2) | ecosystem: Environmental > Aquatic > Marine > Oceanic | place: Caribbean Sea: Cariaco Basin... | reverse complement strand
TTTTTCGGTGCCATCGGCGAAATAGCGTTGGGTTGCCATCCGCATCAGCAGGGTGTCATGGATCAGTTGCTCGAGAGAGACGCGCAGTGGGCTGTCGGGCTCCCGGTTGGTAATGCCGTCGATGGCTCTGCGCAGAGCCTGGGAAGCATCCGGCCCATATTCATCGAGTTCTTCAGACACGATACGCAGTACCTGCTGCTTGGCCGGAACCAGCTCTTCTTTGAAGACGCTGACGAATTCCCGGCTGGCCTGTTCGATCTGGTTGATGAGTCGGAGCCGCTTCTCAGCGTCGATACCGGCCCGGGCATTTTCAAGTTCCGCAAAGAACTCTGATTCCAGTTTCTGGAACTCTGCCAGGGTTTCCTCATTGCCGGTGGCGAAGTAGTCGAACACCCTCAATCGCAATTGATAAAGGTTGACCACAACCCCGGTAGCCACCGCCGTTTCAGGCGCCAGATCGGTGGCGACCGTGCCCAGGCGTTCATCCAGGTTCCTGAACTCCTGTACGCTGTAAAAAGTGACAAGCGCAAACAGCAGGAGGATGAAAACCGGTGCGATCAGCAGCTTGCCACTGACCCCGAGCCGGCGTTCGGTGGATTCAAATAGTCTGACAGTCACTGTACTTCCCCTTTGAAAGTGCCCGATATATCAATTAACGGCAGATCACCGCGTTTCTGGAAAATGTGTCCGCGCTTCACTCAACAAAATTGGCCTGGCTGGCAATCAGTGGTGAAAGCTCCAGATTCCAGTGCGCCAGTCCGCTTTCGCTGTAAATGTAATGGCCGCTCAGGGATTTCAGGTGGGGGATGCGATCGGGTTTGACGCCGTTGAGGATCAGGGAGGCCAGCCGAGCTGCAGTAAGCCCTTCCTGTTGGGCAGAGATGGTGAAACCACCGATGCATCATAGCGTTCGTGGGCGTTAACCACCGTTGGAAGAGTAAACGCATGGTTGGTCCTTATTATTATCCGGGCAAGGTTGAAAAACAGAATGCTTAACGGTCTGTTCTTCAGGCACTTTTTATAGTTATGTCTCGTTTTAATACAGGAACCATGCCAGATATCCACCATGTTGTTTTATAAGCGTTTTTGATGCTCGCCTGAGATCTGGTTCGCTTCTATTTCAATGATTGTCCGGTTTGCAATACAGGTTTTATTCAGCCTCCCGATTTATGTGCTGAAAACCGGACAAACCGGTCCGGGATACCGGACACTTGTTCACTCAACCAAACGCCTTCTGCAGTCGATCGAGGGCTTTTTCCAAGGTTTTGTTGTCTGCGGCGAACGACAAGCGCATATGCCCGGGCGCATTAAACGCGGAACCGGGCACCATGGCGATACCCAACTCTTCGAGCAGCCAGTCCCCCAGTTGCTGGTCGTCCTCGACGCTATCGAGTGATTCAATCACCCGTTCAAAGTTGACCAGGCAATAGAAACCGCCTTGCGCCGGGTGAAAGTCGATCTTATCAATTCTGGAAAGTCCCTCGGCAACCAGATTGGCACGCTCCCGGAATACCTTGACCATTTCGTGCACGTCATCCAGGCCGCCATTAAACGCAGCCTCTGCCGCTTTCTGAGCGACGGCGGCGGTATGGGAGGTGCTCTGGCCCTGGAACTTTTCCATTTCAGTGATGAGATCTACCGGGCCAGCGGCGAAGCCGACCCGCCAGCCGGTCATGGCGTAGGCTTTGGATACGCCGTTGATGAGCACGGTTCGATTCTTGAGAGAGGGGCAGACGTTGAGGATATTGGCATAGGGCTCGTCGGTGTAATTAAGGTGCTCATAGATGTCATCCGAGAGCACGAAGACATCGGGGTATTTGAGCAGTACGTTCGCCAATGCTGACAGTTCCTTGCGGGAGTACACCTGCCCGGTGGGATTGTTTGGTGTATTGAGTATAACGATCCGTGTTCGTTCACTGAGGCACGCCTCGAGCACTTCCGGCTGCAAAACAAACCTGTCCTCGTACCGGGTAGGGGCCTCAACCATTCTCGCCCACGCCATTATGGCAAGAGAGGGGTAGGTTCCCCAGTTAGGCGTGGGGACGACAATTTCATCCGTTGGATTTAGCAGGGTCATACAGGCATTGAACAGAGCCTGTTTCGCACCACAAGTGTGCAAAATTTCATCGGGATTATAATAAAGGTTATTGTCGCGCCTGAGTTTGTGCTGGATGGCCTTTTTCAGGCTGGGTAAGCCTCCAATCGGCGTGTACCGGGTAAATCCGTCATCCAGAGCCTGTTTGGCGGCGTCAATAATTGGCTTGGGGGTATCAAAATCTGGTTCACCGGCATCCAGACGAAGAATATCCCGACCTTTTGCCATTAACGCCTGTGCGTTGGCGTTGATTCTGAAAATTGACGATCCCGACAGGTCTTCAACCCGACGAGCCACCCGCAACCGGTGATCCGCATGGCGGACCGTTTCATCATCACGCTTTGTATTCATCGTCTGATTACCGTTCCATCATCATCAAGAAGTGGATAGCTGCCCTCCTCATCGTGGTCTTCGGGGCCGACGAGGGAAGGGGTGAAGCAGCACATTACTGTCATGCCCTTTTCAGTCGAAAGAATGTGCTTCTGATGCTTATCCAGCGCATACAGCATGCCGGGCTTCAGGTCCCATTTTCCGCCCTCCGTCAGGTCTTCAATCTGACCCTCTCCCTCAATGCAAATAACGGTTTCCTTGTGGTTTTTGTACCACATATGCAATTCGCACCCGGGCTTTAACACTGTTTCATGGAAAGAATGCCCCATACCGTCGGCACGCAGGGTATAACGGCGACTGATAAACTGGTCTTCCTCGATTTCGTGTTCTTCGGCGTATTCGTGGTTACGTACGATCATAGCGATGGCCTCCTTTACTTTATGGCTCCACCGGAGCCCTAAAACATCAGAGTGCTTTCAGACCTTGGTTTTCATTTGTTTCACGGACTGTTTGATCATCCGAAATGCCTCCGGGTCTCCCTTGAGGATCGACGACATAAAATTCTTTGCCTGATCGAAGCCGATATGGGGAGGCAGGGGACCAATCTCCGGATCGACATAGGCGTTGATAACCACCGGTCGATCCATGGCCAATGCCTCATCCCAGACGGGATCCACCTCGTCGGGGCTGGTTATGCGCAGACCCTTCAGCCCGAGAAGTTCGGCGTATTGGTCATAGGCAAAGTCAGGCAGATCCTGAGACGTCTCAAATTTGGGATCGCCCTCCATTGCCCGCTGCTCCCAGGTCACCTGGTTGAGGTCTCGATTGTTGAGCACCAGAACAATACAGCGCGGGTCGGCCCATTCCCGCCAGTATTTGGCTATGCCGATAACCCCTTGGTTACCGAGCATTTGCATGGCACCGTCACCGACCATGGCAATTGCCGGGCGGTCCGGGTACGCGAACTTTGCCGCCAGCAGATAAGGCACCGCATTGCCCATGGAGGCCTGCCCGCCTGAGACAGACCCCATCATGCCCGGGCGTATTTTCAGGTAACGGGCGTACCAGTTGGTTGAGGAGCCGACGTCACAGCTCAGCATGACATTCTCCGGCAACCGCTGGTTGAGCGACCAGAAGACGCGCTGGGGGTTTACGGGAGTTCCCGATACCATGGCCCTTTCTTCCATGAGCTGCCACCAGTCGCGGGTGTTTTCAATGATCGTATGCTGCCACTCGCGCTCTTCCTTACGGGTCACGCGTTCGATCAGCGCTGCTACGGTCGCCCGGGCGTCTCCGTGCAGGTTTATCTCTGTTGGATAGCGAAGGCCCAATGCCTCGGCATCCAGATCAATCTGCACTGCCCGAGCCTGTCCTGACGCGGGCAGGAACTCCGCGTAGGGGAACCGCGTACCGATCATCAGCAGGGTGTCGCAGTCATCCATCATTTCCTGGCTGGGGCGGGTTCCGAGAAGGCCCATGGTGCCCGTGACAAACTCGATGTCATCGGGAATCATCGTCTTGGCAAGAATGGCTTTGGCCAGGCCGGCACCCAACTTGTCAGTAAGCGCCAGTACTTCATCAACCGCGTGCTTGCAGCCGGCGCCGGCAAGAACCGCCACTTTTTTGCCGTCATCAAGGATTCTGGCGGCCGCATCTAGGTCGTCGTCGTGTGGCAGGAGGACCGGCGAACGGTAGCCAACGCCTGAGAACACGGCGCCATGGCTGTTAGGAGGGTCTTCCATGGGAAGGTCCTGAACATCGTTAGGAACAATAATGGCCGTAACCGTTCGTCGTGCCATTGCAATTCGCAACGCCTGGTCGATCAGATGGCGTGCCTGGGGTGCATCTGAAACCATATGCACGTAGTTGCCCGCCACGTCCTTGAAAAGCGAGACCAGGTCTATTTCCTGCTGATAATCGGTCCCCAGACTCAAACGTGCCTGTTGCCCGATGATTGCCACGGCAGGCATGTGGTCTTTTTTTGCATCGTAAAGCCCGTTAAGGATGTGGACCGCACCAGGCCCTGATGTGGAAATGCAGACGCCCGGTTGCCCCGTGAACTTGGCGTGGGCACTGGCCATGAAGGCGCCCAGTTCCTCATGCTGAGGCTGGATCATACGAATTTTGCCTTTGGCCCGTCGCAACGCCGCCATAACCCCGTTAATGCCGTCGCCGGAGTATCCGTAGACTCTTTCAATCCCCCAGGCACTGAGGCGTTCAATGATGAAATCGCTTACCGTCTGTCCCATGTCGGTGTCTCCCTGGCTGATTGTCCGGAGTTTGTGCCAACTCGCATCGGTCCTTTCCCAGTCTGACCTGTACGCCTCTGGAATGTTTTCGCCTGTGGCTTGGGCAAAGTCCGCAAGCTTGGCGCCTTTGTTCATGGCCAGCACGGCATTTCCAATGAGAATGGACCACGAAATGGCGACTCTCAACCAGCCTTAAAGAACTGTCATTTTGCTCTCTGCTTTGAATCGACTAACTTGATCTATACAGGGTAGTAACCTCAGTCCATGCAGCAAAGATTACGGACAACGCAGCACGGATAACGTCATGGAACTAAGACAACTACTGGTATTACTGCTCGTGGCTTTGATTACCGGAGCCCTCGGCGTCTGGCTCCAGTACTCACCCGGGCAGGCAAAAAAGCATATCCCCTGGCCCCAACGTGCCCCTTTTCTTGGCGGCGGGCAGCCGCACACTCATGCCTGGACGCGCTTTCACGTTCGTTACTACCCGATGACTCTGCTGCTCATCGCCTTCGAGATGGAGATGATGTTCATGTACCCGTGGGCGGTAGTCTATGTCTCTGAGGGGCTCAAGGCCCTTACCGAAATGGGGATGTTTCTGGGCATTCTCTCGATCGGCATCCTCTACGGTTGGCGCGAGGGGGCGTTCAAATGGCAGTGAACTGGCTTCGGAAGCTGGCCTCCGGCGCTCCAGTGCCGGTTTTCCCGATTGTGGGCCGCGCCGGCGAATCTGCGCTTCAGGCGCTCTACCTATCCCCGGCGGTGACAGTCACCCGGTCGCCCCGGCATGCCCGCGCTCTGGCCGTGCTCGGCGTGATCGGCCAACGCGACCGGGAGGCGTTCCGGCGCGTTCACGATCAGGTTCCGGCACCAAGAGTTACGTTCTGGTTCAGCGACACCGCCATACCTGAGGCCTTACGCTCCTCGGTGGTTATTGGCGAGGCCTCCACGGATATTGGAGCCCAGATAGCAAGGGCGGCCAAGGCGCTGTATGGAGGTCAGCCGTCCGGCGATGTGGATATGTGTCCAGACGAGCCACCAGCGCCCTGGAAGGGCGTGGGTGACGGCCACGGCGGTGAAGGCATGATGGGGGGCAAGCCCTACGGACGCCCTATGGCAATGCCTGAAGATGACCTGCGTGATGGGCTGCAACTTGACCCATTGGCGTTCTCGATCGGCCCCTTTTCGCCGCTGCTACCCCCCGGAATGGTGGTCGAGTGTAAGTTGCATGGAGATGTGGTGGCCCAATGGGAATTGGTGGGTAGGCCATACGAACGCACGCTGGCGCCCGTGTTTTATCAGGCGCTGGAGGAGCCCGTCGCCATCGCCGATCTTGAACTTGCCCGTGCCGCCAGCCATTTGCGCGGTCTGGCTGAGGCGCTGCAGCTCGCTGGGCTGGGAGCCTACGCCAACCGGTTGCGGCGGGGGGCGGCCCGCCTGACGCCAGGCCAGTCAGTGGATAAAATTGGGGGTTCGGGAGTCTTGCGGGCGCTGCGCTGGAGTGCCGGTACAGAAAAAGGCGTCGTGGAGGGGGATGCACGGGTCAGGCTCCGCGGCCCCGGAGCCAGGGCAGCGGGCTATCCGGGCGATGCACGCCAGAACGACCCCGCCTATGCCGCACTGGGTTTTAAGCCAGTCACACAGGGTGGCGGCACCTGCGTTGCTAGATGGAAACAGTGGATTGAAGAAGCGGACCAGGCGCTGAAGCTGGCCGAGGCGGCTGCACGGTCGCAGACAATGAGTTCGCCCTCCGGGCTGGTGGAGTCACCTCTCGGCCCCTTGACAAAATCGTCGCCTTTGCCCGACTGCAGTGATCTCATCGATTCATTGGTAGTGGGCCTGGAGTGGAGCGAGGCCATCGCCGTGCTATCGAGCTTCGATCTGCCCGCGGTTCGGGATCTGGATTCGACGAGGGCGAGGGAGGACGCGTCTTGAGTCTGGCACTTTTAATCGTTTCGGTGTGTTCAGTCCTGCTGGCGCTGGCGGTGGGCGTCTACTGTGTCGCGGCCTTTGATCATGCGGTGGAGGCTCGCGTCAGCGGCGCCCGTGGAGGCAGTGCGCTGATGGCCCCCCTGCAACAGGCAGCCCTTCTCTGGTACGCCCCGGAAAACCGCACCGAAACCTCAGACATACCGGCCTGGCGTGTGGCGCCGGTACTCTATTTGATGTTTGCGGCGATGGGGCTGGCGCTGGTGCCCTGGCACTCGCGCTTTGTGCCGGTGGACCTCAGCACCGGTGTCGTCCTGTGGGGGGCGATCGAGCCGCTCGCAACGGTTGTCATCTTTCTTAAAGGCTGGGCCCCGAACGCGCCCTTTCCGATTCTGGGGGCCTATCGCTATGTCTCTCTGGGCCTGTCCTACATTCTGGTGAGCATGTTCGTGCTCATTGGTGTTGCGCTGCCCGCCGAATCGTTGCAATTCAAAGCGGTGGTCGAATCGCAGGCCGAGCTGTGGAATGTCATTCGCCAGCCACTGGGTTTGCCGCTCTTTCTCATCGTTGGCCTGGGCGTGAGCTTCTGGGGGCCGCTGAACTTCATTGACGCAGATGACCTGAACGGTGGGGGGGCGGCCGAAGACTCGGGCCGGATACGGCTGCTTTGGGCGGTGGGCCGCGCCGCCATGCTGGTGGCCTTCTCGGCCATTGGTGCCACGGCCTTTTTGGGCGGATGGCAGGGACCCTGGCTCCCCGGCCCGGTTTGGCTTGGGCTGAAGACCCTTGCCCTGCTGCTGGTACTTGTGGTCCTGGGCCAGTATTTGCCGCGCCCGGGGCCGGAACGTTTTCTGACGATTGCCTGGGTTGTGCTGTTACCCCTGTCGTTTCTGAACCTTGCCTGGGCCGGCGTGGAGGCTTTGTTATGAGCGCTGTCGACATTACCTTCTACATCAACGCCGCGATCGCAATCTATGCAGGATGGCGGGTTTTCGTCACTGACTCCATGGTTCGTGCCTCCTTCTTCCTGTTGATTTCGTTTCTCGCAGTGGGCGTGATCATGCTGCTGCTGGCGGCCATCTACCTTGGAGTCGCGCTGTTCTTCATGATGGCGGTTGAGATGATGGTCATGGCCTTGTTCATGGTCATGTTCATGATGAACCCCGCAGGGCTAAATCCCATGAAAATGGTCCATCAGGAAAAGGTCGCTATCGGTGTGGGGCTCGTGGCTTTCCTGGCCCTCAGTGCCGCCGCCCTGTTCGGCCAGTATCCAGTTCGGCCTGTACCCGAAGGGCTTGAGCCAGTCGTCTCCCTGGGCCACGAATTGCTGGGCGATTCCATGCTGGTGTTCGAGTCCGCCGGCGTCACTCTGCTGGCGACCATGATTGCCGTGGTCATGCTTACCAGCCACCGCGGCCGCTACGGTGAGGCCAACCACGGATCGCGCCCCCCCGGGCTTGAGCCGGGAGGTGATCCGGCCGATAAGCCTTCCGAGTCTGAAGAAGAGGGCGGGCACCACCACCATCACCATTAGCTCTGCCTAATTCGTTAAAAGGAGAGGTTAAATGACCCTGGTTACACTTCTGATGGTTGCTGCTGCGTTGATTGGTATAGGTCTGTACGGCGCATTTTCCCAACAGTCGTTTGTCATGCTCATGATGGGGCTTGAGTTGATCCTGAACGGCGCCATGTTCGCAGCGGTCAGTTTTTGGGCGCTCACCGGAGGTGGCGTGCCCGAAGGCCAGCTGCTGACCATTATCGTGATGGCGGTCATGGCAATCGAAATGGCTATGGGGTTTGCTCTGGTGGTCTCGGTGTATCGCGCCAAGCAGGCTGATATGACGGAAGCGCTGGACGGGCTGAAGCACTGATGCTCTGGCTGATTCCACTTGTTCCGGTTGTTGCGGCCATGCTGCTTTTCCGGGTGTGGTCCGGAGGCTGCTCTCGGGTCACAATTGCCTTATCCGCTGCCGCTGTAGTGGTAACTGAGCTTGTTCTGGTGGTGTGGGGCGGAGCAGCAGGGTGGACCGCCGAACTGTCATGGAGCGGACAACTCACTCTCACCCTCAGCTTGACGCCCACGACTTTTCTGGCCGCTCTGGTGGTGCCGGTTGTCGCAGCGCCGATCGTGTTCTATGCAGCCGCTCACGAGGATACAGAAAGGCTCGGCCGGCTGATCGCGCTGCTGGTAGTGTTTACCGGTGTGATGGAGTTGATCATCCTGGCGCGGGAGATGTTGAGTCTGCTGATTGCCTGGGAAATCGCCGGGGCTTTGTCCTGGTCGCTGATCGGCCATCAGTTCCAGGACAAAACCCGTGGCCGTCATGCCACCCAGGCGTTCCTGACTACCCGTGCTGGTGACCTCGGTTTGTACCTGGCTGCCTTTATTGCTTTTCAGCAGAACGGCTCGCTGGCCTATGAGGAACTGGATCAGATGAGCCCGGCCGCCACCGGGCTGTTTGCTGCCGGAGTATGCCTGGCTGCCCTGAGCAAATCCGCCCAGCTACCATTCTCGCCCTGGCTGTTCGCGGCCATGTCCGGCCCGGCGTCGGTCTCTGCGCTGCTGCATGCGGCCACCATGGTCGCTGCCGGGGTTCTTCTTCTGTTTCAGCTCCAGCCGGTTCTCGCCACGGTCCACTGGTTTGGCCCGCTACTCATAACGGCAGGCCTGGCCACGGCCCTGGCGGCAGGGGTGGTGGCCGCGGCCTCGCCCCATGCCAAACGGTTGCTGGCAGCTTCCACTTCGGCGCATTACGGCCTCATGTTTGTGGCGATTGGCGCAGGCCACTCCGAGATCGCGCTGCTGCATTTTTCCATGCACGCGCTGATGAAAACACCGTTGTTCATGCTTGCCGGTATCTCGGGTGACCTGGCCGGTAGCTACGAGCTGAGGGACATCGCCGACACTCCCGCACCGCAAGGACTGAGGTTGTCAAGCTGGTTGGCCGTACTGGCGTTGGCTGGTCTTATGCCCTTGGGGGCGGCCTGGAGTAAGGAAGAAGTGGTCGTGTCCGCAGGCCTGGTTGCCCCCTGGCTGGCGGTGCTGGTTGCCTTTGCCGGTGGGCTTAGCGCGCTTTACGCTGCGCGCTTTCAGACCAGCCTGTTCCCGCCCACAAGGGCTCCGGAACGGGCCCGTGATTCCGCGGTGACGGCTGTTTCCATGCTGCAGCGCGCGCCGATCTATGGGGTGGTCGCGCTGGTATTGCTGAGTAGTCTGCTTTGGGTCCCCGCTATTGAGCGAGGGCTTGGGCAGATGCTCGCGGTGTCCTTTCCCTCCGGCAAACTGTGGGAACTCTTCCTTTCGCTGGCACTGGTCCTGGCCGGTCTCTATGGCGGGTATCGAGTCGCCCTGAGGGATCTCGGCCAGAGAAACAAAATGAGTGCAATCCGGAATTTTTTCAGCCACTGGATGCGTTTGCCACAGGCGGCGCAGCGCCTGGTAGTGACGCCCGTGGATGCCGTAGCCACACGCCTGGCGATGCTGGACGACCTGGCGGTGGATGCCGGGGTGCGCGGCTGCGCCCGTCTGGCGCTTTGGTTTGCCACCTTGGGGAGCCGTTTCTGGGAGAGGCTGTTCGACAGCATGCCAGAAGGGTTGGCCCGCCTGACCGGATGGGCTGGTGAGCGCACGGGCCAGCTCCAGTCTGGCATGTTGCATCACTATTACAGCCTGATGGCCGTTGGCGCTGGCACATTAGCGCTCCTGCTTGTTTTGGCTGCGATCACAGGAGGATTGTTTTGATACTGACTGCCGCTCTGGCCGTTCCCCTAGTTGGCTCACTCGCCCTGGCTCTCTGGCCGGGCTGGTCCCGATCTGCTGCCCGGATCTGGGCTGTCGTTGTCGCCCTTGTGCCCCTGGGGCTGATGGCGGTTGCCTGGGGGCGTTTCGATACCCAGGGCGCATTGTTCCAGCTGGTGGAGGAAGCTGAATGGGTGCCCTCTCTCGGAATGGGTTTCCGGCTCGGAGTTGATGGTATTGCCCTCGCCATTGCTGCGATGACCGCGCTCGTGTTTTTCGGGGCGGCCGCTTATCCCGTCGACACCCGCGGTTCCGCGCGCCAGTATTACGCCTGGCTGCTTTTCCTGGAAGCAGCGTCGCTGGGGGTATTTCTGGCCCTCGACCTGCTGTTGTTCTATGTCTTTTTCGACCTGACCCTGGTGGCAATGTACTTTCTCATCGGCCGTTGGGGGCATGGTGAACCCCAGCAGGCGGCACTCAAATTCTTCCTCTACACCCTTCTGGGCTCGTTGTTTCTGTTATTGGCGATCCTGGGCCTTTATCTGTCGGCGGATCCTCTGACCTTCGACATGCGTGAGCTGATCAGCCAGCAGCCCCTGGCCGGTTCGGGAACCATGGCCGGGGTGGTGATGGCCGCCTTTCTCCTGGGCTTCGCCATCAAGACACCCCTGGCACCGTTTCATACCTGGCTCCCTCGTGCCCATGTGGATGCGCCGGCCCCGGCTTCGGCCATCCTGGCCGGGGTGCTCCTGAAAATGGGCACCTATGGCATGATCCGGATTCCCTACAGCATGATGACCGAGACCTTTGTGGTCTGGGCGCTTCCGCTGGCCATACTGGCATTGGTTTCCATTCTCTATGGGGCGCTGGTCGCTCTTGGGCAGAAGGACCTCAAACGGCGTATCGCCTACACCTCCATCAATCACATGGGCTACGCCGTGCTCGGCATTGCGGCGGCGGGAGCTTTGTTCAGCGGGAGCGAAGCTGCCCGGTCCATGGCTCTCATCGGTGCCACGGTGGAAATGGTTGCACACGGGCTCATCACCGGGGCCTTGTTTTTGATTGCAGGATCCTTCTGGCAAAGAGGGGAGACCTATGCTTTGGCCGAATACGGGGGGCTCTCCGCGCGCACGCCCAAACTGGCCAGCCTGACGACGCTAGCCGCCTTTGCCAGCCTGGGGCTTCCGGGGCTGGCCGGATTTGTCGCGGAATTCCATATATTTGTGGGCACGTTCGGGGTGTATCCGTGGCTCGCCGCGATTGGCCTGACAGGCATTCTGATCACGGCTGCGCTTTTTCTTCGAATGTTGCAGTCGCTGTTCTTCGGCCCGTTGCCTGACCGATGGAAGGATTTGCCGGATCTCAGTGTCAGCGAGTTTTCGGTACTCGGTCTGCTGTTACTGCTGGTGGTGGTAATTGGCGTCTATCCCGGGCCCTTGCTGGAGATCATCGGTACGTCCACCGGATGGATGGTGGGAGCCGGATGATGCCAGTAGCGGACCTCTTGCCTGAACTGGTTTTACTGGTGGGCGCAACCGGTATTATCGTCCTTGCCTCGTTTTTGCCTCATCGCCTCCATGGGCTCTGCGCCCTCGTGGCGGCTGCCGTGCTGGTGGCCAGTTCAGGTTTTGTGCTGCAGCGCTGGGACAGCCCCGATCAGCTTGCGTTCTCGGGCGTCTGGGCACTGGACGGCGGCGCCCGGTTTGCCAAGTTACTTATCTTCGGCAGTGCCCTGGTAGTAGCGGTTCTGTCTTTCCGCTGGATGGCTGCGGATCGACGCCATGGCGAGTACTACGGCATTCTGTTATTTGCCGCTATCGGGGCGGTCATGATGGCAGCCGCAGCGGATACCATGGAGCTCATTGTCGGCGTATTGCTGTCGTCGGTGACAGGGTACGCGCTGGTGGGCTACCACCGCCAATGGAGCCCCGCTCAGGAAGCCGCCATGAAGTATTTTCTGGTCGGCGCCCTGGCTAATGCGCTGCTGGTTGTCGGCATCGTGCTGTTGTTTGGTCTTACCGGTGCCACCGGCTATACGGAACTGGCGGCGACACTGGCCGCAAATTCCGACCCCTGGGTGATTATTCCAGCGTTTGTACTGGTGCTGCTGGGGCTGGGCTTCAAGTTGGGCGCAACGCCTGTGCACATGTGGATGCCGGATGCCGCACAGGCCGCTCCGGCGCCGGTCGCGGCATTGGTCACCATCATAACCAAAGTGGGCGCCGCTCTCGCACTGGCACGCTTTACTATGCTGATGCCGGATACGCTTGCCTGGCAGTGGGCCGTGGCGTTACTGGCAGGGGTTACCATGACCTGGGGCAACCTGGCAGCGCTCGGGCAGACGAATCTCCGGCGCATGTTGGGCTGGTCGGCCGTTTCACAAACAGGATATGCCCTGATGGCCATTGTCGTGATCGGCACTGTGGATCGGGCACTGGCTGCACTGCTGGTCTTTCTGGCCGGTTATGCGGTTGCCAATCTCGCCGTCTTCTCAGCCGTGGTCTACCTGCGCGGGCGTACCGATCTGGAGGACTATCGTGGTCTGGCCCGCCAGCGCCCCTGGACGGCCGGAGTGATCATCCTGTCATTACTTTCATTTCTGGGGCTCCCACCTCTCGTGGGTTTTTTTGGCAAGCTCCTGTTGTTTACCGCTGCGATTGAGGGCGGGTATACCTGGTTGGCGGTGGTTGCGGTTATCAATACCGTTGTTTCGCTTTTCTACTACCTGCGAGTGATCGCCACCCTGATGTTTACACAGTCGGAGCAGAATGCGGCGGATCTGGGTTGGCCTGCAGCGGCGGCTATGCTTGTAACCGGGCTTGCGGTTCTGGTCCTGGGTCTGGGGGCCAATGGCCTCATCGGTCTGGCTCAGAGCGGCGCACTGGTGATGCTCCGTTAATGTCATTGCCAATAGTTACTGGATAAGAGGAGAAAGGTATGTCTTATACCATCAGCCGGGTGATCCGGAATGCTGATTTCGAGGAAGTGGGCAAGCGCACTCGTGGAGGGGGCACTTCACAGGTCTATCCCCTTTAAGGAGGCCCCTTCAGTTCTCGGATTACGGGGGTAGTACCTCTCAGGCAAACGCTCGATATGGGGAAAGAACCGAGTGTCTTTGTAGGGCATTTTCATGAATCCCGACACGCCCAGGCCGGTAATCTGCTCCACCGCTGACAGGATCTCGTCGAGCAGCCGGCGGAATTCCTGCTCCCGGTCCGGGTCCAGCAGCCGGTAATGGCTGTGGATTTTGAGATGGCGGGGCAGGGCTTCGAAAATGATCATACCTGTGTGGTGGATGTCGTTAAGCTCTTCCAGGGCATGAATAATGGTGTCGGGTAGCACCAGGAATTCCTCCGGGTCCGGGCCGTCCTCGAAGTAGGAGTGGACTCGGCTTTCATCTTCTACTTCTGGTGCTGCACTTACTTCGTAGTGCAGTTTCATATCCGGTGACACCACAAAGGGCTGGGTCGGTTCGTCGCGATCCACGTGCAGGGTATTGCGGGCATTGAACAGACAGCTTTTGAAAATCCCCTTGCGGTAAATTGCCTGGGCCAGGTAAACCATGTTGTTGACGGCCTGAACAAACGCCGACTTCAGTGCCGGATCGTGCAGATTCAGGGACGTGTCAATATAGATACCATCGGTTTCCCAGCGCACGGCCAGGCCGCCTTCCACCGGGTAACGTCCAAGTCGGCTGACAGCAGCCAGGAATGCCTTCTCGGTTTCGCCCATGCCCTGCATGAAGTTCTTGTAGTAGCGGTCCAGCTGCACGTCGTTCACATCGTTCAGGGTTTCCGGTGCGCCTTCCTCGCGCAGGAACGACTTGCGGGAGCTGTAAACCACCGTATCGATTTCCTGGTCTGAGGTGCGCACCCAAACGGGTACCTGCGCCGTGACCGGTTTTTCGGGCAGATCGATCATCACCGTCCGGGCCATCCGAGGCATTTCTTCAAGATAGTAATCACCGGCTTTTCGACGGGTGTCCGGATCCGGCGACAGCATGCCATCCAGCATGCGGGCGAACTCCATGGGCAGCCCCAGGGAAGTTGCCGGGATCGCCCGATGTCCAAAACGGCAGGATTGCGCGGAGGCCAGGGCATAGAGCGTGCCGGCTGCGCCCTGTTCGTCAAACCGGGGAGAAGATAGCCCGCCGTTGAGCTGTTCATCGCCAATAAAATAGACATCCCCGAGTCGGGCGTTGGTCTGCTGCAGGTTATCGGACATCAGCTCCATCACGTTGGCGGTGATGAACTGCAGATTGGCATCCAGCTGGGCAAACACGGAGGAGCCCCAGTCAATCAGGGCGATGTTTTCGGTGCTGGCGTCGAAGACCAGATTGGAAGGCTTGATATCGCCATGCACGATCGGCCTGCCAGCGGGGCCGTTTTCGCGGCGCAAGTTACGGAGGATGTCGGCAAGCTGGTCCGCTATGCGGATGATGAGTCGTGGTTTCAGGCGGCCATCACGGAGGGAAACCTCTTCCAGGTTCAGGCCGGCAGCGCGCTCCATCACCAGAATCGGCTGGTTATTGGCTCGCTGGTAGGAAATCAGCCGGGGCACCCTGGGGTGTCGTACCTGCTCCAGGATATAGGCTTCATCTTCAAGCCGGTCCTGAAGGTGTCGGGGCAGGTTGATACGGGTGAACTTGAAAACGTGTTCCGGACTTCCGACCCCGGTTCCGGGTAGGCGGCCGGCGAACACAAAGCCGTAAGCGCCCTTGCCAATCAGCTCGATGTCCTGGTAACCGAGTTGGCGGAGCTGGGCAGCACAGAGCGCCACCCAGTCCTTGAGCTTCTTGGCATCATCATGGCTGAGCAGATAGATCGACTGCTCTTCAGGGATGTAGAACTGCTGCAGTTGCGTCTTCTGCGCCATGATGAACCGTCAGCCCATATGCAGGAGCATGGTTTGGGGCGATTCCAGATAGCCTTTCCAGCGGTTGCAGAACCGGGCAATAGTGCCGCCGTCGATTATGCGATGATCGCCGGCCCAGCTCACAGCCATGATGGCGCGTTCCACCACCTGGCCATTGGCATCAAACCGGGGCAGTTTCTGGGTGCGTCCCAGGGCAACAATGGCTACCTCCGGCGCGTTGATAATGGGCGATGCGTAGGTGCCGCCCAATGCGCCGATGTTGGAGATGGTGATGGTACCGCCCTTGAGGTCTTCCTGACTGACGCGACCAGATCGGGCCGCTTCGGTCAGACGCGCCACCTCGTCGGCAATGCCCAGCAATGACAGGTTTTCAACGCCCTTGATGTTCGGCACCATAAGCCCGGCTTTTCCATCTACTGCCATGCCGATATTGCACTGGGGCAGGTAGCGAATCTCCGTAACGTCATCGTTGAGCTGGCTGTTGAGTACCGGGTATTCCTGAACGGCGAGCGCAATCGCCTTCATGACGAAGGGCATGAGTGTCAGTCGGGAACCCCGTGCCTCTGCCTCTGGTTTCAGCTGTTCCCGCAGCTTGAGCAGGACGGTAACGTCGATATCCTCGCTGTAGATAAAGTGAGGAATGGTGGTCGCCGATTTCACCATGCTTTTTGCCATGGCGGCTTTCATGCCACGAATAGGCTCGATCCGAACTTCCTGTTCGGGCGCGGGCTGCCTGCGGGCACGGCCAGTCGTGGCAGCTTGCGTGTCGTCGGCGCCCGCCTGGGTCTGAGCCGGTTTTGGGCCCTCTTCAAGATGAGCCAGCACATCGGCTTTCAGCACCCGGCCATCCTTGCCGGAGCCGGCGATGTCGCCCAGGTTGAGCTCGTGCTCCCGAACCAGGCGACGAACGGCCGGGCTGGCAGGAATACGCTGTCGGCTGGCTGAAGCCACAGGTGAGGCCGTTGCGGTTGAGCGTTGAGCTGCGGGCTCCGCTTTGGCTTTGGGCTCGTCCGGTTCTTCCCGATCCCGGGGAATGAACGCGAACAGCGGGGCATGAACCTTGGCCATGGCCTGCTGTTGATGATAGAGCCTGGTGACGCGCCCGGCCTTGGGCGCCGTAATCTCGACCATGGCCTTATCGGTCATGACGTCGACAACGGGCTGGTCTTCCTCGATTTCATCACCTTCGGCGACCCGCCATTCCACCACCTCGCACTCGACAATCCCTTCGCCAATATCCGGCAGGATAAAGTCCTCGGTCGCGTCATCGTCAGACGCCGGGCGTGTAGCGGATTCCGTGTTGGTCTCACTGGCTGGCTCTGCTTTGGCGGGCTCCGGGGAACTGGCCACCGGCGCCTGGCCACCACTTTCGCTCTCATCCACCAGCTCGAACAGCGGGGCATGGACCTTGGCGATATCGCCTTCCTTGTAGTAGAGGCGGGTCACACGGCCCTTGTAGGGCGCCGGAATTTCCAC
>Ga0208300_100840_pt1 | contig 16911 bp, 31 predicted proteins | sample 23_taG_FD_184096 | JGI IMG/M metagenome (GOLD analysis project Ga0208300, IMG submission 184096) | Marine viral communities from Cariaco Basin, Caribbean Sea - 23_WHOI_OMZ (SPAdes) (version 2) | ecosystem: Environmental > Aquatic > Marine > Oceanic | place: Caribbean Sea: Cariaco Basin... | reverse complement strand
TCTTATATGAAAAAAAGAAAGCTAAATAGCAAAAACCCAAAGTATCATAAGATAGATGAAAATGCTCCTAAAGTTCGCAAAGAGTTTGCTAAAGAAGTTAAAGGAGTTAAGATTTACAAAACTTATTATCTCTAATTTGGAACTTAAATACTTTACACTATCAGAATTTGATAGTCCTGATGAGCCAGGATCAGGCTCGAAAATGGATAAAAAATTCCTAGAAAAGCTAGACTATGCTCGTGGTAATGCAGGTATACCATTTAAAATAAATAGTGGTTATCGGTCTGAAGAATGGAACCGTACCGTAGGTGGTCGAGTTGGATCAAGCCATCTATTAGGACTTGCAGCAGATATAGCTTGTAAAGGAAGTCGAGATAGGGCGTTGATAATCAGAGCTTTACTTGAAGTTGGGATAACAAGAATAGGCATTGCAAGGACTTTTATACATTGCGATGTTGATAAACGAAAAGACCAAGATGTTTTTTGGCTATATAATTAAAATAATTTTACTAATCAAAAATAATAAACTATGAAAAATTGGCTAATTTTAACAATGATGAAATCTAAAAAGTTTTGGTACGCTGTAAGTTCAATCGTAATTCCTATACTTGTGCAGTATCTAGGAGTTGATGAAGCAACAGCTACTAATTTATTCTACGCTTGTCTTACGCTTGTATTAGGACAGGGGATCGCTGATAGTGCGAGAAAATAATAGATACAGATTAAAGCCGCATGAAATTGCGGCACTTAAAAAAATGCGAGAAACCGAGACTAGGAATATCCTAGTTATCGGTGACTTGCATGAACCCTTCTGCCTTGATGGTTACTTGGAATTTTGCTTAGAACAGTACGATGCTTTTAATTGTAATCAAGTTATTTTTATAGGAGATATACTTGATAATCATGCCTTTAGCTACCATGAACCTGACCCTGATGGTATGTCAGCAGGTTTAGAACTGGAAAAAACAATAGAAAAAGTAGCTAAATGGTATAAAGCTTTTCCCTATGCCGATGTATGTATTGGAAACCATGATAGAATGGCGGCTCGTAAAGCTATGACAGGTGGAATACCTAAAGCATGGATTCGATCTTATAATGAAGTATTAGGAACACCTAATTGGAACTGGGTAGAATCAGTAGTTTATGATGATGTCCTTTTTGAGCATGGAGAGGGTGGTCAAGCACAAGCCAAAGCAAAGAACAATCTAATGTCTAGCGTGTGTGGTCATACACATACAGAGGCATATTGCAAGTGGTTTGTTGGAAAACGCTTTAAGGTATTTGGAATGCAAGTTGGCTGCGGTGTTGATGCTGACACTTACGCTGCGGCTTATGCTAGAAACTTTAAAAGACAAGCTATTGGTTGCGCAGTAGTTCTAAACGGAACATTACCTATAAATATATTAATGGATTTGTAATGAAATTAAAAGATTCCACCAAACTAACCTTATTTTACTTCTTTTTGATAGCACTCGTTTTGCTAATCTCTATCTGGGATTGCAATAATTAAACTCTTATAAACATATTAATTGTTAATAACTTTGTAAATAAAGTTGTTTGTAATTGCGTGAATTAAAAATAATGTGTAAATTTACATTGTAAATAATTACGCAAAATTAAAACAAATAACAAAGATGAGATTAACAAGCAAAAAAACAGGTAAGAGCTTTAACCTAAGCGGTAAAGGAGCAGCAGATTTCTTTTATGCTAAAAATGCTAGAGGACAATATATTAATAATGTAGATAACTATGTGATTGATGATAACAAAAACGAAATTAGCAATCTTAAATTCTTTTTAGGTTGTGTTGGAATGTTCGTATTGTTATTTGGATCAGCTATGTTGCATATCTATTTAAACTATTAATTATGAAACTAGAATGCACAGCTTTTTACTTTTATCCTAACGGAGCTTATGAAACTAAGTCAGATTGGAATTATGGACTTAGAAGCTATTCTCATGATTTACAAGAGGTTAGCACAGCAATAGTAATATTCGGAACACGAAAGCAAATCAATGAGGCTTTTGATGATTATTGTGATTCGTCAGGGTTGAATGTAGATGAAGGTTTCCATCTCACAGATGAAGAAACATTAAAAGAATATAAGAAATACTATAAAAATAAAGCACTAATTTTAAATATAAGATAATGACACCAATACCTTTAGAAGAAGAATTGATCCACAAAAGAATGAACGATATTAATACTTTTCAAGCTCACGAAAACGAAGTATATTTGCGCGGAACTGATGAATATGGAAAAGATTTCCAAATCTGTTTCGATGCTTATAATTTTATTGAATGGATTGATACAGAAAATTTAGAATACATAAAAGAACAATTAACCAAATATATAAAAACGAAATGAAGACAAAGCTAAAAGATTTAACTAAAGAACTCCCTTATAAATGGAGAGTTCAATCAACTAAGTATGGAAAAACAACTTGTGTAGCTTATATAGATGCAAGAGATTGTCAGGACTTATTAGATCAAGTGGTAGGAGCTGAGAATTGGCAGACTATTTACTATGAGCAAAATGGATTACTATTTTGTAAGGTAGGAATATTCACAGGAACTGATTGGGTTTGGAAATCAGACACAGGTTCAGAAAGTAATGTAGAGAAAGACAAAGGACACGTTTCAGATGCTTTTAAAAGAGCTTGTGTTTCTTGGGGGATTGGTAGATTTTTGTATCGACTTCCTATACAAACTCTACAAGCTAAAAAACATACAAACGGAAGAGAATACCCTTATGCTCCTGAAAAGGACAAAATAATATTTGATGGGGAAACTTTGACTAAGTATATAAATTGGAAACTAAGTAATAATCAATAAATAAATAAAAATGGAAGTAAAAGGTAAATTAATTAAGAAGCTTCAGGGAGAAGCGGGAACAAGCAAAAGCGGTAAAGCTTGGGAAAGTCAAACAGTATTAGTAGAAACAGATTCTAAGTTTAATAATCTAGTCGCTATTAAATGTATGGGAGATAAGATCAAGCAAATGAATAAGCTAAAAGAAGGGGATATGGTAAGTATATCTTGCAATGTTTATTCAAGAGAATACAACGGAAAATACTATAATAACATAGAAGGTTGGTTTTTTGTAAATCAAAACGAATCCAACACGCAAGAGGATGATTTTGCAACTTCTGACGAAATGCCTTTTTAAGATGACTGAAGAAATCAATTTTAAGGCTATTTGCAGCCTCGCTACGAGAGTTATGGATATTCCTGATGGGGCATTATCTAGAAAGAGTAGAAAAAGACGCTTACAAGTAACTAGATCAATCGCAGGGTACATAGCACTAACAGAAGAAGAAATAGACAGAAATATTATTGCTAAGGTTTTGAACCGAGATAGAACAGCAACATATCATTATGAAAATAAACATAAAAAAAATTTTCAACATTGTATTGTTTATAGAATGGCTTTTGAAAAAATCTATAAAGCATATAAAGATATTGATGGTGCAAAAGATATTTTTGTCGATAGTGATTTTATGAAAAGTCATTTATTACAAAAGGGTGTTACTGAGGTTTTAAATCCTGATGTTTTGTTAGAAGTTAAAAGCGGAGATGTTAAATGTGTTATTAAAACTTCTTACTTTGAGTTTTCAAATCAATTAGAAATTGTTAAACTTGCAATGAAAAATTATCATTACTCAATTAAAATAATATGATTAAACCAAATTACTATGCTGTGATTCCTGCTGACGTAAGATATAGCAAAAAGCTAACTCCGAATGCTAAACTACTCTATGCGGAAATCACAGCACTATGTAATATGAATGGTAAATGCACAGCATCTTCTAAATACTTTTGTAAACTATATGAAGTTAGTAGGTCATCAATCCAAAATTGGCTTAAAATGTTAGAAGAAAACAAATATATTATAAGAGAGGTAAAATATAAACTAGGTAGTAGAGAAATTGAGTCTAGGTCAATCAAATTGGTGGACAACCCTAGTGTAAAAATATCAACAGATAATACTAATATAAATATAACTAATACTAATCTTACAGATAGTAATAAAAAGGAGCGCTTTAAAAAACCTTCTTTAGATGATGTTAAAAATTATTGTATTTTACGCAACAATAATATAGATGCAGATGCTTTTATAGATTTTTATGAATCCAAAAATTGGATGATTGGTAAAAACAAAATGAAAGATTGGAAAGCTGCTGTAAGAACTTGGGAACGGAGAGAAATAAAAAAACAAACAATGTCTAAGCTAGATGCACAAATAAACGCTTGGCAAGACGCTAAAAAACTATTATGATACCAATTAAAGACGAAAACCTAAAAAAGCTAACAGAAAAAGTTTTAGACTTAGTTGCTAAAACAGCAGTTGAAATAGGTCATAAAACTGATCCTCAAACTATGGCAACATTAAGTAAGATTTTTGCAGAGGATTTAATGAAAGAAAATAGATTTAAAAATTTAACTTTTAATCAAATAGAAGATGCATTCCATCAGGGCGTTAGATTTGGGAAAGATGAACCATTTTTAAATATTAGAACTTTTTACAAATGGACATATGAACATAAAAAAACTATTGATAATGCAACATACCAAACGGAAAAATTAAAACAGAAGAATATTAAATATTATCAAGAACCAATAAAATTACTCAAATGATAGGTTGGGCAATAATAGCAGCAATAGTGCTGCATATTAATTTTAAATTAAAAGAATGAAAACACTAACACAAAAAGAAAGAATTATCAGACACTTAAAAGACAAAGGATCAATTACATCACTAGAAGCTATGAGAGAGTATGGCATAATGAGATTGACATCTAGGGTTTGCGAATTAAAAGATCAGGGATATAATATTAGAAGTGAATTTGTAAGCAGCAGAAATAGATATAATGAATCAGTATCGTTTAGCAAATATTCGTTGTATGAAACAAGTTAAAGTTTTAGAATTATTTGCAGGTAGTAGGTCTTTTAGTAAAGTAGCTGAAGAACTAGGACACGAAACTTTTTCAGTAGATATAAAAGATTTTGATAATATAGATTATGTTGTTAATATATTAGAATTGGATGTAAACAAAATACCATTTAAACCTGATGTTATTTGGGCTTCACCACCCTGTACATATTTCAGCGTTGCTAGTATCGGAAAGCATTGGAATAAAAATCATACTCCCAAGACTTTAGAAGCTATTGTAGGTTGTCAGATAGTAAGAAAAACTTTAGAAATAATAAATGAGTTGCAGCCTGATTACTTTTTTATAGAAAACCCAAGAGGAAAGTTAAGAAAGCTAGAATTTATGAAGAAAATACCAAGAGCAACAGTAACTTATTGTCAGTATGGTGATAAGAGAATGAAGCCAACTGATATATGGACTAATCATTTACACACTCCTTTATTCTCAAATGGATGGAATCCAAAACCAATATGTAAAAATGGAGATAGTTGTCACGTTTCAGCTCCAAGAGGATCACAAACAGGAACACAAGGATTGAAAGGAAATTATGAAAGAAGTAAAGTACCTTATGAATTATGTAAAGAAATACTTTTATCATTGTGAAGTCAATAAGCAAATTAAAAAAAGAACTAGACAAATGGTTTAGTCTTTTTATTCGGCTAAGAGATTGTGATGATTTAGGTTTTGTAAAGTGTTTCACATCAGGAAAATATTATCACTATAAGAACATTCATGCAGGTCACTTCATGTCAAGAAAATGCCTATCTACAAGATGGTGCGAAATTAACGTACAACCACAGTCAATAGCCGACAATCTTTATGGTCAGGGTAGACAGTATCAATTCGGTGTTAATTTGGATGCACAATATGGAGAGGGAACTGCTGAAAGTTTACAAATTAAATCTAAGCAAATACAAAAGTTTTCTAGAATAGATTATGAAGAAAAGATAAGTTATTACAAGAACGCTGTTAAAAACTTAAAAAATGAAAAAGGAATTGAGTAACTTTTTTCATAACTTTGACGTATGATACAACCGATTTACGCAAGTCAGGAACATCAAGCTTCGATTGAAGTCTATATAACAATGTGTAAAGAGTTTGCAAAAGAAGTAAGTTCAAAAACAAAATTTTTAAATTATCTCGAGGTTGTTTCTATCATTACAGAATATCATAATAACTATGGCAAAGGAGTGCGAGAATCAGGAAATTTTTATGATTGGTTAATGATTATCCCTATTAATTTATCAGTAGCTACAAATGGATTTTTTGCAGGAATAGAAACCAAAAGAAATGCAGCAGTTGTAAGAGCTTACAAAGTTGTTTTAGATCAAATGCTTCAAGAGGTTGTAGATAAGATAGATAAATTAGAACCTACCAATGACTGATATTTATATTGAAATAGCAAAGCTTACCGATAAATTCAGAACAATGGCTTATGGTATTACAACAGATGAAAATAAAATAAATGAAGCGGTACAAGAATTGATGCTTTATCTTCTACAAGTAAACCCTGATACGATCAAGAAGATTTACGACAATGATGGAATAGATGGAATAACAAGATATGGAGCAGTTGCATTGCGCAGAGCATTAACGAGCAAAAGAAGCAATTTTTACTATAAATATGAAAAGTATTACATACATATTGACAGCTTTCGTTATAATACTAATTCAAGTAGTTGCAATATTGATTACTCAGATAATGTTAATTACAATAAGGATATATCAAATCTTCCTAATCAAGAAGAAAGCAAAAGATGGAAAAAACTAGAATTGATAGACATAGAATTAGATAAGCTAGACTATTGGTACGATAGGCAATTGTTTAAGTTGTATTACTATGAAGGCAATACGTTAGATTCCTTAGCTGCTAAAACAAGAATAAGTAGAAACAGTATATTTAATACAATAGATAAAGTAAGAAAAATATTAAAAGAAAAATTAAATGAAAATGTATAATCCCAAAAAGTATTCATCATTCTATATGATGTTTGGTTTTAAGTCTTATGTAGAAAGAAGATACGATGCTGTATGTGAATAAATTTTTTGTTCCTGACAATGTTTATAAAGATAGAATCGCTATATGCAAGTCTTGTGTTTACTATTTTAAACCGACAGGAAATTGTAAAATTTGTATGTGTTTTATGAAGGTGAAGTGCAGATTGTCAACCCAATTTTGCCCACAGAAGTTTTGGGATAAAACAACAGAAGTAGAAACACCTGATGATTTACCGCAAGAGATGATAGATGAAGTATTAAATATTTGGAAAGATTTAAAAACAGGCAGAGCAAAAGACGTAGCAACTAAAAAGAAAATGATTGAATTATACAACACAATTCATAATACTAATTACAGCACAGGAACAAATTGCGGTTCTTGTATAGCTACGTGTTTTGATGGAATAAAAAAACTATATAAAAAATATACAGAATGAGTTATTTGACACACCTTAAAAGACACAAGCATCATTATCAGAGTAGATGGATAGTTAAATATGATGATGATAATTTAGTACGGGAAGTAAAATTAATATACAGCCCTGAAGAATATAGAATGTTTAAAAGACCTAGAACACTTAATACACAAGAAGGATTAATTAAAATTTTAGAAAATGACAAAAAAAGAAGACTACAAAAAAATGCCTGAACCTCATTATTACATTGGAAAGCTTTATGGTTACTCTGCTAAGAACATAGTAGATGATTTTGATTTAAGTGCTTGGAAAGCTCAAGCAGTTCAATATATATTAAGAGCAGGTAAAAAAGAAGGGAATGCTCCTGAGCAAGACATACAGAAAGCAATTAACGTACTCCATTTTGAATTAGATAGAATATACAAAGAGAGTAAGACACGAACAGGTGGATTGGCACCAACAGGAGTAAGATCGTGAAAAAAGAAACAATACAATTAGTAAGTTGGAAACAAGTAGTTAAAAAGTATGGCTACAAGGAAACAAAAAATAAAGGAACAAGGTTTGGGATACAGCTAAAGCTAGAAGGAATGAATGATATTGATTTTATATGGTGTCAAACAAACCTAGAAAGGAAAAAGCTAGTAAAAACAATAATGAGGATAGCAAAAGATGAGGGTAGAGATTTACAATTAATAGATTAATATGACACTATATAAGTGCGAATGTGGAAAGCAGGAAAAAGAAATCACTCAAGCTACAATAGGTTTACGAGATGGTAAGTGGGTTTGCATACAAGCACAATGTGAATGTGGTAAATATATGGATAGCGAACCAGAAGAAGGAATACCAACACTAAGAAGAACAGAACCATCTTTAAGTAAGAAAGGAGACAAGCTATGGGATGGTGCAAAAGAAAAGCTATTAGGAGAAAGAGGTATCAATGAATCATTTGATTAAATAAATAAACTAAATTTCTATTATATACTATGAAACAACAACTTAAGATAAGTGCGATAAAACCCAATAAAGATAACCCAAGATTAATAAAGGATGATAAATTTAAAAAGCTAGTAAAATCTATAAAAGAGTTTCCTGAGATGTTAAAACTCCGACCAATAGTAGTGGATGAAGATATGATGGTACTGGGTGGTAACATGAGATTGAGGGCAAGTATGGATGCAGGATTAAAAGAAGTTTGGGTAGAAGTAGCTAAAGAATTATCAGAAGAGCAAAAGAAAGAATTTATTGTTAAAGATAATGTAAATTTTGGAGAATGGGATTGGGATATGGTAGCTAATGAATGGGAAAGTGGGAAGCTAAAAGAATGGGGTGTTGATTTACCCATATTGGATGAAAGGTTAGAGGTTATAAGTGGAGAGCAACCTGAGATAGAAATTACGGAAGAGGTTTTAGAAGAACATAACTATATAGTATTTACATTTGATAACAAATTAGATTGGCAGGTTGTTAAAGATATTTTTGATATAAAAACTGTTTACAAGAAAAATAAAGCATTTGAAAGATTAGGAGTTGGAAGAGTGAGAAAAGGAACAGAGCTTATAGAAAAATTAAATAAATGAAATTTACAGTATACATTCCAAGCAAAGGAAGAGCAGGTAGAGTAACCACAAGCGAGTTGTTTTATGAGTCAGTTATAGTTTGCCCTAACTCTGAAGTAGAAGAATACAAAAAGTATCATTCAAAGGTACTTGGAGTTGATGATAATGTTAAAGGTATAACAGCTACTAGAAATTGGATATTAAATAATGTAGATGATGAATGCCATATACAGGTAGATGATGATGCTTTAAGTTTCCATTCTTTTGAAAATGGTAAAAAAGAAAGGTTTATAGATAAAGATAGAATACATCAAATATTAGAAAATCAATTTTACTTATGTGAGGGATGGGGGTTTAAAGTATGGGGATTAGCTTTAGTAGATGATTATAAGTTCTATGATGAATTTAAACCTTTTACAACTCAAAGCGTAATAGGAGCAAATATAATAGGTATTATTAAAAATGAGTTAAGGTTTGATGAAAGGTTAAGAGTGAAAGAGGATTACGATTATGCAATGCAGCATATAGCCAAATACGGTGGAGCTTTAAGATGTTTGAAATATGGGATAGATGTAGTGCACTTAACAAATGAGGGGGGATGCGTTTCATATAGAACAAAGGAAGTTGAAATGGATGCTTACAATGTATTGATGAAAAAATGGGGAAAAAGAATAGTTAAATTACAAAATAATAAAAACTTTGTTAAATTAAGATCACCTAGAAAAGGAGTATAAATGGACAAAAGTAGACACATAAAAAAGGAATCAATTTTACAGGCTTTAGAAAAGAGCTTGGGAATAGTTACAGTTGCTTGTAAACAATCTGGTGTTCCTAGAAGCACATATTACAAATGGTTAAAAGAGGATGAAGAGTTTGCAAAAGCAGTTAAGGATATAGAAAACATAGCACTTGATTTTGGAGAAAGTCAGTTACACTCTCAGATGCGAGATGGCAGTACATCTGCAACTATATTCTTTTTGAAAACAAAAGGAAAAAAGAGAGGTTATGTAGAGAAAAGCGAGTTGGATATTACTTCAGGAGATAAACCTATCAATATGCCTATCATAACATTTGTAGATTCTGAAACTGAATAAGAAATACAATTCACTCTTTGAGTCAGATGCTAGATACTTCATAATCACAGGAGGTCGTGGTTCTGGGAAGTCTTTTGCTGCAACAGTCTTTCTTACCTTACTTACTATGACAAAGGGTATTAGAATACTCTTTACAAGATACACAATGACATCAGCTCATTTATCTATCATCCCTGAGTTCTTAGAAAAGATAGGGTTGTTAGGATTTGAAGATGTATTTAGTATTAATAAATCAGAGGTGCTAAATAAAAGCAATAATTCAGATATACTATTTAGAGGGATTAAAACATCAGCAGGTAACCAGACTGCAAGTCTTAAATCATTACAAGGAATAAGCTGTTGGGTTCTTGATGAAGCCGAAGAGTTGATAGATGAAGATATATTTGATACTATTGATTTAAGCATTAGAGAAAAGGATATACAAAATAGAGTGGTACTTATACTGAATCCTGTAACTAAAGAACATTGGATTTATAAAAGGTTTTTTCAAGACAAAGGTGTAGAAGCAGGTTTTAATGGCATTAAAGACAATGTGTGCTATATACATAGTACATACCTAGATAATAAAGAAAACCTCTCACAGAGCTTCCTAGAGCGTATAGAGACTATAAAGCATAGGAACTTTAAAAAGTATCAACACAAGATTCTGGGGGGCTGGTTGGCAAAAGCAGAAGGGGTTGTATTTGAAAACTGGAGTATTGGAGAATTTAATCCTGATGGATTACAAACATCATGTGGAATGGACTTTGGATTTAGCATAGACCCTGATAGTCTTACAGAGGTTGCAATAGATAAGCGTAAACAAAAGATATACTTAAGAGAACATATTTACAAAAATGGATTAAAGAGTCAAGAGTTGTCTAAAATAGTTTTAGACAAGGTGGGAGATAAACTGATCATAGCTGATTCCGCAGAACCTAGACTAATAGCAGACCTCAAGCATTTAGGGGTAAATATTAAAGCTGTAAAAAAGGGAACTATTGAAAGTGGTATAACGAGAATGCAAGACTATGAATTAGTAGTAACTCCTGAATCAACAAACATAGCTAAAGAGTTGAACAATTATGTCTATGCGGATAAAGGCTCGAAATTATATCACGATTCTTGGAATCACGCAATAGACGGAATCCGTTATAACGTTATATATCATTTAGATAATCCGAATGCGGGGAAGTATTATGTACAATAAAGCCCCCTACCTGAGAGTTTTCGACAAGATAAAGAATAGTATTGGCAGGGGGCTTCTCACTAAAATGAATACAAATAACTGTGCAAATATACATTATTAAACTAAATAACAATAATTTCTATTATATAATATATGAAAGTTGAGATTGAACAAGAAGGTAAGGTTAAAAATTTTAAATTAATAAATAGTTGGGAAGATGTAAATCTAGAGAAGTGGTTAAAGCTATTAGAATTTAGCAAAGAAGCTAAAGGAAAAGAAGCAGAAAAAACAATAGCAGCTTTATCTAACATTCCTAACAAGTTAATTAAAAAGTTAGCAATCAGAGATGTGGTTGTCATTATGGGTAAGATTGCAGCAATGCAACACAAAGGAAATGATAAATTAAAAAAGATTGTTACAATAGAAGGGAAGGAATACGGATTTCATCCTGATTTGAATGAAATAACGCTTGGGGAATATGCCGATTTGGAACAGTTTATCAAGAATGATATTGATAAATGTTTGCCTGAAATAGTAGCAATACTATTTAGACCTGTAACAAAAAGGGAGAATGATAGATATGAGATTGAAGCATATGATGGAAGAATTAATGTCAGGGCAGAATTAATGAAGAAAATGTCAGCTCAACAAGTGCAAAATGCGCTGGTTTTTTTTTACGGTTTCGGCAAAATATTGTTGAAACATTTGGAGTGGTATTTGACAGAGGTGCAGAAGGAAACGAAACAGCAATAGCAAGTGAAAGCTTTGCAGAGAAGTGGAGTTGGTTTGGAGTTTTTTATCGGCTTACAAATGGCGATATATCAAAGTTGGGAACAATAACAGAGCTGAATTTAATGGAAGCATTGACTTGGCTAACTTATGAAACAGATTTAGAATCACAAAATAAAGTAAAATATGGTAAGTAATAAAAGTTATAATAATGTAGTAAATTTTCTAGCAAGACTTGCAGAATACCATCATCAAATATCATCTGTTTCAGTTGGAGATATATATGATATTAATTTGGAAAAAATGCAGTTGTTCCCATTACTCCACATAAATCCTGTGAATGTAACCACAGGACAATCAGAATTGATATATAACTTTCAGATATTTGTTATGGATTTGGTAAGTGAGAAAGATAATTGGCAAACGTATCAAGCAGCAGGTCTTACTAAGCTGATAGACTTAAAAAATAATGAGCAACAAGTTTATAATCAGACTTTAGATATTGCAACAGATTTTATAGGAATGCTTAGACATTCGAAGCAGCAGTCTATTCAGGGTGTTAATGATATTAATGCACCGTTGTACTTTACAGAAGGAGAATACACTATAGAGCCTTTCTCAGAAAGATTTGATAACCTTTGCTGCGGTCAAGTGTTTCAAGTAGGGGTTAAGGTAATGAATGATTTTCAAACTTGTGACATTCCTGCAACATCAGCAGGAGCAGGATATTAATGATTGAAAGATTAAAAAAATTAAATAAAATAAAAATAGGTAAAATAATAATAACAATAATACCGCCCAAAATAACAATTAAAATTTAAGATATGGCAGATTTAACAGTAACAATAGGAGAAAGTGTAACCATTAATGGTGCTTTAAGAGGTTCGTCAAATACAATAACTACAACAAATATTGTAGATACCTTTGAAAGAGTCTTAACAGCTGCACATTCACAAACGACAACAATAGCAGTATTTGGATCAACACCTCATTCAGCAGCAGGAGCATTAGATGTAGAAAATGCTAAATATGTTAGAATAACAAATTTAAGTTCTGATCAAGATATGATGTTAGCGATAGTAACTACTAACACTAACTATCAGGTAACGGTTAGAGCAGGTGGCTCTCACGTTTTATTCCAAGCAGAAGACGCAGCAATAGGAGAAACAGATACAAGTCCTGCATTCGGTACATTAGAAGATATTACAAGCGTACAAGTAAGACCTTCTGCAACAACTGATGTGCAAGTAGAAATGTTTGCTGCATTAGTATAATGAAATCCTTAGAAAACGTAGAAAGATATTTAAATAGTTTTGGTAAGTACGTAGTAAAACAAGCTAGAACAAATTTAACTAAAGGTAAAAAAAATGTAAATAAAGCCTTGTATAATTCTATTAAATTTGAGGTGTTTGCTAATGCTAAGGAAATTACTATAAACTTTTATATGCTAGACTATGGTTCTTTTGTAGATGAGGGTGTGTCAGGAAATAAAAAAGCACAAACCTATAAGGACTATAAAGGGAAAACAGTAACAAGCTCTTTTAGTTTTAAATCTAAACAACCACCATCAGGAATTATAGAAAAATGGATAAAACAAAGAGGGATAAAAGGAAGAGATAAAAAAGGCAGATTTACTACTAGAAAGTCTTTAGCGTTTTTAATAGCGAGAAGTATCAAAATTAGAGGAATTAAAAGTACAAGTTTTTTTCAACGACCTCTTGAATTAGGTATGAAAAATTTTAGTGAAAATTATGCAGAAGCACTTAAAAAAGATATAGAAGACGGAATAAAAACAGAAACAGAAACAATATAAATTATGGCAACATCAGTAATAGAACAAAAACCATTTAGAAACACACAACCTGTTGGGCAGGAAGTTATTTTCGTAGTATCAAATGAAGACGCTGTGGCTAATGAACAAAAAGTGAAATTTGGAGTTGAAGTACATATTAGCTCTACAACCATTCCTAATACATCAGTTAGTGATGATTTAATTGGAACATTCAAAGCAACACCTAATAATGCAGGAGTTGGAATTTTTGATTTTAGAAGTATTATAGAAAATTATGTAAAAGCTGATAATATGGCTGCTAATGGCTCTGCTTACAAAACAACTACCACAGATGATACCACTCCACACCCTTTACATCTAATTGATAAGTATTCTAAAAATAATCACATCTTGCGTTATATGGTGCTTCAATTCTTTGTAGAGTATTTAGGTGCTGATGATGGTGTTAATCCTGTCGACCCTAATGTAGTAGTAAGAGCAACAGGAACACATATAAATTCTGAACCATACAGAATATGGAATGGATATTTAAAATATACAGACCTTTTATCAATAGAAACAGGAACCAATAATTTCGGTTATGACTTTACTCCTTTGAATTTAACAGGAAGTACGAAAAGTTTTTTAACTAATTCTCCTACCACACAATATGCAGATGTTAATGATTACGGAACTTTTGGATTTATTAATCCATTAGTTTTTCAAGATGATCCTTTAGATGCTATTGCAAAAATACGATTTACATATTCATTAAATGATGGTTCTACTACAAATGAAACAATTGACTTAAATGAAGCTAGTGGTGCTTATGAAACGTGGGCAGCACAAGCAGATGAAATTATATTATACTTTGGAGCTTTTCCTGGTAACTTGCAAAATTGGTCGGCTGCTTTTCAGGGATATGTAGCAGCAGGAACAATACAGGGAGGGTCTTATACTGTTCAAGCTCAAAATAGTGCTAATGCAGCTAAATCACAAGCTTACACAATTAATGTAAATTGCCCTGATACCAAGAATTTTGAAGTCATTAGGTTATGTTGGATGAATCAATGGGGCACTTGGGATCATTATACATTCACTCAAAAATCAATTAGAACAATATCTACAAGCGGTAGTACATATCAACAGTTGGGCGGTACTTGGAATCAAAGTCGATATACCGTAGACAGTTATAAAGGTGGAACAAAACAATTTAGAGTGAATGCAACAGAAAGCATAAAAATAAATACAGACTTTATAAGTGAAGATGACAATGTAATGTTTGAAGAACTAATGAATAGTCCTGAAATTTATCAATTAACAGGTTTCACTTCAGATGCTTCAGAATCAGCTTTAAATACTTACGTAATCCCTGTTAGAATGAAGTCATCAAGCTTTACAAAGAAAACAATCGCTAATGATAGATTAATGCAATACACATTTGATATAGAAAAAACTAAAACATTAAGAACACAATCAGTATAATATGTCAGTACAATTAGTCGTATATCCACAGAATTATAATGGCGAATTTAATGTAATATCGCAGGGAACCACAACGGATTTTATTGTTGATGGAATTAATTTTAGTTCAGTAAATGGTTCTAGTACATATGAATCAGCAAATCCTAATTTTAATGATTTAGTACTTAATGCTCCTGCAACTATTGCGAATACTTGGTATAGAGCTAGAAAAATAGCAGCTCCTACTGCGGCAGCATATCCTACACAATCAAGTAATAAAGTTACTTTCAGCGCAGGAACTAATGCGATGGGAAATAATAGTCTTACTTATTTATATCAGAGAATAACCAATATGACTATAGGTCAAGAATACACTATTACAGCAGAAATTAATTCAATGCAATCAGGGGCATTCTCTGCTTTTCCTCGTTGGGCAGGAATGGTGTCAGGTATTTTTCAATATAACACACCTATCGCATCTGCTACAACTATTACAGGAACTTTTATAGCTCAAGATACACAGGCAACATTTTATATGTATTACCTTCAAAATAATGGCTCTACAACAGACACGTGTGTCCTTAATAGTATTTATGTTACAGAAACAGGAGTTGCACCAACTTATGCTACTAATCTATTAAGTAATGGTCACGTTATCTTAGACCTTTACGAGAATGAAGATATACCATTAACCTTAAGTGTAGACAATTTTAAAAATGCAGCAGAAAAGGTGCAATCCTATTCTAAAGCATTTAACCTTCCATCTACAAAAAGAAACAATCAAATATTCGATAATGTTTTTGAAATAACAAGAACAGCCGATGGAGTGGCTTTTAATCCATACCGAAAAACACAATGCGTTTTAAAGCAAGATGGATTTACGGTATTTGAAGGCTATTTAAGAATGATAGATATTAGCGACAAAGAAGGAGAAGTGAGCTACAATGTAAATATGTATTCTGAAGCTGTGGCATTAGCTGATGTTCTAAATCAACGAACTTTAGGGAATTTAGATTTTTCAGAATTAGAACACAACTACAATTATACTCAAATACGGAATAGTTGGCAAGGAACTTTAGGATTGATAAACCCTTTACCTGTTGGTACATTTGCAGGAACAGCAGGAGCTTCAGAAACAGGAGTCTTAAAATATCCTTTTGTAGATTGGTCACATCATTTTTCAGCAGACCCTAGTACAGGCTATCCTTTAGTTAAAAAATTAGAATACGCTTTTAGACCCTTCATAAAAATTAAATATATACTTGATATGATATTTAATCAGATGTTGCCTTCAGGAACACCTTTCCCCTTTACTTATACAAGCAGTTTTTTTGATACTACTGAATTTAACAATCTATATATGGATTTTAATTGGGGCGACACACAATCTCCAATGACTTTTAATACTGAAGGACAGCTATGTTTAATAGACGATTATGAAGTATCACATACTTCTTATGCAACAGTTCCTTTTAATGAAATGTCAGAGGTTAGTTGTAATTTAGGAGATTCGTTAGATTCTGTTTTTGGTTATTCTTCAGGAGTGTTTACAGCAGTAACAGATAATCAGACCTATCATATAGAAATGTCATTAGACTTTGAAAAGACAGGTGTAGGGGGACCTGATCCTGAATTGTGGGGTTCTTGGGTACACGAAACAAGTGGGGGTGTTATTATAGCTATAATAGATGAAATACAAGGAATAACTTTTGATAATTTTGTTGGAGGACCTGATTGGATATATACTCAAAATTGTACCGTTGTATTAAATCAGGGAGA
>Ga0208300_100839_pt1 | contig 16931 bp, 5 predicted proteins | sample 23_taG_FD_184096 | JGI IMG/M metagenome (GOLD analysis project Ga0208300, IMG submission 184096) | Marine viral communities from Cariaco Basin, Caribbean Sea - 23_WHOI_OMZ (SPAdes) (version 2) | ecosystem: Environmental > Aquatic > Marine > Oceanic | place: Caribbean Sea: Cariaco Basin | collected... | reverse complement strand
CGGTCAAAATGGCGACGGAAGACCACAGGTTGTGATGTGACCGGGATAAAGTGGGTCAAGAGAAACAATTTGACCGACCCGGCCGGGCGAGTAGCCTTGAAAACAGGCCGTTTATGGACGGAAACTAGTTAACTCCACGCACTTCCGAATCACAACATCTCCTCCAGCTCACCCAGGTCAGCGAAAATCTCCTTCTCCAGCCCTTTAAGTCGCTGCAGGATCACCTTCGGGTCTTCGTACTCCTCCTCCTCATACACCACCTCTTTGTAGCGGTTGATGGAGAGATCGTATTTGTTGCCAGCAATGTTGGCGGCGTTTACCACAAACGCCTTCTGGGTTTTGTCGCCAAAGGCTTGCTCAATGTCTTCCGCGCTGGCGTTGGCTTCCACCAGTTGGCGATACTGCTTCCACCGAGCGATAGCATCCGGCAAGTCATTGCTACCCTCACCTTTCAGCTCAGTGCGTTTGTCATCCAGGCTGAAACCGTCGGCTTGCAGGTCGTAGAACCAGACTCGATCCGTCGTGCCGCCTTTGGTAAACATCAGAATTGCGGTACTCACCCCTGCATAGGGTTTAAACACGCCACTTGGCATGCTGACGATGCCTTCCAGCTGGTTGTTCTCGATCAGTTCCTTACGCAGCTGCTGGTGGGCCTTGGAGGAACCAAACAAAACGCCGTCCGGCACAATCACGGCAGCACGGCCACCGAGTTTCAGGCCTCGGAGTATGTGCGCCACGAACAGCAGCTCGGTCTTCTTGGTTTTGACCAGGCCCAGCACATCCGGATTGGTGTTGGTTTCGTCCAGGCTGCCCTTGAACGGCGGGTTGGCGAGGATGACGTCGAAGAAGTCTTCTTCCTGTTCCGGGTAATGCTCTTTGATGGATTTGTTGAGGCTGTCCTGATAGAGAATGTTGGCCCCGTTTACCCCGTGCAGCATCATGTTCATGCTGCTCACACGAAGCATGGTGGTGTCGAAGTCGAAGCCCCAGAACATCTGTTTGTTGATGTGGTCTCGGTAGGGTTCGAGCATGTCCCCGGTGTAGTGGAGGTTGCCTTCTTCATCGGTAAAGGTTCCCGCTTCACTGGAATACTTTCTGTTCAGGTACTCCATGGTTCGAGCCAGGAATCCTGCTGTTCCGCAGGAGGGATCGCAGATAATGTCGGTGGGCTGCGGGTCGATCAGTTCGATCATCGCATCGATGATGTGGCGCGGAGTACGGAACTGGCCGTTAATGCCCGCCGTGGTCAGTTTACTGAGCAGGTATTCGTAGATATCCCCTTTTACGTCGCTCTGGGTGAGCGGAAGGTTGTTGACCATTTCCACTGCGGATACAAGCACGGATTCGTTCTTGATCTCCAGGTCCGCATCCTGCATGTATTCGCCGATGTGACCCAGTGCCTGGGCGGCGCTGCCTTCCGTTCCAAGCCCCTCTTCCTCTGAGTGCTGGCCGAGGCTAGCGAAATACGGGTATACATGAAGCTTCAGATGCCTGTGCAGCTCCTTGCCACTCATGTGGTGAAAGTTTTTCCAGCGCAGGAGCTGGCCTTCGGGCGTATCCGGGAACAACCGATCAAAGGCTTTGCCCGTCTGTGCAGCCTTGCGCTCGGCCATCTCTTCCTGCATGTCTAGCATACGGGCAAACATAAGATAGCTGATCTGCTCGATGACGGTCAGGGGGTTGGTGATGCCCCCGGTCCAGAACTTTTCCCAGAGCTTGTCGATGTCGTTGCGTAGTTGACCTGTGAGCATTGAATCTGTTCTCGATGGTGACTGGTTGATTTTATCGATCTATTGCGACCTCATCGGTCGCTTTGTACAAACTTTAAAGAATCACGATACTTTTGGGGCTGGTAATCACATTCAGTTCAGCCGTGCATCGAATAGTCTGCATAGTTATCCCTGTAGCTCTTTGGCTGGAGTCTCTGGTTTCAGGAAAGGCTTCAGTACGGTGATCAGCTCGCCCACATCGTCCGGCTTGAATACACCGTCGATTCCTTCATGGGATACTGAGGTAAACGGCGCATCGTAAAGGGTTTCGACGACAATGGAGCCATGTTGGGCGATGTAGTTTTTCAGCAGGTTCATGAATCGTACCTGCTGAGCTGTCAGTGTCGGATGCGCATGAAGGAACTGTTTGAAGCGCTCTTCTACCGCATGAGGGTCGAGACCAATGATCTCCCTGACAGTGACATCCAGCTGATCAGCCGTGCGACCGTAGAACTCGTTTAGCACATCCAGGCTGACGCCCGGATGCGTGGTAAGAATCGTTGAGGTCAGTGTTCTCAGGTCCGATTCATTGATGGTCTCTCCGTTATGGATTTTCTGGAGAATCGGATTTACAGATAGCATCTTATCCAGAATACCCTTCAAGCGCCGGCGGTAAATCATGGCTTCGTTTGCACCGGTGATGTAGACCTCGCGCTCTTCCCCCTGAACCTTCCCGTCTGGAGTAGTGGTCGTTCGCGTACCCGAGCCAGGATAAACCTGAGACTTCCGGTACTTCATAATGCCACGCAACTCCCGCCGGGCATGTTCCAGCTTTTCGATGCTGGGATCTGCCCAGAAAGAGGCACTTTTAACTTCCTCAATCACTTTGTCTTTCTGACGAACCGCCTGGATATTAACCGCCAGCCTCTCAACTTCCGCTATGAGCGCCGTTTTGCCATCTTCGAAACAGCTCGCTTTTTCCACCAGGCAACGTTCAATCTCTGCCATGAGTTTGTCGAGCGCTGTGGCGTGCTTATCCCGGAGTACCCGGCTGGACATAAGAGGCGCTATGGTTTCTGCCAGAAGGTGCTGCGTTCTAGCATCCAGCTTGTCCAATAGATCCGTCTGCTGGAGCTGATGAACCACTCGCAGGTTACGGCGAACGGCGATGCTCTCATCCGGCAGGTCATTGATGTCTTCCTTGAGCAAGCGTACACCCACGTCGTAACCGGCTGCATGATTCTGCTTAAGGGCCGCTTGTGCGAGGGCCAATCGTTCCTCGAAGGTCGCTTGGAGGAGTGACTTGCTGCCGGTGTCTTCCGGCTCTTTGTATTCCTCTTCAAAGAAATCGAAGTTGCCGTAGTGATCAAAGATCAGGAATTCGGTTTTGTCATGCCCAGGGCCAAACAGGTTTGGACGCAAGCGTGTGCCGCGGCCAATCATCTGCCAGAACTTCACCCAGGATTTAACCGGCTTGGCAAAGACGAGGTTGACGATTTCCGGCACATCAATACCGGTATCGAGCATGTCTACCGAGATGGCAATCCGGAAATCGTTGTCCGGTTTTTTGAATTCTTTGATCAGGCTTTCCACATGGGGAATGTCGTTATGGATAACCTTGCAGACCTTGGTGCCGTATTGTGGGTACATATCGCAGAACACTCTTTCGAGATGTTCTGCGTGGTCTTGTCTCTGGGCGAAGATGATCGTTTTTCCAACCAGTGACCCGGTTTCATCTTTAATACCGTTTTTAATCAGGTTTTCCAGGATGACCCGGTCTGTTTCCTCACTGAAAATTTTCCGACCGATGTCTTTTCCGGCAATCCGGGTATTGCGAGCCTCCTCTTCGCCCAGATCTTCTTCCAGCTGTTGCTGTTGCTCCGATGTAAGGTCGTTGTAGTGGATGCCGTCACGCAGAAACTCGGTGGTTAGGTCCTTTACCCGGAACGGCACCAGATAGGGTGGCTCGTTATTGATCGCCGCATCCAGCCCAAACTCGAAGGTTGGGTCTGTGGTTTCACAATCGAAAATATCGAATGTATTGCGGCTGATAAACTTGACCGGTGTCGCGGTAAGACCGACCTGCAAGGCATCGTAATAGTCGAACAGATCGCGATATTTGTTGTAAATACTGCGGTGGCTCTCATCGGCGATGATCAGATCAAAAAAGCCCACATCCAGCTGAGCAAACCGGTTCATCATTCCGGGATAGGTGGCAATGTAGATGCGTGCTGATTCGTCAATCTGTCGAGTTTCACCGATGATGCAGCGCGGTTCACTGGGCAGGTTATGCTTGAATGCATCATCAGCTTGAACACGCAGCTCCTTTCGGTCACACAAGAACAGAACCCGTTTCGCCCAGCCGGTTCTCAACAATAGCTCTGCCAAGGCAATGGCTACGCGCGTTTTACCTGTGCCGGTTGCCTGGATGATCAGCGCCTTGCGCCGTTGATTCTGAAAATGCGCTGCAACTGTTTTGATGGCTTCAATCTGGTAAGGACGGTCTGCAATCTTGAGCTCCGGATTGAAGCGCTCCAGTTCAGCAGCGCGATAGTGGCGCTGGTAAATCAGGTACTCCAGACTTTCCTTGCTGTAGAACCCATAGACGGGGCGATAGGCGTTGTATTGGTGGTCGTCCCAGATAAAGGTTTCATAGCCATTGCTGTAGAAGATGACCGGGCGCTGGAACCCCATATACTCGAAAGAGTTGGCGTACAAGCGAGCCTGCTCGCGGCCAGCCTGAAGGTTAACCGTTCCAGATTTCTTGGCCTCGACCAGCGCTAATGGCTGCCCATTGTCGCCCCAGAGAACGTAGTCTACATAGCCCTTCCCTGAGGGATTATCTGGGAACTTTACCTCTACTTCCTGGCCAACCTGGGCAGGATTGCCAATGTCCCATCCCGCTTTCACCAGCATCGCGTCGATCAGCTGAGCTCTGGTCTTGGCTTCGTTCCATTGCAGGGAGTCAGCCGCCTGCTGGCTTCGCTGTTTACGGGCTTGCTGCTCAGGTTCAGCTGGCTGCTTGAACGCCTCTGCTTGCTTGGCACGCTCACGGTCCAGCTCGACCATAACGCGCTCGAGCTCTTCCTGCTGCTTTTCAATATCTCTCTTGTAACTGGAAACCGACTTTTTGAGCTGAATAATGGTGTTGGTCGGATCTGGGATTTCTTTGAGAGATGGCAGATTCTCCTTTGGCTCCCCGCAATAGGTAAGTGCCATGTAGCCCGCAAGCTGATGCGCGGTTGAGAGCGCCATCTTTGCGCTACGCAGATCACCCTCCGCACCATGCGCGGAATCATTACCTTGTATCCGAAGGAAGTTGATCTGATGAATCAGAGATTTATCGACACAGTCAGCGAATACCGGATTCTTGACCAGTTCATAGAAGCTGGCTTGGGGGAACCTGGGGAGAGACTCTTCTTTGTAGATAGTCTTGGTCATCTCCTCGGCAAAGCTTCGCAGCCTCGTCAAGGCGCTGCCGGGGTCGACGTGAAGAACGGCCTCTGCCAAACCTCCAAGATTTGCCAGGACATCGTAGTTTGGCCGAAGAAACTCAAAATTGACCGATTTCATAAAGGATACTCTGCTCATGCCGATTCTGTTGCGAGGACCGTGCCATTTTTATTCGATATCGTATTTATCGATCCAGTTGCTTAGCGTCTGCTGGCTTTTCAAGCCAAGAAGTTTTGCCGCCTTTGTTTTATTCCGCCCGGTCTGAGCCATAGCATTCTGGATATAGTGCGCCGCCAGCTCTCCCATTAAATCATTGAGATCAATACCTTGGCTCACATCATGGTTTAGCAGCTCGGGCTCACGCTCTGGCATTGTGAACAGTGCCTGCTGTAATTCGGCACCGGTTATGTGCTCCCCAGCGCTCCAGAGCGCTGCCCTTACGAGAGTTGATTGGAGCTCCCGGACATTCCCACGCCACGGATGCTGGAGGATAATTTTTTTTGCATCGGAAGAAAGTTTCTTACTGGCAAATACTGAATCCTGCTCACCTTGAGCTTTGAGTAACATATCTGCAAGTAACGAAAGGTCACCTTCACGGTTGCGAAGGGGTGGTAGGTGCAAAACGCCAACGGCAGCACGGTAGAAAAGGTCCTCCCGGAAATGGCCATCTGCGACCTCTTCTAAAAGGTTTCGGTGTGTCGCTGTAATGATGCGCACATCTACAGACAGTTCTTTGTCACTGCCGACCGGGACCAATCTGCCTTCCTGCAGCACACGAAGCAGCCGAACCTGTGACTGGGGGGACAGCTCACCGAACTCATCGAGAAATAAAGTGCCCCCATCGGCCTGCTGGAACACACCAGGTCGATCCGCAACCGCACCGGTAAAGGCGCCCTTTTTATGGCCGAAGAGCGTTGAATCAATCAACTCTTCCGGAATGGCTCCGCAATTCAATGCTATGAAGGGCTTCTCACGACGCGGGCTGGCATTATGGATGGCCCGGGCAAACAACTCTTTTCCCGTACCTGTCTCTCCATAGATCAAGACTGGTACGTTGCGTTCAGCGAGGACTTGCGCCTGCTGTTTTAACACGAGCATATCCGGGTTCTGGGTGACGATATTATCGAACGCCGCATTGATGGGTACCCGAGAATCAGCCAGGGCACGGAGTTTCGCATCTGATATTTGGGAAACGGAGGGGATAAACTCAGCGGCAAGCTCGAAAGGTATTTCTACCTGCTCGACTCCCCTCTCCAACGAGGATTGATAGAAAGTGGCTGGGTATCTGGTTTTGCCAAGAAGTACCCAAACTGCCTGCATGGCGGGTGTGCCAGGACTTAATAGAATCAACAACTCGGTTTCGGTGACCGAAAGCCGCTTCAGCTGGGGCTCTACTGCCAGATAGATCTCACCAAAATTAACTGGGGAACTGAGTTTCGCTTCGGTCGCGTTGATGGGGATATCAACTTCGCTTTTCAGCCAAGAAAGGTATGGCTCCACCTCTGAGCGGGGATAGGAAAAGAGCAATTGAACCGAGTCGACATCGATATTCTTAAGCGTCGAACGGATAGGCCCCGATGGGACTTTTTGATCAGAAGACGCAGCCTTTAAGTCATTGCCTCCAATCCAGCTTATCAGGGTCTTATGCACGTGTTTCGCCATCCATGAACTCATTAGTCAGTTACAAACTACCCATCATAGCGGCCAACAGAATTGGTGTCTGTTGCATGTGCTAACTGTTTTATTCAACTCTGTTTTTTCCCGCCATCAGTGCTGGTCAAGACTTAAGGAATCTTTCCAGCCTATGGCGCTTACGATCCCCCAGTTGCCTTTAGGGTTCGGCCTCCGCCATTTTGCGGTTGGCATCCGTTTTAGGTACTCCAATGCAGCTGAAAAGTTGGAAAAGCGCTGCTCTGACCCTTTCTCACCCACGGTAAAATATCCGTTTCTGTTGCAGCCATCTCTGCAAAATGAACTGCCATCCCTCGCATAGGGTATCTTCTGGTCGGTGCTCCCTTGAACACTTGCCGGAATCGAGTCAGAAACCGCTTTGCTCGGGCTGGGACCAGCTCCCATAAACGTTTTTTGAAGGGCCTCCCTGGCCACGGAATCTAATTCAACCCAAATAACTGCCCCCGGCTTATGGCGGTATTTTACTGGGCGTGAAAGAGGCATAACCTCACCCAACACCCAGGCGTGATTCCACTTGTAGTCATGCTGGGTGTAGATCTCTGGGCCGACCATGTGCTTCGCCTGGTTGTTAGAGATGTCTTGAAGAGACATAGGACCCAAGGAGTTCAAGATTGAAGCCACGCCGACAACAGTACCGCTACCCTTTTCAATGAGGGCAATAGGGCCTCGTATTGATGTTCTAGAGCTTCGCATTTCCCAGGTTTTCTCTCCCCTGAGAATTTTGCCTATCCACGGCTGATCAATAATTAGTCCACGGCTAACATCAATCGCGACATCCGCCGTGTCCTGCTCTCGTTCGTGTGAATCGTTCGTCATAGGTGAGTCCTTTCGTCATTGATCCATACTACTGTCTTCGTAAACCGCAATATCGGTAGCCCAGCCACCGGCATTGACTAGCTCACCACTCTTATCAAGTTCCAGCATTTTTTCGACTTGTGCTTTCAAGTCCATATCAAAATTAAAATTTTTCAGGTCGTAGCGCGGTGATTTCATTTGCCAGTAGCCCATGCCCTGATCGAAAGCCAACTTGATCGTACGCCCCGAGGCCAATCTAATGCTAAGTACCCGACGGTGGGTAAGTTCGCGCCTATCATTATTGACTTGAAAGTCTACCTGTTTGGCCCCTAGAACGGCCCGAAGAAACGCACCCGAAACGACGCGCTGCGTTTCGGCGTTTACCCAATCGTCCCACGCCATTCGACTATCCCGACGGCCATCGCCAGGCATGGTGATAACAGACAATGATGTTTCACCGCCTATCTCCATAGCTTTCAGGATGTTGGCGAGCATTACTACCGCCCAGGGAGATTTGAGATAGCGATCCTCGTACTGCAGCGAAACAATCTTGTCTTGATCAATGGCTTCTGTATAACTCGGAGCCTTTTGCTTGAGTACGCTCCAGAAGTTTCGGGCCAAATCCTGAATTGAGCCGTTCAGTTCAGTGGTCAGCTCTACCACAGCGGCGCCGCTAGGCTGAGCCGACCAACCTGCCATATCCAAGCTGCTGGCTGAGAAAACAGGCTCCTGATGTGAATAGACCCACAAGGCCTGATCATCGCCACTCAGCCAGTTTTCACCGGGACTCTGGGCGTTTGTGCTGTTGGTGATCAGAGTAACGAGTCCGTTCTTTTCAAGCTCGAACTGAAGCGGCATTCTTATCTCTGGATTTGGGTGATCCTCGTCTGTTTCTGAGACGTCGATACCAAATCGGCCGAGATTGGCGAGCTCCTGTTTGACCTCCTCACTCAACGTGGCGCCCTTCGGCAAGATCAGAGTTACTCGCAAGCCATCAATAGCACGCCATCCCATGAGTTTCCGGCGAAAATCAGGGTTGCCGAGATCCCATTCGCTGGGGTCTCCTTTTAGACGCAATGAGACAGCTTTCGCACCTTTGTTAATCCAATGCCGGACAAATCGCTCAGGATCATACGGCCAGTAGGCTGCGCCGGGAACAGAAGCGAAAGGTTCAGGTAAACATAGATGGTCTCTGATACCGCTGTGAGCGACCCATTCCAGTGCCGCCTTACGGTTCAGCTCGTCGAATTCCACCCGGCTGTCTTTGCTGGCAAGGCAGGCCGCACAGACATTGTCGCAGTTGGCCGGGCACTCAAGCTTTTTGAGCATCGTTTCGATCAGTTCTGCCAGATTCTCTAATCCCGTAAGAACAAAGCCCGCGCCCCCAGCGACATCGTCGTATACCTGGATGACGTAACGGGTTGCTCCTGTATCAAGGTCTTTGTCTTGCCGGACCCCGAAGCCCATTTCAGTGGTCGCGATGCCGAGTTGGTCTGCAATGGTATCCCTCAGCGCGACTGCCAGGGTTGTTGCAATCACCCGGCCGTCTTCTGAGGCCGGTATCCATTCACCGGTAATCGGACTCTTGACTATGAGTTCCAGGACATCAGTCTGAGCTTGGTACCCGAGGTAGATCCCGGCCATAACCTGCTCGCCCGAACAATCTTTCTCTTTGTGGCTACCCGCATTTCCTCCAATAGGCCGGTGAAACTTGTCAGGCTGAAGGTCTTTCGGTTTCTCGTGATTGGCAGACATGGAATCTGCGCGCCCGCAGCTCAAGCAAACAGCGTATCCGGTTCCGTTTTCACCGCCCGAGTGGTGGAAGACATGCCCTTTGTCGCCGAATCGCAAGAAACCGCAGCGCTCGTCAGGCAGTGAAATCACATTCTCATCTACGCTGATCCGGGGCTTTTCAACGGGGATGAATTTCTGAGAAGTAACGTCGTTACTCGTCGAATCGTAGAAATCCGTTGTGAAGCCAGCCGGCCTGAGAACCGGTTTGACGTATTTCGGGTTAATCATGCTGTGGCACTGTGTGCATGACAACTCATCACTGTTCACATAGGCATACTCTCGGTAGCCATGTGCACCGCAATTCTGACAACTCCAGGTCAGATCGAACTTTTGTGCTCCACCCTGCGCGCTGTCGTAATAGGAATACAGGGTTACACCGGCAGAACGGTATACACGGCCATCGATAACAACCTGGGCTCCAGGAGCGTATTCGCGGATGGCAATCGGTAGGCCCCTTGAAGGTTTTTCCTTGTAGGAAAAGATGTTGTCTTCGCGGGACTTCTCCCGCTTGCGGGCGCTCTTGTCGATAAAGTCTTCGACGTTGTAGGTATTGAGGTTCACCACGTCTGTAGGGAAACCATAACCCGGCAGGAAGGCGCGGGCCGCCAAGTCGCGAAGCAAGTACTCCTCTTCGTGGCGTTTTTTCTCTAGCTCCAACGCTTTTTTGTATGCATCATCCGACGCTTCGCGATGCCGTTCGTTGAGGCGACGGTATTCTTCCCGCCAGGATGATGACAATCGTTGAATCGCTTCTTTACAGTCGGCTGCCAACACGGCAAAGGATGTGGCGGATAACGCGGTGTTTTCTCGAGTGATCCGGCCAACTCCTTTTACCACATGGTTTTCTGTGGATCCGGCTGCCAGTGTATCCAGCCAATCGACAAACCTTTCACACACCGATGGATTACCCCCGAAGAACCAATGAACGTTTAACCGAGTGCGATCATCGTCAGTGTTCGTTTCCGACTTCAGGAAGTTCGCGAGCAAGAATGAGTTGACGTGGCGTTGAACTAGCGGCGCAGCGCTGAGGGTAATCACCGGCGCGGGAATGGCCGTTACCCAGGGCCACTGAGGATTCTGGAAGGCCCGGGTATTGTGCGGATCAGGTTTACACAGCGTGTAGGCGACGGCTCTCGGCTCACTGCGCCGGCCAGCCCGACCCGCTCGCTGCAGATAATTGGCTGGGTGGGGTGGTACGTTATTCATGACCACCGCCGAAATACCGCCAATATCGACGCCCATTTCCATGGTGGTGGAACAATTGAGAACGTTGATTTTGCCTTTTTTGAAATCATCCTCGTATCTCTGCAGGCGCTCTGCAGCTTGCTGTGCGGAGTGTTCAGCGGTGCGATAGTAAAAGCCGCCCTCAGCGGTGCGATCTGAAATGTCCGTCCAGAGGTTTTGCTCACGAAGTGCCGCAATAACGTCATTTTCCGAAATGCGTTTTCGGATTGCCCGAAGCACACCTTCCGCCTCGCCTTCCGGGGCAAGTGAGGTGAATTGAGGCATCTCAATTCTTCTGCAGCGATACTTCTCTACTTCGGCCTTGTTGGGCAGGTAGGGAGTTAACCCACGGAATGTAGTGTCTATAAGCCGGTTTGTGACCGGGCATACCCAAGCCGACTTGGGCAGAGAAAAAGTCAGCGTTTCGCGGGAAAGCGCATAACCCCCACCCTGAGTTTGCAGAATCTGCGATTTTACCAATGCTTGCCAAGCGGCCTTGAGCCAGCCGTTCAGCTTGTTACGATGCGATTCCAGATCGGTGTTCAAGCCTGTTCCGAGAGAAAGCACCTTGACCAGGCGCGACTGAGCCCCCTTTTGGAGCTGAGGCCACGCCTTATCTCTGGTGCCGCTGACATCACTGTTCGGAGCGTATAGCTCTTTGGGCGCAAACCGTGCCCCCATCCAGGAACGCTCCGTCTCACCAAAGCGCAGAAAGGTGTTTTCCCGCACGTGAAAGTCCAGCGCGACTTTTAGAAAATCTCTCCAATCTTCCAGGGTTAAGCGTGCTTCGCCATTGCCATTCGCCGACGGAGCCTGAGTTTCCGTCCAGAAGTCTGGCGTGTTGGTGACCTGCTCCAGGCCCTTGTAGCCAACAGCCACGAGACCCAGCGTTTCCGTGCTGTTTTGGTTTTTGGGCCGGCGGGCGTATTCTCGTAAGAGGAGAACCCGCGCCATTGAATAACTGCCTTCATTTCCTTTGAACAGCTGAGGATTGGCGTAGCGGTTATAATCCAGAATGGAATATTTGAGGTCGTTCGTGGCGGCTAGATCCTCGACCAATTCAGGCCACGGAACCTCCAAACTGTCGTCTGAACTCCCGCCACTTTTGAGTTTCTCAGCTTCAGCCCTTACCCCCGAAGCAGCAGCGTGCATACCCATTTTCTCAAGCTGCGCTGCTTGCTGTATTAACTCTTCATAGCTAGCCGTCGGAGCATTTTTAGGGCCGGCGTCAGCCTTTGCCTGTTTATTTCTCAGTATCTGAAATACTAGCCCTCTTAGCCGCGAGCGTTCCGCCTCCTGCTGCATGCGCACAGCCATTCGAGCGGTGCCCTGGCGGCTATCGGTAAAGGTGATCAGTTTACGGCCACGGCCTGGCAGGGATTCCGGAGAGGCACCATCACAATCTTCACGCGATGGATCAGGACAAAACTCCAAAACCGTTGGCACGGCGTTGCTGACGTAGAAAGGCGACCCTAGATACGACTTGCGTAGAAACCCGCCTGGCGTTTTTCCAGCGCTACCACAGTTCACGCAGATCGAATCACGTTCGTCGGCCTGAGAAATCGTGATGCTGTTTTCGGCATCCAGCTTTCCAAGCTCTGCTGTCCCCAGATCCAGATCTTCAGAAACAAAGGCTTCATGAGGCTTGGGCGCAATGACGGTGCGCCCTTTTAATGAGCTTCCAGCTCTGTCGGAAATGCTGCTGTCATCTGAGTCATCCTCCTGCAGTGAGAACTCATCACTGACATAGGGGCTGGCCTGACGCAGGTACGGATGGGCATGCTCAGCTGTCAGGTGAGGTGTTTTGCAGTCGTCACAAAACCCCGCTTCGTAAACGGGCGAACCACAATCACACTTCCCGCGCTGCTGAACATAGACTTGGCCAAAGGGCCAGTCTTTCAGATCTCCGGATTTTGCAGAGCAGCCCGGGTTTACGCAGCTCCAGAGCCCATGAAGCATGCGCTGAAATAAGTGAGCCCGTAATTTTAGGAATGGCTCTTTTTTATCCGACGGTTTGGTGTCGGTTAGCAAATCCAACCATTCCAACAGTTCCTGCTGTTGTTGAACACCATCTTTACTAACCAACAGAGGCCCCACAGAGCCGACGAGATCGTTGAGGCTGACCGGCTTTGGTGAGTTGACTACCGTATTGCGTATCAGCTGTGCCGTTCTGGATTTGCAAAGGGCGTCGAATCTTTTGAGCGAGGTTGTGCTTCCCACCTCTATTGACTTCAACTGTGTCAATGACATGCCGTTGTCATCGCCGTCAAACTGGATTTCTGGAACCTGACGCTGACCACCGATCACTACAACCTGGCGCAAAGGAACACCAGCCAGACCTGCAAGGTATTCTCTCAATCGTTCTTCAGCCTTCTCATCAGCGATGGTCGCAGATGTGGCAACAAACCGGATATCTGAGGCTTCGCGACCGAAGGCTTCGACTACACGGCGAAGCAGCAGAGAAAGTTCAGCAGCTTGAGATCCGACGTAAGTGTGGGCTTCGTCGAGGACAATCCAGCGAAGAGACTGCGCTTCCCGGGACTTCTGAATGATCGGATCATCCACCTGACGGACGAGCATATACTCAAGCATTGTCGCGTTGGTCATTAGAATAGGCGACGGATGCTCCCTCAGCTCCTCCCGTGAGAGGATTTGATTGGGTGCCTCTTTCTGTTCTTTCCGAACAGAGGCTCTAGATTCTTTAGTGTTGCCGTTGTAAAGACAGAACCTGATGTTCTGATCGAACGGCCGGGTCCAGGCATCGAGACGTTCCCGCTGCGAATTGATCAATGCGTTCAGAGGGTAGAGAAACAGCGCTCGCACGCCTTGCAGTGGTCTCTTTGTCTGCTGATATTCACTGACGAGATCCTGCAAGATCGGGATCATGAAGCACTCGGTTTTGCCTGACCCGGTCCCAGTGGTGATTACTGCAGACTGTGGCTTTGCAGCGAGCAAGGTTCGCCAGGCAGTCAACTGGTGCGTGTAAGGCTTTATATTCGGGTCGAACCGATAGTTTTCGTTGGGCGCATTGGCCAAAGCAGAGATGACTTCACTGCTGAGCAGTTCGCCCTCAAGGGCCTTAAAGGTAATATTGCCCGGCTCCCACCCAAACGTGTGCTCGAAGACCGGTGGCGCGAGAAAACAGCCCTCCTCGCCCAACTGGTTGCTCATTTGCTTTGCCAAATGGGCTCGCAATCCGGGGTCAGCCAAGCCCAAGATGCTGAGCGTGGACTCACGGGTACGCTCTAGTGATTGGTTAATGAGATCCTTGAAATAACCACTCATTTTGATTCCTTATTCTTCTGTTTCGAGCAAAAGATTTGAGAGTACCAGTGAATAGGTAGGTTCATACCAAGCGTCACGGTCGAAGTCCGAAAGAACCCGAACAGCAAACCTCGTTTCCGAAAGCGATTCTGAAAGATCCGTAAACCTCGCTTTTCCTGCAGTCACCGCCGCCATAAATACAGGCAAGTAAGCCACGGCTCTCGAAAAACCAACATCGGGGAGTGTCGTTATTTGCGTCGGGAAGTTCTGCTGGTGAACCCAGTTTGTGAGCTCCACCTTGAACCATTCGGGCCACCTCTGATCGTCCGCATGATGGCGTCGCAGATCTTCAAACCAACCTTTGACCAAAAAATAAGGCAATTGCTGCAAGCTCGCGTCATGGGGCTGTTTCAAATACTCTGTAAGATGCATAAAACAGGGAATCATGCTCGCGACATTTGTGATCCGATCTACTACAAACCTTTCTGAAAAATCCTCAGGTATTCCCTGGTCGACCAGAAAACTTATCTGAGCGCTCCGAACTTTGATCCATGATTGGATACTTACAGTTTCCCAAATTACCGCAAGCTCATTACTCAACCGCCGACAAAATGCAGGATCAAACTCGAGCCGAAAAACTGCCGCTGCTATCGCGGAAGTATTGTTTGCCAAGGCCTTCCAACTCTCGAATGCCGACAAGGGCAAAGCGCTGTATTGCTCTTTAAGGGCACGAAGATAATCCCAACCACTGTGTGAGAAATCCCGGGCCATCGCCGAGATAACTTGATCAAAAGCATTTGGGTTGTGCACTGGGTGAAATACTTTGGCGGCCGAATGCAGGGTGTTTACATGGGCTTCGGATGCGTTAGCAGAGTCCTCCGTAACCCAGACCGTTGGCCGGAACTTAACGCTGGATTCAGCCGGCGGAAATAGTAACCATGGACCGTTTTTCATCATTTTCGGTGGGATTTCGAATACCCCCATTCCCACGCCCTGGGATACCCTCTCTGTAACCTCAACTGGAATTGCGCGGGGGTCGTCGAGTCGCATACCAGATACTCTGACGGAGCTTGCTGATTCACCACATAGAGTATCTGTAACTACTTCGAGCCTTCCTGCCGGTGATGGGCCCTCAAGACGGGCATCGTAACGAACGATATTGAGCTGTTTTAGGATGCGATCTGTTTCGACACTAATGCGAACAAATGCGTCTTGATTTGACGTTGTTCCCAACATCTGTTGAATATCTTCCTCGAACGCATAGAGGCTAATTCTTTGCGCCTGGGCATTCACCGTGAAAGGATAATGACGACGAAAATTGGGAAGGTGCGGACACACAAGCTCAAGAGAAACAAAGAATTGTTCTCTCGTGTCGGGCTTTGGTGTCAGCGTCATAGACATCCCTATAAGCTGATCGAGGGATATCAAGCCACCTTTAACTTCAGTGCCCACATCGTCATAAAGCTGAGCCCCAGTCCTTGGATAAGGTAATCTCAAAATCACTGGATCACCAGGATTAAGGCCATCAGAGAGCGCAACGCTAACCTTTTGCGGAACTTGCCCTCGTGCAATCGGCTCCAGGGTTAACTCACAACCATCGTCTATTAATTGAGTTTCGGCCCGTATAGCATCATCAAGTATACGAACCGCAAGCTTCCTGCCACTCCTCAGAATTATTTTGGCGGAGCTGTGAGTGGAAGCGGGAACCGAAATTACTCGCAGATCTTTGGGTATAACACCAACCTTTCGGCGAAGAACGGTTTCTCCTCCCCTCGCAACGGCGCTCAGACCGAAACTGCCAATTTCATTTTTTTGATAATCGAATTCTAAGGGTTTGCCATTGGCGAGCAGACTGATGCACTGGTTGTCGTCATTTCCAGAAACCCTGAGGCTTGGCCACCCTCTATATACAAGATTAGGAAGCGTATCGAACAACGACACGGTTCCAGCCAGAGTTGGCTTTGTGATTGCTGCATTTGGGTCAAACCGCAAAACCACTCTCGAATCCGCACCGATGAAGGTGATGCCTTCCGATACGCGGATCCATTCTGCGCCCAATTGATCACTTCCTAACAGCTCACTCTTGGATACATCCTCAGAGCTCATCGCCGGGGGCACTCTCACCAACGCATATGAAGCCGCCAGGGTTGTAGATGCTGTTGAGGCTAGTTTTAACTGCTCTCCGTCCTCAATGAAAATTAGTGGCAATAATGCAAAATCGACTTCGCTTCCCTCGAAATAAAAGGCATCGATTCGCTGTCCGTTCGATAGAAGTTGAACGGTCAATGGGAGTTCCGGATTAACTCGGCCAACTCGAATTGCTCGAGCGTTAATCTTTAACGTAATCTGTGAACGATCGTCATTCACTTTGCCATGAACAATTCCCGATCGCCTTAGTAGTTCATCGCCTTCGTAGAAAGCGATCTCAACCCTGGTGCTCTGAATGGCCGCTCCTTCAAGGGAAATCGAAATTTCTGCGGGCAGAAATACCTCTGTTTCGATCGCCCAATTCTCATAGGTGCCTTTTAACCAGTGATCACAGGTAAAGTTTTTCTCGTCTGCTTCAATCCGCTTTTTCTCAGACCGACTCTTGCCCGCATCTTTAAGCCATTCATTGATGAGATTGCGCGCATTACCCTCACTCACAGGGAGAGGGGAAAGCTTTCGCCAGTCGGGTGCATGCTCGTCAAGGTAATCGGTCGGATCTTCAATTGATGAAATGGGATGGGCTTCTGCAATTCCCATCAGCCACTCAACAATGGATGCGATCAATAGATATTTTTCATGGGTCCTGAATGTCTGCGGAAAATACTGGGCGTAATTCGACACAGTCGAAGCTATGTCGCCGCCTAACTGCTGGACTCGATAATAGTTAGTTTCCGTCCATAAACGGCCTGTTTTCAAGGCTACTCGCCCGGCCGGGTCGGTCAAATTGTTTCTCTTGACCCACTTTATCCCGGTCACATCACAACCTGTGGTCTTCCGTCGCCATTTTGACCG
>Ga0208300_100836_pt1 | contig 17002 bp, 19 predicted proteins | sample 23_taG_FD_184096 | JGI IMG/M metagenome (GOLD analysis project Ga0208300, IMG submission 184096) | Marine viral communities from Cariaco Basin, Caribbean Sea - 23_WHOI_OMZ (SPAdes) (version 2) | ecosystem: Environmental > Aquatic > Marine > Oceanic | place: Caribbean Sea: Cariaco Basin... | reverse complement strand
ATACCCAAGTGCTTGATACCGAATGGTATTGAGAAGAGAGATTGGCTTGTAAAAGGTTCTTTGAGTGCTTAATTAAATTTGGATGCTATTTTATAGCACTCAAAAGATTAAGTAGGACAAGAACCCCCTTTCTTTAGATATGGGGAGTTTCAGGTTTATTGAAGTATACAATATGTATACAGTTAAAAATAAAAATATTTATCAAAAATACTAAATGTGTTTTTTTATTTTTTTAACAAAAAATTTCATTTTATCTAAAAAGCCTTCTTCTTTATTTAATACCTTTGAATATTCTTTTTTTTGTTTCTCTAACTTTTTTTGTCTTAATTTTTGTTGTTGCTCTAAAAGAATTATTTGTTCTTTTTTTTCATGAATTTTATTTATATCATTTACATGATTTATGTTTTTTAATAATATTAAATATTTTTCTACAAAGTTATATTCATATTTTTCAAATAATCTTTCTCCACTAATTTTTAAATATACTTCTTTAATAAATTCAGAATCAGGTGTTATTTTATTTAGCATTTCTTTATTTTTAGGGTTTTTATATAATTTTAGAAAACCATTATTACAAGATTCAATGTAATCAATTTCTTCTTTTAATTTTTTTTGAGTACTTAATTTTCTTTTTTTACTAAAATGATCAAATAAATACCATACTGCACCTAATAATAAAAATGGAACAGAAGCTTTAAAAATAATAAAAAAAACATTTTCAGTTTCTGCTGATATATCAAACATTATCATTAATAAAGGAAGAAACATGATTGTAAATAATGATAATATCAAAATTTCTATTGGAAATGATTCTTCTTTTTTTATTATTTTTTTTATTTTTTCTATATGTTTTTCCATTATAGTTCCTTAATAACTATTTTTTTATTTGACTTTGTTATTCTTTCTTCTTTTTTAGATTTTCCAAATAAATTTCTTATTTTATTACTTACTTCTTTTGCACCATTCATTATAGCGACTTCTGGTTCTTGTTGGTTTTTATTTATATATTCGTAATATTCTAAGTTAGATTCTATTAAATTATAAATTTCAATATAATTTTTTATTTCCTTATATGATAAATTTTCTTTTGCTTTAATTTTATTATAAATGGAAATTAGTTTCTTTATCATTGAGTACTCTAACCTTCCTTCATCAACATATATGTATGAATAATTATATTCTATTAATTCTATTGTTTTTTTATAACTTTCTTTTGAATCTTCTAAACTTGATACAATACCATATTGTTTTGATTCAATTCCCTTTATTTTATCGTTAATACTTTTTTTAACTTCTTTGTTATTATTTATTATTTCATTTATTTCTATTTTTTCTTTTTTATAAACTTTATATAAGGCTGTTAATAATATACTTACTATAATAAAAAAAAGACCTATTTTAACAAATAAATAATATGATTCTAAAAACATTCCTGACTGTAATATAGTTTCTATAAAAGAAGGACTGTATGCTAAAAATGGAACAGTTAGTGCTGCACTTAGTTTAGTCAAATGAAAAGTTTTTTCTTTTTCATTTTTTAGGTTATTAAAATCTATTTTTAAAGAACTTATATCTTTATTTATTAATTTTAAATCTTCTTTTTTTATCATTAAAAAGCCTTAATTTCTTTTTCACTTACAATTTTCCAGTTTGAATCTTCTTCTTTTAATCTTTCAAAGAATCCTTTAAAATGCAATGCACCATAATGCACAATAATTTTATTAGAATCTATGTTAGATATAATATCAAACATTTTTTGATCTCTTTCTTTTAAAATTACATCTTGTAGTAAACCTTCTCCCATGTTTACTTCACCTTCTGAGGCAATTTTTAACATTCCACGCATAGCAGCTTTAACAATTACTTTTGTAAAATCACTTGCTTCTTTCAATGAATTTAAAGAATTTTCAAGATCAGTATTCATTTGCCCTGCTATTGGGTTCTCATTTTTATAATTTTGCATTAATACAATTAAATCGGCAGCACTCATATCAGCATTAATATCATTTTCAGTTATATGTCCCATATGATTTTTTTGATTATCCAATCCAAGTTGTTCTGAAATAATACCGTAAGTATCAATCCCTAAACCTGTTAAATTGGTTAATTCTTCGGCTTCTTCCATGTTTGAGACTCTTACTTGCTCATAGGCATAAATATAACCATCTAAACGGTAATGCTTTAAGTTTTCTTCAACTTGTTTATAAAAGTCTGTTTCACCTATATGTACCATTTCTTGAAAAACAATTGTTTGTTCTCCATTTGTTAAAGTATACTCTTTCATTTTTAAAGGTGTACTTACGAATATTGATATATAAGTTATAGATATTACTAGAATAGTTAATAATAGAATTCCAAAAATTTTAAAAAACGTTTTTGTTGCACTTTGTTTTTTCACTGATATTTTCCTTATTTTTAGAAGCTATCTTAACATACTTTTTTTATTTTTCAATTAAAATTTTGCGTTTTTTCTATTGTAATAATTTATTTTTAAGATACATTTTTATATTATGTTTCTATCGAAGGAGTTTTTCATGAAAAAGTATATCCTACTGTTAAGTATCTTATTAAGTTCTAATTTATACGCTGATTTTTTTGAAGTGAATGAATGGCAAGAAGGCATTATTATGGATAATGGAAATGACACCAAACGTTGTACTGCAGGTGTATTTAATAATGATAGCGCGTTTTTTACATTTAATGTATTAAAAAATGAAAATCAAGCAAGAAAACTATTCTTTGAATTTAGAGCAAGTGTTGATATTACCAATAAAGGTTTTATTATTGCTGATTTTGAATTTTATAATGATAAAAACATAAAAAGAGATGATCTAAGATTGAGATTAACACCTGAATCAGAAGGAAATAATAGATTATTTATTTTAGATACTTCTATTAATACTACTTATGCTATTGAAAAAATGATTAATATGCTTTCTAAATATCAATATTTTTATATTAAAACATTTGATAAGAGTTGGGTAGAATACCCATTTAAATTTAGCTTATTAAATTCTGGACAAGAAATAGACAAACTTTTGAAAGAATGCAGATAGCATTCTTTTTTGTAGACTTTTTTCATATATATATTAAAATGACTTCATAGACATAAGGAAACGTACTATATGGAAATACAAAATAAACTTTTAGATAAGTTAAAACATGCACCAATCCCTTTATTTGATCTTAATCCTGATGAACTTTCTGTGATTGAAGATTTAATTAATAATAATAAAATAACGAAATTTATTGATAATGGAAGTTGTAATTATCCAATAAGCACCTTACATAAAGATGCTTATTACATTAGACTTAATAATTAATCTTTATCTTTTTTAATAATCCTTAAATTAGGCTTGCTTTTATTTTCTTGTGAGCCTCTAAATACTTTTAATTCTTCATTCATTTTTTCAAAAGATTCCCACATTAAGTGATTTAGTGCCATTGCTGTTTTAATGTTATTATCTTTATTTTTTCTTTTAATCATATCTATTTTAAATTGAATACCTTCCAACTTAACTTTATTTTTAGGACTTGCTCTGTCAATTATTTTTTGACTCTCACTTTTTTGAAGCGCATCAAGCTTTTCTGGATTTTCTTTTGCCATTTTGATTAGTTCATCTACTGAAGGGAATTTGTCCATAATATTATCTCCTTTTTTTATATTTATATATTATAATAAAATAAAATCAAGTTTTTTCTATAATATAATATAAAAAATTGATTTTTACAGGTTATAAAATAATAAAAAAAAATTAAAAAAAATACTTGATAAATATGATTATTTTAATTATAATTAGAGTATATTATTGCATAAAAAAGTGTTGACATTTGTTTTGTAATTTGTTATAATACTTGAAATCTTGACAAAAGGTGACTTTATGCAAATAGATCCACAAAGAGTACTACATAATTTAAAAAACTTCAAAGAAAAAAATCCTGAAACTTCCATTCCAAAATCAATTCTCTTAATTTATAAAAAATGTATAGGCGAAGATATTTTTGATTTATATGAAGGTGAAGATCATGAAAAATTCAAACCTGCTGTATTTGATTTTTTACAACTCAGAGAACAAATTACTAAATGTGAAAACGGAGAAGCATTAGTTACCTTATCAATGAAAAGTTCTAATGAAGAATCCAAGCAGTTTTTATCTCCACTTGGTATTTCCATATTCGAAGCTAAAGAAGTCTTTAAGACGCTTAAACAAGAAGAGTTTTTTGCGGTTTCATTTAATTAATACTTAAATTTTTAGAAAAAAGGCTCTTTTTAGAGTCTTTTTTTATGCCTTTTACTTTTGTTTGTTGATTTTTTGTTCAATATATATTGGTTTAACTATATATTTAAAACGCATTATTTAATGAGTTTTTTTATAATCCATTTTAAAAACAATCACTTAATATTGAGACTATAGTATAAAATGTTATATTATTATATAGATAACCCAAAATAATAACAAAAAAAAAGGATTTTAAAAATGAAAAAAACAGTATTAATATTGTCTTCAGTTTTCGCTCTATCATTATCAGCAACAACCAATAATGTAGAAACCCAACAAGTAGCAAACAAAGTTGTTGTTTCTTCAACTTCTGTTGATAATCTTGATAAATTTGCGAAAGGTTCAAAAGGTGTAGATAATGGAACAGATAAATTTGCGAAAGGTTCAAAAGGTGTAGATAATGGAACAGATAAATTTGCGAAAGGTTCAAAAGGTGTAGATAATGGAACAGATAAATTTGCGAAAGGTTCAAAAGGTGTAGATAATGGAACAGATAAATTTGCGAAAGGTTCAAAAGGTGTAGATAATGGAACAGATAAATTTGCGAAAGGTTCAAAAGGTGTAGATAATGGAACAGATAAATTAATTTAAAAAAGGTTTAAAATAATATTTAATAAAGCTTACAATGTAAGCTTTATTTTTACTTAAATATTATATTTCTTCCATTTTCTTTTGCTTCATAAAGCTTATCATCTGCTCTTTTTATAATATCTGAAATATTATTATCTTCTGATAGTCTTGTTGCTAAACCAAAGCTGGCTGTTACTTTAATATCTGGATATTCTTCAAATGTTAATTTTTGAATTTCTTTCCTTAATCTTTCAGCCATTCTATCAGTAACGGCTAATCCATTTCTTGATATAATTAAGAATTCTTCACCACCAAATCTACCTACTTTATCATCCCTTCTTAATGTTTTCTTAACTGTTGAAGAAACTTTTTGTAAAACAACATCACCTGCTTTATGTCCAAATTTATCGTTAATTTTTTTAAAATGGTCTATATCAAAGAAAATTAAACTTAATGGTTTACTTCTATTATTTTTAAATATTTTATCGGCAATATTTTGAATGGTTTTTCTATTATAAACTTTTGTTAAATCATCAATTGTCGCTTTTATTTTTATTCTTCTATATGCTAATATAGAAACAATACATAATACAAGAATAACTATTAATGAAAAATAACTAAACATAATAAATCTTTCTTTTTCTATTAATTTAGTTTGTTCATCACGTATTTTTTCTTGTTTTTCTCTTGTTTCTCTTAATAATTTAGTGTTTTCTTTTTCTTTTTCAACAGTTTGGAACATATTTCTAAGATCTTTTACTGTTTTAATGAATACTTTGTTAAATCCATGTTCATAAGATTCTTGATATTTCATAGCATATTCAAGGGCTTTTTCATTATCACCTAACCCCTCATATGTTTCAGAAATTAATTTTAACATTGCAGTTCTTTCTTTTTCTTCTTCATTTAAACTGTTTATTACTTCAAGAGATTCTTCAAACATTTTTCTTTTTAATAATAATTGTATTTTTGTTCTTTTTGACAAATAAACTTCATATTCATTATTAAATAAATTAAATATATTTATTGATTCATCAATATAATTTAATGATTTTTTTTCCTCTACATCTAACCTTGCTAATATTTCATATAAAGTTCCGTTTATTGATTTATCATTTTCTAATATTAACGATTTTATTTTTTTTGATAGTTGTTCTTTTTCTTTTTTATTTCTTAATAATAATGAATAATTATATATTGCTATTATATATTCATAATCTTTTTCTAATTTTTCATTTTTATATAAATTTATTATTTTTAATGTATACTCTTTTTCTTTTTCTTGATTTTTCATATTATTAAAAACCACATAAAATTCAAAAAACAACTCTCTTATTACTTCATTATCAGTACTTTCAGAAATTATAATTTCTGCTTCTGTCAATGTTTCTAATGCTTTGAAATAATAACCTATTTTACCTTCTATTGCTGCCAAGTTTGCCAATGCCAATATTTTTAAGTCTTTATTATCTAAATCTTCCGCAATTTTTAATGCTTCTTTTACAAATGTTTTTGCTTTTTCATAATCATCACTGTATAATATAAAATCTTCTGATTTATAAATTAAATATTTTGCTTTCAATTCTAAATTATTTTCTTTTTCAAAGATATCTATTAGAATATCTGCCGTTTCTACTGATTTTTGGGCAATTGAATTTTCATAATACAACCAGTGTAAATCTTTATAATATTGAGTAATTATTTCTTGATTATTAGTAGAGAGAACAGCTTCTTGAATGGATTCTAAATATTTTATTTGTTCGTCTTGTGTTTCTATTGTTTTTATTTTTGACTGAAACTCGCTTATTTCAATTGCACTAACAGAACCTATTGAAAGGCATGCAATTATAAAAAGCATTAATAAATTCCTCATTTGTTTCTCCCAAATATACGTATATTTTGAGAATTGTAGCATCGTTTTTTTTATTTTTCAATTGTTTTTTTAATTATTATATTTCAATCCTATTAAACCATATTTTAATTATATTTAACAATCTATACTTTTATATAATCTACTTATTTTTAAGGTTTTTTTGTTGATTTTTATTTTATTTAATCTATTATTGAAATTAACGAATAAAAATAAAAAAGCAGGGAGATTAAGGTGGTTGAAGCATCTAACGTTATCGAAGATCTAAAAATGCATATAAAAAATTTAGATCAAGAAAAGTTTTTTGAAGTGTACGATACAATTGATGATCCATTTGAAATGGAAGATTGTATGATAACAGAACTTTTTAAACATTATCCAGAAATACTATGTCAAGAATCAAATATAACTTCTGAAGAATCAAATCAAGATTTAGATATATTTCAAGAAGAAAAACAAAAAATTGTTAAAAACTTGAATATCTTTTTTGAAGGCTTAATTGAAAGAGGTTTCTTTTTTGATGACAATATTCTTTCAAAAAGATATGATGAACCTATGCAATTTTTTCAACTTTATGATGCAATAGGTATTGATCAACAAAATAGTTTTGGAAACACTATTCTTCATATGCAAGTTAGAGGTTTACATGTAGAAGGTGTAAGATTTTTATTAGAAAATAACGCTGATCCTAATGTTTATAACTCTCTAAATCAGAATTGCTTTGAAATACTTTTCTTAGATAATTTTGTTGCTTATTCACATGAAAAAGCATTTGATAAAAAAGTTCAAATTGCAAAATTACTTATGGAATATAATGTTGAATTTAATAGAGTTATTGATGGCAAAGATATGTTTGAAAGAGCAATGTATTTTACTTTTATTGAAAACAATGGACAAAATAACTGGAATATTGATAATCTTAAAATTTTAAAATCTATTTTAGAATATAACGAAGATAAAATTAATATTTATATTGATAAACTTATTGTATTTATTACTGAAAATAAATCAATGTATGCTAATGAAACCTTATTTAATTTAGATTTAGCAAATATTAATAGAATGCGTAGATATTTAAATAATTAATTGATTTATTATAGTATTATTGATATAATATCTTAAATTTTTTTTAGGATTATTATATGAATGAAATTATAGACAAAATACAATATCATTATTATAATGGAAATACAAGTAAAGCCTTAGATCTTCTTTATGCTTCACCGTTAGAGGTAAAGTTATATTTCATTAAAGCTGGTTCTTTTTTGCATAATATTTATAATAACTGTCCATCTTTTCAAATTAAAAAAGCTTTAATCGAAGAAGGCTTTTTAGTAAAAGAATTTGTAAAAGATGAAGACTGGAGAGTTCGCTTTCAAGTTTTAAAAATACATGGTTCTCAATATCATGACTCATTTCATTTTGAAGCAGAAAACTATAATAATCAAATTCAAATGTTAAAAGATGGTTTTAATATTACAGATACCTTTATTGAAAATTTTCATCCTGAACTTTTGTTTTATATTATTGAAAATTATGGTTACGATTTCGCTTATGAAAATGACTATATTTTTGACTTAGAAGATTTACCACACAAAGTTAAAATTGCTTTAATAAACAGTGGTAAAAAAATATCTACTAAAAAATTAATGGAAAATAAAGAATCAATACTTGAGATAATTCCTAAACTCAGCAGTGCAAATATTGAAAAAATATTTAATGATTCATTGGATAATGAAGTATTAAAAAAATGTATTGAACATGCTGATAGTATTAGAAATTTTTATCATCATGATAAATTAAATATATTTTTAAATAATCCAGAAAATAGAGTTTGGTCTATTGATAGAGGATTATATATAAAAAATATTTTAGAAAAATATAAGAATTGTAAAGATACTATTTGTGCTTTAATTAAAAACAATTACCTTCATTATATTTATAACAATAAAACCAATTATTCAGTAATGGATTTAATATATCCTATTTTTGATGGAAAAATTGCAAATGCTTTAATATCTGTAAATCAAAAAATATTACTTAATAAGAATTTTGTGTATAATGACACCATAATAAAAGATATTTACTCAAATATAACAAACATTCCTCTTTTAGATCATCTAAAACAAAATACAGTATGTTTAAAATTATTATCAGAACTCAGTTTAAGAAAAGATTATTTATTAAAGGTTCAAAATAATATTGATAATACTGTTGTTAAATTTGAACTAAAAAATGATTTTATTAAAAATATATAAAAAAAATACCAGAATATTTTCTGGTATTTTGTTATGTTTTAATTATAAATTGTGTTACTTCTTTATCACAATTTTTTAATTCAATATTTTTTTCTACTGATAAACTTTCTCTTATTGTTTCACAAAACTCTTCTGTTATTTGGTTTGGTTTTTCATAAGTAACAATATATTCTTTTCTTTCCTTGATTTTTTTTATTGATATTTCTTTAGATTTATTTGATATATTATTTTTAATTGTTGACTTTAAGTAACCTGAATCTATTAATTGTTGAGCATTATCAGGAGTTTTCATTGTTTCAACTTCATGAATAATACTTGCTAGTTTAATTGAATATATTTCATCTATTATTTTTATAGATTCTTTTTTTAAAACGTTATCTGCTGAATTGTAATTTATAACTTTATTTATTGCAAATAATCCAATAAACAAAACAAATGATATAGTTATAGATCTTAACATTATTTATCCTTTTAATATTTGTAGTTATTGTATTACAAATAAATTAAAAAACAATATTAAATCCTTATTTTTTCACCCTTTTGTATACCTTTTTCTATTTTTTGATCTATCATTTCTATACTATTTTCAATGCCATTATCATTTTCACCATTTACTACACCTATATAAATATTATCTTTAATATATTTATTTAGTTTTAAAGCCTTTTTTAGTCTTTGAGCTATAAAATAAGCTTCATCTAAATTTGCTTTTGCAAGAATAAATAATCTTTCTTCTTTTTTAAATAAAACATCACCTTTTCTTAATTTAGCTTTTATTGTGTTTTCAACAAATAGATTAAATGAATTCATTTCTGATACTGAAAATCCACTTAATTCCTTTTCAATATCTTTAACCTTATAACCTATTAATGCATAATTTTCTTCTTTTTGATATTGATCTTTTTTCTTTCTTACATAATATCCTTCACCCCAAACTTCTTTTCCTGTATTCATTATTTCTTTTTCTTGTTTTATTTTGTTTACTAATAAATATTTTCTTTTTATTATCACAATAGTTATTAATAATAGTAAAATAATTATTAAAGTTAGAGATATATATAACCAATTATTGTATTTATAATTCTCTTGTTTTACTTTTAGAATTTCATTTTCTTGTTTTACTTTATCCAATATTAGCTTTTCATTTTCTTTTTCATTTTCTGCAAGATTGAATTCATTTTTGAATTTTAATACAATATGTGTATTTTGATCATTTCTAATTTCTTTATTTATTTCAATTTCTTTCCATTTGTAACTTAAAGCGGCTGTTAAGTTATTTGTTTTTATATATAAATTATAATACAAATTATAAATAGTAGATAAATTATTATAACTATTTGCTAATCTAGCATATTTTTGTTCTAATACTCTAATTTTGTTTCTTGCTTTATTGTATTCTCCATCTTTTATCATCATATTAATTTTTATTACTTCGAGGTTGAAAACTATTTTATCTTGTATATCTAATAAATCAAATATTTCTTCAGCTTCTCTTACTAAATCTATTGATTTTTGTTTTTTCTCTTCATTTTGTGAAAATGTATATACATAGGATATTGCTTTTTTTGCATACCCTATACCTAACAGATAATCACTTTCATCTGCTACTTTATATGATTTTAAAGCATATTCTTCTGCTAATTTTTCTTGTTTTGAATCTGTATATAATATAGAAAGCAAAAAATATATTTTATTTAATAGATGCATAGATTCTTTTGTTTTGATAGGTTCTAATAATTTAATTATTTCTTTATATTCTAGTACAACTTCTGACTTAACATTTAAATAATAAAATATATCACTTAATCCTATTTTTATTTTTGCAATATTTAAATCACTAATATTTTTTTCTTCTATTTCTTTATTTAATTTAAAAGCGTTTGAATAATAATGTACTGCTTGATAGAAGTTGGCTTGATGAACATATAAATTAGCAATTTCTATTGAATAAGTAATTTCTTCATATATGTTTTCATTTAATTTTAAAAATTCAATATAAAAACCTTCTGCTTTTGAATAATTTCCCTTTTTATGAGCAATAAAACCATTAAACTTTGATTTTTCTAAAACTAAATCTTCTGGTAATTCATTTACACAATCTGATAATACATCAATATATTTTTCTTGAAGGGCTATTTCACATTTTTCTATTTTATTTTTTAAACTATTTTCTTGAGCAAATACCCCACTTGATAATAAAGTAGCGTATATTAAAAATAGTATTATATAAATTTTTTTAATCAATTTATAACCTCAATTAAAACTTATCTATATGTCATCAATAAATTAGTTTTGATTAATATAGTTTTTTTCATAGTTATTCCTCTAAATTTTAAGATATGCTACTATAATTTCTAAAATATTTCAAGTTATTTTTTTTGTTTTTAATAAAAAAAGAGCTTTCAAGCTCTTTTTTCTTTTATATAATCCCACATATCTTCTAATTCATCTTCCATAGCACCATTTAATACAGGAAAGCGACTATATGTTTTAGGATCTAAACTATCTAATTCTAAATGAAAAGATACAGCAAATCTTTCTCTTTTCCATTGATTTCTTGTATATAGTTTATAATATTTTTCAATATATTGACCTAACGTTTCTATATCATAATGATCTTTTTCTCTATTTAGAGTTTTTAGAATACCTAATGGCATCTTAAATTCAATTTGTGCGATTTTTCTTATAGCATCAAGTATTTCAAATGGCATAAGATCATCTTCATCAGTTTGTTCAACAGGTCTTAATTCAGCAGTTGCTGCTTGATTAACAACGCCTTTTAATCCTTTTATTTTTAATCTTTCACCATTAATTAATAAACCTTCTTCACAAAGATATCTATTTACAGCTTTCACATATATTTTGCTTAAACCACCTATTGGTGCTAAAACACCAGCAGTATCACCATCCATAGTGCAATAACCTACGGCTGATTCACTTAAATTGCTTGTAGTTAGTAATAATCTATTTTTTAAGTTTGCTAAAAACCAAATAGAAGGATTTCTTACTCTTGCTTGAATATTTTGTTTTGCTATATCATGCTTTTCCCAAGTTAATTCTTCACTCATTGATTTACTTGCAATTTTTTCATATTCTTTTACAAGTTTAGCAATACTCCAAGAATGATGTTCCGCGCCTATAAATTTAGCGAGTTGTTTAGCTGCTTTTTTAGTAACACTACCACTATTATCAGAAGCTTGATAAGCAGTAATTAATACTTTTGGCATAATATCTTTTTCTAATTCTATATTTGATTTCTCTACGGCAAATGGAAGTTTACTTAAATATTCTTCCTCTTTTAATTCAGCATAAGCTAATTTATGAGCAGCATAAACCAGACTCGCAACAGCAGCAGAATCAGCACCACCACTTAATGATACGGCAAAACCTTGTTGTTTTGTTTTAATTTGCCAATCCCAAAGACCTAATGCAACAGCATAAGTTAATTCATCTAATATATTTTCAAAACAATTTTTTTCTATTTTATTTTTATAAATAGTATTTGATTCAAAAGGAATATTTACTTTTATTACATTTTCATCTATTTTTGATACATCCATTTCTTCACTATTATCAATTCTTAAAGAACGATTTCTAACTATATCAATAGTTGCCTTATTTAGATTATAATTTTTGAAAGAAAACCTTTTTCCTGTTGAAATTAATTTTCCTGCACTTGCAATAACATTACCACCGTCATAAATAGCACGACCAGCTTCACAACCCATTAAATTTGCATAAGCATAAGCTACGCCAAATGCCCTACTACCTTCTTTTACAAATTGATTTCTTGTTTCTTGTTTATTCATTGCGTAATGACTTGCACTTGGATTAAGAACAACATCAACTTTCTTTTTAAACAAAGTACGAGCAGGACGATTTGGAACCCAACTATCTTCGCAAATTTCAAATCCTATTCTAATTCCATTAACTTCAAAAATTAAATCACCAACAGGAATATCGTTCCAATTGATAACTAAACCTTGTTTCCAAGGTTGAAACCAACGTTGTTCATAATGAATACCATTCTTAGCAAGATTTTGTTTACAAACAATACCGTGAATTTTATCTTTTGATAATATAGCAACTCCATTAAATAATTGACCACCTTCAATTAATACAGGAATTCCTATACAATAAATCATGTCACGTTCTGACAAAACATTGTCCATTTCTTTTTTTATTTTTATTAAATTTTTAAATGCTTTTTCATTAAATTCTTGTGATTTAAATAAATCTTCTGCACCATATCCTGTAACTGCAAGTTCTGGTAATAAAGCCACTTCAACTTTTTCTTTGTAAGCTTCTTTTAATGATTCAATAATATTTTTTGTATTATTTTTCCATTTTAAAGGAGTTTGATTTACACTAATTGTTGCGATATTTAGATATTCTTTTTTAGGTATAATTATGCTCATTTTTATCTTCCTTTTTACTTTTAAATTTATTATATATTATTAAGTTTATTTTGTCAACTTAATTAATTTGTTTTTTTATATTTAATATTTTTTTTATATGTTATGTTAATTTATAATATTTTTTTTAATTATTTTTCATTATTGAAGGGCTATATTGATTTTATTGTTATTAATTTTCATACTTTTGTTTCATTAGTGTATTTTTTACATAAAACATTGCATTTTTACAGACTTTAGTATATACTTTTATAATAAAAATAAATATAAGAGAGATTTTTTTAATGGTTATTATAGCTGATTATTATATGTATAATTTAAGTAAATTTACATGTAAAAAAAACATTGCTGAATTAAATTTATCTAATGGTTTGATAAAAATACATTCCAAATTGTATTCTACTGAAAGTAAACCAGAATTAATTGTAAATATTTTTGAAGATTCTATTCGTATATATCTTGAAAATAATGAATTTGATTTAAGTGAAGATGGTTCTTATTATACTACATTTTTAAATAGTAAAGATAAAGAAACTGTTGATGAACTTTATTTAAAATATAAATATTTATTTAATTGATATATTTTTATATAGAAGTGTTGACATAATAATATAAATTGCTAATATAATAATACAAGGAAGTTATTCTAAAAGGATTTAGAAAAACAAAGGATTGAAAATGTAGTTTTAAAGGAATTAAAATATATTTTCTATAATTACAGAAATGTAATAAATTTAAGACAAGAGTAGTATTCTTGTCTTTTTTTTATAAAAAAAGCTTGATTTTTAATACTTATCTATATTATAATAAAGATAATATTTTAGTAGAGGTTTTTTTATGAATGAAAAAGAATTAATTACACAGGAAAAGTATGTTATTGCTGGCTGTAAATGGCAAGCAAAAAGAAAAGCAGAATTAACCTCTAATATACTTAAGTATTCTTTTGAAGCTAAAAGACTCCTACGTAAAATGGAAAACAACAAATTAATTATTAATAAAATTATTAAAAGCCCTATTCTGTTTGATTTTATTATTGGGGCAACCATGTTATCTCAAAAAAGTTTACAACACTTTTCTGAATCTGAATTAAAACGATATATTAAATCAAATATTAATTTTGACAGAATTAATGAACAAAACTATTTAAATGAATTAGAAAGATATTATTTAATGAGTGCGGGTGAATCTATTGGTGGAAAGATAAGAAATATTATTGGTAAAAAAGGAAATGATATTTTTATTAATTATATCAAAGAATATTTAGAAAGTAATAATATTACATATTCTGTTATTGAAAAAAATGATAATGTACAAAAAATTTATACTAATGATTTAGTTATTCTTTTTAATAAAAAACCAAATTTTATTGGTAAGTCAGTAGACTTTATGGTATTAAAAAAATATCAAGATGGCTCTTATGATATAGAAGATCATAATCAATATATTTCAGCAGGTGAATTAAAATCTGGCATCGATCCAGCAGGTGCTGATGAACATTGGAAAACGGCTGCTACCGCTTTAAAAAGGATTCATCAGGGATTTATTAAAAAAGGAATTGATTCACCTAACATTTTCTTTATTGGTGGTGCAATATCAAAACATATGGCAAGTGAAATAATTTATAATATTGAAAATAATAAATTAAAATATGCGGCTAATTTAAATTATAAAAAACAAATGGAAAACATTGTGGAACATTTATTAAATGGTTAATCATATACTTTTCTTTGATAAATAATCTTTAATATTTCTACCTGTTTCTTCATTAAGTTTATTTACATTTAAAAACTCTTTATCTGATTCAACTAATAAGGTTGCATATAAGAAAGGTTTTCTTGCAATTTCATTTTGTAATTCTTTATTCTCTTTTAAATGTTCTTCAAGTTTAATAAATGAATCCGATAATATTTTTTTTATTTTTGTATCTGCATAAAAATAATTTATATTTCTTGCCTTTAAATCTTTTTTCTTTTCTTTATTTAATACAAGTTCCACACCTGCAATTAATTTTTCTTCATTAAATATACCAAAAGAATATACATAGATATCTGCTTTATCTGTATTTAATTCTATAATTCTATTTTGAGGTATTAATACAATCCCGTAGTCCTCGATAGACTCCAACCAATTATTATATAAAGATCTTTCTTCTTTATTTAACTCTTCTTTTTCTTTTGATTTTTTTAATATATCTAATATTTTCCAAGCAAAATTATCAAAGTGCTCTTTTCTTTTTGTTATACTTCTCATTTAGCCTCTTTTTTGTATATAAACATTATAACATATTTTTTTTATTTAAATATCTTTTATATACATTTTATTTGACTTGGCGCTTGTTTTTTCTGCATTTGAAGCATTTTTTTCAAATGGTTTTATATAATCAATTTCTGATGAGTATGCTGAGTAAATTATACTATCGTCTTTAATGCTAATTTTCAATAATTCATCTTCGCAATAATAATTAATTTTGTTTTTATTTTTTAAATATATTTTTTTGTTATTTTTCAAACCTATAACATAATTAAAATTACCAGTATTTATATTTTTATTTAACCAAAATGATTTTACATTTTTAAAATAAGCTTCTTCTTTTAAACTATTAGCATAAATAATAAGTTCTGATTCGCGTTGTATTTTTTTTATTGCTTGATTATTTTCAATTTCGATTAATTTTTCATAATTTTCTAAAGATATAAATAATTTATTATCCTTATCTTCTTGTGTTTCCATTTTTTTTGATTTTAAAACCAAACCAGTAATATATTCTTCTTTTACATAAAAATTTATATCTTTATGAGAAATTTTTAAGTCAAAATCATAATTAGTACTTTCAGAAATATTTATTTCTATGTTTTCTTTATTTATATTTTCTATTTTGAAAGGATTTTTATTATCTTTAAGATAAATATATAAATCATGAGTAGGTAGATTTCCATTTTCTAAATCTTTTGTTATTTTTTTTCTTTTATCATTTAAAATTAATACAATATCTTTAATGAATAAATTTTCTCTATTTATACACCAAAGATTATTTTTTTGTGAAGTTATTCTTAAATCGTCATCTAATTTAGACATATCTACTTCTAAATGACTTCCTGTTTTAGTTATTAATTTCATTTTATTTTACTCATTTTTTATTATATAATATCAAAAAAAAATTTTTAATACAAGTTTTTATTGATTTTATTTTATTTTGCAATATAATACTAAAAAAATTGAGGATAAATTATGTCGAAGTCTATTTTTAATATAAATTTAACACTTGAACCTTCAATAACATTTAATGAAGAAGGATTTGTTATTCATTCATTTTTGGACACAAACAGTACACAAACTGATGAAGAATTGGAAGCTACTATTAGTTACGATGACGTTATTAATTATAATTTAGAATCTTTTTTAATTTATCCTAATACAGAAAATGAAATGCTTAATCCTGAATCTTTTGAACATAAACCAGGCGCATTCTCACATGCTTTAGCTGTGAGTCAAGCCTGACTGTTGACTTTTCTTTTGTCTCCTTTATAATGATGACTATATTTTGGAGACTTTCATTTTGGCAACTCTTGGACATTGTATTAATATTTCTCATTTATTAAATACTCAACA
>Ga0208300_100834_pt1 | contig 17040 bp, 11 predicted proteins | sample 23_taG_FD_184096 | JGI IMG/M metagenome (GOLD analysis project Ga0208300, IMG submission 184096) | Marine viral communities from Cariaco Basin, Caribbean Sea - 23_WHOI_OMZ (SPAdes) (version 2) | ecosystem: Environmental > Aquatic > Marine > Oceanic | place: Caribbean Sea: Cariaco Basin... | reverse complement strand
GGCCGAGTTGGGCTTGGAAGTCGTCGATGAGCGGGGCCCGGCGATCTATCTTAAAGAGGTTGATCGTTTCAAGAATGTTGAAGGGCTCGATAACGACGATATTTTTGGCTATGTCGATACCCACTCCCATATTTCCGCCTACGAATTTATTGGCGGCCGCATCAATTACGGCGATCCGTTCCACAAATTTGGTGTAACTCATGCGCTTGAAGACTGTGCGATAGCGCACGGGCCTGGCGGGACCACGGGATTGCTGGAGATGGTGACCAGCGGTTCGGGCCCCCATGAAACTCAAGGCTGGCCCGGCTTCAACGCATGGCCTCGACACAACTCATTGCAGCATCATCAGAGCTATTACCGGTGGATGGAGCGAGCTCACTTGTCAGGCATGAAAATCCTCGTCAACCACTTGGTCCACAACGAAATTCTGTGCGGTATAAACCCTCAAAAGCAAAATGACTGTGATCCTATGGAGTCGATTTTGCTGCAGATTCAGCGCATGTATGAAATGCAGGATTATATTGATGCCCAGCACGGAGGGCCCGGCGAAGGCTGGTTCCAGATTGTCACCAGTCCAGCTCAGGCGCGCAGCGTGATTGCCGATGGCAAGTTGGCGGTCGTGCTTGGTGTTGAAATGTCGAAAGTACTTAGCTGCGGAGAGTTTTTGGGTATTGCTGAATGTACCCGCCAAGATGTTGTTGAAGGGCTCGATCAGCTTTATCAGCTAGGCGTACGCAACATCTTCCCCGTCCACAAGTTTGACAATGCTTTTGGTGGCCACTTACCGGATTTGAGTTCTGGAATTGGTATTGGTCCCGTTCTGGCGGTGGGCAACATGTTGGAAACCGGCCACCCCATCGAGTTTGAAGAGTGTCCGGAAGGCACCGAGTTTGTAGGTGATGAGCCGGATCAGAATGCGGCTTTGCAGCCATTCGGAATTATCGACCAGTTGCTGTTCCAGATGGACTATTTCGGTGACCGCTTCCCGGAGACTCCTGAAGAAATGAAAGAAATGGATCCGCGCAGAGGCACCGACCACCTATGTAACCGCCGTGGTTTGACGGATCTTGGTGACTTCCTGATTCAAGAGCTGGTGCGCCGCAAGATGATGATCGAAACGGACCACATCAGTCGTAAAGCTGCTGCGCGTATCCTCGATATCACCGGGCGTTTGAACTATCCCGTGATCAACAGCCATGGCGGCTGGGGCGGCACCGAAGCTCTCCGTGACCGCATCGCTGAACAGGGTGGTATTGCCGCTTCATTTGGCGGCACCCGTGAAGGTTGGGTGGACTCTTTGCTGCAAAACGGCAACCGTCCGCGCCCCGACGAGTTCAAAGTCGGACCGTATGGGGGCGCGGGCTTTGCCACGGATGTTAATGGCATCGCGGCGCTGCCTGGTAACCAGGGTTCCCCGGAAGAGGATGCTCGCCTGTATCCGTTCGAATCTGTAGACGGTCGTGTGATTTTAAACAAGCAAAAAACCGGTGACCGTGAGTTTGGGCTCTACGATGGCCGCGGAATCGCACATTACGGCCTCTACCCTGACCAAATTGCCGACATGATCCTGAATGCTGACCGCCCCAAAGAAAGCGTGGACGAAGCCGTGAATCAGCTGTTCACCTCAGCGGAGGCTTATCTAAGGATGTGGGAACGTATAGAAAACGCTCCTTTGTAGTCTGTGGCAAGTTAGATAACAAGCAAAAGAAAGGAAGTAGCTGTGATGAAAACTATAAAAACAATGCCCACCCCATGGAGGGGTGGGGTGATGGTGCTTGGCATGGTGGCCATGCTCTCGATGGCTGGGTGTTTTGGTGGCTCAGGAGGGTCTGATAAGCCCTCAGCGAAAGCGGAGAATCCCAAAGACGATCAAGAGCTGGTAGACCGATTCAGTGAAGGGCGTACCTTCACGGTAAACCCGGGTGAGTTCGCCACCGATGACATGGTCACCGCCATGATCCAGTTGCGCCCGGGCGACACACTCGAGTTTGGCTGCGGCTATTTCGAGCTATACCACGGCCTACTAATTCAGGCCACGGAAGACGTAGAAATCCGAGGTTGCGGTAAAGATGAAACCGTTTTGAACTTCCGGGAAAGCGACAACGTGACGGGCCTTGAAGCGCTGAACGTCCGCGGCATTACCGTTAAAGACCTGACCATCCTCGATTCCCCGGGTGATGCTTTCAAATTGAAAGGCGTGAAGTGGGGCACTCTGCTGAACGTCAGAGCAATTTGGTCTGGCGGTGGAGAGCCGATTACCGAGGCAAACTATACCGATCGTTTGAAGGTCGCATGTACCAGCCCTCCGATGGATAAGGGCGATCCAACACCCGACTACATTCCGAGTTCTTCTGCTGGCCGTTATGGCATTTACCCGGTGGAGTCCGAGAATATCTTGGTGGATAACTCTGAATCCATCGGGGCATCCGATGCCGGCATTTATGTGGGGCAGACCAATAACGCCATTATCAAGAACAGTCGCGCGGCCTATAACGTAATGGGCTTCGAGATTGAAAACGTTCAGGGTGGCGAATACGACAGCAACCTTGCCGAGTGTAATACCGGTGGTTTCCTGATCTACGATCTGGAAAACATCACCCAATACGGTGACACCTCGGTGATGCTGAACAACATCTCCCGCAACAACAACACCTACAACTTTGCCCACAGCGGCATAGTGTCTGCCGTGCCCCGAGGCACGGGTTTCATTACCCTTGGCTACGATAACATCGAGATCTACAACAACGTCTTTGAGGACAACAGCACTGCCGCGATTATCTATACCAGTTACGAATTGCTGGATGGCAAAGGTAAGACGACAGATAAAAAACTCGATCCCTATACCGAAGGGCTGCACATCCATAACAACGTGATGAGAAATTCGGGCTATTCCTTGCCTTCACCGAATATGGAGAAGGTTGCTGGCGGCGAAATCGAAACTCTTCTGCCTACCCTGATTGGTATCAAGAATATTACCAACCCCGGCAAGGGCGCTCACATTGTATGGGATGGACTGCTGGATGATTACGACGCTGAGTGTGGTTATCCGAAAGATGCCAATGGACAGCCCGTGCCCAAAGATAAAAACGGAAAGCCGATTCACACCAATCAGCACCCGAATCCGGAATGTCATTACAACGCCTACAAGTTCAACGACGCCGGTGAACGCAAATTGCCGCAGTGGGGCTCTTGTATCGCCCACAATGAAATGGACGATGGTCAGGCCTATATCAATTTCCATGGAATGCGTGGTCTTGAGCTGGTGACGGGGTTGGCCGATTTCGACCCAAAGGCCATCTTTTCCTGGGAAGGTTTAACGAACATTCTGACCGGGCCTCTGGAGTTTTTCGCGGACACCAAATTGGAAGATCATGACTGTGAAAAACTGTATGGCCGGACCTTGGAAAGCCTGCCTCGTGTAACGATTCCGCCGTTCGAGCGCAGTGGTGCCATTGATCCGGCTCCTAGCAAGGAATACATCAACCAGTTGTGTGAAACGCCCGTAAAGCCCGGTGAAATTAACCGTAAAGCGCTCGCTGTTGACTGCCCTCGGTTGGATCAATACAACTTGTTTGCCGACGATCAGGACCCACGGAGTATGCCCAATGAGGGTGGTGTTCCTTACGTGCTGAACTCCAAGTTGTTCTCGGACTACGCTACCAAATACCGAGTAGCGTTCATCCCGCCTGGAACGAAAGCGGTATACAAGGATGGCCAAGGCGGCGGCAATGTGAACGGTACGATTCATTTCCCGAACGGAACCGTTATCGCTAAAACCTTTGCCTTTACGGACGAAGAAGCCGGTACCGAAGAGCTGATTGAAACACGGTTGTTGATCAAGCGTATTTCACAGAGTGGTAAAGCAGTCTGGAGTGGCCCGGCATACAGCTGGGGCAAAGACGCCAACGGTAAGAAAGTGGCCACGTTGGTGCCTGGTGGTGAAACTCGTAGTGTGAGCTGGAGTTATACCGACAAGCAATCTGGAAAGAAGCTGCAAGGTTCTTCAGACAGCTACGCGATTCCTAACCAAAGCCAGTGCATCACCTGTCACTCTAACGATGATCTGGAGGCTGGCGCTGCACCGATAGGGCCGAAACCCCGAAATATGAACCGTGCCTATGTGCCTGAGTCTGACTTTATGGGCAAAAGAGGGCAGGGCGGCTTTGATCGCGTCAACCAGCTGAAATACTGGGTCGATCATGGACTTCTAACAAACGTTCCTGATTTCGGTCGAATCGTCGGCGGTGTCGCGCAAAACCTCGAGTACCTGCCTCGCTGGGATGATCCAAACGAGGATCTGGAGCTTCGTCTTCGGGCCTACCTGGAAGCTAACTGTCAGCATTGTCATAACGATAAAGGCGCAGCTTCGAATACCGGCTACTACCTCGACCACTATCGCAAGATCGATGCCGGTTACGGCATCTGTAAGAAGCCTACCGCGACCGGCGGCGGTTCCTGTGGCAAGCAGCACGTGGTTGTCCCGGGTAGCCCGGATGAATCGATCGTCTCTTGTCGTGTAGGTAACGCCGACAACCCGCAAATCAAAATGCCTCCCATCGCTAAGAGTGTTGTGCATAACGAGGGTGTGGAGTTGCTGAATCAGTGGATCGAGAGTGCTGGTGACGCAGATTACGAGAACTCGGAGGCATGTGGTGGAGGTATTGGGATTTTCAAATCTCTGGCTCCGTAAATAATAAGTAACCAACTAAACGAGCCCGCATCGCTTGTGCAAGAAAACTCGGCGATACGGGCTTTTTAATGTGGGGAAATTAGAGCTTATGAACAATCTATCGTTAACAAAAATATTGGCTCCCTCTCTTGCGATTATGCTTGTAGCTTGCGGTGATTCAGGACCTGATAGTGCAAATAGTGGTTCTGGACTGGTTACCGAATCGCCTCAGGAGCAGCAAAATGTTGCTGGAGAGAAAGGTGGCAACGGTGGGAATTCTATTAATGAGCCGGAGATTGAGTTAGGGCCACTAGTACCGGCGATGGCTTATGGGACTGATACCCGGACTGAAAACCGAGACCCATATCCCGATCTTCAGCCCATTCTTTCTGACGCGCCGCCGACCTGTGCGCCAGATGGGCGTCCAGTGGCCACTGGCCCGTCTTGCGATGATTTGAGAGCGGCAAATTACTATCGCGACAGCTCTGATACTTGGATCGATGCCCAAGTGTTTATCCCTGAACATCGTGAGGGGGAAAAGCTACCGGTGCTTTTGCATAGTCACGGCTGGGGCGGCAGTAAAGTAGTCGAGTTGCCCGAGCAGCCATACTGTGAAGAGCATTTGAAGCCCTACAACTGTCCAGTTAACGACGGTGGCGGGCTGCTTTCGATGTTTGGGCAGTTGGACGATGTGCTGTCGGACTTGCATAGTAGAGGTTATATCGTGGTTAGCTTCTCCCAGCGTGGCTTTGGCGACTCTGAAGGCCAAATCATGGTCATGAACCCCTATCATGAAACCCGGGATGCGCAGGCTGTGATTGACTGGATCGCCGAGCGTGGCCGTTCAGGTGAGCTGCCGGTCGCAGTAGATGAAGCGGGTAACTACCCGTTAGGTTTGTTTGGTGGTTCCTATGGCGGAGGCTTCCAGCTCACCTTGGCGGCTCTGGATGACCGGGTCGATACCATTGTTCCTGTGGGGACGTGGCACGCGCTTGAGCAAGCCTTATTGCCCAGCGGCGCAGTGAAAGGCGGTTGGGGTAACTTGCTGTGCTTGTTATCTACTGGCAAAAGCCGACACCCGCTGCTTGATGAGGCCTGTGTCGGTATGTTCTTCCCGTTCATACGCACCCGCAAAGCAATGGATCCTACGGGTGAAATTGTCAAGTTTATGAGCCAGAACGGGCTACATTATCTGAAGAATTTGGAGGTGTCTCAGAAGCCATACAGGGACGGCGAAAAGCCCTTTAAGCTGCGCCCTATTGATAGTTTGTTGATTCAGGGTAACCGTGATGTGCTCTTCCCACTACAGGAAGCGGTAGATAACTATCACTACCTCAAGCTTGCTGGCGGAGATGTTCGGTTGCTATCTAATCAGTCTGGCCACATGAATCCTTTAGCCAATCAGGTTGATGGCACCACCTCGTGTGGTGGTGTTGACATGTTTGCTGCCATCCGCACTTGGTTCGATGTAAAGCTTCGTGGAGCTGATGAGTCCCTGTTGGACCGTATCCCGGGCGTTTGCATCACTCTGGATAACGAAAAAGCACTGATAGCTGAAGAAGTGCCAGGCTTGAATTATGAGGCTGATAAACTGATGGGAGTTAATGACCAGTGGCGCTCATTCTCAATGAGCATTGGTATGGCTCGAGGGCCTCAGAAATGTGAAGCTGTCTATGAGGTGCCGGCCGGTGAGCGAAAAGTGTTGGCGGGCATTCCCAAGTTGCGGGATTTTAAAGTTAAAGGTGATCTGATCGGCGGGCTCGGAGTTTCCTATATGGGCGTTTGTCTCATTCGGGACGGCCAGACGATGCTAGTTGACGATATGGTCACGGGGTTTGTGCCGGGTGATTATCCGAACCATGAGCTAATTGCGGTTGGTGAAGCGCTGCGACCAGGCGATCAAATAGGGTTGATGGCGTTCAAATCAAAAGAGCACATGAACTTCATGAGCACCGCCACGATTGGTCAAGTAACGGAATTGCTGCTCAATGGGTTCAGTGCAGGTAGTGGTATGTCAGGTGCCGCAGTGCAGGGTTTAATTGACCCACTACAAACTCTGTTGAGTGGTGTGTTCGTGAATGCTTATACGGTTTCGGGTGAAGTACGTTTGCCGATTTTGGAGTCTGAGCTTCTGAGTCAGCGTACTCCAGATGTCTATTACGGAGCGCGTGAAAACTTTAATCAAGTGCCTTGGTGAGTATGAGCCGGTGCCTTTAAGGGATTAAGTGCACCGGCTCATCGCTACAACTATGTGGATGGTATCGCTGTTTTGGAGGTGCAAACCTGGGTTACTTTAAAACGCTCTAACAGTGAGACAAGCTTGAATCCACCGCTGTAAATTTCGATAGCATCAAACTCTTTTTCTGTGTTGAACAGTAAATATTGGGGCTCATTCTGCCCCAGAGCCTGAGACAGGCCCAAGAGATCAAGCGCTGCCCCAAGTTCGCCACCACTGTCTTGTTGAACTTCTCCGTTGAGAAGTGTGCGGACTTGAATCCCTCCATTGTTGAACAGCCCCAATTCAAGCAGCTGAGGAACATCCTCGAATAAAATGCCAATTCGATTGGATCCCGGATATGTGAAATCTGAGCTTGGTGCTACTTGTACACCCAAAGTGACCGAGGAAATGCCCAGCAAGTTGGTATTAAAAATCTCTGCCGCGCTGTTCGAGTTGCCATCTATAACATAGTTGGGGTTATTGACACCGCAAAGGGCTTCGTCAAGAAGGCAGTTTTCGATGCGAGTGTAAGTTGCGGCAGGCGCAACGCTGTCGGTCGCCAACATGGGAGTAAAGCTGGACGTGGACGCCCCATCTGTGGTGCACGCGAATACAACATCGTCAGGTACTTCAGCACCACAAGCGTTCGTCGGATCATTTGGGCACGGATCGCTGATGTCATTTGAGCCATCGTTATCACTGTCCTCGCAAGCGTCGCCAACGCCATTGTCATTGAAATCTTCCTGTCCCGGGTTTGCCGCATCAGCGCAATTGTCCCACGCATTGCCGGCTTTGTCCTCGCTCAGGAAAGGCTCAATCGAGGGGTAAACGGAAGGGATGCCGTCACGATCCGGGTCGGCTTTAGCATCACAGTGGGCCGGGTTAAAACCAGGTACACGAGGGCATGGATCTTCCTCATTATTAACCCCGTCACCGTCTAAGTCATCTTCAGTGGGGTTGAGGTTATCTGGGTCGTATTCCGGAAAGCCTGTGTCGGGGTCGCACTTATCATTGGCGTCTTCAGGGCAAAGGTCTTGGTCGTTGACTGTGCCGTCGCCGTCGATATCGGGGTCACAAGCATCGCCTACCCCATCGCCGTCCAGGTCTTCTTGTTTTTCATTGGCAACGCTAGGGCAGTTGTCCCAAGGATCATTGACCATGCCTTTGAAAATATAAGGCTCGATCGCTGGGTACTTGTCGGGTATGCCGTCGCCGTCAGAGTCAACATCAGCGTCGCAAAGATTTGATGTGTTGCCGGGCACGTAAGGGCAGACGTCCTTGCTGTTTAGTACGCCGTCACCGTCAAAATCTTTGTCATTTTGCTTAAGGTTGAAAGGGTCAAACGAATATCCGCTAACTTCAGGGGTAATCCGTGCGCTGCTCTCATCGCTTCGGCAGCCTACGATGAGTGCGGATACAAGGACCACTAAAAACAGATTTCTGAATAGCTTTATCATGGTGAATACTCCGTTTCGTTCAATGTAAAAGCCAGATTTCTATTTCGCCGGCTTTTTCATTATTTCTTTATGTTCTCCCGACACGATTGCTTCAACTCGGCGGTTTCGACCGCGACCTTCGTCCGTTTCATTCGAAGCGATCGGTTGTGACTCCCCCATGCCCGTGGTGCGGATTCGATCTGCATGTATACCGAAATGGTCAACGAGAACTTTCATGACAGCATCGGCACGACTTTTTGACAGTTTTTGGTTGTAAGAGGAGGGGCCAGTGCTGTCTGTGTGGCCTTCCAGAAGTATCTGAGAAGTGGGGTACTGCTTTAGAGTCGTAACAAGATTCTGGAGCTTCGGGTAGTAGGCCTTTGTTACGTGAGTTTTGTCGTGTTCGAACTCTACGTAAAGAGTCTCCTTGATCTCTCGAGTGAGTTCTTTGGCGCAGCCGTTTTCATCCACCAACGCGCCATGCGGCGTATCGGGGCATTTATCCTGCTGGTCAGGTACCCCATCACCGTCCGAGTCTGCTAGCGGAACCGAAAGCTTTGAAAAGTCCAGCGGCGCTCGGTTAGTGGGAGCCGCTGAGAATTCCCGGCCGAACACATAATGCAACCCGGCAAAGGCTTGTGCGTCGACATATTGGTCTTCAAGCTCAACTCGGCCGCGAATGCCTACTTCGGCAATAAAACGGGGTGCGATCAAGCTCTGAAGGCCGGTCTCTCCGTAGAGCATGTCCTCACTTTCCGAGCCATAAGAATCAAGATCAATGTTGGCATGACTATAACCGGCACCTACAAACGGGCGCCAATTGCCGAGACGATAAAGGCTGGGGTGGAGCCTTGCTCCGATCGAGCCTCTCAGGATGTCTGCATCTTGATTGAAATTGCGGGTTTCGGTGTCTGCATAGCTGGCTTGGATCAGCATGCTTACTCGAGGATTGAACTGGTGGGTGAAGTTCAGCCCAAACTCCCCGTAATTTTCCAGATCGTCGGTAGCTTCGGATTTGTTTTCCGAATTACCAGAGTCGACATAGCCGGCCTCGAGGCCAAGACTGCTATAGCGGTCCGGGAATGATTGGGAAGCCGTGGCTATTACTGGGAGGGTAAGCGCGACAACTAATGTGCTGTGCCGGAGAGAGAACATGTAGATGGATCCTTGTGTCTACAGGTAATTTTAAGGCATACGAGAGATCATACTATAGTCAACTCTCAGGCACCTTAAAGGCGTGAATTGTTTCGGTTGTAACTGTTGGTAGTGTTTATGCCCCATATTGTTGCGTTTTATAAGTGAAGAACCAAGTGTCCGCGGTTTAGTAACCGAAGGCTGGCCGACAAGCCAACGATCATTGGATACATTCGAGAGTGGGGTTTATAGGTTTGAACAGGTCAACTCAGGCCTTTCTTTGGTGCATCGACTGTAGCCGAAAGCGTTGAGAACAGGCCAAAAGGCCCTGTATGGCAGAGTTTGGGCGAGGCGTGGGTGGTTGTATAAGTGCACCTAAGTACTATTGATTTGTGATGCAGTTCACGTATATTGGAGTAACGAAACAGTTAGTTACATTTCGTTTCAGTTTGGCAGCAAAATACTATGAATTTGCTCGGTTTATAGTGTTAGCTTGATATATAACGGAGTTGTGTCAAAGTGCTTAGTAGTAGGAGCGCTTGATTTTGGGGCAGGATGCCTGAGTCTACTTCCCCCTCTCTGCAGTTTTCAGAATCGAAATCAAAGATCCGTCACTGGAGGAAATTTAAATGAAGCTTGATAAATCAGTAGAAACCCGGATTAAAAATGCAGCGCCCAAAAAGCAGAAGGGCGCCTCTTCGCTTGAGTATCTTATGTTGGCTACTGTAATCATTGTTGTTTTAGGAGTTTTGGCTGGTGATGATGTAGGTAGGGTGGTCAAAGACGCTTTTACAGGGCTGTTCACAGATGCTACTACGCCTCCATCATAATGATGATGATGGTGTTGCTTGCATATTGCTGGAGAGGTGCAAATTGAGGTGATAGGGCTTGTTGAAAAGAGGGAACAGCTGCACGCCCAAGCTGGGGTTGTCGGCTTGGAGTTTGTGTTCGTTCTGCCTTTTTTGATCGGCATTCTTTATGGCGGGATGGTCTATGGAATGCTGTTTTTTCACAAACAAGAGATGCAGAGTGCTGTAAGTCAGGCCGCCGCTTCGGTTTTCAATCTGGATCGGAGGGACTATCCAAGCTTTAAAAAAGACGAGGTGGAGAGCTATGGCGCGACTGTGGTAGCCCATAGCAATGCACGCCTTGAAAAATTGGTCGAAAGGCTGCCAGCAAGACTCCAAGAGCGCATATCGGATTCTGATAAGATTTGCGAGAATGTGATGGAGGATGGTGTAGGCCTGCTGGAGTGTCGGCTGAGTGCAGACGGTACCAAGCCTTTTTTGCCTCAGTTAAAGCTCGGGTTTCTAGGCAGTTTTCCACCTCAACCGGCGGAGTTATCCGTAAAGGCGGCCGTAGCGTTCTAGAATACATGGTACGCTAGACAAACTCGCAACAAGCATAAAAAGGTAGGAATTTATAATGAGGGCGAAATTTGTCTCGGCCTTGCCAGCGCTCCTCCTAGCGTTGGCAGCTGTAGTCTTAGCGATCGTCGGTCTGGTTAGATACAACCAAGAACAATCCTCTGGTTCGACAGGCGTTGAATCTGCCCCAGCTACTTCTACGGAAGTAAATGAACCATCGCTTCCCACCTACCGCTATCTTTTTGCCCTTGAAGATATTGAAGCCGGTACGGAATTGGCTCCGGAACTGTTCGCAGAAGTTGAAACCAGTGTCCAGCTGCCGGGAATGCTGACCGTTGATGACGAGCCTTTTGGCGAAACGACGGCAACCTCTCTTCGTGCAGGTAATCCTCTCGGCCAGTCCACTCTGGAAAACGCCAGTACACTCCAGGTCATCCTTGATGAGGGTATGCGGGCTGTTGCTTTTGATTTTAACCCTATTTCCAGTATTGGCGGCTTGTTGCAGCCGGGAGACGTGGTTGATGTGGTCGCCACCTTCCGGGGTGATTCTCAAGATGGCCCGTCCTCGTTAACCATACTTCGTGAAATCGAAGTACTTGCAGTGAAAGGCGCAACCGATCCAGCGCAATTAACCTCAGAAGATGAGCGCCGCAGAAATGCCACCATGGTCTTGGCGGTTCCCGATCAGCAAGTCGGGCGGTTGGCGCTGGCAGCGTCTGAAGCCAGTCTGAAATTTGTGGCAACAAGCCACGGAGGGAGTGTGATCGCGTCGCAGCCTGACAATGCAGAAGGCGGCGAAACTGAATCCGCGACGCAAACAAATGACGCCCAAGAAGAGGTCGTATTCCTAGCGGATATCCGGCCGTTGTCTCCTGAAGCAAAGGCTAGAAAAGCGGAGGAGAAAAAAGCCCGTAAAAAGCAGGCTCAAAAAGAAGAACCGCCGGGGTTAAAGGTGCAGGTTTTCGAAGGTTCAGAAACAAGGACAGTGTATGTTCGCTAACATGAAAATTGCGCTACGTTCGTTGGTTGCGATCAGTGTCATGGTGTTTGGGTCAGGCGGCTTTCAAATTGCCGTTGCCAGTGATGAGCACATTGTAGCGCTCGCCCCCGGGCAGCAGCACATTATTGCGTTCACCCAGAAGCTCGAAAAAGTAGCCGTGTCCAACCCGGATGTGGCGTCCGTGCAAGCCAGTGGAGAAAAGGAAGTGCTTGTTACAGCCAAGGCTTCAGGCGCTGTTACCGTCAGAGTTTGGCTGCAAGACAAATCATCCCCGAGTACAACAGATTATCTGGTGAGTTCCACGGCGGGAGAGCGGAATCCGGTCCCCATGCAGGTACAAACCGACATTCGTGTGGTGGAGGTAAGTCGCCAGAAGTTAAATACACTGGGGTTCCATTACGCCAAGCTGTTTAACGGTGGTGATAATGCGTTCGGGATCTCGCCAAATGGGGGCAGCTTTACGAGTCCGGGGGGCATTCCTGGAAGTACTACAGGTCTTGGCACCGATGGCTTTAACCTGTTCAGCTTCGGTTCGAACCATCTGAGCATCATCAACGCCCTCGAATCAGGCGGCTTTGCTTACACCTTAGCGGAACCGTCGTTGGTGAGTCTGAGTGGTCAAAATGCGACCTTTTTGTCCGGTGGCGAATTCCCGGTGCCGATCTCTGGCAATGATGGTGAGGTGCAGATTGAGTACAAAGAGTTTGGTGTGAGTCTTTCATTGACTCCGACCGTTGTTGATGAAAATCAGATCATACTCAAGGTGGCCCCGGAAGTGAGCGATTTGGATTTCACCTCTGGCGTCTCTAGTGGTGGGGTTTCTGTACCAGGGTTGCGAGTTCGGAGAACGGAAACCATGGTGTCGATGGCACCTGGCGAAAGCTTTGTGATTAGTGGTTTGGTGAGTCGCTCTACGTTTAATAACAGCGATAAACTACCAGGCCTAGGGAATATCCCGATTCTCGGTGCCTTATTCCGTTCAGACCGAATATCCAGTGATGACCGAGAACTCATCATGGTGGTCACACCACGGTTTGTGAGCGCGAAAAAAGAACTGTCGGAAGAGGTCAAAAGCTTCGGTAAAAAATACGAATACAGCAGTACCGAATGGGGCGATATGTTCATTAACTCACGGGACGCTACCGAGCCTCTCGAAAGTGGCTTGAGCTGGTAAGGAGCCGGGTAGTATGAGTGAAACACTGATCTGTATCGCAGAGGAAGTCGGTATTCGCGCCTGGCTCGAACGGGTGCTGGGCGACACCTGGACACTTGAGTTTGTTTCTGCTGGCGATTTGTCGCGAGTGAATCGCCTGGTTCAGGCGAGCCAGGCGAAGGTGGTGGTGGCCGCGGTTAACGAGACTGAGCAGGGCCGTTCCGCCAAGCTGTTTTCTGCCATTATGACGTCTAATCCTGCCGTGAGTTTGGTTGGGGTTGCTCAGCATATATCTCAGGACCTGTTGCTTGAGATTATGAGGGCGGGTGCCCGGGATTGTCTGATTACGGGTGTAGATGGGGACAGAGCCAGCGAACGGATTCTAGAGCTTTCACAGCTGACAGGTGTTGATGCGCTATCGAAACCAGAGCGAGTAGCAGGCTCTTTAACGCTCGTGCTTGGTGCAGCTTCCGTTGTTGATACGCGTTTTTTCGCTCAGAACCTGGCGTGTGAGCTCAGTCGTCAGCAGTCAAAAGGCTCGGTGCTGGCTATCGACACGATGGCCACGGAAAATCGATCGTTCTATCTAGATAGCTTGAATCGACTGAGTTTGAATGACTTGGTTAATCGAACCGATGCCATCGACCAATCGTTTGTTAATACGGCTCTAGAAGAATATTCACCAGGCTTGCGTTTGCTGTCGGGCAACATTATGGCCGAAACACTAACGGGGGATGACGCAGCGGATCTGTTCATTGCTGTCTCCCGATTAGCCGAATTGTTTGACCACATGGTGATTCGTGTGGTGGAGCACCAAGCACGGGCTTGGCTTAAAATTCTGGGTTCAGACATCACCAAACTGGTTATTTTGGCGCATCCGGTTGTCGATCAAATTCAGTATACCGAAGCGATGATTCAGCAGAGTCGCAAGTGGCTGGGTCAGAAATGCGAGAGTTTAGTCGTTATCGATGGCTACAAAAAAGGTGCGACTTTGAAACTCGAGGATATCGAAAAGGATATAGGGCTGGAAGCGAGCCTGCGCCTTCCCGTTGAGTGGCTTAACCGGCTGGACTCCATTAATGCGGGCGTGCCGTTAGGTGCTTTGCCCAGATCCTCGCCGTATCAGAAAAAACTCGTGGACTTCGTCCATAAACACTATGTGGAAACGCCTTCCTGGAAGGGGCCGTTCGCCTTCTTCAAAAAACGCTGAGGGGCATATAAATCGTGGCAACTCGTGTCGATGAAGAATACCAGCAACTAAAAAAACAAGTTCATGCCTATCTGATTGAACGGTTGGACGAAGAAGGGATTGAAGTTGAGCGAACGGACGTTGGCCAGCTTGAAAAATTCGTAGAATTGAATGTAAACCAGTATATCGCGTACCACCGTATCCCTTTGGCAACCGTAGAGCAGGTCATGCTTGGCCGTGAAATCCGCGATGAAATCGTCGGACTGGGACCGCTCGAGCCTTTGTTGGCCGACGAAGAAGTGAATGACATTCTCGTGAATGGCCCCTTGAACGTGTTCGTGGAAGTGGCGGGCGTTCTGCAGAAAGCGCAAACCCGGTTTATTGATGACGACCATGTGATGCGTATTATCCGCCGAATTCTAGCCCCCCTAGGGCGTCGGTTGGATGAAAGTAGTCCTATGGTGGATGCACGCCTTCAGGACGGGTCACGGGTGAACGCCATCATTCCGCCCATTGCTCTTGATGGACCTTCGATTTCGATTCGAAAGTTCACCCAAAAGCACTTGGCTGCATCGGATTTGGTGAATCTCGGTTCGTTGACGAGGGAATGCTTGGATCTGCTGGTGAAAATCGTTCAAGGTCGCAGGAATTTGCTGGTAAGTGGCGGTACTGGCACAGGTAAAACAACGATTCTTAATCTCCTTAGCCAGTTCATCCCAAAAGATGAACGGATCGTGACCATCGAAGATTCAGCAGAGTTACAGCTGAACCATCCTCACATTGTTCGCCTGGAAACCCGGCCAGCCAACGCAGAAGGCACGGGGCGTATTAGTGCGCGTGAATTGGTTATCAACGCCCTTCGAATGCGCCCTGACCGGGTCATTGTTGGTGAGGTGCGTGCCGGCGAAATTATCGAGCTCATGCAGGCGATGAACACCGGGCACGAAGGTTCGATGAGTACGATTCACGCAAACTCCACCAAAGACGCAATGATTCGTATCGAAACATTGCTGGCAGTAAACGGCTATGACGCCGGAGAACAGGCTATCGGCCGCTTGATTGGCTCTTCATTGGATGTCTTGGTTCAGCTGAAACGGCTTTCGAATGGTCGTCGTATTGTGAGTGAGGTAGTCGAAATGACCCCCACAAAATCTAACCCTTATCATATGAATGTCCTTTACCAGGCTCCCGATATTCGAGACGAAGTTTTAGAGGGCACAGTGCAGTGAGCGTGCAGATATTATGGCTTTCGGCCCTGGGTTTGGGGCTTTTGGCCGTTGCGTCTGTGTTGCTGCAGTTTGTGGTGGGGCACTACATGGCTATCGCCAAACTGAAAAAACAAAGCCTGCGACGGTTAGCACCTCAAGACATTATTGAAGATAAAAGGGTTGCAGGCATTCGCTTGGGCCCCGTTGAACAGTTGGTGGTCAAGGCGGGTATTCAGGCATCTGTGACTCGGTTGTTTTTAATGCTTGTCGTGTTGCTTGGTGTCATCGCTGCAATCGTGGTTGTTCGAGGTGTACTCGAGGCGACCGTTGCGGTTATTGCGTTTGTTTTGATTGCGGTGACGCTCTGGCGGGTAAAGTTTGAACGAATGCGCCGACAGATTTTCGAGGAGCTACCCGGCATCGTTGATGCTGTTTTGCGCTCGCTTTCCGCCGGGCGCTCGGTAGAGCAAAGCATGTTGGTGGCGTTTGATGATGCGTCCGAAGCGTTCGAACCGCTGTGCTTTCGGCTTCGGGGCGCCATCAGTCAGGGCCGCGATTACACGCAGGTGCTGGATGGCTTTGCCGATCTGTACAGCATACCTCCGCTAACTCAGATGGCCATTGCGTTGCGAACATCTGCCCGGTTCGGTTCTCCCGTCAGGCCAGTTCTTACAGAAGTGTCGAAAGCTATTCGGTCCCGGGAAGAGTTGCGTCGTGAGTTTATGGCTGCGACCTCAGAAACTCGGTTTACCGCCATTGTGTTTGCCGTTATGCCGCCCGGGTTGGGGGCTTACGTGGTGCTAATGAACGAAGAGTTTTCCGAGGCGCTGTTAAACACCTCAACCGGCCATACCATGATGATCACGGCTGGCGTGTTACAAGTCATCGGAACGGTATTGGTCTGGAACCTGATCAGAGGGGTGGGCCGTGGTTAACCTGTGGTTTTTAGGAGCGATAACGCTGGCCGTGGCCTCAGTGCTTTATCTATGGGTGTGGGGGCCGGCTTGGGCTTTACAGGCGCGAGTTCGGGCGCGCTTGTCCCATAGGCAGCTCACAACAGAAGGTGATGCGGGTAGCCCGCCGCTCCAGACATTTGTGTATTGGTTAGTCAGGCGGCCTCTGCTTCGAGGCGATTTTAAAGAGCTGGAGCCCGCATTGGATGCAACCGGCAAAACACCGTATCGGGCCCGCCAGTATTACATCGCAATGTGCTGGGGGGTTCCGATCATCTTGACTCTGGCTGCGGTTGTATTTTCTGGCGTTATGACCACGGCCGTCACGTTCATGATGTCGTTCTACCTTTCGAGGCAGTACATCCGCAGTGCCGGTCGAACAGCGGAAAAACAACAGAACCGTGAGTCAATAGAGCTCTGCCAGATGACCCGCATGCTGATGGAAGCAGGTCTTAGCCCGGAACGGTCCCTGAAACTGATCTCACATCAGGCCAGAGAACTGATGCCGCTGCTGGTAACGCGGATCGACCGATTCAATCGAGTCATGGAAAGTGGGGCAGACAGGAGTCGAGCGCTTGATGAGCTTGGTCGAAACCGAAACCTTACTGTCCTGAGAAGTTATGTCACGCTGATGAAACAGGCAGGTACGCTTGGGGCAGGGGTGTCAGGAGCATTAGAGCAAATTGTTGCGGAAGCTCATCATGAAGAACGCA
>Ga0208300_100833_pt1 | contig 17086 bp, 16 predicted proteins | sample 23_taG_FD_184096 | JGI IMG/M metagenome (GOLD analysis project Ga0208300, IMG submission 184096) | Marine viral communities from Cariaco Basin, Caribbean Sea - 23_WHOI_OMZ (SPAdes) (version 2) | ecosystem: Environmental > Aquatic > Marine > Oceanic | place: Caribbean Sea: Cariaco Basin... | reverse complement strand
CCATGCAAGACATCCACGCCCAACGCATCCTGATCCTCGACTTCGGCTCCCAGTACACCCAGCTGATCGCCCGCCGCGTGCGCGAAATCGGCGTCTACTGCGAAATCCGCGCCTTCGACGCCACCGCTGAGGACATCGCCGAGTTCGACCCCAAGGGCATCATCCTCTCCGGCGGCCCGGAATCCGTCACCGCCGCCGAGACCCCGCGGGCCCCGCAAGCGGCGTTCGAGCAGGGCGTGCCGGTGCTGGGCATCTGCTACGGCATGCAAACCATGGCCGAGCAACTGGGCGGCTCCGTGATCAGCAGCGACAAGCATGAATTCGGCTACGCCCGCGTCACCAAGGCCGAAGGCAACCGCCTGCTCGACGGCATCGTCGACCACGAAGAAGGCGGCCAGGAATGCCTCGACGTCTGGATGAGCCACGGCGACCGCGTCGGCGGCATCCCGGAAGGCTTCACCGTCACCGCCACCACCGACAGCTGCCCCATCGCCGCCATGGCCAACGACGAGAAGCGTTTCTACGGCATCCAGTTCCACCCGGAAGTCACCCACACCCTGCAAGGCGGGCGCATCCTCGAACGCTTCATCCGCGAGCTGTGCGACTGCGACGCCCTCTGGACCCCGGCCAAGATCATCGACGACGCCGTCGCCGCCATCCAAGAACAAGTGGGCGACGACGAAGTCATCCTCGGCCTCTCCGGCGGCGTCGACTCCTCCGTGGTCGCCGCGCTGCTGCACAAAGCCATCGGCGACCAGCTCACCTGCGTGTTCGTCGACAACGGCCTGCTGCGCCACGGCGAAGGCGACCAGGTCATGGAAATGTTCGCCGACCACATGGGCGTGCGCGTCCTCCGCGTCGACGCCGAAGACCACTTCCTCTCCCGCCTGGCCGGCGAAGCCGACCCCGAGAAGAAGCGCAAAATCATCGGCAATACCTTCATCGACATCTTCGACGCCGAAGCCGCCAAACTCAAAAACGCCCACTGGCTCGCCCAAGGCACCATCTACCCGGACGTGATCGAATCCGCCGCCTCCAAAACCGGCGGCGCCCATGTGATCAAGTCCCACCACAACGTCGGCGGCCTCCCCGAGCACATGAAACTCAAGCTCGTCGAGCCCCTGCGCGAACTCTTCAAAGACGAAGTGCGCAAAATCGGCCTCGAGCTCGGCCTGCCCTACGACATGGTCTACCGCCACCCCTTCCCCGGCCCCGGCCTGGGCGTGCGCATCCTCGGCGAAGTAAAGAAAGAGTACGCCGACACCCTGCGCCTGGCGGACCACATCTTCATCCAGGAACTGCACGCCGCCGGCCTCTACCACAAAACCAGCCAGGCCTTCGCCGTCTTCCTCCCGGTCAAATCCGTCGGCGTCGTCGGCGACGCCCGCCGCTACGAACACGTCGTGGCCCTGCGCGCCGTCGAGACCATCGACTTCATGACCGCGCGGTGGGCGCATTTGCCGTATGACTTCCTGGAGAAAGTCTCCAGCCGGATCATTAATGAGATTCCGGGGATCAGCCGCGTGACGTACGACATTTCGTCCAAGCCGCCGGCTACGATTGAGTGGGAATGATTTGATTTAGGTTGCTAGTAAGGGCTTAGTTAAAGGCCGTCGGCGCGAGAGCGTCGGCGGCCTTTTTTGTTTTGTGGACAGAGTTGGTCAAGATATCCGGGGGCGGTCTGTTAGGTAAGTTTGTAAGCCGCTGACTTTTCTGGTTTTATTCTGTGCTACGGGGCTGAAATAAAAGTGATATAACGCCGGCGCGTTCATTGGATACTCGAGCCGGGTCTTAACACCCGTTATTTCTTGGAGGGAGCATGGATGTCAAAGTTATCTTGGACACACTTGTCTCGTTGGCAGCGCTTATAGCGATCTTTTCAGGTTTGGTTGGGTGGTATAGCAGTGCGCGGAAGCCCCTTAGCATTTCTAGGGTGGTGGTACATAAAAAAGACTCGAGCCTAACCTTTATCCTCGTGACGAAGAACAGGAAGTCGTATCCAGTTGAAACCAAGCGAATTGACTGCTTCTCAAAGAAAATTTTCGAGGTGGAACAACGGGCAGGAGAAAGGCCCGAGTACGCGGAGAGGCTGTCCAGTCGATATGCTGTTTTTTCATCAAGACATTCCTCTGAGGTTCCAGCTAAAGGGAATCTCAATATTCGCATTGAGGTAACTGGACAGGCGGAAGTTTCCGACCGTCTGATCTTCTCGGTTGATACTACTCATGGATACCATGAGCTTGTGTGTAACGATATTGCCGTCCTCGAGATAGGAAAGACCGAGGTGTACACGGTTAATTTTAAAAAGGGATATGACTCTAAGAGCCTCGCGAAGATGATGTACTATTGGAGGCGAATCTTGGAACTAACCAAACGCTGGAGCCGACAGCTTCGCCGCGCCTGAGATCGTCTTTAGGAGGATATGATGATTTTCAAGAGGAAGCCTGACTCAAAGAAGATGGATGCAATGGCGGAAGCAGTTGGTGGTTTCATAAGGCTTAGCCTTGAAGCGGTCGATAAGAAAAGGCTAACCGAAGCCGATTGGGCGGTAGTGGACTGCTTTCTATTCGGTGCGGTGGATTTCATGGCTCAATCCAACAAGATGGGAGATACGGAAACAGTCAGAAAGATAACCGGGCTCGTCCTCGTAAAATACCTCTCCGTCGATATGGACACTGCGTGGCAACGGGTGCTTTCAATGGCTTCTATGTCAAATGAAAAAGCGGGTAAGGCCCTGATGGGGCAGGGCGCGAAGAGCCTTCATGATTTTCTAAAATCTCAGAATCCGGAAAGTATGTTGGTATTGAGAGAGATTATCAGTGGTGAATATTTTACGGTGAAATGATAGCCTTGGTTTCGACAGTTAATCTTATATGCTTTGGCGTTGCAATGCTCGCTGGGGCTAAGTCGTGGTTGCGATGGTCAAGCAATCAAAGATCGTGGTAATTTTAAGGGTATGTGGCTTGAAGCTGTACTCCATCAACTTATAGTTGCAAAGCACGGGAAGAAAAGCTTAAAGGAACACGGTTTAAATTCGTCGCGACAAGTTAAGTTTGCTTGGTGTATTTGACGCAGTCCTTTTTAATGACACTGATAATTTACAAGAAGTTGGTAAACGAAAAAGACATACTTTGTTCAGGTGAAATGAAATTTGCACGAAGTGAGGTGGGGCTGGCTCATAAGATCACGAAACGTGTTTCAAGTGAATTTTCATTTTTGCCGGAAATTTTCTGCTCAACTACAAATTTACCGTAAGGCGCGGCGTTATATGGAGGTGGCCTTCCTGTCACTTGCAATAACCTAAAGCCATTTTTATGGGCCCGTTACCCTCATTTTTTCTTAAGTTGATTTAACGCCTAGAGGTCAAAAGTGCTCCGGATACCGTTGAAACTCAAGCTATCTATAGTTTGTATCGTTGTCGCCCTGGGGATATCTGGCTTCGTCAGAGTTGCTGCAGGATCCGAAGTCGTCAACGACCTTGGGCGCGATGGACAGAAAGAATTCGGTACAGACTTCATTTCTTTAACGACGGAAAAGCCTTATCTGCTATCTGTCCGGCTAGGTTGGTCGGAACAGCACCCGGATAGGCTGCTAATCATGGTTGGGGTGGAAGGGCTGAAGTCATTTCCCGAACTGGCACCTGACAAGGCGCCCTTGACGTTCACGCCTCCTGGTGCCGGAGATGCCCTAGGTTGGCGCAACTCGACAGCGCAGGGCGATATTGACAAGCAGAACCGGCGTCGAATGGACGTGTTCGGGATGCGTTGGGCGGATTTCGAGCAAGTATTTGTTGAAGGTACCCGTATTGGTTATCAGCTCCGCGACGACGTAATCGAGTACACGTTGTGGAGTGAAAGCGCACTGCTGCAGGCCGCCGATGCGCTCCGAGAGCGCGTGAATGAAGCGAGGGCCCCCGGCTCACAGGTAGAACTAAGCGCAGATCGCATGGAAGAATGCCTGACCATTGCGGCGGACGCGTTTGCCGATGCCTATCTGAAACGGCATGAGGAGGGTTGGGGTGTTGAGCGATACCTGCAATATGCAATGGAGAAAGACCATCACGGCATGGGGCCGGAGAGAGCCCGAGAGTTCGGTGTAGTCTATTGGGATGCTGCCGGCAGGCTTCCGCCGAATCTCCCTCGAGAGCAAGCTGCCGAGGGGTGGCGACAGAACGTTTGCCGATAGTAGGGAGGATTTCTGGTGAGGCGATTGCTTCCTAAGGCCAGTATTTTGCATAACGGGGCGCTAGTTTTGTTGCCGGATGTGCTGGGTGGCGAAGGCCTGTGCCTCTTCCATTGAAGGGAATGGCTGCCCTCCAAGCGCCTCGCGCGATGCATGGGCCGGGCCCGGCGCGCCGTGGCCGGAGGCCGTGGCGTTTTCGCGGCCCAGGCAGCAGTGTTTGAATTTCTTCCCGCTGCCGCAAGGGCAGGGGCGTCGCGGCCGGTGGCTGAAGTGGTCATGGCGCCTCCGCGCGCGAGATGCGGGTATCGATAATACTCATGGATTCGCCGACCAAACAGCCTGCCAGGCTGAAAATTGCGAGGGCTTTATCCGGTAGCGGGCGAAGTTGCCGGCGTGCAGGCTCAGGACCTCATTTTCGGCCACTTCCCGGAACCGCTGGCGATCTTCTTGCGGAATATGCTGGTCCGCCCATTGAACAATGCGGTTGAACGCGGCTTTCTTGTTTAGCCGCTCAAGCACAATATTCTGGACGACTTCCTGCAATGCCGAGCGATACTTTAACCGGAACGGGTCGGGCTCGCCGAGCGATTGTCTGACGGCGGTATAATGCGCCGCCGACCGCTCATAAGCCCAAATGAATACGTCCTTGAGCAGATCGATCCGGTTCAGTTCATACACGCCGAGCATCGCTTCGGTATAGATATCAGCGGGCACCTCCGTGAAGGAGAGTGGGATCAGGTTGGCTTTGATGAACGGTATATTCGCCGCCAGCCGGGAAACGCGCTTGTTCACGTCATCGAACGGCTGCAGATAGGGCAATTGAACCATGATAAAAAACGCCTGCTCGAAGGGATCGGCGATGGCGCCGGCCGTCGCCAGGATCTGATTAAAATAGTCTTCAATCAGGGGCGGCCCTTCGAGGGGATGAAACACGGACTTCTCAATGCCAACCGCGATTCGGCGCAAGCGGCCGGTTGCCTCCGGGTCGGCCAACAGGTTGTTAGCCAACAACGCATGAAGGTTCAGGATCGTATAGCGGTTGAAGCCGATCTCCTCCGCCGAGCCCACAAGAAATTCGATGGCGTCCTTGTGGTTTAGGATCATTTGCGACTCGACGTGCGCCTTACCCGCTGTCTCTTCCCCGAAGGCGATCAATCGTTTCGTATCAAGCAGAGAGTAGGTGTTCCCCTCCAGGCGGCTGGAGTTCCACGAAAGATCGATCAGCAGGCGGTTCAGAATCTGTTTCGCATAGGTGCCCGCGGGCCGGGGCCCTGACGGCGGCGTGCCGATTTCCCGAAGATGCGCGCGCTCGGCGGGTGAAAGATAAACCGTATGGTTGGGCCGGTACTGGTTAAGGAAGCTGTGTTGATACCCCGCTGGTTTGCGTGACCGAAGCGGCTTGCGCAAGGCGTTCTGGACCTCAGCGGCCTGGCGGGAGACGGGTATAGCGCCCGCCGCTTCTTCGTGGGAGGGTTCCCGAACGCTGCTGCTCGTCCTGCGCTCGGTATCCGCTGGCAGGTATCGGACCCACCGCTTTTCCCCGGTCTTGATGAGCCGGCCCGCATCCACCAGGTATTTTAAACGGTACTGGAGCGTGCGCCGGGGCAACGATTGCTCAAGAGCGTCCAGGACCGCCTGAAGGCCGACGCCCTCAGGGTGGGCGGAGACCACCGCCTCAATGTCCTGTAGCTCGTTTTCGGGTATGGGTTTCGCCATGATCGAGTATGTTGCGCATTGGGGTTTATGCGCAATTAAAGCACGCCTATACGCAGTTATCAATGCCTAAGCGCAACCATTGTTGCGCATAGGCTCAAGGGCAGCTCCCGTGGAGCAAGACACGCTGGCTGCAGGATTAGCTGTTCTTCACGGGCTCGCCAGACCCGCTCTCTTTTCACCCAGAAGCTCCACGGCGCCGGCCCCTACCACAAGGCCGGCCAGGCTCGTGCAATATAAACATTCATATAAGTACTGTTATCACCGGTAAATAGTCATATATGAAGGTTTTAAAATGATGTCCCCAACCCTCAAAGGTTCCGACAACCCGGCCGCGATGCCGCCGCCGGTGCCGTCCGGCCCGTGGCGTACTGGGGGTGAATGAAGCCCGCCATGCTCTGGATGCCCTGGTTGGGGAACTGCGAACGGGGCGAAGCCAGCGACCTCTTCGCCCGGGACCGAGGCGACGGCCTAGCCTCGATTCTGGGCAACTCGGAGCAGAGCATGGTCGGCGAGACCCTCTACGGCACCCGCGAGGAACTCGCCGCGCACCTGTTGTACTTCGTGATCAAGAATCCCCCTTCTGGGACGGCAACAAGCGCTCCGGCGACTTCTCGTTCCTGCTCTACCTGCGCCAGGAAGGCATGCGTCTGACCCTGAACGAGCAGGGCCTGAACACCCTCGCGCTGCTGATCGCCGAAAGCGAGCCCAAGGCTAAAGCCCTGATGGCACGTCTGGTGATGAATCTGATTGCGGATGACATCGGCGGCGCCAGCGAGCGTGAGGCGGGTATCAAATCACCGCCGAAACCCAGAGTAAGTCAAGATATAGGATAGTGGTTTGTTGGTCATATTTGTACTTTGTCTAGCTTTCTGGTTTTATTCGAAAATGTAAAAAGCATAAGAATGCGGTAAAGGCGACCCGTTCATTAGTTACACGAATAGCCGCCCAATCACGGCTAGGCTCAAAGAACTCTATGAAAGATATTAACCTACCTTTAACTCAGACTGTCTCCTTGACCATTGATGCTCAAGATTTTGACATGAGTAAGGCAGTAGAAGACGAAGACGGTCAGCTGATAGTGCAGTTGGGGGAGGCAATAAATAGTGAAATATCTGAGGGGATGGATAAAGCTAGGTCAAATGGTGGAAAGGTCCTTTATGCGACGACTTCTATTGAACAACAGCTGGAAGGTCTTTTGTTAAAGTACTTTATGGGACCTTTCGTCACACACGACCACCGTAGAGATATTTTTGAGAGAGAGATCCTTCAATCTTCAGCTCTCTCTTTTAGGTCCAAAAAGGAATTGGTTTCGAAAGTTGTTAGTCAGCACGAGCTTTTAAAAGGAAAAAAGAAGAATAAATTGCAGGGTGCGCTGAAAAAGATAATGGGGTGGCGAAATGCTTTTGCACACGGAAAGATCCAACACGATAACAGAAAAGGGTGTTTTATAAAATACTATTCTGGTGGGGTCGAGGAGCTAAGGTTGACGGACGAATTTTGGTCTCAGCTTGAGGGGGTGTTTAAAGATGGCTCTGCTCTTGTCAATGAGGCTTTGAAGAATCTTGAGGGAGACGAGCTCAGTCAGTGATCAAACCGGCCAATTTTTGCGGCTGTTTTAAAAATTTAGTAGGAAAAGGGGGGGGGGGCTTCAGCACCGTTATTTTTCGCGCCAGGGGCGATTATTGTTGATCGCTTGTATGGTAAGGCAATAGTAATGGTGGCTTTTCGGGTGCAACTCGCCAGTACTGCTAGGGCTTACTAGGTTCCAAAACGACGCGTTTTTATGACGCTATGGGATTGGACCGGTTCGTGGTGCGTTTCAGTCGCGCCTACTATATCCTTAGGAGTAGGCGGCATGCATATAACTATTATATTAAAAAATTGGATTACTATTATTGCTGTAGAAGAAGGTCTTTTACTTGGCCTGTACAATTTTTTAAAGCTGGAAAGGGTGAGGGTGCTGTATTACGACAATAAGATATGCATTGGGCAATGTGCGTCGCGTATATCAAGCGGCAGCACGAGAGTCCTACCGCAATCTATATCAGCCCAGAGATTGGTTCGGAAGAGCATAAATGGGCAGAGGGGATGGTTGCCAAAGGTTTTTTAGAAAGAGCACCTTTAACGTTGGGTATACAATAAAGCATGCTGGGTCCTCTTTATAAGCGGCAAAAATATGCCTTTCCGGTTGTTGGTCTCGCCTCGTTTCTGATTTCGCCAAACGTTGGAGTTTCTAGGTGTCAAGCATGGATAGCAGAAAAGCACTGATAGACAGAATTTTTGACCATGTCGAGAATGATGACGTGGACAAAGCTGTATTTGCTTGTGTGAGACTTTCGCGAAGCGTAGGAGATGTGTTTAATACTCTTCTATTCCTAAAAGAGTTGCGGCCCGATAAAAATCAGGCTGACCAAATTTTTTATGACGAGGTGAAAGGTTTAAGGGTAGCAGCTCAAGAATACTTATGGAAAGTAGTAGGAGAGCATTGGCTAGCAGGCCGTTCTCTGGAATACAGCGTAACTGATGATCCAGATAGAACAGTTATGATTATGGGGGTTGGAGAAATGAAGAAGGAAATAGAGCACCTCCAGGAAACAATTTCGGACCTGAAAGCACCTCAAGGGATGGATGGCTATGACTTGGCAGCTTTTACAGATCGTTATGACGCTACCAAATCGCAATTTCGGCTGCGCCAACTGGGTATACGTTCCATTCTTGAAAGGATTCGAACCCGCTGTTTCAACTATGCATCAAAAATTGAGCACCAACTTGCAGGTCAAAAGGGCGCTGATTCTTTCCTCATGAGTGTTCAGAACGAGGTTAATTCCTACTTCTTGTCGCGATCGGAAGACACATATAACAAGTTGCGAAAGGCAACCGATTTGTTGAGTTCTAAAGAACCAGAAGATAGTGCTTTGCTATTGACGTCTATAAGGAGGGCGGTTAACTCGGCGGCTGACTATTTTTATCCGCCTGTTTCGGAAGATGTGGCCTGCATTGATGGAAAAGTCCGTAAAATGGGGAGTGAGCAATATTTGAATCGTTTGTATGAGTTTGTTGTGCGTTCTTTCTATAAATCAAGCTCTACTGAACTTGTTAAAGCTGAGTTGGATTGTTTAATGGTGTTCGTCAGGAAAATTAATGACATGGCTTCTAAGGGTGTTCACGGGGAGGTGACAGATAGCGAAGCTAAACAAGGCCTGCTGGGTTTGTATTTGTTTTTATTTAATATTATAGAAAAAACGGAGTGCGATACTTCTGGTCTATCTAAGCACCCGGATCCAGAAAAGTGAGCCCATGGCCTCCTTTTTTTTCACGCCTAAGGGTAACGGCAGCAACAGATTGTCGTATTGATGAATTCGACGGTATGTCAACTGGCTTATAAGTTGATGACAGGGGCTCGCCAGAAGTGTTCGTTTGGGTAAGGGTTTAGAACTTGGTTTCGCTAGTCAGGGTTGTCGTTGTCTGGTCGCTGAGGGGCCGGCCGTTCGGCAGCAAGAATGTCGGCGACCTCGAGCAGTAATCCGCGCACGGCGGAAGTATCTTGCTGCGCTAGCGTCTGGTCGATAGGGCGACCAATGTTCTCATGTCGCAACTGGTTGGCACTTCTAATAAGATTGCCTGCGGCGCGGGCACGAACTTCTGCCGAGGGCGCGTCTTCGCTGTTGAGCATCTCATTGAGTTGTGCCTTCAAGGCAGTCGCAGCTCTGGGAGCGCGCTCGCCAATCACCAGCGCGACCAGACCTTTGATGGACGTCTCTAGAATTCCCCACCCAGTTTCGTGTTTTCCGCCTTTCTTCGCCCATGCTATCAGGAGTCTTTTGCAGCTTTCGTAGAACTCCAGGCAGTCCCGTCGATATCCCTCTGAGGCTGCTTCGAAAAGGTTCTCAGTAAGCGAGTAGTTCTCGATAAAAGTCACAGAATTTCCATCATCCGGGAGCCATGACAACGTCGAAACGAGCCAGATAGCATGCTCTCTGAGGTTTTCCTTCAGGTGTTGCGTACAGGCTGGCGCGTTCGATAATGCATTTAGTATTTCGGAAATCCCAACAGCCCAAGTAATGGTATCGAAGGTAAAGGAGGATCTCATCTGCACAGCCAGAAGCAGAAGTTCCTTGTGAGAGTTGTGGATTCCATCAGCCCAAGTCTCAATGTTGCTAATAATCTCGCCGGCAAGCGCATTGTCCGCAGTGGTATCCATAAGCTGATTGACGAGAGATGTGAGCCGCCCAGGGAGTGAAGAAACGCTGGTGCTGGAAAAGTATGGCCCGAGTGTACTGCAGTGTATAGAGCTGGGTGACGTGTCTGGCGTCTCCAGAAATCGTTTTGCCGCTTGGGTAACGGCCGAACGCAATTGACTGACTGGGAAGCCGATATCGTGCTTCCCCTTTACCAGGATATCGTAAGTGACGTCGGTAAGCTGTTCGAAAGCGGTCAGCGTGGCGGGTTGATGATTTGCCCTGAGTACGCCGACATAGGAAAGAGTTGAAATCTTCTGTATCACGCTGACGATTTCTGTCGGGCTGGTATGGTCTAACGCGAGTCTTGATGCACGTCCCATCAGCCGGATACCCTCCATCATGAGGTCGGGCATGTTGTGCGGGATGACTGACTCGACAGCTGAGGCCATGTAGCCGGACGCCAGTAGGGCGTGGTGTTTGCTTGGCGCGCGGCCCGGGTACTCGACCATCAGATAGACACTATAGAGGCCCCCGATGGAACGCAGAGTGCTTTCCGCCAATCGTTCGTCACCTTTCGCCAACGCGGCCTGAGTCGTCTGTCGCATTTGCTCAAGCGAGTTATTGATGAAGCTATCAGTGACGCCGGGTACTTCGAAGAAGGGAACGCTTCCGACGAAGGTGCCCCGCTTCGCCGTGCAGTAGGCGGCATTGATTACCATTATGCACTTGAAAGCATGCTCTGTGACTTCATAGTCACCCTGTTCCGCGAAGCGTTTCGCGTAAGAAATGGCATAGTGGATCGCTTGTTCGGCGGATTTGCTCCAATGGGTGTTGACTTGGTAGAAATGGGCTTTGGCGGCGTTGAAATGAAGATCTGCATCGTTGTTAGCAGTGTTGGCCTGCGGCGCTTCCTCCAGGAGGATGGCGGTTCTGTTTGCCAGCCGGTCCCATCTCTGTAATTCATGTCGAACTACCCTCGTCATGATTGTAAGCTGCATGATCGGGTTAATTAGCTGGAGAGCGCGACCGTATGCATAAAGGAAAAATATCAGGATCGCGACGATTCCCCAAATAGCTGTAATGATCGCCGGTATAGCCCAGCTTCCATTCGGAATTAGGGAGCTCCCGGCGATGACTAGCGCTGTCAGGAATGATGCGAGAAACGAGCCAAGTAACTTTTTGTCCGAGCTGAGCTGCCTGAACAAGCCATGTGGCATGCGCTCGACATTGATCTGCATGGCGAAAACGACGAGCGAGAAAGCGATAGTTGTGGCTCCAATCAGCGCCGATCCTATACCTCCAAGAAGGGTTCTGAGCATGGCCAAGCTTTCATCGCTACTGAAATATGCTCCAGCCACATGCTGCAGAAGCGGAATGGCGAACACGCTTAAAAACATAGCCGCTAGAAGGATAAGCACTGCGAGCTTCAGTCGATGACGCATGCACCAGTGGCTGAAATGGATATTAGCCCGATGGAAACGCAGTGTATTCATTGCGTAGGCTTTCTTAAGCTGAGCGCGTAGCTTTGATATGGTCATTCCGCAAGACTCCTGGCAGGTCCACGCGTGAAAAGTAGAACCTACTGGTCGGCTCCCTCTTTTGTTTTGTTAGCGGTTTAGTAGTGCTGATTTGATCGCCTCCGCTCCCTTCCGGTAACAAACCACTGCAAGTAGCTCCGAATCAACCCAAACTTACCAATAGCCGCTTCCACGATAGTGTCCGATCTCGATGTTCGGCTTGCACTTTGTCATGATTACCTCCACGAGTTTCCATGATACGTAAAGTCATCATGGTAGGTGATCGTCAGGTATGCTACTTGTAGTATGTGGATTTATTGTCATCTATAAGAACAATTTGAAATATGACTACTCACATTGATGACGCACAGAAAAAGCTGGGTGCCGTGATTCGGAAGCGGAGGCGGGCCGCTGGTATTTCACAGGAGGCTTTCGCCACCGAGGTCGGGATTCATCGTACCTATATTGGAGCCGTGGAGCGGGGTGAACGCAACGTTTCTTTGGCGAATATCTTGCGTATAGCCAGGGCTTTGAAAATCTCCGCCGCCCAATTGTTCAAGGAGGCGGACCTCTAGCTCGCACCCCGGTTCAGTAATTTCTGCCCTGAGCCCCCGTTCGCTGTCACACTAGGAGACACCACCCGTGACCATTTCCTCCGCTCACGCTTACCGCCTCGCCGAAAAACGGCGCCTGCCGCTGCACCTGTTCCATTGCATCGACGGGGCGCGTACGACGAGAGCACCCTGGCCCTGTCGGGGGGCGTCGCGGGGCCTACCGTTTACGTTGTCGGCGGTGTTGGTGCGTCTCATTGAAGAGGTGCAACCAGCCATGACGCGGCCGATGTGGTTTCATCTGTATGTGGCTGCGTGACTCCGGTTTCATCAAGAACGTGTTGAGGGGGCCAGGACGGTGATTCCGTGATCCGGACAATGTGTCGGCCTATGAGCCCATAAATAAGCGCGTCATTCCTGTAACACCGACTATTCATTGATAATGCGCTGGCTGACGCTGAACATTGAGGGTCTGTACATTACGCTTCACTGTCTCGACCGCGAATCGAATCATGATCTGGGAGTACGAGTGGCGATCCGATGAGGCCAGCTGTCTGCTGTTCCAAGGCCTGTTCGTGCTGTCTAATAGAAAGTGCAAGCATCTGGATAGCCGACCTGGCCACCCGTAAGGCACGTAATGCCTCTTGCGTAAATTGCTCCCATTGATGATGTTCGACTTCCGGTGCCTGTCTGTAGCGAGGGTTACCAAAATCGTGCAAGACGACAAATCGGTGCGTGCCTGCGTTGCGTAGATCCTTTTGAGGGCGCAGCATCCCGGCGCTGCTCTCATAATCTTCGGCTAGCTCAACGAGACCATAAAGGGCCATGGAGCCCTCACGAATCACTTTTTCAACCTTTTCGTGAAGCGGTCGCGTTCCTGTCGTTTTATCAATTTTTCCGCGCCATAGCTTCCCAAAATAAACTTTACCTGGAGGGTGCCCAAATTCGAAGTAATGGTTTGCCGTTACGGCTATCTTGTCGAGCAGATCGAGAGCTGTACGATGTGCCAAAGTAAGTGCTGACGCATCCGGGCCATAGGTGGCATAGTCAAGAGTATCGCCAAATCGGCCTGTCGAGTGCCAGCCTTCTCTATCCATAGAGCGCCATAACAAATCACGAGCCAGAATGAAGTCACTTTTTAGTAGGTTGAACATGGCAAATACTGGCGGTGGCATTGCGCCTGTGTCTGATTCCCTCTCCAGAATGCTGGGTAGCATGAGCCAGTCCAGTTTCCCTAAAGCGGGGTCGACGAGCTCTGCGACTGGTGCGAGTGTTAGTCGCTCACGCTCAACCCAGCTGATGAATGGGTCTTTGTGCGGCGATCGAGGCGGGGGGTCTTCTAATTCATTGGCGAATGCAGATATCTGCTCTGCGGCCTGAGCTCCGGCATATAGAGTTATACGATCTCTATGTTTGCGTGCAATTTTTGCCAGCATGACTGCTTCGATACGAGTAAGGTTAGAACAACCGCCTTGCTCGTAAAGCCACAACAAGTTATGGGCTGCAGCACTAGCCGCGACTCCGTTTTCAGGATCGACCTCTAGCGCGGAAAGCCATGTATCATGGGCTTCGCCCAAGCGGTAGCTATTGCTAAGTTGGTTGGCAAGGTTCGTCCATGATTGAGTCCTCAGTGCTGGGCCGGCTTCTGAGTTTTGTGTTACTTGCCAGAGGCATCTTCGCGCCTCGGCGCGATCTTTTCGGGTGCGCTCCTGATAGTCCAACCAATCCGAACCGTGGGGCGGAGCACCAATTGTAGCAATCAACCCGTTCGCCAAATTGTAAGAAAAATCAGCAATTGGTAGCAGATCATATAGTTCGCGAAATATAGCGAGCCCTTCTTCCATCGCGTCCTGCTGTTGAGTCAATACCCCACCGTCTATCAGAATGGCTCCGCGTAGATTCATCCAATTGATTCGTTCGTATTCATCAAGGTCAAGATCAAGATTGATTTCGCGGGCCTTTTTCACGGCCTCGTCAGGATTGCTGTCGAGCAAGGCGTTCAGTTCGGCGGAACGTTCGTGGAAGTTGTCGGCGTTTGATGGCATAGATCGAGTCCCAATAGCCTACCTATCATTTGATAGCTTAGAGGCTTAAGCGTTGTGCGGCGTGCCGAGCCAAGATGGTTGTGGCGACACCCAGTGAATCACTGTTTGAGCTAATAGTAGGCGATTTCTGGCCAGGCGTGAAAGCGAATACTAAGGCATACTGCTGGTCCTATTTAGTTGTCCGGAAATACGATTTCTCGTTTTCTTCTTCTTTTTCAATTAATCTTAATCGATTCCCTTTAAAGAGAAGCTATAAATAAAGATAAAAAAGTAAATAGGCGGTACGTCTCTTCTTTGTTGAGACAACCATGATCATCTCCTCCACCCACGATTACCGACTCGCCGCCAAACGCCGCCTGCCGCCGTTCCTGTTTCACTACATCGATGGGGGCGCGTACGACGAGCACACCCTGGCGCGCAATGTGGCGGATCTGCGTGACCTGGCGTTGCGGCAGCGGGTGTTGAAGGAAGTGGGGGAGGTGGATCTGTCGGCGCGGCTGTTCGGGGAGGCGGTGAGCCTGCCGATGGCGCTGGCACCGGTGGGGCTCACCGGAATGTACGCGCGGCGCGGCGAGGTGCAGGCGGCGCGGGCGGCGGCGTCGCGGGGCGTGCCGTTTACGTTGTCGTCGGTGTCGGTGTGTCCCATTGAGGAGGTGCAGCCGGCGATCACGCGGCCGATGTGGTTTCAGCTGTATGTGCTGCGCGACCGCGGTTTCATGAAGAACGCGCTGGAGCGGGCCTGGGCGGCGGGGGTGCGGACCCTGGTGTTCACGGTGGATATGCCGGTGCCGGGGGCGCGCTATCGCGATCGGCATTCGGGGATGTCCGGGCCCTTCGCGGCCTGGCGGCGGATGCTGCAGGCGGTGACGCACCCGCGCTGGGCGTGGGACGTGGGGCTGCGCGGGCGGCCGCACGATTTGGGCAATGTGTCGACCTATCTGGGCCACCGCATCCACCTGGAGGATTACATCGGCTGGCTGGGCGAGAACTTCGATCCGTCCATCGGCTGGCGGGATCTGGAGTGGATTCGTGAGTCCTGGAAGGGCTCCATGGTGCTCAAGGGCATTCTCGACCCGGAGGACGCCCGCGAGGCGGTGCGCTTCGGCGCGGACGGCATCGTCGTCTCCAACCACGGCGGGCGCCAGCTCGATGGCGTGCTCTCCTCGGCCCGGGCCCTGCCGGCCATCGCCGACGCCGTCCAGGGCGACCTGACGATCCTGGCGGATTCCGGCGTCCGCTCCGGCCTGGACGTGGTGCGCATGCTGGCCCTGGGCGCCAATGGCGTGCTGCTCGGCCGGCCCTTCGTCTACGCCCTCGCCGCCGCCGGCGAGCAGGGCGTGGCCCACCTGCTGGATCTGATTGCCAGCGAAATGAAGGTGGCGATGACGTTGACCGGGGCGAGGGCGGTTGGGGAGATTTCGCGGGAGAGTCTGGTGCGGGCGTGACGCCTGGTAGCGAGCGGGTTTGGCGCGCCTGCTTGACACAAACTACAGAATAACTACATTGTAATGCATGAGCCATCTGGAATTTGAATGGGACCCGCGAAAGGACGCGTCCAACCAGCGCAAGCACGGCGTCTCGTTTCAGGAAGCGAAAACGGCGTTTACTGACGAGTTTGCCCGTGTGATTGGAGACCCGGACCATTCAATCGAGGAGGACCGGTTCATCCTTCTTGGTACGAGCATCCATTCGCGCCTGTTAGTGGTCTGCCATTGCGTCCGAGAGGCGGACGCCATCCGCATCATCTCTGCCCGTAAGGCGAACAGGCGCGAGCGAACCACCTATGAGGAATACCGCCATGCGTGACGACTACGATTTTTCCAAGTCCACCAAGAATCCCTACGCCAAAAAGCTCAAGAAGCAGGTCACGATCCGGCTGGACGAAGACACTATCGAGTACTTCAAGGACCTGGCGGAAAAGAAGGATCTGTCGTATCAGAGCCTGATCAATCTTTATCTGAGGGACTGTGCCCAGTCGCAGAAGGATCTTAAGATTGAGTGGCAGTAGGTCCCGGCTCGGCCGTCCGTCGCTGACGCCGTCCAAGGAAACCTGACGATTCTGCCGGATTCATTCCGGCGGCCGCTCCGGCCTGGACATGGTGTACCTGCTCGCCCTGAGTGGCCCACCTGCTGGACCTGATCGCCAGCGAGATGAAGGTGGTGATGACGCTTACTGGGGCGAGGGCGCTTGGGGAGAACTCGAGGGAGAGTCTGGTGGGGGCGGGTGGTTGAGCCCTGACATGTATTAAAGGCTGGCTTTAGTAAGCGGCCTCCGAGCTCCCATATTAAACGCGGCGTTTAGTGTGGCGGTGGGATTTGCGCCGGTCGCGCGGAGTAAGATCGATTGTCCACCAGGATACAATTGGACGGAGCCTTACTATACAAATGGACGCGCGACGATATCGAGGGATCCTGAGGCCGGGAGGACTGGTCTGATCAGTCGATAATTGAATTTGGTCAGGGTTGGGCGAATGTAATCGTTTTTGCGCGCCGGTAATCCATTTAGCGCAGCGCTTGGCCGGATTCGCCGCGTTTGTGCACTCCTTGCGCCTAATCAAAAATCGATGGCGACAAAATCGTCGCCTTCGCCAGGTACTCGATATCCCCGGCTTCCATTCCCGCCGCTGAAAACAACTCCTTCCAGTGTTTCTCCGCCACCTGCGTCATGGTCTCGACGCACTCGGCGGCTTCGTGTTCGCTCAGGCCAAACCGTTCCGCCTGGCTGAGGGCGTTGCGGAGCGTGGCCGCGCGGCCCTGGTGGCCGACGACCATGGCCAGGTCCGCCGAGTAGCCCAGCCGGGGCTGGGGGCAGATGTCGTAGCCGGGTGTCAGGTCGAGGGCGGTGCCGTCCCAGAAACAGGCGTGGTTGCGGGCGTGGTCGTCGGTGTTGCCTA
>Ga0208300_100832_pt1 | contig 17126 bp, 14 predicted proteins | sample 23_taG_FD_184096 | JGI IMG/M metagenome (GOLD analysis project Ga0208300, IMG submission 184096) | Marine viral communities from Cariaco Basin, Caribbean Sea - 23_WHOI_OMZ (SPAdes) (version 2) | ecosystem: Environmental > Aquatic > Marine > Oceanic | place: Caribbean Sea: Cariaco Basin... | reverse complement strand
GATCGGCCTGCTCGGCCCCTCCGGTTCCGGCAAGACCACGCTGTTGCGCATCGTGGCCGGGCTGGAACAGGCCGACAGCGGCTCGATCCATTTCGGCGAACGCGACGTGACGCGAGTTCACGTGCGCGATCGGCGCATCGGGTTCGTGTTTCAGCACTACGCTCTGTTCCGCCACATGAGCGTGTTCGACAACGTCGCTTTCGGACTGACCGCCATGCCGCGCTCGCAGCGACCTTCGAGCGGCGAGATTCGTTCGCGGGTAATGCAGCTGCTGGAGATGGTCCGACTCCAGGATTTCGCCGAGCGCTTCCCGGCCCAGCTCTCCGGCGGGCAACAGCAGCGCGTATCGCTGGCGCGGGCGCTGGCGCTGAAGCCCGATGTGCTGCTGCTCGACGAGCCGTTCGGCGCGCTGGATGCCAAGGTACGCCAGGAGCTGCGCCGTTGGCTGCGCCATCTTCACGAGGAGCTTCACTTCACCAGCCTATTCGTGACCCACGACCAGGAAGAGGCGCTGGAACTGTCGGATCGCGTGGTGGTGATGAGCAACGGCCGGATCGAACAGATCGCGACGCCGGATACGCTCTATCGCCAACCCGCCAATCGCTTCGTGTTCGAGTTCCTCGGTGACGTCAACCGGATCGAGGGCGATATCGAGAAGGAAATCCTCACCTGCGGCAACGCGTGGGTGGCGGCACCCGGCGTCGAGAATGGTCGTCAGGAACTGCTGCTGCGGCCCCACGAAGTCCGCCTGGACGAGCAGCCCAGCCCCCGCGCGCACTTGCCGGTCAGCGTCACGGCCGTCGTGCCGGTAGGCGCCGAAGTTCGCCTCGAGCTGGAGGCGGACTGGCTGGGCGAACCGTGGCTGGCCACGATCAGCCATGCGGATTTCGAGCGCCTGGCGATCACCCGTGGCAAACGGCTCTTCGCCCAGCCCAGCCGTCTGCATCGCTTCGATACCTCACGACCACAGACATTGGCGCCGCTGTCGGTCTCCTGAGGCGGCAGTCTAGGTCACGGCCTCAGGAGGCTTCGTCGCATTCCGGAAACTTGTGGCCAACGTCTATAATGGTCGCGCCGTTTCCACGACTCGAGAGGTTCACTGTTATGCGTCAATGGTTTGTGCTCAAAGGCTTGGCCGTACTGCTGTTGCTCGGCCTGCTGGCGGCCTGTGCCCAGAGCCCCCAGATTCTGTCCGTGAGTCCCAAGGTCAGCGGCGGTTTTTCGCATACCGGCAGCGGCCAGTCGGTCTCGCTGGAAGTGGTCGATGGACGCGACAGCAGCGTCATCGGCACGCGCTCGGGCAGCCCGTCGGCAACCTCGACGATTACCGTCGAGGCCAATGATGTCATTCCCAAGATCCGTGTCCAGGCGGAAAACGCCCTGCGCAGCATGGGATTCAACCCGACCAGCAGCAACGCCGGCGGCCCTTCGCTGACCCTGACGCTGACCGACCTGGCCTACGCCCGCAGTACTGCCGAGCAGCCGCTGCTGGACGCCTCCCAGCTCCAGGCGATCATCCAGGCGGAAGTGGTCAATGGCGGCAACACCTACACCGGTCGCTATACCGCCAAGCGCTCCCAGAGCTACGCCGTGAAGCCGGACTGGGATACCAACAACCGCATGGTGAGCGAACTGTTGGGTAATGCCCTGGACCGTACCTTCCGCGATCAGCAACTGGCCAGTCTGCTGGCCCGCTGATCCCGCCCGGAAGTCTCCGCCGAATGCGAAGAACCGCCTGCCACATCACCGTGGCAGGCGGTTCTCTCGTTTCGGGCTTCGGCTTTGGGCAGCCCGGGACGACGCCACACGGGACCACGACCGGACGACACCTCGGTGACAACTAGAGCGACGGGCCCCGTCTCACCAACTGCCACACGCTTTCGGTCAGGCCATCTTCGGCCTCCGATACCTCGCACAGCGTCAACTCGAAATTGGGGGCCATCAGCGCCCGGACTTCCTCGTGGGAGACGCTGAACGGCGGGCCGCGCTCCGGGTCGTCATGGGTCAGGGTGACCAGCAGGCCGCGCTTGCCCGGCAACAGCAGTTGCGCCAGATGGTGAGCGTAGCGTTGACGCGTCGCCGGTGGTAGTGCAATGAGGGCGGCGCGGTCGTAGAAGCCCGCCAGCTCGGCCGCTTCATCCACCTGAAAGTGGAAGAAGTCGCCACACCACAGCTCGACGCTCCCCTGCCGCGTGCACTCGAACCCGGATCGGCGGTAGCGAAGCGCGGGCTGATCGCCTTCCGCCACGAACTGCTCGATCGCCAGGGGCGACAGCTCGACTCCCAGTACCGGATTACCGCGCTGGACCAGCCAGCGCATGTCCCGACTCTTGCCGCACAACGGCACCAGGATCTTGGCGCCGGCGTCCAGCCCGAGTCGCGGCCAGTGCCTTTCCAGCGCCGGGTGCGGCATCTCGCGATGAAACCCGATGCGTCCTTCCTGCCAGCGCTGCAACCAATCCGCGGCGGTCATCACGACTCCTCAGGCAGGCTCAGAACCAGCGGTCGCGCTTGCGCCGGCGGCGCGGCAGATGCGGCACGATCAGGCCGACGATCAGCCCCGCGCCAGCCACCCCGCCGCCATACATGAAGTAGCGCATCAGCAGATCTTCTTCCTGGGTATCCAGACGCGCCTGCATCTCGCGCATCTTGCTCTCCGCCTGAGAATAGGCCTGATTGAGCTGATTATTGGTGGCCTGCAGCTCGTCGACCTGCGCCTGACGGCCTTCCAGTTCGTTGCGCATGTCGGCCACCCGCTGATTCCACTCGTCATCGATGCCATCGAGCCGCGTGGTCAGTTCGTCCACCTTCTTCTGGAGCGCCGGCAGTTGCTGCTGGGCGCTGGGTTGGTCCTGGATGAACTGGGACTGGACCCATACCTCGTCGCCGTCGGGGCCGCGCACCTGCGTATAGTCGCCCTGGGTCTGCAGCACGGTAACGGGATCACCACTGGTGAGCGTTCCCACGATGCGGTAGCCGTCGGTGGGGCCACTGCGCACGAACGTGGTCAATGAATCACTGACCCAGTGGCCATCCTGAGCCACGGCGGAGGCGGAAAACAGGGCCGCGCCCAAGGCGCAACCCATGACTGCATTTCGAATTTTCAACATATCGTCGTGATCTTAAATGGCTAGTCGGTAACGGTTGGGCATTTCGTGCTCATGTGACGATGAACTGGGCGACGATGAGACCGCGCATCGCTTCCTGCGAGGGCGGTGATTCAATCATCCACACTTTCTGTGGATAACCATTTGGACAACCTGCGCAGCGATCATGCCATTCACCGGCTGCTTCGGCATTGACGACAAATTGGTGAAAATCTGACCAATCCGTCATTTTCTAACCTCGTTCCACCCATCGGCCGGTCGGTATCGGCCACTCTAACCGGCTCGTTTCAGCCATCGTCCCGCGGTGGCCAGGCCATCGGCCGCGGGAACTCGGTGACATTGCCCTCGGCCTTCACGGCCTTGGCTACGCCGCCGCGCTCGACTTCGTCGATCCGCACGATGGCGCTGTAGGGAATATAACTGCGATTGACCCCATCGAACGTGCGCCGAAGCTTCTCCGCACCGGGGTCGACGACCACCTTGGTCTGATCCTCGAACACGAAGGCCTCGACTTCGATAAACCCCCACAGGTCGCTTTGAAAGATCTCTCTGGCGTAGAGTTCCCAAACTTCACCTTGGTTGTGGAACACGACCCGATAGATCGGCTTGCTGGGCATAAATGAACGGCTCTCTCGATATCATTGCCACGCAGCCGGTTCGTCCTGTCCGCGAACGCGGCATCATGGCGTCTCAAATAGGCGCAAGGGTACCACAGCCATGGCGCCGTGCGAGCGGCACGGGTTGGCTGTATGGCCTCATCCCCCGTATAATGCCGCGTTCTCGAGAAGGCCTGAACGGCGCGCACACTGGCTGGGCGCCGTCTTTCCTGTCTCTCCTCTTCAGTTTTTCCACGGGGCATCGGTGACGCGCGCATGGCCGCAGCAACGCAACCTATGACGAAGAAGCTCTTCATCAAGACTCACGGCTGTCAGATGAACGAGTACGACTCCGCCCGTATCGCGGATCTGCTCGGCGAATCTCATCGTCTGGAAATGACCGATGACGAAAGTGAAGCCGACGTCATTCTGCTCAACACCTGTTCGATTCGCGAAAAGGCGCAGGAAAAGGTCTTCCACCAGCTCGGTCGCTGGAAGAAGCTGAAAGCCGCGAACCCGGATCTGGTCATCGGTGTCGGCGGCTGCGTCGCCAGCCAGGAAGGCGAGAAAATTCGCAAGCGCGCGCCTCATGTCGACATGGTGTTCGGCCCGCAGACGCTGCATCGGCTTCCCACCATGCTGGATGCCCGCAGCAAGAGCGCGACACCGATCCAGACCGTGGACGTGACCTTTCCCGAGATCGAGAAGTTCGATCATCTGCCCAAGCCGAAATCCGACGGCGCGACTGCGTTCGTCTCGGTGATGGAAGGCTGCTCCAAGTACTGCACCTTCTGTGTCGTGCCCTACACTCGCGGCGAAGAGGTATCGCGCCCCTTCGAGTCGGTAATGGAAGAAGTCGTTCACCTGGCCGAACAGGGCGTGCGCGAAATCAACCTGCTGGGCCAGAACGTCAACGCGTATCGCGGCCTGGACGAGAGCGGCGACGAAATCGATCTGGCGGAACTGATCGCCTGCGTGGCGGCGGTGGACGGCATCGATCGCATTCGCTTCACCACTTCGCACCCGGTCGAGTTCACCGACAGCCTGATCGAGGCCTACGGCGAGATTCCGGAGCTGGTCAGCCACCTGCACCTGCCGGTGCAGTCGGGCTCGGATCGCATTCTTGCTGCCATGAAGCGCGGCCACGGCCGGGACATGTATATCGACAAGCTCGAGCGCATCCGGGCGCTGCGTCCGGACATCAGCTTCTCCTCGGACTTCATCATCGGCTTCCCCGGCGAGACCGACGAGGACTTCGAAGACACCATGGACCTGATCCATCGCATCGGCTTCGATGCCTCGTTCAGCTTCATCTATTCCAAGCGTCCCGGCACGCCGGCGTCCAGCCTGCCGGACGACACTCCCGTGGAGACGAAAAAGCAGCGCCTGGCGATCCTGCAGGATCGGCTCAACCAGCAGACGCAGCAGATCAGTCGCCGCATGGTGGGGAACCGGGAGCGGATTCTGGTCACCGGCTTCTCGCCCAAGGATCCGGGGCAGCTTTCCGGGCGTACCGAAAACAACCGTGTCGTCAACTTCCGGGCCGAAGATCCGACGTCGCTGATCGGCTATTTCGTCGACGTCACCATCACCGAAGCCCTGCCCAATTCACTGCGTGGCGAGCTGGTATCCGCCGACCGCTATTGAGTTAGCGCCAATCGCCCTCATCTAGCCTGACGCAAGGCGAGGCGCTCCGTGCCTCGCCTTGCTCCGCCAGACTGATTCGCATTCGATACGCGGGAGAGCCTGTCGGAACCAGGTGCAGGTTAATCCCGGTCATTGCCTCGACAGGAAGCGGCGCAGTAAGCTGGCGATAAGTTTTCAAGTTGCACCTTTTTCCAAGCCAACTTTTTCAAACCAACGGATCTCTTTGCGTTGACCCAAGACCAACAGTCTGACAGCCGCGTCGTGTCCCTGACACTCGAACCCAACGATCCCATGCGCCTGGCCAATCTCTGCGGCCAGCGCGACGAACACCTGAAGCTGGTCGAGGCCCGCCTCGGCGTGACGCTGCGCAATCGCGGCAACGTCTTCCAGCTTGCGGGCCCGGATGCCAGCGTCAAGGCAGCGGCCAACGTGCTCGAACACCTCTACCGCGAGACCGAAGCCGACGAGCTGACGCCGGATACAGTGCATCTCTATCTTCAGGAGTCCGGCGTCGAGGCGCTGGAAGAGGAAACCGGCGACATCGAAGCCGGCGGCCTGCTCATCCGGACGCCGCGAACGCTGATCAAGCCCCGCGGCTTCAACCAGCAGGGTTATGTCGCCAGCATCCGCCGCCACGACATCAATTTCGGTATCGGCCCGGCGGGCACCGGCAAGACCTATCTGGCGGTCGCGGCGGCGGTCGAGGCGCTCAATCGTCAGGAGGTCAGACGCATCCTGCTGGTACGTCCGGCCGTCGAGGCCGGCGAGAAGCTCGGCTTCCTGCCGGGCGATCTGGCGCAGAAGATCGATCCTTACCTGCGCCCACTCTACGACGCGCTCTACGAGATGCTGGGCTTCGAGCACGTCAACAAGCTGATCGAACGCCAGATCATCGAGATCGCCCCGCTGGCTTACATGCGCGGGCGGACGCTCAACAATGCCTTCATCATTCTCGACGAGAGCCAGAACACCACGCGCGAGCAGATGAAGATGTTCCTGACCCGTATCGGCTTCGGCTCGACGGCGGTGATCACCGGCGATGCGACCCAGGTCGACCTGCCCCGTGGCTCGAGCTCCGGCCTGATTCACGTGCTCGAAGTGCTGCGCGACACGGCCGGCATCGGGATTACCCAGTTTGCACCCAAGGACGTCGTTCGCCATCCGCTGGTGCAGCGCATCATCGAAGCCTACGACATCCACGAGGCAACCGAGGAAGCGGCCCAGCGCCAGCGCCGGGAAGACCGTCGTCAGGCACGCCTCGACGCGGAATCCCAGCGGGATCAAGGCGAATCATGAGTCCCGAGATCGACCGTCAGATTGCCGTCGGCACCGAGGCCGAAGCCGCCCTTCCGACACAGGCGGAGCTGGAAGCCTGGGTCGGTGCCGTGCTGGACCAGGAAGGCGATGGCCGCCACGAGTTGACGATCCGCTTCGTCGAACGGGACGAGAGCCAGCAGCTCAATCGCGACTATCGCGGCAAGGACAAGCCGACCAACGTGCTCTCCTTTCCCTTCGAGACGCCGCCCGGAATCGAGCTTCCCCTGCTCGGCGATCTGGTGATCTGCCACGACATCGTGGTGCGCGAAGCGCAGGAACAGCACAAGTCGACCCAGGCGCACTACGCCCATCTGGTAATACACGGTTGCTTGCATTTGCTCGGCCATGACCATATAGATGATCAGGAAGCCGAGCAGATGGAAGCGCTGGAAAGAACGCTGCTCACCCAGTTTGGCATCACGGACCCCTATCGTGTCATCGATCCGGAACCCGATGTCTAGACGCCGACCCACGACGCTAACATTCATCGCCATGCCGACACCGACGAGACCTTCCTGCCCTGCCTGGAACGAGGGCCGGGAAGGATCAAGCGAGCCCCCGAGCTTGACGGCCGAACAGCCTGACGAGCCTCCGCCTAGCCGCTCCCGGATTGCGGACGGGCCCCTTCGGACATCGACCATCGATTCAACACATGCTGTTATCGAGCCCCCGTTTAGTGCGGTGCGGCCACGCGCGCGGGCGTCATGCCGGCGCGCCATCGTTTTCCCCTTCCGTGCGTCATCCGAGGACAAGAGACCACAGTCATGAGCGAAGACCGATCGAGTAGCCAGAACAGTCGATCCTGGCTGGATAAACTCATCAGTACCTTCTCTAGCGATTTCGATGAACCCAGCTCCCGCGAAGAGCTGCTCACCTTTCTGCGCGAGGCCGGCCCTAGGCTGAACCTCGACCAGGATGCGCTGACCATCATCGAAGGTGCCTTCCAGATCAGCGACCAGCAGGTGCGCGAGGTAATGATTCCGCGCTCTCAGGTCACCGCGATCAACGTGACGCAGCGCCCGGAAGATTGCCTGCCGATCATCCTGGAAACCGCACACTCCCGTTACCCGGTCATCGACGACAATCTCGATGACGTCATCGGCATTCTGCTGGTCAAGGATCTGCTGCCGCTGCTGAAGGGCAATCCCCAGGAGCGCGAGGCGTTCGAGCTGCGCGATGTGCTGCGCCCGGCGATGTTCGTTCCCGAGTCCAAACGCCTCAACAGCCTGCTCAAGGAGTTCCGCGACACCCACAATCACATGGCGATCGTGGTCGACGAGTACGGCGGCACAGCCGGTATCGTCACCATCGAGGACATCCTCGAGCAGATCGTCGGCGATATCGAGGACGAGCATGACACCGACGAGGAAGAGGACATTCGCGACATGGGCGACGGCACCTATGCCGTCCGCGCGCTGACGCCGATCGAGGACTTCAACGAGCATTTCGACACGGCCTTCTCCGACGACGAGTTCGATACCGTCGGCGGCTTGATCATGCAGCGCTTTGGCCACCTGCCCGGTCGCAACGAACATACCGATCTCGGCGAGTGGCGATTCACCGTCCTCAATGCCGATAATCGACGGATCCGCCTACTGCAGGCCAGGCCGGTGCCGGCCGAGGTCGAAAGCGACTCCCCGCGCCGTATCGAAAGCTGATCGATTCCGCCCTTCGGCTTGCAGGCACTTGACGCATTCGATCGGCAACTTTGATATAAGGGGCACTTTTCGCAAGGAGTGCCCCCGACATGCCGCAAGCCAAGCCGTTGATTTCCGCCCGCCGACCCTGGCCGGGCTATCTCGCTGCGCTGGTCGCCGGCGGGTTCTCCACGCTCACCTTCGCCCCCTTCCACCTCTGGTGGCTGGGTCCGGTCGCCGTGGCCCTGATGTATCTCGATCACCACCGCCTGAGCGTGGGTCAGGCCGCCCTGCGCGGCTGGCTGTTCGGCGTCGGGCTGTTCGGGACCGGCACCTCCTGGGTCTACGTCTCGATCCACGACTACGGCTATACCGGCGTGCCGCTGGCGCTGTTTCTGACCGCGCTGTTCGTCGCCACGCTGGCGCTGTTCCACGCGTTCATCTTCGGTCTCTACCGGCGGTTCACCTCGCCCCGGCTGGCCTTCCTCAGCTTTGCCGGGGTCTGGGTACTGGGCGAAGCCTTTCGTAGCTGGGCGTTCACTGGCTTCCCGTGGCTGTTGCTGGGCAGCGCCCATGTCGATTCGCCGCTGGCGCCCTGGGCGCCGATCGGTGGCGTCTATCTACTGTCGCTGATCGTCGCGCTCAGCGGCACGCTACTGGTCGAATTCTGCCGTCGGCGCTGGTGGGCGGTCGCGCCCGTCGCCCTGCTGTGGCTGGTGCCGCTGGCCCTGCCCACCCACTGGACATCGCAGGCCGCCGATCCGCTGCGGGTCGCGCTGCTGCAAGGCAACCTGCCCCAGCTTTCCAAGTGGAGCGCCGAGGGCCAGCGCAACGCCGTCAACACCTATACCCGCATGACGCGCCAGCAACCCGACGATGTCGACATCATCGTGTGGCCGGAAACGGCACTGCCCATGTTCGAGCAGCAGGCGCGACCGTTCATGGCTCGACTGCAGTCGACACTCCTCCCGGAGACGTCGCTGCTGACCGGCATCGTTCAGCGCGACGAGGCCGGGCGTTACTACAATGCCATCACAGGCGTGGGAGACGTCCGCGGCGAGTACCGCAAGAGCCACCTGGTGCCGTTCGGCGAATTCCTGCCGCTGGACTTCCTGCTGCGTGGCATCATCGACTTCTTCAATCTGCCGATGTCCGACTTCGCTGCCGGTGCCGATTCCCAGCCACCGATCCTCACTCACGGTGTCGCCATCGGCAGCGCGATCTGCTACGAAATCGTCTATCCCGATCTGGTCGCGGAGCGCGCCCGCGATGCCAACGTACTGCTGACGGTCTCCAACGACACCTGGTTCGGTCGCTCGATCGGGCCCCTCCAGCATTTGCAGATGGCGCAGCTGCGCGCGCTGGAGAACGGTCGCTACGTCATTCGCGCCACCAGCAACGGCGTTACCGCGATCATCGACGACCAGGGCCAACTGCATGAGCAGGCGCCGCAGTTCGAGACCGCCAGCGTGGTCGGCGACGTCGTCCCGATGACGGGTCTGACACCCTTCACGCGCACCGGTAGCTGGCCGACCTGGCTGCTGTCGTTGCTGCTGATGGCCCCGGCGCTGGTGTGGAAGGTCCGCCAGCCGGCGTAGGAAGATAGAACACAGGAAAATAGATAGACGGCACCGCCACTCTGTCAGGATTCGCCTTCGAATCCAGCGAGGGTGACGGCGCCGTTTCCGGAACGATCCCGTCCTCCAACACATCTCGATCCACCCTCTTCTCTCTTCTTTCTTCCCACCTCCGCTTTTTCAATATGCGACGCCGGTTTATCGATTGGTTCCCGCTCGCAGGAAGACACTTGCCTCGCGAGTGACGATAGCGTTGGATGGAAGTCTTCATTTCCAGTCATCGAGTTCGCCATGACACTGTCCCTGGTCTCTCCCGACGATATCCGCAGCGCCTTCTCGCAAGCCATGTCCGACATGTACCGCCAGGAAGTGCCGCAATACGGCGATCTACTGGAACTGGTCGCCAACATCAACCGCGAGACGCTGGCAGCGGACCCGGCACTGGCCGCCCGGCTCGATGCTCAGAACGAAACGTCGCGCCTGGATGTCGAACGCCACGGGGCGATTCGCGTCGGCACCGCCGAGGAGCTGTCGACGCTGAGGCGGGTCTTCGCGTTGATGGGCATGTTCCCGGTGAGCTATTACGACCTGTCGGAAGCGGGCGTGCCGGTTCACTCCACCGCCTTCCGCCCCATCGACGAGGATTCGCTCCGGCGCAATCCTTTCCGCGTCTTCACGTCGCTGTTGCGCCTGGAGCTGATCGAGAACGACGACCTGCGCCGCCAGGCCGCCTCGATCCTTGCCGAACGCGACATCTTCACGCCGGCGGCCCGCGAGCTGATCGAACTCGGCGAGCGCCAGGGCGGCTTCGACCGCGACCAGGCCGAGCGCTTCGTGACCGAGATCCTCGAAACCTTCCGCTGGCACCGCGACGCGACCGTCGATCACGAGACCTACCAGGCGCTGCACGACGCCCATCGCCTGATCGCCGACGTGGTCTGCTTTCGCGGCCCGCATATCAATCATCTCACCCCGCGCACGCTGGATATCGATGCCGCCCAGGCTGCCATGCCCGACTACGGAATCACGCCCAAGGCCGTCATCGAAGGCCCACCCAAGCGCGAGTGGCCCATTCTGCTACGCCAGACCAGCTTCAAGGCACTGGAAGAGCCGGTGCGCTTCGCCGGCAGCGATGGCGGCACCCATACCGCTCGCTTTGGCGAGATCGAGCAGCGCGGCATGGCGCTGACGCCCAAGGGGCGCGCGCTGTACGATGAATTGCTGGCCAAGTCCCGCCAGGCGCCGCCCGCCGCCGACAATCTCGCCCACCAGCGCCAATTGAGCGAGTACTTCACGGCATTCCCGGATGACCTGGACGCGCTGCAGCGTGACGCGCTGGCCTACTTCCATTACGCGATCAGCGAGAGCGGCCGCCAACGCCTGGCCGACGGCGAGCCAGCCCCGGCCTCGCTGGACGAGGCCCTGGCAGCAGACTGGATCGACGCCACGCCGATCACCTACGAGGATTTTCTGCCGGTCAGCGCCGCCGGCATCTTCCAGTCGAATCTCGGCGATGCCCGACACCAGGCGTATGCCAATGAATCCAATCAGGGCGCCTTCGAGCTCGCCCTCGGCCGGCCGGTTCACGACGAGTTCGAACTCTACGGCCGGTTGCAGGAGGACTCTCTGGCTCGCGTGCGGCAGCAGTTGGGTATCTAGACACGGAGTTCGAGCCCCAATCGCGCCGCAAGCAGATATGCCCGGGCGCCAGAGTATTTCAGAGAGGGAAGTGGAATGCCGCAAACGGAGCGACAAGACAACGACAAGACGACCCCCATCGTCATTGTTACCGGCGGCTCTCGCGGCATCGGCGCCAGCCTGGTCGAGCGCCTGCATCGCGAGGGCTTTGGCGTGCTCTTCACCCATGCCCAATCCCCACAGGAAGCGGAAACCCTGGAGCAAACTTTCTCTGATGACGGCCCGGTCGTTCGCGGCTTGCAGTGCGACGTTGCGAACCCCGACGCATCAACATGTATCTTCGATGCGGCCGAAGCGCTCGGCGATCCCGTGGCACTGGTCAACAACGCGGGAATCACGGGCGGCCTGGGACCTCTGGCCGAACTCGGAGACAACGAACTGGACCGGGTCATCGCGGTCAATCTCGCGACGCCAGCCAGGCTATGCCGTGAGGCAGCGCGACGCTGGCAGAATCACGCCAGCCGCAAATCCATCGTCAACATATCGTCGGTCGCCGCCCGGACAGGATCGCCCAACGAGTATGTCGTCTACGCGGCAACCAAGGCGGGTCTGGAAGCACTCACACGGGGCCTGGCCAAAGAGCTGGCGGGAGCGAACATTCTCGTCAATGCGGTTTCGCCCGGTACGACCGATACCACGCTTCATGCCCGCTCGGGTGAGCCAAGCCGGGCCAAGCGCATCGCCGAGAAGATACCGCTCGGCCGCGCCGGTCAACCCGACGAAATCGCCAACGCCATCGCATGGCTGCTTTCGAAGGAGACGAGCTATATCACGGGCTCGGTGATCGAGGTAACCGGCGGGCTCTAGCATCGGGCAGGCATGAAGGTCGTATGGACACATGCTCTTGTCGTGGAGAGTGAATCGCGTTCCGGTCAGTCAGCCTAGGCTGAAGTTCCTTCTTCAGCCGTGTGAGGCTCGGACAGTGCATTCATCCAATAACAATGATCATGACATCTCATCCGCTTCGACCGACGTCGATCTCTCCACGCTACGCAAGGTAATCGCGGCTTCGGCAATCGGCAATTTCGTCGAGTGGTTCGATTTTGCCGTCTACGGCTTTCTGGCCGTGGTCATATCGCAGCATTTCTTCCCGCCGGGGGACGATTCCCTGGCGCTACTGCAGACATTCGCCGTATTCGCGGTCTCGTTCGCCCTGCGCCCGCTGGGCGGCATCTTCTTCGGCATGCTCGGCGACAGGATCGGACGCAAGCGCATTCTGGCGGTGACCGTACTGCTGATGGCCGGAGCCACGACGCTGATCGGCATCCTGCCGACCTATGCAAGCGTTGGCCTGTTCGCCCCGCTGGCACTGGCGCTGGCTCGCTGCGTTCAAGGCTTCTCCGCCGGCGGTGAGTATGCCGGTGCCTGCGCCTTCGTGATGGAACACGCGCCCACCCATCGCAAGGCGCGCTATGGCAGTTTCGTCCCGGTTTCGACCTTTCTGGCCTTCGCTACGGCCGCGGCATTGACCTTCGTCATCAGTGCCCTGCTGTCAGAGGAAGCTCTGAATGCCTGGGGCTGGCGCGTACCGTTTCTGATCGCCGCACCACTGGGACTGGTCGGGCTCTACATGCGTTTGCGTCTGGACGAATCTCCCGCCTTCCAGGCCCTGAAAGCGCAACACGCCGTTCCGCAGGCACCATTGAAGGAAACCGTGCGCACGCATGGCGCGACCATCGTCAGCCTGAGCGCGTTCATCTCGGTCACGGCGCTATCGTTCTACATGTTCACCACCTACTTCACGACCTACATGCAGGTTGTCGGAAGCGCCTCGCGGACCACCGCCCTTCTGGCCAGCCTCGGCGCGCTGATCTTCGCGGCGGCGTTGTGCCCGTTCGTCGGCCGTTATGCCGACCGCGTCGGACGGCGCCGAACGATACTGACGGCGGGGATCTGTCTGATCGCTGCCGTATTTCCCGCCTATACGCTGGCCGGCAGCGGAGAATGGTGGGCATCGCTGATCGGCGCGATGCTGATGGCGGTGGGCGCGGTGATCTGCGGCGTAGTCACGGCGGTCCTGCTGTCGGAGCAGTTCCCGACACGCGTGCGCTACACCGCCTCGGCGCTCTGCTACAACGTCTCCTACACGATCTTCGGCGGCACGGCACCGCTGGTCGCGACGTGGTTGATCGAGCGTACCGGCAACAACCTGTCGCCGGCGATCTACCTGATCGCAATCACGCTGCTGGCGATGTGGGGTGGTCTGCGCCTGCCGGAATCCGCCCATCGTGCCTTGAACGCCGACGAATCCGAATGGCAGCGCGCTCCGAAATCCGCCGCCCAGCCGGCTCTCTGATCCATCGGCAAGCCGCTCACGGCTGGCGGGCATAGATTCTGGCCCGCCAGTCGGCGACTTCGTAATCCGTGTCGAAATGGCAACCGCCATCGTAGACAGCGGCTTCCCGCGTTTCGCAGTACTGGGCAACCGCCTCCGGTGTAGGCTTGTGACCGCGCTCGACCCAGCGGTCGAGGGATTCCAGCGCAGCGGCATATTGCGGCGTGGAAAGCTTGCTGTGTCGAGCTTCGTCGGTATAGATCTGGACCAGCGAGTCGGCCGTGCCGCTATCCTGGCGTGCGCGCCGGTATAGCCATTCGTTCTCGACGAAGATGATCGGGTCGTCGATGGCGTGCATGGTCACGGTGGGGATGTCGGTATTCCCGCTCAGCCCCGCATCCGCGCCAAGCTTCTCGACCGCCCGGGCATCCTCGTCGAAGCGGGAGATCCCCTTGTTGAGCGCCTCGTCGTTGCTCGAGCCCCGGTAGCGTACGTTGCGGTTGGAGAACGGACTCGCACCGCCGAGACGCTGCTCGACCATGTCCTGAAACAGAAACGTCGACCAGCGCATGTGCGCCTTCAGCGTGCCGGGCGGAATCCGCACGACATCGACGATATTGTTCAGCGTCTGCTGCTGGATGAGCGTGCGCTGCGCCGCCGGCAGGCCGGCGCCGGTACAGGCGTCGACCCGGGCATTGAGTTCCTCCGGCGTCATCTCGGCGCCTTTGGGCAGCCCTTCCCAGAGCGGGTATTGCGTTTCGTCAGGATACGGGTGGTTGGCGCAGTAGTACTGGTAGACGGCGCGGAGATCGGCGCGAAACTGATAGGCCTGGGTACCGCCCCCGAGCACGCCGCTGGTGAGCAGCGCCCCATCGTAGCGATGGTGGCCATTGTCGTCCGTTCCGTAGAGCTCCATCGCCTTGGCGGCCACGTTACCGCCCCAGGACTGCCCGTGCAGGTAGATGCGTTCGGGCTGGCCGAAATGCTCGACGAACAGCCGTCGCAGATAGTCGGTGTCTTCGGCCGCCATGCGCACACCATATCCGCCACGCCGATAACTGGAGCCTGCCCAGGCGTAACCCTCGCGAACCATGACGTCATACTGACGCAGGTCGATATCGAGAGGATCGTCGGGTTGCGGGGCATTGGGGCGCGGCCCGCCATGACTGTGCAGAACCAGTTTGTGATTCCAGTCGTCGGGAATCGCGATCCAGTAGTAGGCGCCGTGAGTATCCTGGCCGGTGAAACATCGGGTGGCGGTCGGCAGCCAGTCGGGACAATCGGCCTGGGTCATTGAATCGGCATCCAGGGAAAGCTCGTCGGCCTGTAGCGGATGGCAATATCCCGCCAGCAGGCCGATGACCAGCAATCCTTGCCGCCAGGTGGGAGTTGGCTTCGGCACGCTTGGGCCCTCGTCGGTTTTGGCACGGAATGCCGTTACGACTGACCTCGCTGCCAAATGTTCCTCAGGCGGCGATGCCCGCTTACGCTTGGGAATCGGAGGACGGCACGCCGGAATCGCGCTGGAAGTAGCGATGCCCGCAAGCGTGACAGGCGTCCAGACGGGCCACCTGATCGAGCATCACGCCAGCCCCGCAGTGAACACAGCTCATGCGCCCGGGCAGGGCCACTTCCCCGGCGGTATAGTCGGCCCGGGCCGCTTCGAGATCGTCATCGAAGCGTTCGCGGTCGATGGTGGTGCGATCGGCGATCGAGAACAGCGCTTCGCTGACTCGTCGCGAGAGCACGTCGAGATCGATCCCCAGCCAGGTCGCGACGCCTTCGCCGCCCTTGGCCAGAAACTGACGAAAATCACGCATGTCCCGCTCGACCCAGGCTCGCAGCAGCGCCACCTCGTCCTTGGTGAACTCCTCGAATTCGGCTTCGAATGCCACCGCCTCGTCGAGTTCCTTCTGAAAACTCTCCCAGGAGAGCTCCCCGCCGCCGTCCTTCAATCGGGTCAGAATGCGCTCGTACGCTTCGCTGAGACGGGAACGCGCCTCGGGTCGTGACTGTTGCTCATCCATGGCTATTCCCCTTGTCGTTACTGATCGAGTCGTTACTGATCGAGTCGTTGCCGATCGAGTTGCTGCTGGTCGATTTGCCTGGCTTTCATTGCCCGGCCCTTCCTGACGAACCCTGCGCACCGTGCCTTGTCTGTCAGGCGCCCTATTCGCCCAAAATCCACCCCGCCAGCGCCAGGCTCTTACTTGCGACGATGGGTCTGGGGTATGCTTGTGGGCCTGAAAAATCAAGCCGGCCCCGCGCTTTTCGTCTGTGATGAGTATAGCTTTTTGCGGGGACTCTGGCGCTCCCATACGCTGAACGCAAGGTGCCTGACCAAACCGATGGACGCACAGTACAACCCGCAAGCGATTGAAAACGCCGCCCAGCAATACTGGAACCAGCACCAGAGCTTCAAGGCCGTCGAGGATGCGACGCGCGAGAAGTTCTACTGCCTGTCGATGTTCCCCTATCCCAGCGGCAAGCTGCATATGGGCCATGTGCGCAACTACACCATCGGTGACGTGGTCACGCGTTTCCAGCGCATGCAGGGCAAAAACGTGCTGCAGCCGATGGGCTGGGACGCCTTCGGGATGCCGGCCGAGAACGCCGCCATCAAGAATCGGGTGGCGCCCGGCAAGTGGACCTACGAGAACATCGACTACATGCGCGGCCAGCTCAAGGCGCTGGGGTTCGCCTACGACTGGAATCGTGAATTCGCCACCTGCGATGTCGATTACTACCGCTGGGAGCAGTGGTTCTTCGCCAAGCTGGTCGAGAAAGGCGTCGTCTACAAGAAGATGTCGACGGTCAACTGGGACCCTGTCGACCAGACCGTGCTCGCCAACGAACAGGTCATCGATGGTCGCGGCTGGCGTTCCGGCGCGCGGGTCGAGCGCAAGGAGATCCCGCTGTGGTTCCTCAAGATCACCGACTACGCCGATGAGCTGCTGGCCGATCTCGACAAGGTCGAGTGGCCCGAGCAGGTCAAGACCATGCAGCGCAACTGGATCGGCAAATCCCGCGGCGTCGAGCTGAGCTTCGACGTCAAGGATCATGCCGAGCGCCTCGACGTCTACACCACGCGCCCGGATACCCTGTTCGGGGTCACCTACGTCGCGGTGGCAGCCGGTCATCCGCTGGCCAAGCAGGCCGCCGAACAGGATCCGGCCATGGCCGAATTCCTGATCGAATGCCAGCAAGGCGGCAATTCCGAAGCCGAGCTGGCGACCATGGAGAAACGCGGCCGCGACACTGGCTATCACGCC
>Ga0208300_100827_pt1 | contig 17248 bp, 19 predicted proteins | sample 23_taG_FD_184096 | JGI IMG/M metagenome (GOLD analysis project Ga0208300, IMG submission 184096) | Marine viral communities from Cariaco Basin, Caribbean Sea - 23_WHOI_OMZ (SPAdes) (version 2) | ecosystem: Environmental > Aquatic > Marine > Oceanic | place: Caribbean Sea: Cariaco Basin... | reverse complement strand
GGCCAGCCACAACGGCTTTCTGGTCAAAGAGGCCAACCAGCTCAAGCAACGGCTAAAGCCCTATCGCCGTCTTCAGCTCCAGGTTCGCAACCGGGTCAGCAATTCACTCAACGAGCACCGCGCAATCCATGCCGCCATCAAGGCCGGCAGTGCCGCAGAGGCGGAAAATGCGATGCGACAGCATGTGCTGATTCAGGGAGAACGCTTCAGCGATTTTGTCGCCACCATGCGACAGTTCAACACTCGGGCTTCGTGACCCGGCAAGACCGCGTCAGAACTTTCTGAACCGGCGCAATTTTACAGCCGCAGCCGGCTCTGTGACTGAATTCGGTAAGCCGCGTTGACAACACACCGTCCTTTACTGATGGCGTCTATTGAGGCGTTGTTGAGTTCACTGCCCATTGGGGAAAAGGCTCCCAGCGGGCAAGCCAGTTTGCCAATTCGTCCGGGGCTACCGGAGGTGATATCCCATAGCCCTGGGCAAACTCACATCCCAGCCTCAACAGTATTTCCCCCTGCTCTATGGTTTCCACGCCCTCGGCAATCAGTTCCCTGCCAAACACCCCGGACAGACCGATGATACCCCTCAGAATCGACAGGCTCTCTTCAGTTTCGCCTGCACCACTGACAAACTCGCGATCTATCTTGAGAGTGTTCACGGGCAACTGCTTCAGATAGGAAAGCGATGAATACCCGGTACCAAAATCATCCAGAGAAAAAGTAACACCGAGCCGCTTGCAGTCTTCAATGATGCCTACCACTTTCTTGAGGTCGCCAAGCGTTGCCGTTTCAAGTATTTCCAGATCCAGGCGCACAGGGTTCAGATCAGGAAACTCAGCCAGAATATCATCAAGCCGGGTGGCAAAGCCGGGCGCTTGCAACTGAATGGCAGCAATATTCACACTCATGTTCAGGTGGATTCCCTGCCCGTCCCAAGCCATCATCTGTGTCAGGGCTTCCCGCAATACCCACTCGCCCAGCTCGATCATCAGAGAATGGCCATCGATCGCTGGCAAAAAAGCCGCGGGCGGCAGAAAGCCCTGGACCGGATGCTGCCAGCGAATCAGTGCCTCAACCCCTTTCACCTCTCCACTTCGCAGATTCACCTTTGGTTGATAAAAAAGCCTGAACTGCCCTCTTTCCAGTCCGTTCTTGATATCCGACAGAAGCATTTGGCGGGATAGGTGCGCTTTCCTTTCTTCCACATCCAGGAAAAGCCAGCTGCCTTTGCGTTCGTGCTTGGCCCGAAAAAGCGTATTGTCCGCCTGGCGCAGAAGTTTGTCTGCATTGTCAGCTGAATCTCCCCTGTCCTCATCAGGAAACAGCACGATTCCCGCTGAAAATGATACAAATGCCGGGCCTGTGCCCAGGTCGAAGGGCTGCTGACCGGTCAGCTGCAGAGCATGAAGTCTGGATTCCACCTGGCTGGCATCTGGAAGAAGCAGTGCGAACTCATCTCCGCCGATCCGGGCGAGAGCGGCATCGGGAGACAATGCATCGAGCCAGCGCCGGGCAAGTAATCCCAGCATACGGTCGGCCGATTCTTCCCCAAAACGCTCGTTAATCTCGTGGAAGTTGTCCAGGTCTATGGAAATCAGCGCTGCGGAATCAGTTTCCAGATCGTCACGGTCAAGCAGCTCCCGAATGAACCGGGTAATACCATTCCGGCTCCACAAACCGGTGAGTGGATCTGCGTAAGCCAGGAATTCGACCTGCTTCTGATGCTCACTTGCCTGTTCCTCCAGGGCCCTGGTCAACCGCTCGCTCTGCAGGCGCTGCAATTCGTCTTCAGCCCTGTGTCTGGCCATTTTTTCCCGCATCAGCTGAATTGTGCTTGCCGAGAGTTTTCCGTAAATTTCCAGCATTGCGGTTACCAGAACGGAGACAGAGCCGCTCAGCTCCGAATCAACCTGATCCTTGGCTTCCTCCAAAGGCTTGCCCGCCTTCATGGCTTTGATGGTCAACGCCAGACGCTGATCAGACTCCAGAATGTGGAAGGCCAGCCAGCGGGTAAGATAATCAAACAGTTCGGCCAGCTTGTCTTCCTGAGGCGCTTTGCTTTGGCGGAACATCTGGATCCGGGCAAAAAACATCTGGTGTGAGTCGTGGTGATTCCGCACCATCTCCGACTTGCCAAGACTTTCTTCCCAAATACCCTCCTCGTATTCGAAATGATAGGAGCAGTAGGCAAGAAGCTCATCAAGTAGGTGCAGATCATCCAGCTCCGAGTTACTGGATGCAAAATGCCACGCCAGACGGTTCAGAATATTCACGAGCACCCGATGCTGCTCATCAATGTCTTCCAGGCCCGTCTCGAAATTACGGTTCCAGGGAAAGACCTCGAAAGCATCGATCTCACTTTGCCCGGACATTGTCACCGTTAAACACGCTCGCAACTAAAAAGGTAAGGCAGTAACTGAAAGCCTAACCTAAATTAACGGCTCTGATTTTGCTTTATATCAGAAGAACAACTTTCGCCTCGTAGCCACTATCAAACATAATTGCTCAAATCAGCCCCAGCTCCAGCCGCGCCTCCTCGTCAAGACTGTCGTAGCTCCAGGGCGGATCGAACACCACATCCATCTTGCAGTCTTCGACGTGAGGCACCTGCAACAACTTGTCTTTCAGATCCCCGGCAATGATGTCCCCCATGCCACAACCCGGCGACGTCAGTGTCATTTCCACACGAACGCAATGGCTGTTCTGGTCAATATCCAGCTCATAGATGAGCCCAAGGCTGACGACATTTACCGGAATCTCAGGATCATAGACCAGCCGCATGGCGTCCCAGCATTGCTGGTCACTGATCCGTCCATCCTCCGGGGGCTCGAAGAGGATGGCGTCCGACTGAAAGCCCAGCTGACGCGTAACCTCCGGAGACAGGCGATACAGGTTGCCCTGATAGTTAACGGTGAAGCTGCCCCCAAGCGCTTGGGTTATCGAGACAGACGCTCCCTCCGGAAGAGTCACAGACTCGCCAGAGGGCACACGTAAGGCACTGCAGTCTTCCGACAAAACAAACGTTTTGGGTGGCTTCGCAGGTTTTTTCGAGTTCGGTGCCTTGATCGTCAGGGTCTTAAGGTTGCCCTCACCATGCAGACCAATCTGCATTTCCTGGAGATAGGGTACGCTCGCCGCTTCGAAAAACAGGGTCAGATCGTCGAAGTCTCTTCTAACATCATCCGGCGACTCTTCACCCGGTGGACAAAAAGCCAGGCAGGTCTCGGCATGCTGTGTACCGCCCTTCTCCACATAAACACGCGCCGCCATGCCCGGAACTTCCTGCTTCTCGAGTAAAGAAACAAGATAGTCACGGGCTTCTGGCGTAACGTCAGCATTGATATTCATGAACTAACCACCTCTTTATGCATCGAATAAATAAAAACAACCATCATTTCCCAACCTGACTGACACGTTTATTTCATCGGAGATATCCTGCTATCAGAGGCAAAGCAACTATTAAGCCATGAAAATACATTCCCGAAGTTACAACCTACTTGGCTGCGGGTCACGGGAAGTGAAGATTCGGAATTCACTCCATTCATGACTAACACTGTCACGATGACAGCACTTACCCATAAAAATCAGTGTCGAAATAACAACAACCTCACGGCACAAGCAACAAAACCCATTATTTTCAACAAATAACAACCAGTTAAGATTTGGCACGCAGAGTGCTTATTTAACCATGCACATAAGAATCTCTTTTCGCTTATGGAACTTAAGTCTATGAGGCCCGCACGTCATGCTGGACATAACAGATATAGCCGACCACCTTACCCGCGAAGATATTCAGGTCGATGGACGTGATGGACCGAAAAGCCCGGAAGACACTCGTTTCAGATCACATGTAACCGGGTCACCCCGGAGCACCTGGGACCTGGTATCTCTTTCGGATTTATCTACGTTCTTTCGAACCGGGGAACTGATTACAAAGGTTGATGAAACTCCCAAGGCACTTTATGTCGTTGGCAGCGGTGCAGTGAAAAGCTTTTATAATGATGCCAGAGGCAATGAGTGCATCACTGCATTTTATCTTCCTGGCGAGCTCTTCGGACTGGAGGGATTGAACCGAAAAAACCTGTCAATTGCCCACCAGATGTTAACGACGGGCCATTTATTCCGCGTGCCGTACCGTGAAATTTTTTACACCCTCAATACACGAATCGATTTTCGGAAATACATTCTGGAAATGTTCAGCCATGAAGTGTTCGAAGCTCGGAGAGTGTCTGTGATTAATTGCCATTACACAGCAGACGTTCGACTTGCTTATTTCTTATTGAATTTATGGTCAAGAATAGACCCGACAGAATCGGACACCACCTTCTGCATGCCAATGACAAGAGTCGCGATCAGCGACTTCCTTGGATTAACACCAGAAACTATCAGTCGCTGCTTTGCTTCATTCAAAAAGAACGGCTGGATAGAAGCACGAGGAAGTGAAATCAAGCTTTTAGATATTAACAGTTTGGCTCATCTTGTGACCGGAATTCCAGCCTGATAATCGAAAAACATCACACCTCCTGACTGGGAAGCTCCCAGCATGAAGCCCGTAAAGGTTTATCGTAATGTTAAATGAGTATCCAATAACCGATATCACTCCGGAGTCAGGCAGTAAAGACCTGCCTGGTGATTTTGCAATGTGGTTATTTATCCTTATGGAATTAACCGTATTTGCCATCTTCTTCATCAGCTTTGCAACAACGCAGAACTTCTATCCAGACATGTTCGGTGCCGGGAAAGCCTCATTGCATTCGTTAGCGGGCCTGGTGTGTACGCTGGCGCTGATAACCAGCAGCTATTTCGTTGCCCTGGCGGGGATCCGGTTACGGCAGGGAAATCAATCGCACTGCAGCATGTTTTTGGCGGCGGCGCTAATGGCAGCAACGGTATATCTGATTACAAAATTCTGGGAATACTCGCAATTGATCGAGGCCGGATACAATCTGTCGACCAATACGTTCTACACACTCTATTTCTTTATTACGTTCTTCCACCTCATGCACGTTGTCCTGGGCATGGTGATTCTGGGCTACATGCTGAGGCGCACCCGCCAGGGCGTTTATAAAATCGGGGAGCACTCGGGTTTCGAATCCGGAGCCTCGTACTGGCACATGGTTGACCTGGTCTGGATCATGCTTTTCCCGATCATTTATGTGATTCACTAGAACTGAGTTCATCGGAGTGACCGAATGAGTACACTGACTGTCAAGGCAACCAATTCCTGGCTGCTCCTGATCTCCCTGACATTCCTGTCACTGGCCGCCTCCGAATGGGTGAAGAACCCCGCTGTGATGATCCTGGTGGTGGTTTTGGCCGTGATCATCAAGGGTCAAAGTATTGTCGACATTTTCATGGGGCTAAAGACGGCACCGGTTGTCTGGCGCCGGCTCCTGCTCAGCTACGTCATCGTCGTTCCGGCAATCATCGGTGCAGTTACTGTGTGGCTGTGAATTGCAGGTAGCCCACGGAAATTCCGATCAGTGATGTCATGGCAAAGAAATAACCCGTTACAATCCGGCGGGTAAGCGGCGCTGCGTAACGCAGCCCCATAAAATCCTGAATGATCCAACGTCCCTTCAGAAGAACCACCAGGCAGACGAGAAAGGTTGCCACGAGCGGGGGCCGGCCGGACTCACCAACCGCTCCGCTGAGCAGCGTCAGACTGATCAGCCCCAGCCATATCAGGCGTGTCCTGTCCCCTTTCTTGCTTCCGGCTTCCTGGTTTTGTTGTGTTTGCCGCATGGACTTACCTCAAGACATAGATCAGGGGAAAAATGAGAATCCAGACCAGATCAATCATGTGCCAGTAGCTGGCTGCCCCTTCCAGGCCCTCGTGAGAGTCGACGGTATAATGGCCCAAAGCGGCCAGTACTGCGGTGCCGAGGATTGTAAAGCTACCGATGACAACGTGAAGGAAGTGATTGAACATCAGATAGTAATAAGTCGCGAAAAAATAATTGGTACGGGCGGTGATGCCTCTCGCTTCATTCCACTGATATTCCCAAGCCTTGATCAGGCAATAGGTCACGCCCGCCCCCACCGTGCAAAGTAGCCAGATCACGGTCTGGTGTTGTGCGCCCCGCTTGATTGCCTGCACCGCCCGGGCAACACAAAAGCTGCTCGTGAGCAACACAAGGGTATTGAGAAAGCCAGCCAGGGTGTTGAGCTGTGGTGGCCCATCGCGGAATTCCGCGGGAAAGTAGAACTTGGCAATCAGAAATGCGAGAAAGAAAAAGGCGAATTCCGTCAGCTCCGCATAAATGAAAATCCATACCGCGATACTTCCCGGCGTGTGACTCTTCCTCTGTACAACAACAGGGCCGCTAAATAACTCGTGTGTTGTCACTCTGCCACCGTCAGAAGTGCGCATCGACCAGCTGAAGCAGCGATCGCCGGGTGGTCGGTTCATCTGTCAGTGGTTCGATCACACAATACAGGCAAGCTTTTCGGGCGGGACAGCCACTTTTGAGCATCTTGCCGGCGTATATCAGTAACCGGGTCGAGACCGCTGCCGTGAGATCGATATCCTTCAGCCGACGAATATCCGTCGCCAGTTTCACGAGTTGCCCGGCAATCGCCTCATCAATACCGGCTTCATGGGCAATGATCGAAGCTTCAACCGCAGACTCCGGATAGTCAAAACTCATGGCCACAAACCGCTGTCGGGTGCTGGGTTTCAGGCCCTTAACCATATTCTGGTACGAAGGGTTGTAGGAGACCACCAGCATAAAATCCTCATGAGCGGTCAGGGTTTCGCCCGTGCGCTCCAGGTGAACGGTTCGCCGGTGGTCCGACAGCGAATGCAAAGCAACCGTTGTGTCCTTGCGAGCCTCGATAATTTCATCGAGATAGCAGATCCCGCCCTCACGAGCAGCCCGGGTGAGCGGGCCATCCTGCCAATACGTTCCCTCGGCGCCAATGAGGTGTCGCCCCAACAGATCCGCAGCGGTCAGATCATCGTGACAGGAGACGGTATACAAAGGTCGCTCCAGCTGTTCCGCCATACACTCAATAAAACGTGTCTTGCCACAGCCTGTCGGGCCTTTGATCAGCACCGGCAAACGATGCTGAACCGCATATTGAAACATTTCACATTCATCATTCTGAGCCTGGTAAAAATTCTGGCTATTCATGATCACCTCAAAATCAGTGCGTTGATAGGTTCAGGTAAATCCGTGGCAATACTTTTGGGAGCTGGGTGGGATCACTGACTACTGCAAAACCATCGCGGCCAAACAGGTAGGGCAGGTAATCATGGCCGCGCTCATCCACCGTAACGCAGTAGGGTGTTATCCCCATTTGCTGGGCTTCAATAATCGCCTGTCGGGTGTCTTCAATTCCGTAACGCCCTTCGTATTGGTCCAGGTCGTTAGGCTTGCCGTCACTGACCAGCAACAGGACACGATGAGTCTGATGCTGCCTTTCGAGAATACGGGCGGATTGTCGTATGGCTGCCCCCATACGGGTATAGAAACCGGGCTTGATTCGGGCGATTCGGCCACGTACCAGATCGCTGTATGGCTCACCGAAGTTTTTCATTAACTGGTAGCGAACATGGTTGTTGCGCACGGAGGAGAAGCCATAGATGGCAAACTCATCCTGTGTCTGATTCAGACCCTCCGCCAATACCATCAGACTGTCGCGGATTACATCAATCACCCGGCAGTCATCATTAACGTAGCCCTCAGTCGACAGGGACAGATCGGCCAGGATCAGGCAGCAGAAATCACGATGGGTCTGACGCCGATCCAGAAAGAAATTCTGTCTGCCGGCATCCCTGAACGGTCTGCTGTAGTCATCAAGCCAGGCATCCAGATCAAGGTCCTGGCCTTCGGGCTGGCCTCGGAGCACGGAGCGCTCGAGCCCCAACAAAGAGAACTGCCGCTTGACTTCCTCACTGGTTTGCCTGAGTTGCGACGGTAAAGCGACCGGCTCAGGATCGTCGGCCAGAAGGGGCTGTAGCAGACAGATATCAGGACGCAACCGATTTTGTCTGTAGTGCCATTCGGGCAGGCGGATACCCGGCCCAAGGCAGAGTTCATCGTTTTCCGCAGCCGGCAAGTCCAGATCAAACTTCACTTTCGCCGCGCCAGCTTTGCGCTGACGTGACACCGTAATCAGGTCGATGTCATTGGCGATCTGCTCAAAATCATCATCGCTGTCCTCATCCTGACAGCGATCCAGATTGATCTGTTCGGTCCAGGTCATGAGACTGTCGGGCAGGAACACCAGCAAGCCATCCGTTTCACGCTCATCATCGATTCGCTGCGCCTGTTTGCGTTGTTGCAGGGTTTGTTGTTCGGACGAGCGCTCTTCCGCTTCAGAGTCCGGTCCGGATCTGGCTGTACTGAAGGGCACGCTGAACAGGTTTGGCGGTGTGGGGTACAACCACAGCCAGACTGGAAAGCAGTCAAATGTCGATGATGGCAGATCAGCCAGCAGTCCCGGATTTCGTAATGCCTGGACAACCGCGAGTTCCTGGCGCCGGAGATCTTCGGGAAGATCCTCCGTTGACGGCCTCAAAGCCATCAGTTCGGCCACAAGCTCCTTATATTGCCTGTTGAGGCCGGGATAAGACGATATCAATGCCAGGGCGGCCTGCTGATTGTCCCGAAACCAGTTGCTGACCTGTGGCAGGCGGGCGGCCATCGCCACCAGCCAGTAATAGAGCGATGTATTGAGCCGGAGGGACGAGAATACCGCCAGTGACGCCGGCAAACGCACACTTCGGTCATCCTGCCATGGCAGGGCAAAACGCTGATGGCTGCCGGCGACACGCTGCATACCCGTTCGCCTGAGCCGGACCTTTCGGGCATCGGCAGACTCCAGGGTTTTGCCAGGCTCGCCGCCCAGCGCCCGATAATAGAGCGTAAGCTCCGCCTGCAGATCCGTAAGATTGACTGATGCGCCGGTAAAATCCGAGGTTACCTGCCGGGTAAGCCAGCGATCCCAGATCTTGCCGATAAATTCTTCCATAGTTGCTCCCGGATAGTTGGGCTGCCCCTCGCCCGAGCCCGACCCGGGGAGACAGGGCGCAAGCGGAGGCAGCGAGCCGTTTATCTGATCAGATCACTATGAAGTTTGCGGCATAGCCGCACCGGCTTCAGCGCGAACGGTTTCCCGACCAACGAAGAAGCTGGCGAAATAAGCGACCAGTCCGAGGGCGAATATGACACCAAAGCCAAGTCGAGCCCAATATACGCCCATCAATTCGCCTTGGGTGGCCATGAAGCTGAGCGCCTCACCTGATTCAGGTATCCGCTGCATCGCGACCTGCCAAGCGCCCGCAACTGTCAGCGCCAGGGTAATACCAATCATGCTGATACACATGGCCCAGAAGCCAAACTTCTCCACTTTCTGGGCTGCCTTCGGATTCCCCTGAGGCCGGCCCCGAAGAATCGGCATGGCATAGGAAATAATACACATCACGATCATCGCATAGGCACCAAAGAACGCCAGGTGGCCATGGGCAGCGGTTAACTGCGTGCCGTGGGTGTAGTAATTGACCGGAGCCAGAGTATGAAGAAAGCCCCAGACCCCGGCGCCAAGGAAGGCCATCACCGAGCAGCCCAGAGCCCAGGTCACGGCGACCTGATTATGGTGTGTGCGGCGACGCTCTTTGACCACCTTAAAGGCAAACAGCACCATCATGAAGAAAGGCACCGGCTCCAGCGCAGAGAACACCGAGCCCATCCACAGCCAGTATTCGGGCGCGCCAATCCAGAAGTAGTGATGGCCCATTCCGATCAACCCGGAGATCAGCGCCATGGCAATGATCAGGTACAGCCATTTTTCGATGTATTCCCGATCGACGCCGGTGACCTTGATCAGCACAAAGGCCAGAATCGCACCAAGGATCAATTCCCATACACCCTCAACCCAGAGGTGCACCACAAACCACCAGAAATACTTGTCGAGTGCGAGGTTTTCGGGATTGTAAAAGGAAAACAGGTAGAAAACCGCCAGTCCGACCAGGCCGGTGATAAGCACCATGTTTATAACGGTCTTCCGTCCTTTAAGAATAGTCATTCCAATGTTGAAGACAAAAGACAGACAGACAATCACAATACCAATCTTGGTGATGGTGGGCTGTTCCAGGAATTCCCGACCCATGGTTGGCCAAAGATGATTCTTTGTGATTCTTGCCAGTTCCGCATAGGGGACCAGGAGGTATCCGAGCACTGTTACAACACTGGCCACAGCAAAAATCCAGAAGGTAATTCTGGCCAGCCTGGGACTGAACAGCTCGGTTTCGGACTCCTCTGGAACCAGGTAGTAACTCGCTCCCATGAACCCAAACAGTATCCAGATGATCAAGAGGTTTACGTGGACCATCCGCGCAACATTGAAAGGGATGGCAGGGAATCCGATATCGCCATTGATATACTGGATGCCCATCAAAAGGCCAAAGGCAATCTGCGCGGCAAACAGTACCAATGCAAAAATAAAATAGGGTTTTGCAACCTGCTGAGATGTGTACTTCATCATTGTCTTCCTGCCTCAACCTTCAACATTGGGTGGCCAGTCGTTGTCATCGACTCTGGACGTCCAGATCAGGAACTCCGCCAGCGCATCGACTTCGTCCTGAGTGAGATTGAACTGGGGCATTTTGCGCCGCCGGGGGTTATCCATTGGTTGTGCCGCAAGCCACGACTGCATGTATCCCTTGAAGGCCTCTTCATTCGCCATGCCTCTGCGATCAAAGACGTTAGCCAACTCTGGCGCATAGTAAGCGCCTTCGCCCATCAGGCTGTGGCATCCGATACAGTTGTTGGTTTCCCACAACTCCTTGCCATGGGCTACTTCTGGGGTAATGTTCTCACTGCGGCTTCGCTCCGGGAGTTGCCGTACGGTATCGACGGTCAAACCCAGGAGGAGCAACAGAAAGAAAAAGCTACCACCGTAGTAGATGTTCCTGGCCATACCTTTGGTAAATTTCTCAGCCATAGCTGACTCCTGTTGTGCATTGGTCGTTCAAACTGCAACCCACATAAGCAATTGGCGCGCCAAAGATACAAACCACTGATTTAAAAGGTCTTTTTTATGAATTATAGAAATTTGTGGTAGGAAGGACAACGCCGGACTCAGGTTGAGTTGATAGCGAGTGTCAGAGTGACACCGGGTATTCCGGCAATGGCCCCGAATAAACCCTTTTTCACTGAAAAACAGGTGGTTGAGGATCTGGCCCCGGAATTGCTTTGGTATTGCGACAGTTAAAAACGCAGCAGTCCAGACACCCGGGACAATGAGGAGTAGCCCATGACCGTCGATTTCAATGCGGATCTTCTGGTGAAATATGACACCTACGGCCCACGTTATACCTCGTACCCAACTGCCGTGGAGTTTTCGGGCGGTTTTGGCGAAGCGGAATACCGGCGTGAGCTTGAGCAGAGCAACCAGGCGAAGACGCCCCTGTCGCTCTATTTTCACATTCCCTTCTGCCAGTCCCTCTGTTTCTACTGCGCCTGCGCAAAGATTATTACCCACAAGCAAGAGCGCAGCATTCCCTATCTTGAGCGTATTCACACCGAGATTGCCCGGCAGGCGGAGCTTGTCGATCCGAATCGGGAAGTCAGTCAGCTTCATTTCGGAGGCGGTACACCCACGTTTCTGCACGATGACCAACTCTCAGCGCTGCTATGGGAGATCAGCCGGAACTTCACCCTGGCGCCCCCCGAGTCCCGGGAGTTCTCCATAGAGATCGACCCACGGGCGGTGCGCAAGACAACGATCCCATTGCTGTATGAGCTGGGCTTCAATCGCATCAGTCTGGGTGTGCAGGATTTTGATCCCAAGGTTCAGAGGGCGGTGAACCGAATTCAGTCGGTCGAACAGACGTTCGCTGTAATCGATGCAGCGCGGGCCGCTGGCTATCGGTCAACCAATGTGGACTTGATCTATGGCTTGCCACACCAGACGGTTGAGAGCTTCAGTACCACTCTGGATACCGTGCTCTCGAAACGGCCAGAGCGTTTGGCCATCTATAACTATGCGCATATGCCTGACAAGGTCAAAGCCCAGAAACTTATCAATGATGATGACCTTCCATCGCCCGAAACCAAGCTGGCCATCCTGGAGATGACCGTTGAGCGACTGCAGGGGGCCGGTTATGTCTATCTTGGCATGGACCACTTTGCACTGCCTGACGACGAGCTGACCTTGGCCAAACACAACGGCCAGCTGCAAAGGAATTTCCAGGGCTATTCCACCTACGCCGACACGGATCTGATCGGAATCGGCATGACCTCCATCGGTAAAACGAATCACAGTTTCAGCCAGAACATGCGGCAGGAGGACGATTATTTTGCCGCCATCGACAGTGGCTCTCTGGCTATCGCCCGAGGTTATCAGCTGTCTTTCGACGACCGGATCCGACGTGACGTGATTCAGTCGTTGATGTGTCAGAACGAGGTGGTTTACGAGACAGTCAGCGCACGTTATGGCATCGATTTCTTCGATTATTTTTACAGGGAGATGCGACAGCTTGCCGGGATGGCCATGGATAACCTTGTTATTATCAACGCTCACCGGGTCGCCGTCACACCGACCGGGCAATTACTGCTACGGAACATTGCCATGGTATTCGATGCATACCTCCACCCAACCGAAAGCAAGCATCAGTTTTCCAAGGTTATCTGATCCATAAAGGGTTTCTTCAGGGGCTGCTGGTCAAGCTTTTGAGACCAAGCCGCTTGGCCATTCGGTGCAGGTTGCCCCGATCCATACCCAGGGATTTTGCAGCCTGTGACCAGTTCTGGTTGTTTGCGGCCAATCGCTCCGAAATGAGAGTCCTCTGAAAGTCCGCCAACGCATCGTTCATGGCGGTATCCGAAAAGCTTGTCGGTTCCGGAGAGGTGTCTGGCTCGAAAGCCCGGGTAGGCCGAAAAGTTATCGGTTGAACCTGGCCACCATCGATAAGGTCACAATGTCGGGATTCAATAGTGGCTATGCCCCTCTGCTGCTCCGACCTCGCCCTGAGTGATGCCCGGCTGATGACATGCTCCAGTTCGCGGACGTTACCCGGCCAGGAATAGGCGGCCATCTGACTCAGCGCCTCCGGAGCGATACGGAGGCTCTTCAAACCGAGCTTGAGCCTCATTTTTTCGGCAAAGTAACCGGCCAGTAGCGGAATATCTCCGTGGCGGTGCCGCAGCGGGGGCACTTCCACCGGAAAAACACTGAGTCGATGGTAGAGGTCGCGACGGAAATGACCGTTTTCAACATCCTCTTTCAAGTCCCGGTTCGTAGCCGCCAGTATGCGAACGTCCACACGCCGGGTTTTATCCGCCCCCACCCTCTGAACCTCACCATTTTGCAGGACCCTTAACATCTTGGCTTGTAGGAACGGAGACAGCTCACCAATCTCATCAAGAAACAGGGTGCCGCCGTCTGCCAGCTCAAACTTACCGTCCCGATCCGAGGTGGCGCCGGTGAAGGAGCCCTTGGTATGACCAAAGAGCTCGCTTTCAGCAAGAGACTCTGGCAGCGCCGCGCAGTTGATATGAACCAGCGGCTGGCCCACCCGTGACGACAACAGGTGAATGGTTCGCGCCACTAGCTCTTTGCCGACACCCGTCTCCCCACCAATCAGGACAGACAGATCCGACGCGGCTACCAGTTCGAGCTCTTTGTTGAGGTACTGCATTTCAGCGCTTCTTCCGATAAGTTCGCCACCATCCCGTTTCAGGGCCTCGCTAACCAGTTCCTGCGCGAGCAGGTTCTTGTGCCTGGCCTGCTGCTCGAGCCATTCAATCAGCAGGGCCGAGCGCATGGCAGCCGCCGCCAGGGCAGAAAATGCCGACATGGTCTGGTCATCGACGCCATCGAACATGCCCGGCGTCAAGCCATCCAGTGTCAGAATGCCAAGCAGCTGTTGATCAACATAAAGGGCACAACCCATGCAAGCGTGAACTTCCAGGTTGCCTTCATGCCCCAACACCAGTCCGTCATAAGGGTCAGGCAAATCGGAATCGGCTGGAAAGCGCACCGGTTGCGCCGATGCGATTATCTGCTGGAAGCGGGGGTGCTGGCGAGGATCAAACCGCCGCCCCAGAGTGTCCGTCGACAGACCGTCTATCGCTACCGGCACCAAGAGTTCATTTTCATACTTGAGCAGCACGGACGCATCACATGGCAGAACCCGGCGCACCGCGCCCAGCAGCCGCTGATAACGATCCTGCGCTGACAGATCTTTTGTCAGATCGACAGCGATATCCAGCAATGCATCAATCATTTTCACCCTCCAGATTTATGCCCCTGATGATGCGCCGAGAAAATAAGAACGATTCTTGACACCCATTAAAATGTATTCTATATATATCTTAAAGCAAGAGAGGAGGATCAGCAATGAACTATCAGGACATTCTCGGCAGCTGCAGTGAAACCACCGTCGGCCAGTTGGTCAGCCGATGCCCCCAGACTCTGGGCGTATTCAGAAAGTACGTGCCGGAAATCGAGGCCCACCGCCTGACAACCGTCGACATCGTCGCATCCATTGCCGATGTCGAGCCGAAGCGGTTGTGTCAGGAACTGTTTGATACGGTGATGGCGCAGACACCGATTGAGGAACTGGACACAGATGTGCTGCTGGAGCTCATATCAAGAGGCTACGATGCCCGGCATACAGAAAAACTGCCAGAAATTCACCGGCTCGCCCGCAAGATCGAGGCGGTACACAGGGCAAACCCTGACGTCCCCAAAGGCATCACACTGGCCGTCAAAAAGCTGGAACATATGCTCACTGACCACATTGAGCGGGAGAACGCCTACGTGCTGAAGCGAATGGAGCATGACCAGCCTCCCCGGCCGGACACCCCGATCGCTCAAATGAACGAAGAGCATTCCCTTATCAAACGGCAACTGAACAAGCTACGCCAGATGACCCGGAACTACCGGGCTCCGGATTCAGCCTGCCGGTCCTGGCAGCGGTTTTACCAGGAGCTCAAAGCGCTGGATTTCCGGTTGTCTGAGCAGATCTATCTGGAAAAGGAAGTGTTATTCCCGAGATTTCAGTTCTGAGGATTGATTTATAGGTCGTGAGCTCCCGGATTTTGCCGGGGGCTCTAATGTAGCCGCGTTTCAGCCCCGGTACTCGGCGCGAAGTGCCTACATCGACGAGCGATATTGGCTACGATTCGTCCGAGACCGATTACTCCTGCGCGCATTACTGCTCTCCTCACGTGATTCTTTCATCTAGCATGCGATCAGGCTTTCTTTGGTGACTCTTCTCTGCGCTTTTTGCGTACCCGTTTGATCTGGTTGGATTTGCATTCGTTACTTATGAGATCCAACCACTTCAAGTGCTGATCCCAAACCGGGTCTTTAGTTTGCTCGGGCTTACCGGTAGTCATTGTTGCCTCTCCATGCACTTAGAAAATGAGAACAGTTCTTGACACCATTTAAAATGCATTCGATATATATCTTATATGAAGAGATGGAGATCAGCAATGAACTATCAACAAACATCAATTGAAGAACTGGATATAGACGTGCTGCTCGAGCTCATATTACGAGGCGGCATTACCTGAACCCCGGACACGCTATTCCCAAGATTTAAGTCTCAAGAGGAGGGAAGGATCATGGCATTCAAACAACTGAAGAACCTTATTGAGTGGATAACCGAGTATCACGAGATGCTGGAAAAACAGTATCAAACTCTAGCTTGCAGCCAGAAAGATGAGCGTATGCAGATGGCTCTCAGCTTCCTGGCTAGCCGTGAGCATCACCTTGCGGAAATGATGGAGGAATTTCTTCAGGATGCCGATGATGACCTAATGGACAGCTGGCTGGTGGATTCACAGGAGTTCGACAGTCGAAAAATTCCGTCCCACATACCGGAATGTACTGGTTGCGAAGACATACATGATGTTCACAAGAATATCCTGCAGGCCCATAAGATCCTGACCGACATGTACGAGTTAAGATCCCAGCTGGCACAGAACACCCGGGAAGCCGAGCTCTTCCGGGAGCTGGCCGCCAACCAGCAGGCCGAGGCCCGCCTGCAATCCAGGGATATTGGGCGGCTGGAGATGTATTAGTGGGGCACCAACAACTTTTAACTTTTGCATGAAACCCTGGTCAAGCCGGGGGTTCATGTTTCTGAAGATACTCCTGATACACTCGGATAGAAGCCCGCAGGCTTTCCCTATAGGCGGCACCGTATTGATTGCCACCGGAATCCGATTCCCGAATGGCAGCCCCATACTGGGCAATCCCCTGCCTGGCAAAGGTCAAAGCTTCCGCCATACCATCACGGTTCGCGACAAAAGCTAGCCGATCCCACTCTCGACTCCCCGGGCTATCCATCAGTTGCCTCCTGGGTTATTTCACTGCTCCATGCAGCATAGTCGGTGTGCGCTCGGCTTCAACCACCCCAGTGCGCACCAGCAAATCACCAAAATACTCACCATCCTGGCGTTGCTCCCGGTAGGCACGGAACAGCGGCCGCAATTCGGCCAGACCACAGGTCGGGAAGGCAAGACAGGCCATGGAGTGCTGGCGTAGACGCGTGCTCCGGTTGCCCATAAACCTCTGAAATAACGGGTTGGCTGTCGCGGCCGTCTATCCCATCGAATCTCCACCATCTGCTAAGCTGACATTAAACCTATACAGAGAATGAATGAAATTCCAGGAGGGTAACAAAATGTCCACCTTTACCGTTCGCCTGTATCGTTACAACCCGGAACAGGACAACGCCCCCTACAGTCAGGAGATCGAGGTCGGCGGTGAATTTCGTAACCGCATGGTTCTCGATGTCCTGGAACACCTCAAGACCCGTGACCCAACACTGTCTTTTCGTCGCTCCTGCCGGGAAGGTGTCTGCGGCTCTGACGGTCTCAGTATGAACGGCCGAAACGTGCTGGGCTGCATTACCCGGGTAGCCGATGCCGTCAGCAAGAAAGACGTCCTGGAGATTCGCCCACTGCCGGGCATGCCTGTCATCCGGGATCTGGTGGTGGATCAGTCACTGTTCTTCAAACAGTACGAACGCGTTCAGCCCTGGCTGATCAACGACACGCCAGATCCGGCGATCGAAAGGTTGCAGAGCCCGGAAGACCGGGCAAAGCTGGACGGGCTATACGAGTGTATTCTCTGTGCCTGCTGCACCTCCGCTTGCCCTGCGTATTCCGGCGAACGTGACCGGTCATTCCGGGGATCGTGACCGATTTGCACACAGCCATCACACTGGAGTCGATTTTGTACTCTGAGCGGTCACGATGGGTCAACCGATTCCGTCTTGTGTGTT
>Ga0208300_100826_pt1 | contig 17338 bp, 9 predicted proteins | sample 23_taG_FD_184096 | JGI IMG/M metagenome (GOLD analysis project Ga0208300, IMG submission 184096) | Marine viral communities from Cariaco Basin, Caribbean Sea - 23_WHOI_OMZ (SPAdes) (version 2) | ecosystem: Environmental > Aquatic > Marine > Oceanic | place: Caribbean Sea: Cariaco Basin | collected... | reverse complement strand
CACACGCATATGGGACACAACAACAGGTAACAATAACTGTGCATTTACATCTACTGATCACATCGCAACATCAACATCAAGTACAAACTGGGCAACAAGATGTAACAGCGTGGATATATCAGATGAGCATCACTTCAAATTAGGTGGTGGTACATCAGATAATTACCGTGTGGCATTAGTCACTGCTGGGGAACGAACTACAACAAGTGGTAGTGGTGGAGCTGGAGCTTCATACACATTACTTATTGAAGGGATTTACCCAAGCACAACTGCAAATCTATACGAATACGCCAATGGAGCTAGTAGTGCAACAAGTGTGTGTGGTTCTTGTATAGACATGACCAAAGATATGTCGCTAACTAAATCTGGTAGTACATGGAGTTTCAAAGTTGACGGTGTTGAAAAATCAACATATTCATCATCAAGTGACTTCTATTTGCAAAACCTAGTTCAAAAAGCAAGTATGTCCGTTGAACTACTTGATATAGTAACAATCACACAGCCATACGTCCCACCAGTCACATACGACCTTCGATTCCAATCAACACTAGGTAATGCTGCAAGTGGTGCTGGTCTATTATTAGACGGAGCTGATGATTACATTTCGTTTGGAAGCACTGGTGATTGGAACTTTTTACATGACGGAACACCATCATCAATATCATTTTGGATGAAAAAGACAACACCAGAATCAGATGATATACGACACATACTAGGAACAACAGATGGTAGTGGAAACGGTATCGAGGTTTTGTATTATGACCGTTCTAGTAGCAGTGAGAATAGAAAAATAAAGATTGAGATATCCAACGCAAGTCTACAGCAAACTGGAATTTATTACCTACAAGAAGCATTCCCTAACGATTCTAACTGGCATTATTACACCATTGCATACGACTTGGATAATGAGAAGTTAGATTACTATGTTGACGGTGTTCTAAAGACACCAGATTCTCTATCATTTAACGGAAGTACAACATCTGGTGATTCATCACATACACTATTGTTCGGTAAACGAAATAACAACACATTCTACCTTGATGCAAGTCTTGATGAAATCACTTTGTATGATTATCAATTAGATTATTTTGCAGTTGAAACTTTGTATAATCAAGGAGATGGAAGAGACCCATCTACACTACAAGCGTACATTCAAAATAATGTAAAGCCAGTTGCATATTACAACCTAGATGACGGTGGTGCAGTAAACCAACACCCACCTGACCTAACAGTTTACAATGCATGTGAAGACCTTAGTGGTGTTACCTGTGACTTTTCTTTGGATCCATCTACTCCTACAACATACGAAACTGATTTTACAACATCAACTGGCTGGACAACAAATTCAGATTTTACTATTGATACCGCAACAGATGAAAAGTTGGAATTTACTGAGACACGCAATAATCATGTAGCGTATTATGATTTGGGTTCATCATATACTGATGGCGACTTTGTATTGCGATGGGAAATGAATCTCTCATCATTCAATTCAAACAATGGTGGTGCACCAATGACATTTGTAACTTTATCAGATAACACATCAGGTACAACAACAACACACGATGCATTAATAGCATTTAATTATGGTGGAAATGGATGGCGACAGTCAACAGCAGACGGTGTAAGATCAGATTCAACATCTAACCAAACGGGAGATCTTGGTTCAATCACAGCAGGGCAAACCGATTATATGGAAATTAATAGAAGTGGTTCTTTCTACACACTTAGCAGATATACCGATTCAACATACACTACAATTGATTTCAGTAATAGTTTGTCGATTGGTAGTGGTATTACAGGCTTACAGTATATTAAAATCCAAAATGGTTATCAGGGAAATAAAGACGGCTGGATTGACAATGTGAAATTCTACAACGGTGTGACAAATGGAATAAATCACTCAATCCTACATGACGGCACACCAAATGGAATTTCACTCGCAGATGGTGTTGTAGGTAAAGCATTGGACTTTGATGGTAATGATGATTATGTCAAAATTGATGACTTTTCATTTGTAACTGGTCAGCCATTCTCAATCTCTGGCTGGGTTCACTTTACCACAGTAGACACTGGAACATCACATCAGACAATATTCAGACAAGCTTCTGGTTCATCATACGCAAGTCCATACCATGACATTTTTGCATATCAGTATAATGACAAAATACAGTTAACAGTGAATGATGGTTCAACCTATCAATCTCTAACTGGTGCAACTTCAATCACAAATACACAGTGGCACCATGTGACAATCACGTACAATGGATCTGGGGAATATATTATGTATCTTGACGGAGTTAATGATGGAACATTCCAACACACTACAACTTTCTCCACTCAGCCATTGTACTTTGGTTTGAGTGACAATGGTGGAACACTTGAAAGAGAACTAAATGGAAAACTAGACGAATGGTATATCTTTTACGATAAGGTGTTGACAGAAGCAGAGGTCACAGCAGTTTACAACGCTGGTCTCGCAGGCAATCAACTATCCTCTGCAATAGTTTCAACATCAGGTGCTGGAACATATCTGATTGATGAGAGTGGAGTGCATGACGCAGTGTATAGTATAAAATCATCAATAGTCACAGTACCACAAACACAAAACTTTGAAGATCCAGCAAATTGGTCTAGCACAGGTTCATCAATCACAGTTGACTCGGCTTACGCAAGTAAGATTGGTTCAACATCAACAACTGGTAATGATCGTATATGGAAAGAGATTGGAACGGTCAGTGATGATTGGACAATGACATTCGATATGTATCATACTGGAAATAATAACAATATGTATATCAGATTGACTGACACGCCTGATGAAGATACGTGGTCAAGTGGTAGTCGAAACAGTTTCCAGTTTACACAGCAAGATAATGGTTCTACATATTATGGAATTTTGGCACACGCTAGTGGTGGCAGTGAATCTCAATGTGACACATCAGGTATGACAATGACTAGAGGTACAACATATTCTACAACTGTCACAAAGTCAGGCACGTCATTAACTGCAAGTAATTCGGCTGGTTCACTTTCATGTTCTAATGTTCCATCGCACACAGGCTTGAATTATCTCCAAGTAGGAGCTGACGGTGGCGGTGGAAATTATTGGTTTGATACTGTGGTAATATCTGATGTTACATACTCATCATCACAATCTCCAACATTCGAAGCAGGCAAAGTCGGCACACAAGCATTAGTATCTCCACAGGTACAAGTCACATCAAAAGCAGTAGTTGAAACAGGTGCAGTAACAATAGCAAGTAACGCCTTCAGTCCAACACCACTTTCAATCCCAACTGGCAGTACTGTGACATGGTCTAACACAGATAATACCATACATCAAGTAAAGTCAACACCAGTTCCATCAATCACAACATATATGGATACTCTTTCTGAAACACTTGGGTCTGATCTACATCTATCTGGTTCGACAACAATGAGAGGAGAAAAGGCTGAAACATCTAGTTCTGCATTAATTGGTGCCACAGCACAGAAAGTCACATTCAAACTAAAAGCAGTCGGTAGTCCAACTGGTACTGCGACCGTCAAGGTGGTATCTGATGGTGGTACATTGAGAGAGACTGTCGGTACATTAGATGTTAGTACAGTCGCTTCAACATACACGGATTATACATTTGAAAACCCAACAGCAAGTTATACGATGGTAGAAAATGATCAGATTGTAATTCATTATAGTGGCAGTTCGTCTAATTACATAAGTGCAGTAAGAATTAACTCAGATGTTTTTGACGGTTCAAATTCAGTTAGATCATACCATGATGGTTCATGGGTCTTTGATTCGGGTACAGATATGGTTATGAAAGTTGAATCATGTTCTGCAAATTGTGGTGCAGTTGTAACACTTGACTCTGGCAACATCAGTGCAGGCGGTGGAACATTCTCACACACATTCGATACAGAAGGCACTTACAACTATGAATGTCCAATCCACTCTGGAATGACTGGACAAATTGTAGTAGCAGATTCATACAGTATGCCAAGTGGAACTGAGGACTTTACCGTGAGTGCATGGACAAAGACAACGCAAGGTACACCTAATGTTGTTTTCAACAACGATTATGGTTCAGGCTGGGTTAACAATAATCTAGGAACTCCATACGGAGTTGTCTCAACTACTGCAAACTCGATTGACATAGCTGTTGATAACACTAGCACTTCTAACTATCCTCACAACTCTATGAATTATGAATTATCTTCTGCACTATCAGATGAGTGGGTAATGCGATACTCATTCACAGTTGATGATAAGACCTCAACAATGGGTAATGCCTACTTCAACGTCATGCTGACTGATGATATGTGGCTTGGTGGTGGCTGGGATGCACAAAATGAAAACAATGGTAATGGAGATTTCATATCAGCTATGTACCATGTATCTTCTGCCGATAACAAGTGGGGTACTGCGAGTGCTGATAATTTCACACATGGTCAGGATACATCAAAAACTGGTATAACTTACACAGTCGGTACGACATATTACTTTGAGTTGATAAGAACATCCCCAACTGCGTTCCAAGTTGACTATCATGGTACAAGTGGATTTGGAACTGCACAAGATAGTTTATCTAGGTCAATCGCAAGTACAATCGCAGACTTGGACACAATCGCAATCGGTATGCCCAATCAAAACGGTATGGGTTCATGGGATATATCAGTTAATGACATTCAAGTTTGTGATGGACAAACAGACTGGGCTAACTGTGTAACTGTAGGTGCTGACGAAATAGGAACCGTCCTATCGTTTGAGACGCAAGAAGCACCTACTGTAACAAGAGATTCCACTTATGACGGCACAAACAACGGTGCAACCACACAAGCAACTGGCAAAATAGATTCGTATGCATGGGACTTTGATGATGATTATGTTCAAACTCCTTCAAAGTTTGATTTTCTACATGACGGTTCTGGCGGTTCAATCAGTTATTGGGTAAAGTTTGATTCACTTGGAAGTGATGCATATATTGACAGTACGGGGGGTTCATCCACAGATACGGGATTTTATGTAAGGAATAACAATAATCTGATACGTTTTGCTGTCTTGCAATCGGGTAATACATGGTCATCTCTTGATACATCAACCAGCGTGTCAACTGGTCAGTGGTATCATGTAGTGCATACATTCGACACTGTTCAGAAAACTTATCTGGATGGGGCATTAGACAATACAAAAACACCATCAAGCCCAAAGACTGGAAGTGCCACAAACAATCTAAGGATTGGTTCAGGTCATGGGGCAAATGGCATGGATGGCGTACTGGATCAGTTCGTGATTTATGACAAGGTGCTTTCAGCAAGTGATGTCACCGCACTATACAATTCAGGTAGTGGAACTACAACTCCATCAACTACAAACCTCATAGCTCATTACGACTTTGAACAAACTGGTTCAACATTAGAAAACCAGTTAACAGTTTCAACCCCAGCACCAACCAAAACCACAGCCTTCGAAGTCGAACCAACCAAGATGAGAATTGTTGACATTACACCTCCAACTACAGCATCAATAGTTCAAGGTAATGCTGGTGCAGCAGGCGATTCAAGTGGTGCAGGCGGTGGAGGCGGAGCTGGTTCTGCTGGTACTGGTAAACATGGTGGAGATGGTATACAATCTGATATTTCAGGTAGCAACCAATGGTATGCTGGTGGAGGAGGTGCTGCTTATGATGGAAGTAATGCTGCTGGAAGCGGTGGTCAAGGTGGAGGCGGAAATGGTGGTTCAAATAATCAAAATTCATCATGTGGAACTAATGGCACAGGAGGCGGTGCGGGCGGCGGTGGAAATGTTGGAGGTAACTGTGGAGATGGTGGAAGTGGTGTAGTAATAGTTTCATATCCAACTGCTGACCTTACAGCAACTGGTGGAACAATAACAACATCAGGTTCTAACACAATTCATACATTTGCAAGTGGTTCAACATCTGGAACTACTGGTACATTAACAGTATCATCAGGTTCAACATCTAACGCTAGATTGCTAATTGTAGCAGGCGGTGGAGGAAGTATGGAGAACTGGGGACACTCAGGTGGTGCTGGTGCTGGTGGATTAATTGAATTATCAACATATGGATTATCATCTGGTTCGTATGCAGTTGTAGTCGGAGAAGGTGGACAAAATGGCGGTGGAAGTGGTATGCCATCATCTGGTGGAGATTCATCATTCGGAACAATAGTCGCAGTAGGTGGTGGCTACGGTGGAAACTGGTATTCTGGGTCAACAAATATTGGTGGAAACGGTGGTTCTGCTGGTGGAGGTCAAACTGGTTATGCTGGTGGAGAAGGAACAACATCCACAATTCAGACTAATGGAGAAGTCAGAACCAACATCTTAGAACAAACAGTCTCCCTAACACCAAACGACTGGAAACACGTCTCATGGGTTAGAGATGGCAGTTCATGGAAGTCAATCGTTGATGGAAGTCAAGTCGGTTCTACAGTGACACAGTCAACCAGTTTGGGAACAATTAGTAGCCAGTTGGTGTTTCAAAATATTGGAACGTTAACATATACAGCCGACAAAGATCATTACTCTAATGGTTATAACACAAACTGTCTTGATTCATACTATTCAAATAATTATGGTAATAATGATGGTGAGATTGAAATTTCTCCACATAGTAATGCTTCATGCCGTTCAGGCTGGATTGAGTTTGAAGCACCAACAAGTACAGTGACAAGGGCAACATTAACGTATGATGTTGTATCAACTGGTTCAAACACAGACAGTTGTACTTGGGTTGACTTGAGAGCAAACAAACCATCAACATCAAGTGGTAGTACAATATTCAGCGACTTTGGAAATTCATCTTATGATATAATGACTGGTGATACTGATTGTGAAACCGTTGGAACTGATAAGGAAATAGATGTCACATCATACGTAAATGACGCAGTAACAAATGGAAGAGACTGGTTTGCAGTAGGTGCTTTCTTTGATGGTTATAGAACTGGTCATTATCCTAGTTCTTACGGTGGTTGGACAGCCAACAACTTTAGAGTTGATCTTGCATCACAAGTTGAGCAACCACCAACATACCACATCGGAACCCAACCTGACGGTGCAACTAACCCACTCGCAGTCATTGACGAACTACACGTACACGCAGACGCAGAAGAAACCGTAGTTGAAAAGTCATATGATAGAGGCAGTGCAACATTCCAACAAGTTGGTGCAAATGTACCATTCACAACTGAAGGAGCCCAGAAGACATTTGCCGATACATCAGTATCACCAGGAGATGCACCAATCTATAAGATTAGTTCTTACAACCTACTAGGTGAAACTGAGTTACAGGCATTGGTTCAGGGCTTAACCGTACAGTTAGCAAATGCACCTACAAACTTAGCAGCAAGTAGTACAGTTAATGCAGATATTCAATTATCATGGACAGCAAGTACTGATCTTGGTGGTGGTACATTGTTGGATTACGAACTCCAGAGAAGAACCCCACCTACAACTGGAACATGGATCACAGTATCAAATCCAACAACTACATCATATCTTGACACCAATGTCAATACAGGTACAACATATGAATATCAAGTAGCAACAAATAATGAGGCAGGAACAGGTGCATATTCATCACCAGTATCACAACAGGCTGGAATACCACCTGATCCACCAACCATAACATCTGTCACTATACCAAATCCAAATACACAACCACATGATCATTTCATAGAGTGGACAGCCCCATCAAATCTTGGTACTGCTGGAAGTTTAACGCATTATGGAATATACTATCATGATGGAACAGGCTGGCAGACAGCTAATGCAAACATTGGAATACCAAGTCCTCTAGAATGGACATTCTCTGCCCCAACACCATTCCAAGTAAACCAATTGTATCAGTATAAGATGGTAGCAGTTAGTGCACATGGAACGTCAAATGATAGTAATATTGGCAGTGTAACTACACCTAACGTTCCTGACCAAGTCAGTCCAGCACCTGGAGTTGCAATTGAGGATCCAGACGCATTCCCATTGAAGATTAAGGTATCATGGACTACACCAGGTGACGGTGGCTCAATAATCAAAGGGTATCAGATAGAAAGATGGGATGTCATAAATGGTTGGACAGTACATGTGGCTAATACGGCAGTTACTGATATTACATATGAAGATACGTTGAATGTATTACAGGATACAGAGTACAAATACAAAGTTGCAGCAATCAATACAATGGGAACAGGATTGCCTAGTCTTGAATCACCAGCCATAACTACGCCTAGAGTACCTGATGCCCCAACAAACCCAACTTCAGCAATAAATGATATTGTTAATGCCCCAATGGTTGTTACATTGGGTTGGACAGCCCCAGCAAATGACGGTGGATCCGCTTTGACAGGGTACAATATCTATGAGCAGATAGCAGGAGCTGGATGGAGTGCAACCCCAATAGCAACAGTCGGTCCAACCGTAACAACATATGACCATACAACAACACAGACAAACACACTTCATGAATACCGCTTTACAGCAACAAATAACGTAGGTGAGAGTGCATTCAGTACAACCACATCAGTGACAACTCCAAGTGAGCCATCACAACCAACAGGTCTTACAGTAACACCGATAGATCATGATACCTTACAGTTAGATTGGACTGCACCAACAACTGCTGCTAATGGTGGTCAGTTATCACCTGTAACAGGATACAAGATAGAGTTTGAAACACCACCAGGTAATGGTTATGTGATATTAGAGGCTGATACAAGTCCAGATACTTCAGTGACATATACTCATAATGGATTAACAGGTGGTGTTGAGTATCAATACCAAGTATATGCAATTAACCTAGCTGGAACGAGTTTATCATCAACTGCAGCATTAGGTCTAACAATGCCTGGCGCACCAACCAACTTAGTTATCACACAGCCAGCATCAAGTGGTATTGAACTTGATTTGACTTGGACAGCACCAGCTAACAATGTAGCAAGTTACAAGATTGAGAGAGAATCACCAATAGGTGGCGGTTGGTCAGTAGTGGTTGCAGATACATTATCATCAGTAACTGCATATACAGATGACAATAATGGTGCAGGTTTATCAACTGCAACACTGTATAATTACAGAGTTTCAGGCATAAACCAATCTGGAACTGGTCCAACCAGTAATGAAGATGACGGAACAACTCTAGCAGACGCACCATCAAATCTTACAACATCATACACATATACAGCACCAAATGAAATTGATCTAAGTTGGACAGCCCCATCAGGTGCAATTACTGGTTATCAAATTGAACGTGCAGATGCACAAGTACCTGGTGTTTGGACTGCCATTGTAACTGATACAGGTAATGTCAATACAACATACAAAGACAGTGATAATATACAGTTATCAAATTCATATGCTTACAGGATATATGCATGGACTGCTGGTGGCTTATCACCAATGGTATCAAACACAGCATCACAAGTTACAGTGTCGGCACCTGATCCACCAACAAACCTAGTGGTTGGACCATACAGCGAGATAGGAAGTAATCAAAGAATTATGAAACTTGAATGGGTTGCACCATCTAATACAGGACTTGGTGGTAGTGAAGTACCAATCATAGGATATAAAATTGAACGTAATATCAGTGGTGCAGGTTGGTTAACATGGGTACCTGATACACAAAACGCAGTTAACAGTGCATTGAATTACAACTTAGCAGACAATGAGATTTATGAATATCGTGTATCAACAATAACAGTTGTTGGAACAAGCGGTCCATCTAATACTGTTAATGCAGAGTTTGTTGTAATGAACCAAGCCCCAACTGCACAAGCCATAGCAGGAAAGACAGTAGGAATAACACCTATTGTTACAATTGACAATGGTATAGATACACCAGAGATATACAGAATATCATTATATGTTGATGAAGGACAAACTGGTGTATGGAAGTTTGATAGAGACTATACAGTAGATGCATTACAAAGCGCATGTAACTCCACAATGGAGTTGCCAAAGGACATAGCAAAGAGTGCATCATTCAGTTTCTGTCCAATGTTTACACAAGTAAATGGTGCAAGTGACTTCTACTTCCTTATGTATGCAACACAGGATAATGGCTTAGTTGACGATGATAACACATTCAGAGTAACACAATCACCAACAGTATCAATAACACCATTAGCAATATTTGAGGGCAATGTACAAGGTGTAGAGAAGAGAGCACAGAACTGTACTGACTTTGATAACTCAGTATGTCCACTTGACTATGACGAATCAACAGTAAACATCAATGCAGACTCTGGTGATCCTTATGACCCATACTTTAACATGACACTCAGATACCAACACCAAGACTTGAAGAAAGACCCTGAAGTACGATCCTACTATAACGTACTTAATGTAACAGATAGTTGGGGTGGATATTCACCAGAGGTACCATCTAATGAACCAGGAATCGAGGATGAAACAACATACTACATCTCAGTATATGTGAACCCAGGCGCAAAATGTGCTATAAACCCAGATAGTGGTGAACAAGCAGATTGTTTCGATATGGTAGCAGCAGATACTAATGATAGTATTCCAGCAGCATATCCAGCAGATTTGACATTGATTTCCAGAAAATCACCTGATGCACAACCACAATTAGGTATTGAGCCTATGGGAAATTTGTTCGGAATGCCGATGGTCTTTATGTTTATTATTGGTTTGGCAGCAGTATTCACAGGTAGATCTGCTCAAATGGGTGGTATTATCATAGCAATGGTCATAGGCGTAATGTGGTATCTAGGATACCTAGACTTTAGTCAGCTTGACGGAACGTGGATTATGATTATTGTAGCAGCAATAGTAGGTCTATTCATAGGAAAGCGCTGGAGTTAGACGATTAGCACCTGGATACTAGGCATAATATGTTAACTCTATTTTTATTAGTGTATGAATTGGGATAAAATCAGATATGCCTCTTCCATTGTTTAGTATGAGTATAAGCGGGCAGCCAATCGCTATCATAAAGTCGGGTGATAGACAATTACAATTCTACAAAGTTAAGAAATTCCTGTCAAAATACTTCTCAACATCAGATGGTGTCTATGAGTTAGACGATCAGTATGAATATAGATACAAAAAGGGAGGAATTTATCTCTATAATTTCTCTAACCCAAAACCAATTAGACTTACAAGTATGCAGGAGATAGATAAGGATGTAAGAAAAGCAGGTCAATCAGAATTATTCAATAGACAAAGATTCGAAGAACATATACCACCAGAGAATCGTGCGAATATGAAAACACCTGATGATATTGCAAGTGATATGTCATCTGAGAGTAGAAGGTTCCTTGCTGATTATCAGACAGACGATGAGTTTGCAAAGACAGATCTTATGGTACAAATACATGCACAGAAAGGTGCAGTACAGAAACATTCAGGTCCTTTAGTGCCATTTGGTGCCAATAGGGGTGATTTCGCAATAGTTCAGATAGGTCACATGAGGCTTGATATATGTCAAATGTATATGCATAATGATCGAGCATATACAAAGTACGGTGTGTTCGAAGTGTCACGTGATAATATCTACCTGTATAAGAAACAGATTGTCTGTATGTTTGTAGTCAATAACACAGAGGCTGAGGTCAAAGAGCCTATGAATAAGAAGCAAGAGAAGATGCTCAAATCAATGGTTAAAGACAAAGAATATGGAAGGTTAGAATCATTCATCAAACCATTCAAGTCTGATTTGAGTAATACAACACCACATGAGTTACGGCGTATGAAGCAACGTCCTACATATACAGAGCCACCAAAGATACCGAAGAACGTATCCATATCGACAGAGAAAACATTAGCACAATATACAGCAGATTCACCATCTATTTTCCTTACAACATTAAAAGAATTACACCGATCAAAAGAGGCAGTAGCCACAAAACTATCAGACCCATTGAAGAAGGCATTACCAATAGTTGTCATCTTCGGTGCTGTTATGGGAGTGGCTGTTGTTGTATCCAACATGCCACCAATCATTGATTCACTGTTCGCTCATATGGGAGTAGACAAGTATGTCGTAGAATACATAACTCCAGAGCAGGCTGTTGAGATGGGTATACCTCTTGACCCCGAAAAGATAGTTGACCCTGATGCGGTTCCACCTGAAGATACACCACCACCTGAAGATGAACTTGAAGTCGTTGGTGATGGTGAATTACCACCTGACTACATACCAGGTGAGGTAATCTCAGAGGAAGAGATGACTATGAGTGCCTTACAATGTGGTGATGGAATGTACTGGAATGCTACACAGTCAATATGTATAGAGTTTGAGGAGTTGGACTTGGACTTAGAAGCACCAGTAATAATTGTTCCAGAGACAATACGAGATACAGCAGATAATGCCACTGGTATGATTAAGGAGTATCAGGTATTTGCTACAGATAATGTGGACGAGAGTGTATCTGTAACATGTACACCACCATCAGGTAAAGTGTTTAAGGTGGGAGAGACTGCAGTGTTATGTACAGCGACAGACCAAGCAGGAAACCAAGCAACAAACCAATTCTTAGTAATAATCGAAGCAAGAGAAGGTGCCACACCGCCTTCAATAATCCCTTCAATACCTTCATTCCCATAGGTATAATTTAATTTTATAAGCAGTTAAAGGATTCTCTAAGTGTATGTCGAAGCCATTTCTACAACGCAGAATACGGATTAGGACTTTCTTGATATCTGTGGTTTCATTAACTGTCATTTGCCTGTTCATACCAACTGAGGTGGCTTCTGCATACGTTTCTCAGGAGACATGCAAAGCGTATCTACAAAAGACAGAGGATTGCACTAACCTAGAGTTATGCTATGTTGAATTAGGTAGACCATGCTCTTGTGTGGAGGTCGGAGAATGTGCATTCACACAGGATCCATTAGCAACAATGTTGTATCCATTTGATGCAGTATTGAATGGTTCAATTGTTGACTATACACAGACAGGCACAACAAACCCAGGCATCCCAATATCAGGATTATCTCTAGTCATATTTTGGGGGCTCATGGTCGGCATATTGTGGCTACGTACAGAAAACCCCATGTTGGTTGGACTTGTTGGAATGGCTATGGTTGCGGGCTATATGTCAGTCACACCAGAGGACTCAATACCAGGCGAGTTCGAGATGGCACGCTATATAGGAGCAGCATTGTTCTTAGCGTCACTAGGCATATCCATCTACCAAATGGTTACTACTAGACTACACTCGCCTATTCAGTAAACCTTTATTAGCACCACCAATGTATAATGGACATGGCAAGTAAAACACTAGGATTAGAAGGAATCTGGGGTCAAATTGGCGGTGCCAGTAAAGGAATGAAATCATTCTTCTGGGATTGCATGGGCGCAGGTAAAAGATAATCCATTTAGTAATTCAATCGTGACTGTAGTCAACAAATCCAGATTTCTTCATACTGGATATTTTTTATTTTATATTCGTTTTTATATACTAGTTAATTCAGTTAAAATTATATGAGTTATGAACAGGGAATGTCTAGTCCTGTCTCAACAGACAGAGCAGTCCAATTAATTTCAGAAGCCAGAGAGCATAAAGACTTTCTTTATAGAACCTTATTTGGAAACAAACATCTTCCACATGTTGTTTATCAATTAGAGCACTTTGAATTATTACATGATATTGTAAATCCTATTAGACGAAAGACATTACAGAAATTCAGTGCTGCCCATCGTAACACTTTGATATCCACCACCAGTATAGACGGTAAGACAATGAACTTACTTACAGAGAACAGAGTCAGATATACCCATGAGGGTAAGGACGCAAAGAAGATGTTCCAAGGTGGTAATGCAAGTGAGGGTGGAATGTTCTAGTATGAGTCAGGAAGATGTACAGATCAGCTCTACTCGGAACGAGATACAGCGACCAATCACATCACAAGGAAACTGCAGATGTGTCCACATTAACCAGAGATCAAAAACCGAAGGTACACCATATAGGAAGGGATGGTGCCAGAAGTGTAGGTCATGGGTTTACACAGAAAAGACATTCTGTATATGTTGCAGAAAAAGAGTAGCCCATAAGACACATCATCTAAGAATGAGAAAGATCCTAAATGGTGCTGTTGAGATACATGAGTCACAGATTAAATGGTTCAACGATAATCCATCAACCGAACTGGTGTATGTTCAAGTTACTTTCATGGACAGGAAGTATCAGATCCCTCTCCAAATACTAGGTGAGTGGGTAGAGAACAAACATCCTAATGACACATTAGAATTAGCACAAGATACTGTTTGTGTGGTGAGAGGATAATGTGTTTAGATATTAGAGCACTATTCAAAAGAAAGAGAAAAGAACCAAAAGAGAAAGAAAACCATTATACAGATGAGATGAGTAAGGACTTCTGGTACAGGAAACCAGACGACTAATGAAATGCAAAATATGTAATAACTCATCAAAACACACTTGTTTAAGAAAGACTAAATGCTGGACTGAGTATGGTATGTGTGGTAGATGTGCTAAAGAGTATAAGAGGATCGTAATTGAAGTGTAAAGAATGTGGTAGAACCAAACGTAATGGTATGTCAAAAACAAAGTGTTGGTTAGCATATAGAATATGTGGAAGATGTGCTAGAAGGTTACACCCTGAATTATATGCCGATTCATACACTAAACGTATTGCGAATCTAAAGAACGTGTAGGTGGAAATATGGGGGTGAGGCAATTACTAATTAAAGAAATACCACACAAGTTAGCCCAAAGTATTGTTGTTGAGAAACACTATCTACACAGAAAAGCACCGTGTTCGTACTCGTGGGGGCTATATGAGAAAGACCAAATAGTGGGGGTAATTATGTATGGAACGCCTAGTTCAGCACCACTTAGAAGAGGCATAGCAGGGGATGATGAGAAGGATAATGTTATTGAACTTACAAGATTATGGATAGATGATAAGATAGGAAAGAATGCCGAATCGTACCTAATAGGCAATACGGTAAAGAAAGTAAACAAAGAGATAGTGGTATCGTATGCAGAGATAGAGCAAGGACACCTAGGTACAGTATACCAAGCATGCTCGTTTTTGTACACAGGACTGTCAGCGAAAAGAACCAATTGGGTGGTAGAAGGGATCGATAAGCATTGCCAGACGATTGCAGATAAACACACCTCAGAAGAACTAAAGGCAAAGTATGGATCCAAGTTCAAGCTTGTACCAAGACCAAGAAAGCATCGCTATGTGTTCATCAATGCCAAAAAGAAACGACGAATGTTATTATTAGATAAACTGAAATACAAAATACAGGAGTACCCTACAAATGAAAGTATTGATAGCATGTGAGTGTTCTGGACGAATAAGAGACGCCTTTAGGAATCTGGGTCATGATGCATGGTCATGTGACATTAAACCAGATGAAAATGGCAATGATAAATACCATATTCAGGACGACGTGTTGAACCATTTAGACGAAGGATGGGATATGATGATAGGACATCCAGTTTGTACTTTCATATGCAGAAACAGAGCAAGACTGAATACATTACAAAAACGTACAATAGATACAAGTCTATTTACAACATTAATGAATGCAGATATACCAAAGATATGCATAGAGAATCCAGTACCATCCAAAGCAGCAGGATTGCCAAAGTATACACAGATTATACAACCATATCAGTTCGGTCATGACCATTCAAAGAAAACATGTTTGTGGTTAAAGAACCTGCCAAATCTAACACCAACTAACATAGTAAAGGTGACATATGTGGTAACACAGAATGGTCACAAGTACACTAGAGGTTGGTATGAGACACCTAGAAACTCAACAGATAGAAGTCGAACATTTTTAGGTATAGCCAAAGCAATGGCAGATCAGTGGGGTTAATATACCAAATACAACAATACCCAGTACAATGAACCATAGTAATTATGACACCCAAAGAAATGGTATGAATCAAATTTCATATGAAACCCAGCCTTGCTTTGTGAATCATCGTTTATTTGAAACCCAAGGCACGAATATGAACCAAAAAACAACTGAACCCCATTCTACAATGTGAACTTTATACGATAGTATGCCCTACTGATTATGTGGTAGGGCTTGTCTTCACTACAGTCAACGAGGTAGTGGTCATTCAAGTCAGGTTTCATATTCAGGTACGGGGTTAGTCATTGCCCTACCACACATTTTATAATTAGCAATAGAGGGATCGAATGCAGATGCAACAAACAGATGATGAAAACGGTTCTCTAGGCATGAGTGTATGTAATTCGTGCCTAGAACCGACCGGTTGTACCGACGGGTACCCCAATGTTCATATGTGTTTTGTACGTAGTAGTTGAATGAAACCACAAAAACAAGAAGATATACTGTTAGTAGCAGAGAGTTTTTTTCATCTGGATACTGACAAAGATGCATACGCCAAAGGATTGACGTTAAGGCATGACCTAGAACTCAGGAACTCAACTCTTGGGAAAAGGAAGTACAAACTGTATACAAGAAACGACAAATTAGCAACCGACATGATCAAGCGCTTGGGTACACCGACTGAGGAAATACCTGATGCCAAATGTATTGTACTTGGTAAACACCTAATGATTCCTGATCCAGATAATAGACCAAGAACTGAAGAACCGTTATGTAATCATGACTTTAGACAGCTTGCAGGATTCAATGCCTATGTCTGTAACAAGTGTAATGGAATAAGCGAAGATGGAATAACCACAACTGCAAGAGTGGAAGTCACGAGTGGTAAGAAAACAGCAGTGATTGAGGACATCGGCGGTGTAGTCACAGTATCACCAAAGAAAGAAAAGTAGCAAAAGAAAGAAAACAAAGGAGGTGATAATATGATATTTGAGAAAAAAGGCACAGATGGGAAAACCAAGTTCAAAGTTGTAGTTAGTGATAAAGCATTGTTTCGATACCTTGAAACAATAAGAAAGGCATGGAATGATCATAATCATGATGCGTTTCTGTATGAAAGACAACGAGCATATGACCATGAAGAACTTTTGAAACATTTGAAAGGCAGGATTAGTTTTAATTATAAAGAAAATCTGTACGGATTAAAATCTAGAGAGGCTATGCAAATGATAATGGACTGGATAGACAAAGAAATAGGAATAGGGGATAGAGAACAGTATGGAAGTTAAAGAAAGAAAAAGTAGGCAAAAAGAAAGAAAAGGGGTACTAGAAATTTTGGGGTCCTAAGTAAAAAAAGGACCGAAGTAAAGCGCGAGCGGGGGTGTTTTTGGTTAAACAAAAACGGGTGTATATATAAGCAAGCAGGCGTTGATAGGCACACGTTTAAGTAGTCTAGGCATAGGCATTAGGTATGGTCAAGTTCTATAACATGTACTTACGAGTTAAAGAGG
>Ga0208300_100824_pt1 | contig 17341 bp, 15 predicted proteins | sample 23_taG_FD_184096 | JGI IMG/M metagenome (GOLD analysis project Ga0208300, IMG submission 184096) | Marine viral communities from Cariaco Basin, Caribbean Sea - 23_WHOI_OMZ (SPAdes) (version 2) | ecosystem: Environmental > Aquatic > Marine > Oceanic | place: Caribbean Sea: Cariaco Basin... | reverse complement strand
GGCCTTTGGGGAATTTGGTGAATGGCTGATTCGTATCACTGGGCCGCATAAGGCTGCCCTCAAGATCAATCATTTCTTCTCGTTCTTCCTTGAGCTCGACCAGGCATGGTCACGGATACCGAGCTATGTGGAACTGCTCCATCACTTCGGGGCGGAGGAGGGGGTGCGGCGTGTGAGGCTCCCGATGCGATGGCTACATGAAGAAAAAGGGGTGGAGCCGGATCATCAAGCAAAACGAGTCGACTCCGAGAAACGACGCATTCAGGCGTGCCTCAGTTCCATGCCGTCCGCTTCGTTATCAGAAAGAGTGCTGCAAACCTATTGGCAGCAATTAGAAGCACGTATTGAGGCGGGCAGAACATCGCACACGTCCGCACGCTTTGCATTAAGCGCGGCAGCCGCATTGTTACTCAATACTGACCGAGAGGGACAGCGGCTACCTAACCAGGGCGATGTGGACAGTTACTTGAGTGCGGTGCCCGGACAAGCCGCGTCGGTGACGGGGTTTACCAATTTCTTAAATCGCCAACATGCCACCACATTGACCCCTAGGGTGGATGAGAAACGGGCAAGAAAACGGCGAAAAGAAAAGTTGGCTCGCACCATGATGGAAATGACGAAGTGCGCTGATCAAGGAGAAGAGTGGAGTGAGCAGTGGAGCGTGACCGCCATGGAATACTTTCACGACAAGAAAGTGTCGAAAAAATCACTGCGCCATCATTCTATAGAGCGTTCAAGAGGCGGTTTACAGGTTAGCTTGGACGGTGTGAGCTACTGGCTGCCTATTGCCTAGAGCATCAAACATTGTGCGTAAGCCCGGTTGTTAAACACATTACGTGCTGTGTACCGCCCCGGCCTTTTGGCCGGAGCGGATCAGGAGGGAATTAAAGCATGCGTTTTAGCTCTCCGTAATCTCCCCCAACACGCAAGACTACGGTTACGTCATTGTCATTGCGGTTACGAAAGAACCAGCCGTGATTGCCGGTGAAAGCGGCTTCTAGCTCGCCTTCATCCTCGGGCACGCCACGGCCTTTCTCGTAGCTGATGGAGTTCCCATTGCCATCACCGTGCGTGTCAAAATTGACAGGGCCACCTTCGGATACCCAGGCAAAGGTCGCCACCGCCCCTTCTTCCATAGTGAGTTTGTATTCTGTGCCTTCTCCTGGGGTCAGGGTAAAGCTCACCTCATCGCTCCACGGGGTCGCTTCTTCCGCTTGCGCCGTCTGAGAGGCGGCTTCATCAGTCGCTAATGTCTCCGCCATTGCCGCGCTGGCATCGGTCATCACCCTTTCTGAATCAGTGGGCGAAGGTGCAGCTGGATCACTCGCTGAGGCTGAATCGGCTACTTGGGGAGCTATCTCTGCCTCGGACGTCGCAGTCTGAGCATCAGCATCGTTTACCGTCGTAGACTGGCGATCACTGACGATCTCTTGTGATGCCGAGGGTTGAGACGCCTGTTGAGCCATGGCTTGATCGTTGGCCTGGTCGAGCTCGGCTTCCTCAGCCAGCTGGGTTTTGATTTCGCCCATCTCAGTCAGCCCCAACAAGCGCCCAGCGCCGGTGGGGTCAATGGCATACTCGGCAGGTAACACAACCGTGATCAGTAAAGCGACGGCAATAACCGCTGCTATTAGCGTAGAGCGAAGTAACTGACCCGTTGATGGTAGTTCGGCACGGGTTGGAAGATCAGTGTTATACATCAGGGACTCCTTCAATTAGGCGATGAAATAGCCGGTCAGTTGATAACCCACCAGCATAAAACCAGCACACATCATGGCGACGTTGGCGGTATACGCATGGCGTAAGAAGCCAGTAGTGCGTCGCCAGAAGCCCATTACGATGAGAATAGCGCTCAATGCCAGTAGCTGGCCGATCTCTACGCCTATATTGAATGCCAGAAGGTTAGGGACGAGGCCATCGGGAGCGATATCGTACTCAATGATCTTGCTCGACAGGCCAAAGCCATGAAACAGACCAAACACCAACGTAGCGACTTTAGTGTTGGGCTGAAAGCCGAACCAGCGCTGATACGCACCGATGTTATCGAGCGCCTTGTAGACAACGGAGAGTCCGATGATGGCGTCGATCAGATAGCTATTGATGCCAATATTGAAGTAGACCCCTAACAGCATGGTCGTGGAGTGACCGACGGCGAAGAGGCTGACGTAAATAGCGATATGCTGCATTCGGTAGAGGAAGAAGATGACCCCTAACAAAAACAGGATGTGGTCATACCCCGTTACCATATGTTTGGCACCGAGATACATAAACGAGATCAGATGAACGCCATAGATCTCCTGGATATAGCCCTTGTCACCTTCAGCAACCGCGTGAGCAAGCGCCTCGCCACTGGCTCCCAGTAGCATTAACAGCAGGGTTAGAAAGGCTAAGGCGTGGCGTCGTGCCATCATAGGCAAGCCGAGCGCACCCCTTACTTGGGATGGAAACATGTAACCTCCACGGGTCTGACATTAGTATTGGCCACCCGAAGGATGGCCCCAGTTATCAAACGACAACTGGCCGTGGTGGTCGCTCCAATCGGTAGGCGCGACGCAGGGGTAAACCGCGCCGTTCGCCTAGCCGCAGGGCATGACGGATGTTCGGAGCGATAACAAGGCCCGCCCCCAAGCGATCCGCTTGTTCGTGAAAGTGACTGCCGCTCTCATGAGAGAGATGTCGACCGTCATCGTGCTTATGCCCATGGGCATGACCATGGCCTTTCTGCACACTCTCCTGGTGAGATGACTCAACGCCAACCATGCTCATTGCGCCATGCGCACTCGCTTCGCCCACACTGGAAAGCACCAGGCTAGGCAAAAACAGCAGTAGTAGGATCAGATAGCCAAGGCGGTGACGCAGCCGATGGAGCATGTATATCAACCAGGACAAAAATTGACGATAAAAAAGATAGATAACAGTTTACTTACGCGGTAGCGCCGCATAGCGGCAATAGATTACCATCCCCTCCAGGGGGATAGGAATAGGATAAGGGAAAGAAAATGACAATACATACGCACCAGTCACATCCTGACATCATCAAGCGCTTGAACCGGGCTCGGGGGCACCTTTCGAGCGTGACGCAGATGATAGAGGATGGTCGCCACTGTCTGGACATTGCCCAGCAGCTCCATGCGGTGGAGAAGGCGATTCAACAGGCCAAACGTGCCTTGGTTTTAGATCATATCGATCACTGCCTAGAGGATGCCTTGGGCTCTCAAGATCAAACTCAGCGGGCGCGGGCTGAAGAGTTCAAGGCTATTGCCCGCTACCTGTAAATGCCTCTAAGCGCCCCTCACGTGAGGAATGCTCTATGTTTAATGTGCTCACCCATCGCGTCTATCGCCATCTCTTTTTCGCTCAGGTCATTGCACTGATTGGTACCGGTCTTACCACCGTTGCCTTAGCGTTACTGGCTCATGATCTTGTTGGGGGACAGGCAGGTGTTGTATTAGGCACAGCGCTGGCGATTAAGATGGTCGCCTACGTGGGCATTGCTCCCCTGGTGGGCGCTTACGCCTCACGCCTACCTCGACGCACGTTGTTGGTCAGCCTCGACTTGTTGCGAGCAGCCGTGGTTTGCGCACTGCCTTTTGTTACAGACGTGTGGCAAATCTATGTGTTGATTTTTTTGCTCAATGCTTGTTCTGCCGGTTTCACGCCCGTTTTTCAGGCGACAATACCAGATATCCTGGAAGACGAAGCGCAATACACGCAAGCATTGTCCCTGTCACGCCTTGCCTACGATTTAGAGAATCTTCTTAGCCCGATGGTGGCAGCAGCATTGCTGATGGTGATGAGCTTTGATGTCCTGTTTGTACTGAACGCCCTGGCATTCGTGATCTCTGCCTCATTAGTTATATCGGTGCTGTTGCCTGCGTCACAACCGCTTGAGGAGATTCCCGGCGTTTGGCGTCGCATTTCTCACGGTCTACGGATTTATCTAAAAACACCTCGTTTGCGCGGCTTGTTGGCGTTGAACTTGGCGGTATCCGCCGCTGGAGCGATGCAGATCGTCAATACGGTAGTGCTTGTGCGCTCGATGTTGGGGCTTGGCGAGCAAGAAGTAGCTTTGGCCTTTGCTGCCGCAGGAGGCGGCTCTATGCTGGTGGCCTTACTGCTACCTAGGGTGCTGGATCGATTGCCTGAACGACCCGTCATGCTGCTGGGTGGCATGATCATGGCGCTCAGTTTGTACTTGGGCTGGTTTGGCCCATCATTCGCGGGACTGGTCGGACTATGGTGGCTACTGGGTGCAGGCGCGTCGATGGTCATGACTCCTACCGGACGTTTGCTCAAGCGTTCGTGCCAGCCGCAGGATCGTCCGGCGCTCTTTGCTGCCCAATTCTCGTTGTCACACTGTTGCTGGTTGTTTACTTATCCGTTGGCAGGATGGTTAGGGCTGAACGTGGGGATGACTGAAGCGTTCGCCATGCTCGGAACAGTCGCTTTAACGGCGACGGTGCTTGCGATGTTTGCTTGGCCACGAAGAGATTTAGATACGTTGTTGCATGACCACTCCCCTCTCACTCATAGCCACCTTCACTATCATGATGAGCATCATCAACACGAACATGAGGGATGGGAGGGGGCAGAGCCGCATAGTCACCCCCACACTCATCCCAGGCAAGTGCATCAGCATTTATTTGTCATCGATAATCACCATACCCGGTGGCCTTTGTGACACGACTAGAAAAATACGCTAATAGAGGCCAATCAGAGCAAATCACCACGGGTGATACCGACTTTGCTAAAGGCATTGAGCACGGAAGCTTCGCCAGGAACGTTCTCATTTTTGGCTTTTGGGTGCTTGAATGTATCGGCGAATCCTGGGCAGTGACGAACAAGCTTTTGAACGACACCTTCAACGTGCCGCACGTTAGACAGCACTTGGCGCAACCAGTGTTCAAAGCTGTTTTGGTGATCCAACGTAAACACTAAACCTTTGTAGGACGGAGGTTTTGACCCTTCCTCTCTACCGCCATTTCTGGGTTTCGGAGGGCGTCGCTGGAGTTCCATGAGATAAAGCGCTTGACCTAACACATGCACCTTGATGACAAGTACCCCGCGAAGAACCTTGGTTTGAGTATCCATATAGACCCAATTGGCCACGGACGTTTCTACCTCATCGTCTGTGCCGAAGGGTTCCAGGCTAATTAATCGAGGATCAGGGGACGTGCTGAAGCCGTCTTCAAAGGTAAACCAGCTAACGTTATGAATCGCTGTAGGATACGCTGATTTTAAATAGAGAAGCGCATTCCACATATCACGTAGAAAGCCCTGTGACTCCAGTGTAATGGGGGCGTGAATAGACGCTTGTCCCACTCCCTTTCCTGACCCATAGGGCTCTCCAGTGGAGAAAATCGTTTCGTCACCAGGAACGGGGAAGCCTCGTGTATCAGGCACGTTTTTTCGGTTATATCGCTTATCCAGGACAACGCGAGGCTTACCTAAAATAACGAATTCGTCCTCAGTAATATCCAGCCAAGAAGAGCCATGGTCGGGCTCTTCATCATCGGTCAGGTCAATGATATCGGGGATGTCTTGAAGCTGATGATAGGGAAATTGAGTGGGAGCATCATCGCCATCGTTGGCGGGCACTGTCGCTGATTTCTCTCTTTCGCGATGGATCGTGGCACCATCGGGCTGTGTACAGCCTAATATCTGCAACCCTAGAAAGGAGTTGCCACCGTCAATCGGAACGCCAGACACAGAGAGTTCCCCGCTTCCCTGGAACCAAGGCGTGGCCTCAAAAAGTATCTTATCTTCGGGGAAACGGGCTTCAAGCTGCGAATAAATTCTTCTGGCAGCCTGCTCCGCATAGGGATCGTACAGTATATGGGCGAGCAAAATGGCATCGTGCTTATGAACACTATATGTAAATTTGACAGGCCATGTACCTGGAGCGGCAGGCGCATTAAGCGGTCGATAAAGACGTTTTTTAACTTCTTCCCAAGAGTAAGTAGCGAGCACCCGCTTGATTTCAGAGGATCGACCGTAAACGCGAGTAAAAAATTCTGTGCAAGGGATAAGCAAGTGTTTGCCATCTGGAAGGTCAAATTCGATCAGGTACGATCTTTGCTCTCTGGGCAGTGGCAAGTAGTAATCATCATGAAAGGAGGTATAGAGGCTGCGCCCTGATTTGCGTAAGTCATCTAGAGAAACAATCCGCCAGCCCCCTGGAGAGAATGAAACGGGGAATGTTCTCTCATCAAACGCGATGCGAGAGTTGCTCACCCCCTGTTCCCAGACGGAACCGATCCTCAGTAGCCCGACATGTGTTAAAACCGTCGTTCGCTTAGTCACTTTTCCTAAATTGTTATACTTATCAATGTATCTGAAAAATACATGAATTTTAGGAACGCTCCTTGAGCGGGTATTTTTTTCGACGGGCCCATACCACCAAACGACCAAGCGCTTAGCTTCGTCTTTGAGAGTGCCATCTGAAAAGCTAAAGGTTCTGCATTGTTTGAGTGAAACCGTCACAAGGGCGCGCTCTATGTAAACTCAACATAGAGATTGTCGCAGCAATTATTGTTTAGTCGCAACAATTGTTGAAAATGACAGCCTCCACCTACTAACGCAGCGGCGCTGGCGCTGTGGTGGGGCTGGCGAAAGGGGCGCTGGCCCCAGTCTGCTTCAAGCGGCAGCCCACAGACTGAACGTACAGCGGCCACTTGTAGTGCATCGTCTTCGCAAAGCGGCGGCAAAATGCCCGGTAAGCGGCTAGCGAGCATGGTTTTTCCGGTGCCAGGAGGCCCTGCTAGCAGCAAGTTATGGCCACCCGCGGCCGCCACTTCTAGTGCGCGGCGCGCCTGCTGCTGGCCGCGAACATCGGCTAAGTCGGCAATGGGAGCCGTGGATCTCACCGAGGCAGACAGTTGATGGGGCGGTATTTTCTCTTGTCCCAGCAAGTGAGCAACGACCTGCCATAGGGTGTCGGCAGGCAAAACCGGTAAGTCGCCCGCCAACGCGGCTTCGTCGGCACAGGTACGGGGAATAATCAGGGCTTTGTTGACGCGCCGAGTGGCGAGAGCAAAGGGCAGTACGCCGGGTACGGCGCGTAGTTTGCCATCCAACGCCAGTTCGCCTGCGCACTCCATGCCTTCTAGCGCATCGACTGGAATCTGGCCAGAAGCGGCCAGAATGCCGAGCGCAATCGGTAAATCAAAGCGGCCGCCCTCTTTGGGTAGGTCGGCAGGGGCAAGGTTGAGGGTAATGCGCTTGGTATTGGGAAAATCAAACCCCGCATTGATGAGCGCGCTGCGCACCCGCTCGCGGCTCTCTTTGACGGCGGTTTCCGGCAGCCCCACCAGCGTTAGCCCCGGCAGGCCGTTGGCTAGATGTACCTCGACATGCACGGCGGGGGCTTCCAGTCCAACCCCTGCGCGCGTGGCCACAATGGCTAGTGTCATGGCGCTCCCTCGCTAGTTTTTTGTTCCTAACGTAACCCTACGTCAATTGGAACGTTTAAAAATAGCGTGAGCTGAAAAACTGACCTTAGTTAACAGTTGAGCCGGTGACTTGTGCTGGGCTGTCTGCCGATAGTGCAGCAAACAGTTCCCTTGCAAAGCGCTGGGCGGAAGGCAGTGCGCCAAAGCTCCATACCGGCGGCAGGCGAACTATCCTGTCATGCCTGACGCTGGGAAGTTGCTGCCACAGGCCGCTTTTTGCAAGTTGCTCTTCGGCTCCGATGGGTAGTGGGTCGATGATTACCAACGTTGCCTCTGGATAGCGCGCCAGCGCTTCAATTCCTACCAGTGCAAATCCCCAGGAGTTGGTCGGCTGATCCCAGGCATTGGGCAGTTCGAGCTGCTCCAGCACGGCGTTGTATAAGCTGTTTTCCCCAAACACTCGCACGTGGCGGGCATCCATAAACTGTACCATCAGCAGCGGGGCAATTTCTGCCTGAGAGAGGGGACGGGATTCGCGCAGCGTGGTCATCAACGTTTGGGTTTCTTCAATAAGCTGCTCGGCCTGGGGCTGGTGCTCGGTTAGCTCGCCCAGCTTACGGGTCAGGGTTTGCATCTCCTGCCAGGTGTCGGTGCCGGGGGAGTAGAGCGAGAATAAAGTGACAGGAGCAATGCGTTCCAGGCGCGGTTTCAAACCGGTGAACATGGGTGAAATAAGCGTCTGTACTGGAGGCTCTTGGGCCAGCAGTTCTAAATTAGGCTGGGTGCGTAGCCCCATATCGGTGGCACTGTCGGGTATCTGCGGCTCGCTCACCCACTGGTGATAATCGCTTTGTTGAGCAACGCTGCTAACCGGTGCGTCAATGGCCAGTAGCGTTTCAGCGATTGTCCAGTCGACGGTTGCCCACTGCGCTTTGGCAGTGGAAAAAGCCATTAGGCAAACAGCCAATAGCCCGCAGCGCGCGAGCAAAGAGAACAGGTTGGTGTGGCGCATGGTGGTGAGAGGCTATCCAGAAAATAAGAACTGTATTTAAACGATAATCTTTATTGTTTGCAAACCTGTGTTCAAGGAAAAATGCCCAGGCACAGCGGCCTGGGCAGGTGGGGCTACAATAACTTAATAACGCTTAGACAAGGGTTTAGATAAGTGCCTGGAACATCACTTAGTACAAGCGTTTAGAAACGGTAGTGAACACTGGCGGTCACACCGCGCTCGGCGCCGAAGTAGCAATACTCCAGCGAGTTACAGGAGGCCACGTACTCCTTATCCAACAGGTTGTTAACATTGAGGCGTGTTTCCACCCCTGCAACGCCGAGCTGGCTTAGGTCGTAGCCAATGGTGGCATCCACCAAGGTGTAGTCAGGGACGGTTTCAGTATTGGCGCGATCGGCGGCAATATCCGCATAGTGGCGTACGCCAACACCAACATCCACGCCGTTCAGCCAGCCGTCATTGGCTTCGTAATGGCCCCACAGCTGTACTTGGTGGCGTGGGGAGTAAATGGCGTTGTTACCCTGGTTGCCGTCGTCACTTTTGGCGTAGGTGATGTCGGTGAAGCTATAGCCTGCCTGAACCGAGAGGGTGTCGGTTAGCTGGGTCTGTGCTTCCAATTCCAGTCCCTGGGATTCAATTTCACCCACCGCGCGATAAGGGTCGGATGGCTGCACCTTGGTCGCGACGTTCTCTTGACTGATATGGAACAGCGCTGCGCTGAATTGGTTGCTGCTGCCGTTAGGCTGGAACTTTAGGCCGGCCTCCCACTGTTCGCCCTCCATTGGTTGAAGCAGGTCGCCACTTTCATCCACAAAACTAGTGGGCGTGAAGGCAGTGGAGTAGCTCAGGTAGGGGGCTACGCCGTTATCAAACAGGTAGACCGCACCGGCGCGGCCGCTGAACTGGGTATCGCTAAGTGAGCTGGTGTCACCGCTATCGCGGTTGGTATTGTCGATATTCACCCAGTCGTAGCGGCCGCCTAGCGTGAAGCGCCAGTTATCAACGGCGATTTGATCCTGTAGATAAACGCCGGTTTGATCAATCTCGTGGCGCTCACGGGTAGGGGCGTAAAATTCAATCGGCCCGCTGCCATAGATAGGATTAAAGGCATTGATGGGATGGAAATACCCAGAAGGCCATGAGACGTCATTCTCCCGCTGTTGATAATCGACCCCGGCAAGCAAGGTATGATCCATAAAGCCGTTGCTGATAGTGGCTTCAAGCTGATTGTCGATAGTCCAAGCTTCTAGAGATTCATCGCTGCCAGAATAGTAGCGGGTTAGTTCATCAGAGGTGGGTGACGTCCAGCCATAGCCATAGACTTGATTCAGCACCACATCGGAATTGAGATAACGCAGTAACTGGCGGCCCGTTACGTCGTCATTAAAGCGATGCTCCAGGGTATAGCCAGCCATACGCTGAGTACGTTCGTAGACGTCGTAGTCGGCTTCGCCATCAAAGAAGTTGTTACTAATCTGCTTGCCGTTCCTGGGCACTACCGCTCCTTCATAGGGCACGCCGGAGTGATAGCCGCCTTCGGGTTCATCCTGTAGATAGGCCTCAACCGTTAGACTGGTGTCGTCGGTGATATCCCAGGTTAGCCGCGGCGCAATGGCATAGCGCTCCTCTTCGGCGGGGCCAAACTGGGTGTTGGCGGTGCTGGCAATGCCGGTCAGGCGAAACGCTACTCGCTGCTCTGTGCCAATCGGCCCAGTGAGATCAAAGGCGGCACTGCGCTGGTTATTATTGCCTACCCGAAAGCGTAGCTCACCACCTTGTTCAAATTCAGGACGCTTACTGTTTAGCGCCACCACACCACCCGGTGACGCGCGGCCATAGAGCACCGAGGCAGGCCCGCGTACCACTTCAATGCTATCTAAAAACCACGGGTCGATGCGCATCGTGCTATGGGAGTTGGCATCGCCCATCACTTTAAGGCCATCTAAGAAAGTGTTGCTCAAGCTGCCGTCAGAAAAGCCCCGCAGTACCAGGTAGTCGAAGCGGTTGGAGGCGCCCACCTGGTTGCTGTAGACACCGGGCGTATAGTCAGTGGCGCGCTGAACGGTGTCTACCCCACGGTGATCCATCTGTTCGCGGGTAATGGTAGAAACGCTTTGCGGCGTTTCGATAAAAGGGGTGATGACTTTAGTGGCCGCCTGCTGGGCGGTTACCGTCACAGTGCCTAGCGCTGTACTTTCCAGAGTACTTTCCAGAGTACTTTCCAGAGTACTTTCCTGCGCACTTGCCTGAGCGTAAACCGAGGGTGCCGCGAGCGCCGCAATAACAGCGGCACTGAGTGGAGAGCGTAACAAACGGCGAGGCATAAAAGACATGGGGATGTACCTGCAATGAGAAGCAATTAACTAATGTGTTAATGAGAATTATTGCGTTTAATTGCTTTGAAAAGGTATGCGCTATGCCAAAGAGGTTATGCGCGCTGCCAAAAAGTGCAGAGCAGGGGAACTTACGGCAAGCAGTGGTGGGTAGTGCGTTATGGACAGTACGTTATGGACAGTACGTTAGCGACACTTGAAAGCCTCATGGGGTGTGACGCCAAAGGCCCGCTTATATGCCGTAGCAAAGTTGCTGGCGTGGCGGTAGCCGCAGGCGTGGGCAGTTTGCTGCACGCTATAACCTTTGCGTAAGTACGTCTGAGCTTGGGTCAGGCGACAACGCCGTAGGTAATCGAATATCGAGCAGCCGTAACAGCGCTGGAATTTGGTGCGTAGGCTGCTAGGGCTCATGGCGGCATTTCGGGCCAACTGCTCCAAGCGGTAATGCTGGTTGGGATAATGCTCGAGCTGCTGGCGCAAGCGCTCTAGGCGTTGGTGGTCGCGATGAGAAAGGCCCAGAGGGGGACCTTCTTGTGTGTTTTGGTCGCCGGGCTCCAGGCAAGCGGCAGGTAGGCCATGAGCTAGCAACTGAAGCGCGAGCCCTTGCCATAATAGGCACTGCCGTTCTGCTGGCCAGTTCGACGTCAGCGCGGTTTCTAGGCTATGGCGCAGGAGTGGCGGTACTTGCCAAGTGTGGAGCAGTGGGGCCGCTGGAGGGGCAACGTTGACGGGCGAGGAAGGAAGCGGTTCGAGGCCATCCAGAATCGACACGTTAAGAGTGCGTAAGCGTTGTGGAGCCGGCTGGAAGACCTCAAGCCCGGTCTGCTGGTTGAAATGCGCACTGAAGGCGTCGCCCGCCTGCAATTGAAATGACTGATGGCCGAGCCCCACGTGGATACAACCCTCAAGTATCACACTGAGAAACCACGGAGCGGTACGACAGGAGGTAGAGGCATAGGCGTGCAGGACATCAAGATCGGAGTGCGTTACGCGTAGGGTCGGGGTGATCTCGATATCCATCACCCGCCCGCGAGCTATGCAAGGCGATGGAGAGCGGTCGGGCGCTTCGGGAAAGCGGTAATCGATCCCGAAGCGCTGACCAAGGGCCAGCAGGTCATTGGTGGTGAGTGGCGCGAGTGTGTCGAGAGTCGCCATTCCCATTACCTCGCTGTTGAGCGGCTGCCTGCGAGTAGCGGGGCGGTGCTTAATAGGCCATCGACCAGTTCAGGGTATAGGTACGCCCACGTCCCTGGTAGTCGTAGAGGTATTCTGGGCCGTAGTAGGGCGAATAGAACATAGCGGCTCGCTGACCCCAGACGGTGGAGTACTGATCATCAAGTAGGTTCTGGATGCCCAGACTCACGGTGCCAAAATCGGTCTCCTGACTGAGCGATAGATCGAGGGTGGTGTTGCCGTCGATTTCACGATCCGCGTCGTCTTTCAGATCGAAAGTATGGCTGGCTTGCAAACGCGCCGAACGCACGTAGTCGGTCCAGCCGATAAAGGCCGTTGAAGAGGAGAGCGAAGCATAGCGGGCGTCACGCTTCTCCCACTCCCCTTGGTCGTTCTCCTGCTCGGAGCGCACCAAGTGTAGGGTGCCGCCGACCTCCAGGCCGTTGTCGAAGTAGCGAGTTACCGCGCTCTCGAGGCCAAAGTCGCGCTTCTTTTCGTCCACTACGCTGACGCTCAGATCCTGGGCGTTCTCTACCGCTTTGTCCGACCAAGCGTAGTAGAGTGCCGTTTGAGCCATCCAGTTACCCCCCTGGTAGCGCCAGCCTAGCTCCACCTGATCTGTCTCGATGGCAGATAGAGGGTTGTTATCGACACTCACCTCGGGGCTCTTGCCGTAGTATTTGGCCGGGTCTGGCAGCTCAAAGCCCTGGCTAAACTGCAGCCAGTTCTGGTGACCGTTGCCGTAATCGTAGAGGGCGCTGGCATTCAATAGCGTGGCTTCGTAATCGTTCTGACCGCCGGGAATACCCTTGAAATCACCCACTTCGACATCCATATGCTGCTGCCGCAACCCTGCGGAGAGCTTAAGCGCCTCGGTAGCTTGCCAGTCACCTTGAACGAAGCCTGAAAGCCCGTCCACTTGATAGCCTGGGTAGCGGGGCTCAACGCCCGAAGCCTGCTGCACCAAACCTCCGGTGGCATCGGATACATCGGTATCGAACAGCATCTGGCTGGCATCGAATTTTTCGCGATCCAGGTCGAGCCCATAGGTCAATGAAATGTCATCACCCAGGCGCGACTCAAACAGCGCTTTAATACCGCTTAAATCAGTATTTTGTTGCGATGCACGAAACTGCAGGCCATCCGAGACAGGGTAAGGAAAGGCCTGGAAGCTGGATTCTTCTTCTCGATGGAAGGCCTGTAGATAGAAGTTTTGCCCCCACAGGTTAGCGTGGTGATAGTTGACGTTGACCAGCTTGCGGTCGGTTTCCGGATCGCGCTGTGAACGGTAGCCGTCGCGAATCTCGGCATCGTTCAAGTTAGGCGTGGCTGCGTCGAGGTTGGGAAAGTAAACCCCCCGGTTACCTTCGTAGCCGGAACGATACAGCTGGGCGCCCAGTTCCAGGCTCTGTTCGTCGGTCAAACGGAACGAGAGGTTGCCCAATACATCAATGCTGCGATTGTCCTGAAGGTCGGTTTGGGCAATATCGGGAAAGATCTCTTGGCCGCCACCGTCGTAGTGACGGCCGTTGTCCACAATGGAGGTACCCAGGTAGCCCTGAACCCGCTCATTGCCGCCGCTGATTGATTGCGACAGACGTCGATCCATATCGTCGCTGTTGTTGAAGCCTGTAGTGATGCCAGCTTCGGTGCGCCAGTTCAGGCCTTCTTCGCCTTTGCGCGTAATGATATTGATCAAGCCCCCCGTCGCACCGCCGCCATACAGGCTGCTGGCGCCGGAAAGCACTTCTACACGCTCAATATTGAAGGGATCGATGGCATCGAACTGACGGGAAAGCCCACGCGAACTGTTCAGAGATACGCCATCGATAAGCACCTGTACGCCCCGGCCACGCATGTTTTGCCCATAATTGGTGCGCCCTTGCGGTGCCAGATCCAGCCCTGGCACAAGCTGACCCAATGCCGTCTTTAGGTCTGCACCATTGCGGGTCTGCTGTTGCAGCATCTCTTTGTCAATCACCCATACCGCGCCAGGTATCTGACTGATCTGGGTCGGGGTGCGGGAGCCAACCACCACCAGGGTATCTTCAGCGTTTGCGCTTAGCGTGGATCCAGACGTTGTGTTTTGGGCGAAAACATCGCCGGTAAAGCCTAGTAATAGACCCGTGCCAATGAGGGCAGCCGTTGAAGAAGACCAGTCAGACATGGTGAACAATCCGCGAGCAGTTAGGGAATAAGAGGCGGAGAGTATCACCACAACAGTCAAAGTCAATGATATTGATTCGTGTTTATTGATTCGTGTTTGTTGATTGGGCAGGACGCTCATTACGTCATCAACATCAACCTATTAAGCCACCCTGTAGTCGGCAATAGGCGTCGTCAACCCATTGCCGTCCGTTGTGGATTTAGGCGGGCTTGCTATCCTCCGAACCATCACTGCTCGGTTCAGGCGTGGGGGCGGGTGGTGCTTCTGCTTCGATGGGGGATGGGTGCGTTGAGGTAGAGGCTTCCACCGCGGCCTCAAGGCTGGCCACTTGGCGCTCTAAGGCTTCAACGCGTGAGCGGGTGCGCTGCAATACATCCATCAAAATATCAAAGTCTTCCCGTGACACCAGCTCCAGCCTGTCAAAGGCACCGCGTACTACTTGCTGTACGCCTTTTTGAATATCTTCAGGGGCTTGGGACGCGTTCTGTAAACGATCCCCAATTTGCTGGGCTAAACGGCTAATGCGATCTTGAGGCGCCATCGCTCTCTCCTTAAATGACCACGCATAAATGTTCACTGCTTATTAATAAGGATACGCAACCCGCTGCCGATACGCATGCATCGTTTGCAAATTAGCCGCTGGTCGCTCTTTCTCGGCGGCGTGCATCGAAATAGAGCGCCGCGTTTTTATTAATGTTCTTTTATGGTGCAAGCGCGTAGTGGCGACGGCTGCTAAGTCTTCCTTGCCACCGAATAGCCTCCGTTTTTATAAAACAAACTGCTGACTTATAAGAAAAAACAATTGGGTGGCACGGTATGCGCATTAACGAGATAAGCAGTTAAGTCGGGCGGCGTTGCCGCTACCTAATCCAGCAGGGGAGATCCGGGATGAAACTCATCACCGCTATCATCAAGCCATTCAAACTAGACGACGTTCGTGAAGCGCTCGCTGACAACGGCGTTCAGGGCATCACGGTGACTGAAGTTAAAGGCTTCGGTCGTCAAAAGGGGCATACCGAGCTGTATCGTGGTGCGGAGTACGTTGTCGACTTTCTACCCAAAGTAAAAGTTGAAGTGGCCGTAGACGACACCCGGCTAGAGAGCGTCTTGGACGCGATCTGTAGTGCGGCTAACAGCGGCAAGATCGGTGACGGCAAGGTGTTTGTGACACCGCTTGAAGACGTTATTCGGATTCGGACAGGCGAACGCGGTGCAGACGCCGTTTGAAGCTGTTTTTTTCGGATCATTTCTATAGTTCAACGGGGAACTTAAAATGAATGAGTTGACTGATCTGAGCTACGCGCTCGACACGTTTTACTTCCTAATTTGCGGCGTGCTCGTCATGTGGATGGCTGCTGGCTTCTCAATGCTTGAGGCTGGTCTGGTGCGTTCGAAAAATACCGCCGAGATTTTGACCAAAAACATCGCGCTATTTGCGATTGCTTGCACCATGTACTTGCTGGTGGGTTACTACATTATGTACTCCAGCAGCGCGGGAGGCTTCCTACCCAACCTTGGTTTCTTAATTGGCGCTGAAAACAGCGTGGATGCAGTAACCGCAGGCGGTGATGATGCGCCTTACTACTCTATGCGCTCTGACTTTTTCTTCCAGGTCGTGTTTGTGGCCACCGCCATGTCGATTGTCTCTGGTGCGGTTGCTGAGCGCATGAAGCTGTGGGCATTCCTGGCCTTCGCGGTGGTGATGACAGCCTTTATTTACCCGGTGTCTGGCTACTGGACATGGGGCGGCGGCTGGTTGTCTGAAGTCGGCTATTCCGATTACGCGGGGTCTGGCATCGTTCACTTAGCTGGTGCCGCGGCTGCCTTAGCGGGTGTCTTGGTGCTTGGCCCACGTAAAGGTAAGTATGGTAAAGATGGGGCTATCCACGCGATTCCCGGCGCCAACATGCCGCTGGCCACGCTGGGTACTTTCATTCTCTGGATGGGGTGGTTTGGCTTCAATGGCGGCTCTGAGCTGAAAATGTCTGACATCAGCTCTGCCAACAACGTTGCTCAGGTGTTTGTTAACACTAATGCGGCGGCTGCCGGTGGCGTGCTTGCCGCACTGATTCTTGCCAAACTGTGGTTCCGTAAAGCGGATCTTACCATGGCGCTTAACGGTGCACTGGCTGGCCTTGTCGCAATTACTGCGGATCCTCTGTCGCCCTCTGCGCTAGGCGCTGCGGTGATTGGGGCGGTAGGTGGCTTGATCGTTGTCGTTGCAATTGTCACGCTGGACAAGCTGAAGCTTGATGATCCGGTCGGCGCTATCTCGGTACACGGTGTAGTGGGTATCTGGGGCGTGCTGGCTGTTCCGCTGACCAATGGTGACGCTTCTTTCGGCGCACAGCTGATTGGTATCGTTGGTATCTTTGGCTGGGTATTCGTTGCGAGTCTGGTTATGTGGTTGCTACTGAAAGCGATCATGGGCATCCGCGTTAGCGAAGAAGAAGAGTACGACGGTGTCGATATTGCAGAGTGCGGTCTTGAGGCCTATCCCGAATTCAGCGTTAAGAAATAAGCTTACGCTAATAAAATGAGCTGGCGCTCTTTTGGCCTCCCCTGGCGGGAGGCCTTTTTGCCTTCGGGCATTGTTACAATCCATTGGCGCTGATTTTTTATTCTCTGCCTGTAGCGGTGTATGCTTAACGCTAACGGGCTTGGCTATCAGCAGTGTCCCGCCAACCTTTAATAAAAGGCCACCAAGCTAGAGGATGTCGCAATGAAATTGATCTCAGCCATTATCAAGCCGTTTAAGCTTGATGACGTACGCGAATCGCTCTCTGATATCGGCGTGCAGGGCATTACGGTAACGGAAGTGAAGGGCTTTGGCCGTCAGAAAGGTCACACAGAGCTGTATCGTGGTGCCGAGTACGTGGTGGATTTTTTGCCCAAAGTAAAGCTAGAAGTTGCGGTGGATGACGATATGGCAGAGCAGGTTATTGATGCCATTACGCAGGTTGCCAATACCGGCAAAATCGGCGATGGCAAAATCTTTGTTATGCCGCTGGAGCAGGTGATTCGTATTCGTACCGGCGAAACCGGCAAAGACGCGGTTTAATCGCGACGGGTGTGCGCAGCTTAAGGTTACCAAAAAACCCGCTAAACTATCGGTTTAGCGGGGCTTTTTATCATAGCTTAGCAAAACCCCGCGTAAACCCTCGCCCAATCGGGCGGGGATACAAGCGGGAACCGCGCAGCGGTTCTAATCAGGTGTAGCCTGACTCTGCACATACTCTCTCAGTGTTTCGATAGTTGCCCCACC
>Ga0208300_100822_pt1 | contig 17392 bp, 12 predicted proteins | sample 23_taG_FD_184096 | JGI IMG/M metagenome (GOLD analysis project Ga0208300, IMG submission 184096) | Marine viral communities from Cariaco Basin, Caribbean Sea - 23_WHOI_OMZ (SPAdes) (version 2) | ecosystem: Environmental > Aquatic > Marine > Oceanic | place: Caribbean Sea: Cariaco Basin... | reverse complement strand
GCAGTAACTTTTTAAGAATGGCTTCGCGACGCTCCGGTGAATATTTCATGAAAACCTCTGTCTCTCGCCCCACTTTATTGAGAGAGTCTAACATCGGGTGGGGTTCCAACTACCTTGACAGAGGGGGCAAGGATGTGACGGTAAGAAAAGCTACTCTTCAGTAAACAGTTTTACCTTTCTCCTTGCTCCCCATAAAGCGTTAATTTCTTAACATATTGAAAAGTATGAATTTATATTGATGGCACGCTTCTCGCAATTGGAAAATAGACAATAATTCAGACGCAGAACTTTGGTGGTTTAAGGAGAATTACAGATGTCGGAACTCAAAAAATTCCAGGTGCAAACCGCACGTCCGCTGCCAGTAATCGTGCTGGCGGATACCAGTGGCAGCATGTCGGTTGATGGCAAGATTGAAGCATTGAATCGCGGCCTGAAAGATATGGTCATGAGCTTTGCCTCAGAGAGTCGTCTTCGAGCGGAGCTTCAGGTTTCGGTAATTGCTTTTGGGGGCAACAACGCCGAAATGATTTTACCGCTTACCCCGGCCCATCAGATTGAGGGTATCACGCAGCTTGAGGCTTCTGGTATGACGCCTCTTGGAGGTGCTCTCACCATCGCCAATGAGTTGATTGAAGATAAGGAACGCATTCCCTCTCGGGCTTATAAGCCGGTGGTGGTTCTTATCTCCGATGGCTATCCGAATGATGATTGGCAGGAACCGTTTCAACGTTTTGTTAATGGTGAACGTGCCGCCAAAGCAACACGGTTTGCGATGGCAATTGGCTCGGATGCGGACGAGGCCATGCTGGGCGATTTTGCGAATGATCCCGAAGCGCCGCTTTTCCGTGCGGAGAATGCGCGGGATATTCACCGATTCTTCCGTGCGGTCACCATGAGTGTTAATGCCCGCAGTCAGTCGGCTAAACCAAACCAGTCAGCTCCGCTGCAGATTCCCGCCGATGACGATGAAGACTGGGAATTCTGATGAGGCTGTTAGCGGCCGGAGCATCGGCAAGGGGCCCCGCCCACGAACAGGATGGCTGCCCGAATCAGGATGCTCTTTCTGTGCGAGGGTGTGGTGGAGGTTGCTTTGTCGCTGTCGCTGACGGACTGGGCAGCCGCCCCCGTAGTCATATCGGTTCTCGGAGAGCAGTCGAGCTGGCTCGCGAGGTGGTTCTCGATCTGAAAACCTCTACCAGTGCCGATGTACCTGCGCAGTTGAGCCGAATATGGCGGTCTGCATTCGCGAATCGCTATGGCGATTATGAGACTACCTGCCTCTGGGCGTGGGTTGATGCTGATGGGCAGGGGCTCGTCGGACAGGCGGGAGATGGCTTGATGCTTATCCGCAGCCACGGCAAGTTCCGTGTTCTATCGGATCAGAAGGACGGGTTTGGCAATCAGACAACGACGCTTGCGCAGGCCGAGACCGAGGGTGCCGTCAGTGCTGATATCACACTGACCTCACCAGGTGACGGTGTACTTCTGATGACAGACGGAATCTCGGATGACCTTATCCCGGAGCAGCTAGAGCCTTTTTTCGACGCGATTTATCGACGCCAGAAGCGCAGCAGCAAACGGCGAATGAAGCGCTGGTTGGAGGCCGAGTTAAAACAGTGGTCCACGCCACGCCATGGCGATGACAAGACCATCGCAAGCATTTTCAGAATGGATTAAGCAAATGAGCACGACAACCAAACCGAAAGCAGCCCGCGTTGTTCAAGATACTAAGGGAACTAGTTATCAGCTTGTTCAGGAAATGAGTCGAGGCGGGCAAGGCATTGTCTACCGCACCAACCATCCAGAGGTGCTGGTCAAAGGTTTCACCAATAAAGATGAACAGGCTATTGGACGATGGCGGCAGCACATCGAGTGGTTGGTTCGCCAGGATCTGGGGGCGCTCAAACTCTCCAGACCTTTAATCATGCTCGCTCCGCCACGGAACGGCTACGTTATGGAACTAATGGATGGGTTGGTTCCGTTGCAGAGTCTATTGGATAGCTTCATTGAGGCCGGGGAAGAAGCTTCGGAGGATTATCTCAAGCAAGGAGGGCTTCGCAGGCGCGTGCGTATTCTTTGCCAGCTAGCGCGTACGCTAAACCAGCTCCATGCCAGAGGCATGCTTTACGGGGATCTTTCCCCTTCCAATATTTTTGTTTCTGATGATGCTGAGCATGCAGAAACCTGGCTGATTGACTGTGACAACATCAGTCTCGAATCGCACAGTGGACTGACATTGCACACGGTTGATTACGGCGCTCCTGAGGTTGTTCGGGGCGATTCGTTGCTGTCCAGCCTCACTGACTGCTGGAGTTTCGCGGTCATTGCTTATCAGTTGTTGACGCACAATCATCCGTTCAAGGGTGACATGATTAATGATGGTGAGCCCGAAGACGAAGAGGCCGCCATGCGCGGCGAGCATCCCTGGATAAACGATTCTGAGGATTTCGACAACGAGTGTTCAGGCAACCTACCTCTTCAGTTAGTCGACCATAGCCGTTTACCTGAGCTTTTCCGGCGTTGTTTTGAGGATGGATTGGCTAATCCGTCAGAACGCCCCTCCATGGCGGAGTGGCTCGAAGCTTTGAGCGAGAGCGATGAGCGAATGGTTCTTTGCCAAAGTTGTGGCGGACACAACCTTTTGCCGGCTAATTTTGATGGCGATGGAGGGGCGGAGTGCTTTTTTTGTCCGTCAGCTATTGATGAAAACCTGGTGCTATTCGAGGAGTTTATTGTTCCTCCACAAGAAAACGATGTTGTTCCAGAGGCGGACGACTGGTTGTCCACGGGCAGGAAGGTTGTCTTGCAGCTCGGTGATAAACGTGAGCTCAAGAGGCTGATGCCAACATTCAGTTATGATCGCTGGCCTGAAGATCACCTGCAAGTGGAATATACGGAGCCTGGGCTGGGGATTCGTCCACTGCCAAACGGCACCGTTCATGTTCAGCGGGGGGAGACCAACAAGCCGCTTAAAAGCTATCAGGGGCTGAGAAAAAGCCTGCGGGGTAAACACGACACGCCTTATTGGATTCACATCGGTGAGCTGCAAGATCAGCACATCGTCTGGCAGTTCAGGTGGTGATTACTCATGAAGCTTAAAGATTTCCCTCTGTTTTCAGAAGACCTGCTTACCTTAACAAGTAAAGAAGACTTGAGCGGCTTTCAGTCCGGTCACAAGGTGCAGTTCCAGGCATATGATGATGACTGGATGGCTATTCAGGGCGATGCTCGCGCAGTTATTCGCTGCAGCCCAGTTGATCGAGTGCTGTTTGAACGCCTTGCCCAGAGAGACCAGGTGCAATGGTTGCTCACGACAACGCGGAAAGGGCAGTTGCTTGTTCAGTATTGCGCGCCAGTTGAGGTTTCGCCCATGGGGTTGGAGCTTGGCTTGGATGAGCTGATCCTTGATGACTTGTACGGCAAACAAGAAATAGGCGAAAGGGATGTTGACCTGGCCTGCCGTTGGTTTGAATCCCAGTTTGTGGTGGATGCGGAAGGTGAGCATTGGCTAACCCTTGCCAGGTTCTCGAATCGTGCTTCAAAAGGTGGTTTTCAGCTGCTGGGTGATGGGTGGCGAGCGGATGTAGAGCGAAGAGATGACGGCGTCTTGTTGGTCAAGAGAGTTACCCGACATGTCCGGAAAAACAGTGCGTTCTCCTTACTGACCGGAGACTTCACTTTCGTTGATGCTTCTGTGGCGGCTGCATTAAACAGTGGCTCTCAACAGGCAATCCTGGATGCGACTTTACGAGATAACGAGAGTTATCTGGAACTGTGGAATTTATACAACGACAAGGAGTGGCAGAATGCGCTTAAACAGGCAGAGACCCTGCGCTCTTTGAGGTTTGTAGACTTTGAGGCATTTGAGGATGGGCGAGAGAACGCATGGCGCCTGATTCCGCGAACAACTGATGATTATCGCGAGTTTCGTGACCGTTGGACGGGGCTTGATCTTCCTTCAAGCACACAGGTGGATATTGGGGTTAACCCACCGGATTGGACGGAGGAGTTGTCTACGGATGAAGCTCAGGGCAACGCTGCCAATACACCCCGAGGCACAATTTCATTCAAGTCAGACTATGTGGTTTTTCGACCAGCTTCCAATCGAAAAGCTGTTCGGCCGCGGGATAAAGAGGGCTGGCTGTATCTATCGTTGGCTGGTTACCGAACAGCAGGTAAACGTCGGCTGGCTGCCAAGCAATCCATTGATTCGGGAAAGCGTCTGCCACAGTTGAAATGGCTGCTTGAGGGTGTTGCTGTGCCCGCCGCCCGGCGAAGAAGAATTGAGGGACTCACATCCTATGCAAAGGAGACTTTCAAGGGTGGAAATCCAACAGAAAAGCAGATCCAGGCTCTTGATGCTGCATTGAACACCCCGGATCTGGCGATCGTTATTGGACCGCCCGGTACGGGTAAAACGCAGGTGATTGCGGCTTTGCAAAGGCGCCTGGCCGAGGAGTCTCAGGATCAGAATCTGTCTGGACAGGTTTTGATAAGCAGCTTTCAGCATGATGCTGTCGATAACGCTCTGGATCGCAGTGATGTTCTGGGTCTGCCTGCCACACGGGTAGGAGGGAAGCGTGGTTCTGGTGACGAAGAAACTTTGATTGACCCGTGGTTGGACCGACAAACTAGCTATCTCCAGGAGAAAGTCGCGGCTGAGTACGAGAAGTATCCTGAGCTCAAAAAGATCAAAGAATTGTCCGAGTCTTTGGCCTTTATCCGGGTGGCCGGATATGAGCCGGATCGCCTTGCTGATGAGCTTGAGCAAATCTTGACCGGGGTAAGAGAACTTGAAGCCTATGGGCTCCTCATTCCACCCGGTGTAGAGGCGCAACTGGAAGACTACGTAAGCGAATTACGTAGTAGTCAACACAGTACATGGAAAAAGCTAGGGCGCGATCCCTCTGTGCTCCGCAAAATCAGGGCTCTGAGGGAAACTGAGACTTCGTTTCAGGACGATGGTCCAGACCGAGCCTGGGATCTGCTGAGTTGGCTGAAACGAAATGATTCGCGAGCTGACGGTGAACTTCTCTCATTTCTGGAACAGCTTGCCGACGCAGAACATCCAAATAAGTCGAGCCTGATGGAGCTGGTTAGCTGGAAGAACCGGCTTTTGGATATGAACCTGCCAGACTATCGCCCCCCAGAGTTGAGATTCCGGATTGGCGAGAAAGGTCTACAACTGCTGAATAATTTAGAGAGGCTTATCGAGAGCAAGGTTCAGAAGCGCAAGCAGGGCGTTGCCTGGGTGCTTGAGCAGCTCTCGGATAGCCTCAGTCTTGATCGTCAGGCCGCCCAATCCGTTGTGGATGAATACTCCATGGTGGTGGGCGCTACCTGCCAGCAGTCTGCTGGACAGCAAATGGCCAATCTAAAATCGGTGGCTGGCTTTGATACTTCTGAAATCGAATTCGAAACAGTAGTTGTGGATGAGGCGGCACGTGCTAATCCGCTGGACTTGTTTGTCCCGATGGCGATGGCGAAGCGACGCATTGTTTTGGTGGGGGATGACCGGCAGTTGCCACACATGTTGGAGCCGAATATCGAAGGGCAGCTGCAGGAGGAGCATCAACTCACCGAGCAGCAACTGGAGGCATTCCGGTCCAGTCTGTTTGAGCGACTGAGAATCAAGCTTCAGGATCTCGAAAAACAAGATTCAATCCGACGGGTTGTGATGCTCGATACCCAATTCCGAATGCACCCAGTTCTGGGCGATTTCGTGAGTCAGCATTTCTATGAGTCGGCAAAGCTTGGGAAAGTTCACTCCGGCCGAGGTGCTGAGGACTTCTTGTTTTCAGAGCTCTTCCTCAGTGGGATGAAAGAGCTGGGAAATCATTATCGGGATCGTGTTTGTCAGTGGATCAATGTCCCGCCGGCAGAGGGCAAGTCAAGTAAGCGGGGGACGAGCCGCGTCAGGGAAGCGGAGGCTGAACGAGTCGCTGATGAGGTTAGGCGTGTTATGGAAGCCGGTGGCGAAAGCCTCTCGGTTGGTGTGATTACGTTCTATGCCGCTCAGCGGGATCTGATTATGGAGAAGTTATCCCAGACCAGGGTTAACGGAACACCGTTGATGGTCAAGCAAGAAGGTGGGTATGAGCCACATGATGATTTCAAATGGACACGGAAGCAAAACGCGGACGGATCCTACAGCCAGGAAGAAAGGCTTCGAGTTGGGTCGGTGGATGCCTTTCAGGGCAAGGAGTTTGATGTGGTTCTGTTGTCTTGCGTAAGGACCTACCAACCGATGCAGCCTTCAAAAGTTCAGGGGGCGGATGCTGATGAGCGGGAAAAACAACTGAACCGCCAGTTCGGGTTCTTGAGGTTACCAAACCGAATGAACGTGGCAATGAGCCGACAACGACAGATGTTGATATGCGTTGGTGATGCCGGCCTGGCAACCAATGCCGATGCCGAGGAAGCTGTTCCCGCTTTGGCCGGATTCTACCAATTATGCGGAGGCGAGTATGGCAGCCTTCGCTGAAAGCGGAACCTATCTGAAGTTCAGTAAACGTCCGAGGTCGGAATCTCGGTCAGTGTTATGGCCGGTCCTTGTGCATCGAGTCCTTTACCCGGAGCCTCGCCAGCCCGAGCTGAACCTTTTTCAGCGAGCAGTTCTTGGGCTGATAAGGGCTAATCGCACTAAGCAGGCTGATATTGCCTCGTTGACAGGCTTACACCCTGAACTGATCACCTTGATAGTCGCACAAGGGATCAGTAACGGTTGGTTGACGTCGGCTGCGGATAAGTTGACCGATAAGGGCCAAAGACTGCTGGATGACGAGGAAGACGAGTCTACTAACCTCAAAGCCGGTTTTGTGTTGCAGGATGCGATAACCGGAGACTTCTGGCCTCGAATGGTGACGAGGCTGGAGCAGGTCGAATCTGTCGACCCTCAAGCCAAGTTTCCGGAATTTTCTATCGAGAGGAAAACGGGTAAGACGTTTAGGCCTTTTCTTGCCAGAGCGAACAAACAGAACCTTCCCAGCCTCGATAACGAATTATTGTCTAGAGCCTACCGGGAATACAGAAAGGATTATCGTTCAAGCCAGCAATTGGGCGGAATGCAGACCACATCTGAATATGTGCGCTTGCAAGGCGTTCAGCGCCTCGACGAATCCCCTGAAGCGGCAAGAGTTGTGGTTTGGGTGACCGGTGACGAGGAAGGTGACGAGCTTTGGTCGGTCAAGGACCCGTTTGGTCTGCGGGAAGATGCTTGGTGGCTTGAGGATGCTCTGAGGCAACTGCTGGAATCTGATACGAATCTTCGGACATACCTGGCGAAACTAATTGGAGTTCCCGAAGCCGGCACATTGACCAACGATGAGTGGTTGAGAGAAATACAGAAGAGGACTGAGCTCGATATCTTGATTGAGTTCCCGTGGGTGGAGTCACAGCCAGATATTAAGCGGTACTTTGCGAGGTTATTGAAGTGGAGGCGAAAGATAGAGTCAGGCGTGGTTTGGGACTCAGACCTGGAGGCAGCTCTCGGCGATTGCCAAAAGCTTCTTGAGGTTGTCATGCAGTGGTTGATTAAGACTTATCCGGCAAATATTGGCCAGATGCCGAACTCTGGAAAGCCAGATTGGAGTTTGAATGAACGATTGTTAGTTGCTCTGGGGATTCCTTCTTTCAATAGCGATGTTACTCGATCATTGGCGAGGCAGGATTTGCGTCAAGTAATCCGAGCATGCCAGAACCCGACTAGTTCTCTCAAGGCGCTACTGTTTGCAGCGGGAATGGGGGCTCTAGCTGACGATCAGCATCCGCTCAAGGTCCTGTCAGACGAGGATTTGCAGATAACAAAACTGTTAAAGCTGGCGGATCTTCGCAACCAGGGTGGTCACGCCCAAAGTCGCTTTAACAAACGGAAGATCGAAGAGATTTCTCAGGAATCAGTGATCGACAACATTGAGTACGCAAAGAATTTCACGGAATGCTTTAAGGATTGGATGTAATGGCTAAGAGAAATGGAAATAAGCGCAGCTCAGCTCAAGGAGTGCCAGATAAATCAGCAGGTTCAGCTCGTCAGGCATCGTCACGAGAAAAATATATCCCGATGTGGACGGCTTCGTTCGAGAATGCGTCAAAGGTATACCAATCCCTTGGCTCCAGCATGGATATTGATGTTGACCAAGAATGGCTTGGGAAAGTACTGGATGCATTACAGAAGGCTGACGACACGGCTCCCGTCGTCCGATGGATAGAAAGATTCGCGGATGTATGTAAAGAGCTTGGCAAGTATCAGGAGAGGCTCAATGAAGAGTATCTTGGGCGATGGGAGCAGGCCAGTAAATTAGGCGAGGACAATGATGCTGAGAGAAAGCGTCTTGAATACGAAGCTCAACTCCTCGAGGAAGAGCGGGTCTCCATGGAGCAGCGGACTGCTGAATTGGATGAGGCCGAGCGCCAGGTGGCCAACAAGAAGAGTGAGTTACTGAGCGCAGAGCGATCCCTCAAGGAGAGAGAGGCAAACGCCGAGGCAGGTTTTGCTGAGCAAAATGAGGAAGCCCTGAGACAGCTCGAAGAGAAACAGCAGCAATTGGAGAGGCAGAGAGAGGCTGATCTTGACGAGCTGCACAATCGGAAGAGGGCTTTAACCGATGAGATCCGGCAAGCCAAGATGCAGCTGTTGGAAATCAAACATAGCTGCTCGGAAGCGGAATCTGAGCGCACTCGGTTGCTTGATCAACGCGAGCAGGAGCTTGGTCAGGAAAAGGCCAAACTGGACAGGGATCGCCGCAGGTTGGAGGGTGAATGGAACGACTTGAAATTGTCCCAAGCCTCAATACAAGAAGAGGTTGCCGCCGAACTGGAAGCGGAACGGGCTGGATTTGAGGCCCAACTGGCAAAAATCTCAGGTCAACGAGATAAAGCCTGGGCTCAGACTCAGGAATTGAAAGAGCGTTTGTACGATCTGCAAGAACTGAGCAATGCGCTAGGCGAGAGAACTCCGGAAGAAATTCTTGAGGGCCTTGAAAACCTGAAAAGCGAAAATAGGGACCTCAAAAGGAAGCTTGAAGAATCTGACACCGCAGAATTGCAGCGCGATAACCAGTATTTACGTGACAAAGTTTCGGATCTTGAACGAGATATTGCAGCCCTCCGCCCGGACCTTGACGAGGCCCGTCGGGAGTTGAGTGTCAAGCGTGTGGCGGCAACGGAGCTCGAGGCCATCGCTCGCGAAAAGCGTGTTCTTGAATCGCATAAGAATACCCTGTCCGTTCACATTGACGATCTTGAGAGTCGCATCGACCAGTTGACCAATGCGCAAAAGGCGAAAACATCCTTCCCTGCCATGTCGCATATGGACTCTGATAAAGACTTCCAGGCGAGTATCGAGCTGGAACATGTGCCAGATTTGAAGAGCTTTGCGGGCGAACTTCAGCACCGTATCGCCCGAGCTGAGAAGAACGTGGAGTTGTTTTATCCCATCGAGGATATCCGACTTCTTCTCGGTGGCTTAGCGATGAGTCAGTTGCATGTGTTTCAAGGCATAAGTGGTACTGGCAAGACCAGTCTTGCAAAGGCCTTCGCGAAAGCGATGGGTGGTTTCTGTCAGGACATCGCGGTTCAGGCCGGTTGGAGAGATCGTGACGATCTGCTCGGTCATTTTAATGCGTTTGAGCGCCGATTTTATGAGAAGGATTGCTTGCAGGCCTTGTATAAGGCACAGACCCCTCACTGGCAGGATACCTGTAACGTAATCCTTCTCGATGAGATGAACCTATCACGTCCTGAACAATATTTTGCGGAGTTTCTATCCGCTCTCGAAAAGAATAACCCTGACGAGCGATTAATTAGTCTTTCGGAAACGGCGTTGCCCGGGGCTCCCGAGATGTTGAGAGACGGTCGTCAAATTCTTGTTCCGAAAAATGTCTGGTTTATTGGCACGGCAAACCACGATGAGACGACGAATGAGCTGGCAGATAAGACATACGACCGCTCCCACGTAATGACGCTACCAAAGCAGGACCACAGCTTTGAGATCCGGGATTATCAACCTGCGAGCTACTCGTTCAAGTCGTTACAAAACGTCTTCGATAAAGCCTGTAAGGAGCATGCACCTTCGGTCAAAAGTTTGCTGGGTAAGTTGACGGATAACGAATTCACTGGACAGCTTGAGAGTGATTTCGGCTTGGGTTGGGGCAACCGGTTTGAAAAACAGGCGCTGAGGTTTATTCCGGTAATGATGGCATCCGGAGCAACTCGTGGAGAAGCCTTGGATCATCTGCTCGCAAGCAGGGTAATGCGCCAGGGCAAGGTGACTGGTCGCTTTGATGTAAATGCAGACTCGGTCCGCAAATTAATGGCGTCTTTGGAGGCATTCTGGAATCAATCGGGCCTGGAAAGTGCACCGATTACGTCGTTGGACCTGCTAGAGAAAGACATCAAGCGTAAGGAAGGTGGGTTTTAATGTGGGTGGATCGGCTGACAGGCCAACGTATTGGGCATTTGCCCGAAGTTATTGAATCCGGCCGTTACCTAACTGGAACGAAGGTGGGTGATCAAACCAATGTGAATGCAGTAGCGAGTAAACTCTTGGTCGACGATGGTAGCGAGATCGCCCTCGTCGATGGCCAGAGGAAATCCTTCAGGCTGCCCGCCAAGGTTTTAGCTCAGAAGGTAGAGTTATTCGAGCGCATACTAGATACGATTGATTCAAGTATCGAAAATGAGGGTGAGTTGGTCTCTCCATTGATGCCTGAGGGCGTGGTCAATGAAGATAGCCGTCTGAACTCTTTTGACTCGAAACTGCTTAAGATTCTCGAGGCAGGGCACCTTCATCAGATATCGATGAGGCCAAGACTGGATCTTCACTATGAAGATGAAGTCACAGATGTCGCAAGAGCGAAGAGATTGGCCAAGGGGGCGCTGGTTCACCTCGCGTCGCATTCTGAATGTTGGCAACGTCAGACCTTGTCGGGAGTGATACCAAAGAGAGTCAAGGCCCGGTTCAGCGAGGATGATTTTAATATCTACGAGAACCGAGTTTACGCACGGTTGCTCGACAAGATAGAACAGTACCTGAGTAAACGGATCGGTACGTTACGGCAGTTGCAGTCTGCTGTTAGCGAGGCTTTGGAGTTCTACGGAGCTAATGACCTGCATCATCGCCTGACCGAAGATATTTGCAGGCTCTGGGGGAAGGCCTTTACGCAGGATTCAACCAGCAAAGCATCCGAACAGCTCACGAAGACGCTTGAGCAGCTAGAGAGTGCACTGGGAGTAGTCCGTGGCCTTAAGCAGCGAGGCCTTTACCTATTGGTGAGTCGCGCCGCACAGATCGGAGATGGGCTTCATCTTACGAATATTCTGAGCCATGATCAGCATTACCGCCATTTGCCGATCCTTTGGAACGAATTGAGGAATGTCATTGGTGGCAAAAGGACAACGCCTGAGGAACGAAGAGAGCGAAATGAAGGGCTGAATCGAGCTTATTCGAAGTATGCGGGGCTTGTTCTTCGTCACGCGTTGACCCCTTATCTCGGAAATGAGTTTTCAGCCAATTGGGCCGGCTTTAATCTCAAACTTAAACAGGTGGGCTTTGATTGGCAGTTACTCTTATCACCTGGTGATTCGAATAAAGCAGAGCGAGTTCTGATTGAAATTGTACCTTGGATGGGACTGGGTGACCGTCCGGAGGACCTTCGAGCCGCCCAGAATGATAAGCGCCTTTCCCTGAAGATATTGGCTTGGCCAAACTTGAGTGACGATCGTTTATTCTTCGATGAATCTGCGACCGACGGCACGTGGGTGAAGCTATCTCCATTCGACCTGTATGGCGTCGAGAGGTTTGGCCTTCTAATTGATCAGCTACTGCAGAGAGAGCTGGTGTATGAATACGGTCGCCCAATCACCAAAGTGCCAACTAGGTCCCTACAGGTGGCAGAGATAGTTAAAGGCCTGGCGGTAAAGTCTGAAAAACATCAGATCAAAGTTCTTGAGGCACTGTCCCTAGAAGATCTTTCAAATTTGGAAGGTTCACTGATGGGTGAAAATGCTGCGGCGCAAGCTTCTGATCTTCAGCGCAGGCACCAAGATATCCTGGCGCTCCAGAACTGCCCGGTTTGTGCCGGATCCGTTAAAGTTATCCATCAAGAACCTAGTGGATTTGTTGCTGACTGCGGTTCTTGTAAGACGAAACGGTATCTTCGGAGTAATGGGGCAGGGCTGGAGTATGAGCAGAGTCTCGCTGGCTTGAGTGAATTCAGGTTGGTCGGTAGGCGTAGTTTTTTGTTTCAGATACGAGAGCAGTAGATTGATCCATGCGGCAGAAGTGTGCTGTCCTGACTCAAAAGCATGTAAACCATGGTTTTTAAAAAGCTTGTAAAAACAATATCTCGAACGCTTATAAGAGCAGTATGCGATAGGCGCCTGGCGGAAAAGCATCTAGGATCGGAACCCCATATCCTTGTCGTTCGGTGGGATAACAAATTGGGGGACGCCATAGTTTCATCCTTCTTCTATAGAGAAGCGAAAAAACTGAACGCCCAAGTCACGGTTCTTACCACGCCTGAGCTAGAACCCTTATATACCAAGGACTTTGGCGTAGAGCACATAATCGTAACTAGTCCAAACCCCGGTTTTAGCGAGCTTCGGTCAATAGCTGAACAAATTAAGCAAGTAGATGCGGTGGTTCATTTGGTTGGTAGAGTTCAGCCGAGTGAAATATTGTTTTTCTACCTGCTCCGACCTGTTCTCATTTACTCACTCGACGATGCGCTACTCTGTGTGAACCGTAAGTTTAATTCGCGAACTGCAGGGCAATCATTTGCCTTGAAGTATGAAGCAGTACTCCGTGATCTGGGTTTGAAAACGGTTAACAAAGAATACGTGATACCTTGGCCTGAGAGCCCCAAGCGACTGGTAGATGTGCCAGAAATTTTGTTCAATCCATACGCAAGCCGTCTGGATAAGAGTATCAGCCACGAAAAATCGCTAGAGCTGCTTTGCAGAGTCGCCAAAAAATACCCACAGCAAAGTATCGGCGTCCTCAGCAATAATTCGGATAGAGCAAAGGCTGAGAAACTCGTTGAGGAAATCAATCTCTCGAACGTATTTGCTTTGAGCGATGTTGATACCCCTCAGGATGTCGCCTTTTTAATGAGTCAGGTTGAAGTCGTAGTCTCCGTAGACACCGCAATTGTTCATTTAGCGGTGGGGCTGGGGAAGAAGTTGATTGCCATATATCCTTACACAAAAGAGTCTAACCCTTGGCTGCCACCGCTATGTGACAATGTTGCGGTTGTTCTTAGCTATCATGATACCTCTCGCTACAATCGAACTGGCGTAAAAAATATGAATTTATTCAGTAGCCTAGAGGTGGTGAATGCGCTAGAGCCTTGGGTTAAGTTCGAGAAACGAGAACTCAATGTGGACTTGGGTACCCACTAGGAATGGCATTCCTATTGTCCGTAATTTATCGGCTCACCAACTGTTTCAATTGTTCAGCTTCCCCGATCCAGTAATCCGGATCGCCGTCAATGTGAAGAAATAGCTTAGAAAGTAGCGTCCCACTCTTCAAAAAATCGGAAACGGACTCAATGTGATTGGAGGTGCGAGTGAAATAGGTGTTATAGAGTTTGAGCAATGATGGCTTCGCTAAGAGGAAGTCTTCCGGTTCGACATCTCTGCGGCTCATAACCTCGCAAGTAGAGAAGTTGTAACAAGGTCTGTAGCCTGGATCCAGGTTGGAATAGGGGATTTGATGCAGGTTGCTTTCCTGCTCGGCGATTATCTCTCGGATTTCTCCCGGATTACCCCAGTCGTGCTTGTTTTTAGTAAACCCCTTTTTAATAGCTTCACCGAGGATCGGATTGCCTGGCTTAGACCCGAATAGCGCCTCACTGTACCAATGAAGCCCTTCCGTGAGTCCGTTGGGGAAAAGATTGCCGCTTGGGTCATGGAATAAGAGCGTATCGGCATCCAGCCACGCACCTCCATGCCTATAGACAAATGCCAACCGAATGTAGTCACTTTTGGCAACAATCGACGCAATTCGAGAGTTCATTTTAAAGGGAAGAGGGTTAAATGCCCAATTGGTTTCGAGGGTGGTGGTGTCAATATACTGTGATGCATTGGAGGGGGTGAGTAGAAGAAACTTATCTCCCAAAGCCCTTCGCATAGATGTGATAGCTAACGCGACCCAGGGAGGAATTCGGCTCCCCGGGGCCGTTTCCCAATACGTCATATATTTTGGGATGTCGTTCCCTGCTGAAGTTACCATTCAGTAGACAGTCCGTTTGAATCGAGTAGTCCAGCGTCAAAGAGATATTTTCTCAGCAATTTAAGAGATGGCCTTGTGTCATCTTTCCCCATGAGCTCGCTTCCTAGTGCTGCTTTATAGAGCTCAAGGAGATTTCTTCTAGGTAATTGCGGTAAAAACTCACTGAGCTTGGTCTGATTCTTCTTAGAAAAGACTAGGCGGAGGGTCCGAAGAATTGGTTGGAAATCTGAACTGCTGAGAATTGAGTAAACTGTTTCATCGAGAACTTCTTTCACTAACGCGGTGTTAAGTCTTTCCTCAATATTTGCTTGTGAAAGTGATAGCCGTGGGTCTATGGCGATTGGGTAGATTGATTGAAAGGACTTGGCACCATTCATGATGGATTCATATAGAACCTTATCTGCCGTGGCTCCGGTAACCAGAACATCGTCTCCAAAAATTACGTGCACCCCTCCCCAGCGATAAAAATTTTCGGCAGGAATAACGTGGTCTTGGGTGCGATTAACGATTTCGCGCTCTTCCGCCGAGAGAGCTCCGTAGTTCTCACAGGGAGGTGCGATTCTGGGCAGCTTCACCTCGACAATTGTGGGAAGTTCAAGATTAGCGAGTTTGAGATTGATCTCTCGGACGACAATGGAATAGAGGACGTTCGAAGTTGAAGGAACATTTCGCCAACCAGTCGTCATCATAGCGACCGTATCATTTCTTTCTTTGGCTTCGCGAAAGAGCCTAGCCCAATGGGATTCTGGCTGATCCAGTTGCACTGAGAGGTAATTGATTATTGAAAAGGCGAGTGCATTGATGTCTTGTATGCTTCCATGCTTTGCTCGGCTGTACGATGTTACCAGTTCGTTCGCATCCAATTCGGTATCCATGTACTTGAAGGTACCGGGGGCTACCTCGGTCAAATAGTTCAAAGCGTGGCCACCAAAAATGGAGACGTATTGATCCATGTTGATCTGGTCGCTGGCAAACAATCCTGCAGCCAGAGATCGGAAGCCTTTCTCAACGTATTTAGGATCGTTTTTGGAACGGTTACGCTCAAAGAACTCGAGTTGATCGTGCGAGGGCTGTTCCAAAATCTCGCATAAGCTTGGTTGACTGCTCGTGTCCAGATTATTGATTGTCACAATTTAGTCACTTATTGATTAGGCAATTGGTTTGCTGGTGGATGCGTTTGGCCTCAGGCGGTTTACTGGCACGTCGACTCTCCTTCGGCCTTCGTAGTAACTCACAGTGTGAAGCCCGGCTGGCTGGAGCACGTTTAGCATTTCGTGGATGCCGGCGCCCACGTCTCGGGGGGTATGGGCGTCAGCCCCGATGGTGAATGAGGTTTGATGCGAGATTAGCTTGGGTAAAAGGCTTAGACTTGGGTAAGACCACAATCCGGCTATTTTTTCTCCGGTAAGAGGGTCGAACGAAGATTTTCGGAGTCCTGAGGCATTGAGTTCGAAGGAAATATCGTATTCGTTAAAAAGAGGCAAAAGCCTTTCGAATCTCTGATTGAAGACATCGGCCTGAACCCCTCTTAGTAATGTGTCTGCATGCCCCACCGCGTCAAATAGCCCGCAGGTCAGCAATCTCTCTAAATTATCAAAGTAATGATCCAGGAAATCTGGATCCGCGAGTCGAGGTAAGTCCCAAACTCTTACCCGTTCGCCTGTTGAAAGGCGTACATAGTGAATTGAGCCAATGGCAAAATCTATGTCGTATCTGATTTGTAAGTTCCGATTATACTCATCTGTGCCCGGCATATAGTCGAACTCAAGCCCTGAAAGAATTTGAATCCTTCCTCTGAAGTTTTGTCGAGCCTGCTCGATATCCTCGAAATACCGGTCGAGTTCCGTCTCAAGTAGACGATTATCTGAATCGACGGGGAATGGCGCATGGTCTGTGATCGTGAGAATCTCGATTCCCGCGGAAATGGCTGCACGCACCAATTCATCGACAGTGCCTTCTGCGTGCTTCGAGTACATGGTGTGGGAGTGAGAGTCGATCATAATGATTCGATTTCTGCCAGCAGTCCCTTATGGAGCTCAATTTCTTTGATCAGCCAATACGGGTTATTCGCTTTCTCAACGATTGACTGAACGAGATGTTGATCGCTTAGCTGATCAAGGACATCAGCCAAAGGCTGCGTGTACAAGTTTTTGACTAAAGGAGTACAAGTGACATGGTTGGAAAGAGCCTCCCAATCCAGTTCATCGCTATGAATGTTGCCCACAGACCTATTTTCAACGCCATAAAAGTAGACGTTTCCATCTGGCTTTACAGTAACATCCATCCCGTTTGCCGTGGGTGCTTTGTTCATGCTTCCTAGTGTGAATCTTTTCTTAGTCTTATTTTCAATTGCTTCTATGTATCCATACAAATCTAGATATCCAGCTGGGGTGGTCGGCAACGGATGCACCAGGTTCTTGTAGTCAATAGAGAAGGTAGTACTCCCGACCACTAGGGCGTCTTCCAAGGCACTGCGGGGCTCGATCGTCGATTGCATCCCCCAGTCATTTAGCTCGGACATGAGATAGTCACGCGCAAAGTTGCGGTCGGTATCGATTGATCGGAAGGAGAAAGTTAGATTCGATGGTCGATGAGTAAGTAGGTAGTTGATGCTGAAACCATGTGCCCGCCACTTCACTCTCTCGATATGATGGCTGTCGGTGCTCAGTCGAATGTTGCATGTGTCGCCTTGGCTAGCAACGATTCGATTGGTTTTTTCGTAAAACTCAGCCATCTTGTCGTGCGGGAAGAATCCACTTGTGATGAATTCAAAAGCTTTGCCACCTCCAGACAGGCTCAAGATTTCGTGAAACGTCTTAATGTTGTTGAGAGGCTCTCCCTCGCCACTGATCGAGATACGCTTAACTGAGGGTGAGTTGATTAACCTACCAAGGTTCTCTCTGGCCAGATTAGAGAGTTCCATGTTGCTGCCGGTTTCGTGCTTATCAGCATACATGCAGAACGCACAGCCGATTCCACATATCTGAGTGATATCGACATACAAAAGGTGACCTTCCAGTATCATGGGAGCATTCCGTCGTCTGTCAAGGTAGTTGGCACCTGATTCAGTTGGGCTCTAATGAGCCACGCATTGTTCTTTAACAGTTTGCTCTTCTGGTAATGGATTCAACCACACAGCTCCGATCGGCTCACAGTTCCGGA
>Ga0208300_100820_pt1 | contig 17428 bp, 14 predicted proteins | sample 23_taG_FD_184096 | JGI IMG/M metagenome (GOLD analysis project Ga0208300, IMG submission 184096) | Marine viral communities from Cariaco Basin, Caribbean Sea - 23_WHOI_OMZ (SPAdes) (version 2) | ecosystem: Environmental > Aquatic > Marine > Oceanic | place: Caribbean Sea: Cariaco Basin... | reverse complement strand
GCTCAATTCGCTGCCTGCCTGCTCAAGCGCCTGATCGGATGCCTGCATCGCTCAATCTCCTGTCAAAAGACTTCCACAAACCCACGATCAATTTTATCTTTCAACCGCCAGACCCACCTTCCGGAGAACGCGAGCGGGCCGTAGCACCCTATGGCGGATCGGTCGCCACAGGAAATAAGGTACAACGTATAAGGCCGCGGTTGAAAGGTTGCGAATTCGCCGGCATTCGTAGCGGCTCGTAAATTGGCCGCCAACGCCGGTGCGGCTCGAATTGCGTGCACTCCAGAGCGATTTAACGCTCGGTCCGATCGACTACACACATCCCCCACGGCAAACACCTCGGGATGGGACAGGCTTTGCTGGTGTTCATTCACCAACACAAACCCTTCGGCATCCACCGCCAGGCCACTCGATTTCAAAAACGGGAAGGCTTCTGTGCCGGTAACCGCAACAACCAGATCCGGGCGCATACTCGCACCGTCAGTCAGGGTCAGGAGCGGGCCGACAGCTTCCGCGCGCTGCTCAATAACATGCACACCTAACCGTTTCAGTTTCCGGCGGGCCAACTTCCGTATGCAAGGGCGAAACCCCGGCAAAAGCCCTTGATGACCGGTAATCAAACTTACTTCAATCGGCGCGCTAGCGCCGGTCCGGCCGGCATACGCAAAAGCCATCGCCAGCTCGGCACCGGCGGCGCCACCGCCAACCAACGCACAATGCAGCACCTCCGAAGCTGGCCGCTCCTGAACCCGCGACCAGCGTTCGTGAAACTGCTCCAACGGCTTAATACTTAGCAGTGAACCTGTGTATCCCCGCAGACTCGTAACGCTGGTTTGCGCGCCAATGTCGATCGAAAGCCAGTTGTAATCCACTAACTCGCCGCCCGCTAGCCGAACCTGCTTCTCGTCCGCTCGTATTTCCTCTACGGTGTCCAACACAATGTCAGCACCAGCCGCCAACGCCAGGGCTTCAGCATCAATTCGGCATTGATCAATGGAGTAATGCCCGGCAACCCAGCCGGGAATCATGCCCGAGTAATATTGCCATGTGGATGGAGTAACCAACACCAGCTCCACATCCGTCAGAGGTTCACGCAACCACTGCTTCAAAACAACCAAGTGCGCGTGGCCCGCTCCCATCAGAACCAATCGTTTCATCGCACCTCCAAGGACTGCCAGCAACACACCACAAACAAAGGTATTCTCATGTGCGACTCCATCTGGTTAGATAACAGGGCTATCGCTTAAGAGCCACTAACCCAAACATGTTTCGGAGCACTAAGATCACGTGCCACACCCTTCCCCGGTTCAACCTGAGCTGTCCATCATCGTACCAGCGCTGAACGAGGCAAACGCAATAACGGGCCAATTGACGCATTTGGATCATTGGCGACAACGAGGAGCCGAAGTGGTCATTGTCGATGGCGGCAGTACCGATCAAACCGCCGAGATAGCGCGCCGTGCTGATTTTAACGTCATAACCTCTGCCGCCGGTCGCGCGCTCCAGATGAACGCCGGAGCGCGCGCCTGCCATTCACAACACCTGTTGTTTTTGCACGCCGACACCAGGCTTCCAGAGAATGCGGATCAGGTTCTGGCTCGCACATTTAACACTGGTTCTCCAGTATGGGGACGCTTTGACGTGATAATACAGGGGAGCTCCAGAATGCTACCGGTTGTCGCCACTCTCATGAACTGGCGCTCGAGACTTAGCGGCATTGCTACCGGCGACCAGGCGTTGTTCATGACCCGAGGGCTATTCGACAAAACCGGTGGCTTTCCCGAGCAACCCTTGATGGAAGACATCGAGATCAGCAAACGTTTGAAAAAGCTCTGCCGTCCGGTTTGCTTGCGAGAAAAAGTCATCACCTCCGGCCGGCGCTGGGATGCCCGAGGCAGCTGGCCAACCATCATACTGATGTGGCAACTTCGGTGGGCCTATTGGCGGGGTGTTCCCGTACAGAAATTAGCAGAGCGTTACCGATGAAACCTGTCCGAATCATCATAATGGCGAAAGAACCCCGGCCCGGCCACGCCAAAACCCGACTGATTCCGGCTTTGGGGGAGTATGCTGCAGCGGCTCTGGCAGACCGCCTGTTTAAGCACGCGCTGCAACACGCCTTGGCCGCCAAACTGGGGCCGGTTGAACTGCACATTACCCCAGACCCGAACGCTCGGTACTGGCAGGATCTGCCCGGTATCGAACAGTGCGAGCTATACTCACAGGTGGCCGGCGACTTGGGGAGCCGCATGGCTGCCGCGGTACGAAGCAGTCTTGACCAAGACGCAGCTGTACTCATAATCGGCACCGACTGCCCGGACCTGACTGCCGGGAAGCTCAGAGCCATGGCGCAATCGCTGCAAACCCACGACAGCTGTTTGTGTCCGGTTAACGACGGTGGCTACGCTCTGATCGGCTTGCAACGGTTTTCCACGACTCTGTTTACCGATATCCCCTGGAGTACAGACCACGTTGCACGGATCACCAGGGACAGAATCAAAGCCCTAGGCTGGACATGCCACGAAAGCGAATATTTGAATGATGTAGACGAACAAACCGATCTTCCCCACCTCGAACAAAATTACCCCGAGCTGTTTTCGTCGAACAGCTAAACGACGTTTAACCGGAATCACCGAGAAAGGATCTTCGAGCCCACAGCGGCTCGTGATAACATCCCACCCTTTTACACGATTGCCCCTAGTTACCGAGGACATATGACGGCATCCGCGAAGAACCCGGCCAAGCAGGAATCTCCCAAGCACACTCCAATGATGCAGCAGTACCTCAAAATCAAAGGTGAACATCCTAACGAGATGGTGTTCTACCGTATGGGGGACTTTTACGAGCTGTTTTATGACGATGCCAAGAAAGCCGCCGAGCTTTTGGACATCACACTGACCGCGCGAGGCCAATCCGGCGGCAACCCCATCCCGATGGCGGGTGTCCCGTTCCACGCTGCGGAAGGCTACATAGCACGCATGGTCCGTGCCGGACAATCCATTGCCATTGCCGAACAAATTGGTGACCCGGCCACCAGCAAAGGTCCGGTTGAGCGAAAGGTCGTCCGCATTGTCACCCCGGGCACCCTCAGCGATGAAGCCTTTCTGGAAGATCGCAGAGACAACCTGCTGGCAGCCATCTTCAGCCACAAAGAGCAGTTCGGATTTGCTTCACTCGATATTTCCAGCGGCCGGTTTGCCGTATCCGAGCTTGATAACCTTGAAGCGCTGCAAGGCGAGCTCCAGCGCCTGCGCCCGGCAGAAATCCTGATCAGCGAAGATTTCCCCTACGGCGAGATCCTTGAAAGCTTCACCGGCGTGCGCCGACAAGGCCCGTGGCTGTTCGAAATGGACACGGCGCACCGCATTATCACCCAGCAATTGCAGGTAAAAGATCTGACCGGCTTTGGCTGCGAAGACCTGCATTTGGCCATCTGCGCCGCGGGCTGCCTATTGCAGTACGCGCGCGAAACTCAGCGCACAGCCCTGCCCCACATCCGTAAACTAACCCGGGAGCGCCGGGAGGAAGCGGTGATTCTGGATGCGGCCAGCCGCCGTAACCTGGAGATCGACACCAACCTGATGGGCGGCCACCAGTACACCCTCGCGTGGGTGATGGACCGCACCGCCACCCCCATGGGTGCACGGGAATTGCGCCGCTGGCTGAACCGCCCCCTGCGTGATATTCATGTAGTCCGCCAACGCCAACAAGCCGTCGCCGCGTTGCTGGACGGCTTCCATTACGAACCCATTCACGATCTGCTCAAACGTGTCGGCGATATTGAACGCATTCTCGCCCGGGTTGCCTTGCGGTCTGCCCGCCCCCGGGATCTGGCGCGCCTTCGCGATGCCTTCCAGGCCCTGCCCGACCTTCAGGAAACCCTGAAATCCGTGCAATCGGAGCATGTTGCGCATCTTGCGAACACCGTCAGCGAGTACCCTGAGCTGGCGTACCTGCTTGAACACTCCATCATTGAGAACCCACCCGTGGTGATTCGTGATGGCGGTGTGATTCGAGAAGGTTTTGATGCCGAACTGGACGAACTGCGCAACATCAGCGAAAACGCGGGACAGTACCTGCTCGATGTGGAAACCCGGGAACGCGAACGCACCGGCATCAGCACCTTGAAAGTGGGTTACAATCGGGTGCACGGCTACTACATCGAAATCAGCCGAGCCCAGTCGGATCAAGCTCCGGCAGATTATATCCGCCGCCAGACTCTGAAAAACGCCGAGCGCTTTATCACGCCCGAACTGAAAGAGTTCGAAGACAAAGCGCTAAGCGCCAAGAGCCGCGCCCTGGCCCGGGAAAAAGGCCTGTACGACGAAGTGCTGGAAACCGTTGCCGAACAGCTGGCCCCTTTGCAAGATGCAGCCCAGGCGCTGGCCGAACTGGATGTGCTGAGTAATTTTGCCGAACGCGCTACCAGCCTTCGCTTCACCGCACCGGAGTTCACCGACGAGCCGGGCTTTACCGTCGAAGAAGGTCGTCACCCGGTGGTTGAACAACTGCTGGATGAACCGTTCGTCCCGAACAATCTTCTGATCGACGACAAGCGCCGCATGCTGGTGATCACCGGCCCGAACATGGGTGGTAAATCGACTTACATGCGCCAAGCCGCGCTCATTGCGCTGCTTGCCTACACCGGCAGTTTCGTGCCCGCTGACCGCGCGGTACTGGGCCCGGTTGACCGGATCTTTACCCGCATGGGCTCATCGGATGACATCGCCGGAGGCCGCTCGACCTTCATGGTAGAGATGACCGAAACCGCCAACATCCTGCACAACGCGACCGAGCACAGCCTGGTGTTGATGGACGAAGTCGGCCGAGGCACCAGTACCTTTGATGGTTTGTCACTGGCCTGGGCTACCGCCGAGCATCTGGCCAAAGAAATTCGGTGCTACACCCTGTTTGCGACCCATTACTTTGAGCTGACGCAGCTAGCCGAAGATTTGGAACACGCGGTTAACGTGCACCTGACCGCTACCGAGCATGATGACAGCATCGTGTTTCTGCACAATGTCCACGATGGCCCGGCAAGCCAGAGTTACGGCCTTCAGGTTGCACAATTGGCGGGTGTACCTCAAGACGTTATTCAACACGCCAAAGCACAGCTGGCGCATCTGGAAGGCAGTGCCGGCCCGGCGGCCGAGGTTCCAAAATCCGAGCCCGCACCGGCCCAGGCCCCAGTGACCGCGCCAAGCAACGATGATCACAGTGCATTCCAGGGCGACATGTTCGCCAGCATGGGGCCCAGTGACGTCGAACGCGCGTTGCAAAAGCTGGATGTTGATGATTTAAGCCCGAGAGACGCACTCAATCAGCTGTACGAACTTAAAGCGTTGTTGCGAAATTAGCAGAAATAAACGGTAACTTGACCCAAGTAATAAGGTTATAGCGCTCTGAGGCTTGCGGCTGGCAAGGGCGCTCCCTACAATATCGCGCATAAATTAAGAATGGGGCCGATTTTTCCGAGCTCCTGATGAGACTGTTTGTTCTACGAACCAGGGATCTGACTATGGCGTTTATCGTTACTGATAACTGCATCAAGTGCAAATACACCGACTGCGTAGAAGTCTGTCCGGTAGACTGCTTCTATGAAGGCCCCAACTTTCTGGTTATCGACCCGGACGAGTGCATTGATTGTGCTCTGTGCGAACCAGAATGCCCGGCAGAAGCCATCTTCTCGGAAGACGAGCTACCTGCTGGCCAGGAAGCATTCATAGAGATCAACGCCGATCTCGCGGGTACTTGGCCGAACATCACGGAAAAGAAAGACCCGCTGCCAGATGCAGAAGAATGGGACGGCAAGCCAGACAAGCTCCAGTATCTGGAGCGCTGATTGCAGCCGATGCCGAAAACGAAAAGGCCGGAAGAGAAACATCTTCCGGCCTTTTTTGTGATGTGTGACCCGTCCTGAAAGACGCTAGTCTTTCAACAACTTCTTGGCCGCCGCAGAACGGTAGAATGCCCCCAACCGTCGGCGCAACAAAGCTTCCAGATAGCCTTCTTTCCGCAACACATCAACCATCGGCAGAGCCAGCTCTTTGAGCTCGGTGGCAATGACCTCACGGGTAACACCTAAATCTTGCAGTAAATCCATAACTGGCACAGGGCCATACTTCTCGTAAAGGTGGTCAACCACCGCCCGGGCGCAGCCTTCGAAATACGGCGTTTGCCGGAAGTTCAGCCAAAACTCGTAGCCGAGCACCACAAATTCCTGCAGGCGCACATCGCCCAGCCCCTCGTTCAGTTCTGCGATGGTGGTTCCCTCCAGCGAAACCCAAGCGGCCATCACGCTATCCCGAAGCTCATCGTCTGTCAGGGCTTTCTGAAGAAACTGCTCACTCCGGGTGATCAGCCCCGGAAGACTGTCGGACAACCAGGCCTTGATGCGGCGCTCGAAGGTTTCATCCAGGCCCGGCACGGCTTTGTTGGCAACCTTCTTGCCGAACTTCATCATAGAACCGACACCCGGTACCGAGCGGGTCAGCAAATTGTCTTCATACAGATAGTTGACCAAGCCGTGGTACACCACATTAGAAACAAGTTCTTGGTATACCGGGTGTGCCATAATTTCTGCAATAAAAAGCTCACGCTGCTGGCGCAATTCCAAGGCTTCTTCAACAAACGCGGCCGCTTGTTCCCGCGACAGTATTTCGCCCAGAGTGGTGTCAGCTTGCACCGGCGCACTGGCCACCTTCGCCGCCATTTCGCCGGCCAGCTCAGGGATACCTGCGTCCAGTTCCATGTTCACGACAATGCGTTGAATCACACCCATCACCTGTTCCGCGCTGACCAGCTGCGACAGCGTCACGGTGCCTGCATAACCCAGCAGTTCATCCACCTCTGTTTCGAGAAACTTGGTGAGCCTGGCACCTTTTAAAGCCGACAACTCGTGCTTAACGTGCGCTTCAAGGAGCTTGTCGGCCAGATCAGTGCCCGATGTGGTCATAGAGGTGCTATCCATTCTTATTGATAATCCTGAAATTCATGAGGTTCCGACGCCAGGCTCAGGCATATGCTGCCCGGCCCTACATAGATCGAGCTGGTGATGCCCATTTGCGACAGCAGCAGCTCAACATTGTGCCGTTCACAGGTTTCACGCAGGCGGTCCAGCGCGGGCAAAGCTTCGATTTCATCCCAGCTTAACCCGCAGGACAAGCTGACATAAGGCGTCAGTAATCCAGCTTCAACACGACTGGCGGCATAGTTCATCACGCGCTCAACGGCAGTATCGAAGTTAAAGGTTTTCGCCACCGGCTTTCCTTCCACCCCTTGCCCAAAAATCACCGGTGTCAGGTTTAAAGCTTTCCCTAAAAACGCCGCGACAGCCGAGACACTTTTGTCTCCTCGGCGCCGCGCACGCTCGCGGATGTAATGAATATCCCGCGGAATAACGCAGGTGAAGATGTTATCGGAAAACGTTTCAACTTCGTATTTCAACGCATTCTTGGAAACTTTTTGCTCAATCAGCTTGAGCGTATGCGCCGCCAACAAGCCTTGCCCGGCAAAAATCTGTTTGCTGTCAATCACCCTCATGGAAAACTTGCCGGCTCGACCGGATGCCTTGCGGGCCGTTTCATAGTTCGCCATTACCGTGTGCATTGCATCACTGGCATTCTGAAAAATCAGGCTTCGGCTTCGGGTGACGGTTTCACAAATGGCGATATCGTATTCGGGGACAATCTTTTCCATGAACAGTTCGTGTATTTGCTCAACCGAAAACGCTTCTGTTTCAGCATGGTGTCCTTTTTCCAACAGACCACTCTGATAAAACCGCTGGGTAAGCGCCGGGTCGTGGGTATCTATGTAGGTTTCACCATTGATGATCGCAGTGACCGGCAGGATAAACAGGCCATGCCTGATGGCAAATTCGTGGGGTAAATCACAAGCTGAATCAACGATCAAACCTACGCGCATACTACACACCTCCAGATTCGGGCTGCCTTGATGCCGGCACACCTCTTCTTATCATTATTTTGCAGGCAGTAGTGTCACACACGCTTTAAAACATTGCAGCCGCCAGAACGGGCCAAATAAAAAAAGGGAGGCACAAAGGCCTCCCAAGGACACACAGGGGTTGATGCCGCCGCTGATAACAACGGCGACAGATATCAGTGTTCTTCGGCCACTTCTGCGCCGGGGGCCTCAGGGTCCGAGGTAAAGCCCAGAAGACGAGTACGCTCAATCAGGAAGTACAACACGGCACCGGTTGCCAGTCCCCAGCCTGCACCATACACCGCGAGTACCACACCCATGGTGCCGGCAATACCACGCTCGGTGTTGTTCTCCAGCTGCTCCAGACCCACCATCAAACAGATATAACCGGTCAGCAACAGGGTCAACGACAAGGCGATTGGCAAGACAGGCTGGAAGAAACTCACCAGCGGCAGCACGAATAGAGCGATGAAACCAGTAATCCAGAAGGTGCCTCCACCGCTGTAGATAGAGTCCATCGCGTTGCGGCCGTACTTGTAGCGCTCGGCCATGGTGGCGGTCACCGCGGTCCAGATTGGGCCAGCCAGGCCGGGATAAGGTGCGAAGAAAGCGTGGCCACCGTTACGCAGGGCCGTGACAAGGTGCGCTCGGTCGATGCTGTTGTCGATGTCTTCGTCTTTACGCAAATGGTCTACGCGACTCATCAGCGACTGCCCCACCACGATGTCACCAAAGGCGATGACGTAAGCAATCACAGCGGTCGGAATGGCGTACAGGAAGACGTTCATATCCGGGAAGCCCACAGTAAACGGCAGGTAGTTCCACAGCTGGTCAAACGCCGGCTTGGTGATGCCCCACTGCACATCCGGCACGTCGTATTCACCAGTGGCAAAACCAACCAAAATTGCCACAACCATACCCGGCACCATGCCGTAGTTGGCAATCTTGCGGGCCAGCGCACTCTTATCAACAAAGCCTTTAAACGAGACAGAGAACATCAGGTACAGGCACACCAGACCGCCCACGATCAGTGAGATAGGTGTATTGGCCAGTCGGCCACCGGCCTCAATTTCACCCATTAAAGCGGCGATGCCGGCACCAATGATGATGCCGCCTTTCATAGAGCGCGGGATCCACTCCACCAGCTTACTACCCAGGCGGGTAACACCCAGAATCAGGAAGATCAGGAACACCAGGAACTGCAGTGCAAACAAGGCTTGAATAGCCTCAGGACCCGGCTCGTAATCCGAAAGGAACAACAGCACAACGGGAATCCCGGGTGTGATCCAACCCGGAACCAACGGAACACCCAGTAACGCAGGCAGCATGAACCCGATGCCGCAGATCACCACGTAGGCCAAGGCTACGTCGTAAGGAACACCCAGATATTTTTCCAGCAACGGAATCATGGCAAGACTGACCACAAACATGATCAAAGCCTGAACCATCTCCGCAAACTCCCACCGATAGTGGACAAACGGGAGTCGAATTTTGAAGGGACCAGCCGGCCAGTACGGCTGCTCTTCGCCATTTTTTCTCTTTAGTAGCTGCATTACTGTACCTCCAGGCACTCTCTAACGGGTGCCAGTCAATTGTTTTTGTGTTGAGGTTTGGCTGCGCCGGGCGGCGCAGCCTATGGCCTGATCAATTCAGCTCTTTGGCCTGATCGCGAAGCACAAACTTCTGGATCTTGCCGGTCGAGGTTTTAGGCAGATCAGTGAAAATCACGGTTTTGGGTACCTTGAAGCGGGCCAGATGCTCCCGGCAGAAGCTGATAATGTCCTCTTCAGAAACATCCCCGGCTTCCGGCTTCAGGGTAACGAACGCACAAGGTGTCTCGCCCCACTTTTCATCGGGTCGCGCCACAACCGCAGCTTCCATCACCGCGGGGTGTCGATACAGGGTGTCTTCCACCTCGATGGTGGAAATGTTCTCGCCACCGGAGATGATGATGTCTTTCAGGCGATCCTTGATTTCCAGGTAGCCGTCTTCGTGCCATACCGCCAAGTCACCGGTATGGAACCAGCCGCCACGGAACGCTTCTTCCGTCGCAGTCGGATTTTTCAGGTAGCCTTTCATCACGGTGTTTCCGCGCAGGAAGATCTCCCCGATGGTTTTACCGTCTTTGGGTACTGGCTCCATGGTATTCGGGTCACCCACCATGGTTCCGCCCATGGTGTGATAACGCACCCCTTGGCGAGCCTTCAGCTTGGCGCGCTCGTCCAGCGGCAGTTCATCCCACTCGGATTTCCAGGCACACACCGTCACCGGGCCGTACACTTCGGTCAGGCCGTAGACGTGAGTCACTTTGATGCCAAGCTCTTCAATGGCACCGATAACCTGCGCAGGGGGCGCGGCACCGGCTGTCATAGATTTCACTTCGTGATCGATGCCCGCCTTGGCTTCAGGCGACGCATTCAGCAAGGCGTTCAGCACGATTGGCGCACCGCACATGTGGGTAACCTGATGGTCGCGAATCAGCTGAAGAATCTTTTCCGGGTCAACTCGGCGCAGGCATACATGGGTACCGGCCATAGCAGTGATCGTCCACGGGAAACACCAGCCATTGCAGTGGAACATGGGCAGCGTCCACAGATAAACCGGGTGCATCCCCATAGACCAAACCGCTTGGTTACCCAGCGCGTTCACGTAGGCACCACGATGGTGATAAACCACACCCTTCGGGTTACCCGTGGTGCCAGAGGTATAGTTCAGAGAGATCGCGTCCCATTCATCCGCAGGAAAACTCCACTGAAACTCCGGATCCCCTTCCTTCAGCAGCGCCTCGTAGTCAAGATCACTAACCTGAACACCTTCGCCGTATTCTGGGTCGTCCACGTCGATCACCAACGGCTTGTTTTTCAACCCGCTTACGGCATCCTTGATGACCTGACCGAATTCACGATCTGCAATGACGACTTTCGCTTCGCCATGTTCAAGCATAAATCCGATTGCGTCCGCATCGAGTCGCACGTTGAGGGTGTTCAAAACCGCACCGATCATCGGCATGGCAAAATGGCATTCCACCATGGCCGGAATATTCGGCAACATGACCGCAACGGTATCGCCGCGATGAATTCCGCGTCCTTTCAGGGCTGACGCTAAACGACGGCACCGATCGTAGGTTTCTGCCCAGTTCCGGCGAATAGCGCCGTGAATGATGGCGGGATAGTTCGGGTACACGCTGGCGGTGCGTTCGATGAAATCAACGGGGGATTGGACCGCGTAGTTCGCGTCCCGAGGCGCTAGGCCTTCATCAAAGATCGAAGTCATGTGTGTGGTCCTCATATTCTGGTGTTATTTTTATGCCGTCTACAGTGGAAAGGTTAGACTGGTTATTCTTTCGATTAATCAAATGGTAGATTACAGAGTTATTACTAGAAATTCTACCATCGTATTATAGGGTATATTCTATAGTCATGAGTAGGTCCACTCCCAAAAAGGGCTTCGTGCAATTGCTCTCACAAGATCCGAGCCCCACTCTCATTGTAGATGCTCTGGGAAACGTGCTGTGCGCCAATCCGGCAATGCAATCGCTCCGGCCCAAAACATCGGAAGGCTACGGGGAGGTTTTACCCGTCAATACGGTGGCTCTGATCAAGTCGGCTCTGGAACAAAACCGGGCAATTGAAAAGGTGGAATCCCGAATCGGCAGCCTTATTTTGCTTTGGAGCTTCATTCCCGATGCTGACACTCAACAGGTTCTGATTCGTGGCCGGGATGCCACTACCGACATCCTCACCCAAGAACAAGCCACCCGCTCAAACCGCCTTTATCGATTGATTACAGAGAACACCACCGACCTGATTTCACGGCACGCCCCGGATGGCCGTTTTATTGATGCAACGCCTGCGTCGTGGCGCCTGCTGGGTTATTGGCCGGAAGAATTGCGCGGTCAGCGATTGGAAGATGTTTTTACCGGCCAGCCAACGGACGCCTTATTTACAGAAACCCGACAAAAACTTCGGGACGATGGCTACGCCACCATGACCCTCGAAATTACCCATAAAAACGGTGCCCGCCGTTGGCTTGAAATTGCCAGCCGAGCCATTCGTGAAACCTATACCGGCGCGGTGGTGGAGGTGATCAGTGTGTCCCGGGATATCACCGCCCGAATAGAATCTGAGGAACAGAACCGTTTGCTGGCCGACGAACTGGCGCACACCGCACGGCTCGCCACCCTTGGCGAACTGGCTTCAAGCATTGCCCATGAAATGAACCAGCCACTGGCATCGATTGTGAATTTCGCCAGCGCCAGCCAACGCTTTTTGAGAAATCGTGACCAGCATCCAGCGCAACTAACAAAAGTGGATGATGGCCTTCAAAAGATTATCCACCATGCAAACCGCGCCTCTGAAGTTATCAAACGGCTGCGCGCATTTTTGCGTAAAGGCAAAAAAAGCATGGGCCCGGTGGCACTCAACACGCTTATCTCAGAAGTGACACGCCTTTGCCAATGGGAAGCAGACAAGCACAATGTGAAGATTTCCAGACAACTGGCCGATGAAGACCCGGTTGTCATCGCCGACCCCATTCTTCTGGAACAGGTGCTGATCAATCTGATTCGAAATGGCATCGAAGCCAACGTCGACGCTTGTCAAAAGTCGAAATCCATCCATACGTCGGACATTCTGGTCAAAACCTTCATCAACGATCAAAATGAAACCTTGATCGTAGTAACAGACGAAGGCCCCGGACTGGATGACGAGGGCGTCCGTCAGATGTTCCAGCCGTTTTACACCAGCAAACCGAAAGGGCTTGGCCTGGGACTCTCCATGAGCCGCTCTATTATTGAGGGCTTTGGCGGATTTTTGGATGCCCGGCCCGCCGAAACCGGCGGCTTGTCGCTGATCTGCCGCTTTCCAAACACCCATACCGCTACCACTACAAATAAATCGGAGCCTTTAGATGCCTGAACTCTCTTCATCTGCAACTAACACCGTGTTCGTCGTAGACGATGATGCAGGCATGCTGGAATCGACCCAGTGGTTACTCGAGTCGGTCGGGCTAGAGGTGAAAGCCTACAGCGATGGCCGGCAGTTTCTGGACGAGGTAAACGAGAACCGCCCCGACTGCGTGGTTCTGGACATCCGCATGCCCGGGCTAGGTGGATTGAATGTTCAGGAAGAACTGCAAAAACGAGACATCGATGTGCCGATCATCTTTGTTTCCGGTCACGCCGACGTGCCCATCGTTGTCCGAGCCTTCAAGTCTGGTGCGTTTGATTTCATCGAAAAGCCCTTCAACGAACAGTTGCTACTGGACAGCATCCAGCAAGCGATGCAAACCCCGAGCGCAGCCAAAAACCACACGGAGGTCAGTCAGGATGCGGAGGAGCTGATCAACACCCTCACCCGGCGCGAACGCGATGTTTTTCTCCCACTGGCGCAGGGCTATACCAGCCGGGAAATTGCCGAACAACTTGGTGTCAGTGTAAAAACCATCGACCTGTATCGTGCACGGGTAATGAAACGCCTTGGTGCCGACAGGCTGCCGGATGTCACCGGCATCGCGATTGCGGCCGGCCTGTTGAATCCGGAGGAGCTGAGGGCTAATTAGACTGTTCGAGTGACAGAACCAAATTTCAATCGACCAGGACAAACCATGAAAATCCCGATCTACCAGATTGACGCCTTTACCAACACACTTTTTAGTGGCAATCCGGCTGCGGTCATGCCGCTTGAGCATTGGCTGCCCGATACGGTTTTGCAGGCTGTTGCTGCAGAAAACAATCTGTCAGAAACAGCCTTCTTAGTAGCCACCCCCGAGCGGGAAGAGGCCGACTTCCACATACGGTGGTTCACGCCTACAGCGGAAGTGCCTTTGTGCGGTCATGCAACTCAAGCGGCCGCCTGGGTGGTGTTTAATAAGTATAAATGGCCCCACGACAAAATCCGTTTCCTGTCGAAGTCAGGATTGCTGTCTGTTTCGAGGAGGCCGGACGATTCTCTGGAGCTGGACTTTCCAAACCTGGCATACGAGCCCTGCTCTACCCCGGAATTAATTAAAGCGGCCATGCCAGAAGCACCAGAGAACGCATTCTTTGTTCCTAACGACACGAATTACATGATTGTGCTGGGCTCTGAGGACGCAGTTCGCGCCGCGGTTCCTGATTTGCAGCCCCTGAGCCGGCTGGGTAATCAAGGGGTGATCATAACGGCGAAGGGTGACCAGTGTGATTTCGTCAGCCGCTATTTTGCACCGGGTGTGGGCATTGACGAAGACCCGGTAACAGGCTCCATTCACAGCGTGCTTACTCCCTATTGGGCCGAGCAATCAGGTAAGAGCTCGTTGATTGCCCGCCAACTCTCTAAACGTGGTGGCAATTTACGCTGCGAACTTCGCGGCGACCGTGTGGCAATCTCCGGCCACGCCGTGTTCTTCATGGAAGGCTCCGTACACTTGCCCTCAGACTGATATACTGCCCGCCGGTTTTTCATCAGTGGCGGGCAGGCAATGGCAGCATCTTCATCACACTACGACGTTATCATCATCGGCGCAGGTGCAGCCGGTTTGATGTGTGCGGCCACCGCAGGCTATCGCGGCCGCAAGGTGCTGGTCGTAGACCACGCCAACAAGCCCGGTAAGAAGATTCTGATGTCGGGCGGCGGCCGCTGTAATTTCACCAATCTGAACAGCACGCCGGCGAACTTTCTTTCCGACAACCCGCATTATTGTATTTCGGCACTGAAGCGCTACACCCCGCAGGATTTTCTCGAACTGGTGGACCGCCATGGCGTGGAGCATGAAGAGAAAGCGCCGGGTCAACTGTTCTGCAAGAGCAGCGCGAAAGACATTCTTAACGTGCTGCTGACCGAATGCGAATGGGCAGGGGCGGAAATCCGCATGAGCACATCCATCACGCAAGTTCAGTCTTCAAACACGGGCTACAATCTGAAAACCAGTTCAGGAGCGCTGAGTTGCGAATCACTCGTGGTCGCCTGTGGCGGGCTTTCAATCCCCACCATGGGTGCAACCGGATTTGGGTATGAACTGGCCAAACAGTTTGGCCTGAACGTTCTGCCCACCCGCGCAGGCTTGGTGCCCTTTACTTTGCATCCCGAGCTAAAGCAGCAACTCTCTCCGTTGTCCGGGGTAAGCTGCCCGGTAGAAGCCCATTGCAACAACCAGCATTTCAGAGAGCCGATGCTGGTCACCCACCGTGGCCTCAGCGGCCCTTCGATGCTGCAGGTATCCAGTTACTGGCACCCCGGTGATGAGGTACACATCAACCTGCTACCCGCGCAGCAGATTCAGGATGACTTGTTTTCGCTTCGCAAGAACAAGCCTCAATCCACCATCGCCCAGTACTTGAACCAACATTTGCCTAAGCGCTTCGCCCAGGCATTCAACGAGCTGCAAGGATGGAACCGACCGCTGCAGGAATACCGCAACGCAGAACTTGAACAAACAGCAAACACGTTAGGAAACTGGACAGTGAAACCCGCCGGTACAGAAGGTTACCGAACAGCCGAAGTCACGCTGGGTGGTGTGGATACCCGCCAGTTGTCATCAAAGACCATGGCAGTACTGGAGCAGCCTACTTTGTACTTTATCGGAGAGGTGGTGGACGTAACCGGGCACCTGGGCGGACACAACTTTCAATGGGCCTGGGCGTCAGGCGTTGCCGCGGGGAAGGCTGTCTGAACCGTCGTCAAAGTTGGCGCCTACAGCAAAACGCAAACAGGGCTCGAATACACCGGATTGCTCACCAACAATATCCCGCGCTACAATAACCGAGCCCTATGAAATGGCTCAGACGTACGTCCCTGTCATGCATAACGTCGCTGCTGCCCAGAGCCCGTTGTCATGCAACAGTCTGCGATTGAGCCGGTTGTTAATATCCGTTCCTCTTAACGCGTGTTGCCATTTCTAAGATGAAATACCAGTCCCGCTTTCGCCAGCTTTCGCTTTTTTTATTCAAGTGCTTTCTGTTTTCCTTCAGCATCCTGTTGGTTTCACGCTACCTCTTTTTTATGCACCTGCGGGATGGGCTGCCAGAAACAGGAATCGGAGATGATATCTGGCAGGCTTTTTTTGTTGGTGGACGTTTTGATGCCAAAGTAACCGCGATTGCGTATTCGCCGCTTCTGTTGAGCGGCCTGATTGCCGCCGCATTTCAAGGCGCTTACCAGCGGTGGTTACGGTTTGCAGTCGGCTACCATTCAGTCGTAGCCGCCCTCTATGTGGTCGGTTGCATCTGCAATTTCTACTACTACACGACCTATGGAAGTTATGTCGACCTATTTGTGTTCGGGCTATGGGAAGACGATTCCACCGCAGTGCTCATCAACATCTGGGAAGACTACCCCGTCATACGCGGCTCTCTGTTGGCTTTTGGGGTAGGTGCGCTGGCTTATTTCACCGCCCGGTGGTTCCTCCGCAGTCCGTTGGGTCGAATTAACCCGCAAGCTTACTGGCACTGGAGCGTTACCGCACTGGCGGTTGTCGCCCTGTTTTTGTCCACCTTTGTCACAGCGCGCGGCACTCTAGACAGCCATCCCCTTAAGCGTTATCACGCCAGCGTTTCCCAATACAAACCGCTCAACATGGTCACTCCGAACGTATTCATGGCGCTGGAGTGGGCAGCCTCTGACTATAAAGAACAGCAGCGCTTTGAGCCCGTTTCTGAGGCCGAACTGAGCGCTCAGATGGAAAAAGTACTCGGCCAGCCGACCCCGGTACACCACACGCCGGAAAACAAATACCTCCAACAGAACCCACCTCACGTGGTTGTAACAATGATGGAGGGAATGGGCATGAATATTCTGGTGGAAGACAATCCTCCCGATAACGACCTGCTGGGACAACTCCGCCCTCATTTCGAAGACGGTTTTCTTTTCAAACGCTTTTTAGCGGGCACGTCCGGGACCATCGACAGCATTGTAATGATGCTATTTCACAGTCCTGTGGCGACCATCAGCCATTCCTCGGCTCAAACGGTCGCATTGCCAAGTTCTGCGGTACTACCTTACAAGCGGGCGGGCTACGAGGTGGCGTTTTTGTACGGTGGCAATGGTATGTGGCGAAACCTGGCCACCTACCTGCCAACGCAGGGATTCGACCGCGTCTATGATGAAAATGACATCATCGAAGCCATTCCGGAAGCGGATGACTACTCAGGAACCTGGGGTGTGCCTGATAGTTTTATGTTCCAGTTCGCCAACAAAGTACTGGAAGAGGCGAACAAACCTACCCTGCTTTTTATTATGACCACCACCAATCATTCACCGTACAAAGTACCGGAAATCTATGAGCCCGGGCCGACGGAACTCAGCGACCGGTTAGCCGCAATGGCGGAATATGAGGGAGAAGAGGCCCGAGTACTTCTCGAAACTTTTCAGTACGCCTCTGATGCGCTGGGACAGTTCATGACGGGCATCAAGCAGTCAGCTACGCTTCGCGACAACACCATTATTGCGGTAACCGGCGACCACCGCGTACGGAACCTGAGCACGCATGAGCCCACAGAATTTGGCCTTACCTA
>Ga0208300_100819_pt1 | contig 17438 bp, 13 predicted proteins | sample 23_taG_FD_184096 | JGI IMG/M metagenome (GOLD analysis project Ga0208300, IMG submission 184096) | Marine viral communities from Cariaco Basin, Caribbean Sea - 23_WHOI_OMZ (SPAdes) (version 2) | ecosystem: Environmental > Aquatic > Marine > Oceanic | place: Caribbean Sea: Cariaco Basin... | reverse complement strand
ACTTGATTTACTTTCATCTTTCTATCATAAGGAAATGCTATGAATAATCCCAATGATCACTCATTAAAACCAGCAGAGACAGCGCAGTCACAAAAACACCAGCAGCATGAACTAAAAGATGCTGACGACAATGACGGTATCGTGCCTGATGATGCGCTGCAAAAAGCCAATCCTGCGGCTGCAGAGCGTGTCACAGATGATCACGACCCGCATCACGTCGCCAAAGACCATAAACAGTACGATAGCCCTCTGATGGAAGACGATAAATAGCTAAGCGGGCGAGCCACTATGGAACCGTAGCTCGGCATCAGGGCTGATGATAAGCTCTGCTTCTACTTCTCTAAAAAATGCCACTCGCTCATCGATAGCCTCTGTCGATAGTGACTGTGCCAATGCCAAATAATCCTCAAAATGACGACTCTCTGATTTGAGCAAATAGCGATAGTATTTTGCCAATCGCTCATCATCAATCACCTCAGCCAATGCCGCAAAGCGCTCACAGGAGCGCGCTTCGATAAACGCGCCGATGATAAGCACGTCGATCATTGCCGCAGGCTCATAAGTGCGCTTGTGTTTGAGCATGCCTTTGGCATAGCGCCCCGCACTTAAGTACCGCCATTCTTGACCGCGCTCATTCATGATACCCAGCACTTGCTCATAGTGCAGCATCTCCTCACGTATCAGCTGTGCCAATTTACGCTGCAAGTCATAAGAAAACTCATAGCGAAACAGTAGATTCATCGCGGTGCCAGCGGCTTTTTTTTCGCAGTTGGCATGATCTTGAATGATCAAAGGTAGGTCAGCGGTAGCGGCGGCTACCCAATCTGGCGTGGTACGTGCGCCCAAAAAACCATAAACCGCAGATAAATCTACTTTGTTCGGTGTGCGCAGCTGCGAGATATCTACACTGTCTTCTTCTGTACTGCTTTCTACTGTAGTGTCGTCATTTATAGCATGGGAATTGGTTGGCATGGTCGGTTTACTCATAGTCTGTGTCATGGTCAAAAAGTATTGGATAAGATAAAAGGTTGTTTTACAGGTTTGGGTTTGCCGCCTGAGCTTATTAAGTATTAAGTATCATTTTTATACTGAGCTGACTATATAAAAGCTCAAAAAAACGATCACCACGATTTGAGAATAAACAGCCTTAGCGCTGATAGGCTGTAGGGTATCATTATTATACAACCCCAGTATTTACTTGGTGAATGGTGTTTTCTTGTTTATTTCTTTATTTGATAGTAGGATGATATTTTGTTTAGGCGGCATTTTGTTTGATGACTCAATAAAGGAGCGATCAAGGAGCGATGAGCGCCCGCTCGAGATGGCAAACATTATAACAACTGCCAGCGCGATATAAAGCAGATATCACTATCGACGAAAAGGCACAGCCATCACGCAGATCACCCGCTTATATCAAGGACGCGCCATTTTAGAGAAATGCACGCCATCTACTACCGCTATAGTGGTAGCAACTTCGTAGGTACACCCATCACAGATAGATAAGGATAACAGCATGAGCCAATCTTCTAACGTCAATCGGATTCAAAAAGGTATTCTTGCCATCGACCAGCAGTTGTATGACTTTATCGAAAACGAAGTGCTGCCAAAAGTCGGTGTGGACTCAGACAGTTATTGGTCAGGTTTTGAAAAAGTCATCAAAGAGTTCACGCCGCGCAATAAAGCGCTGCTTGCGACTCGTGACAGCATTCAAGCGCAAATCGATCAATGGCATCTAGACAATCCTGCCAAAGAAGGTGAGATTGACTTCCCAGCTTACAAGGCTTTTTTGCAAGAAATTGGCTATTTGTTACCAGAAGGCGATGACTTTACGGTAAGCACCCAAAACGTCGATGACGAGATTGCTCATATTGCAGGTCCACAGCTAGTCGTCCCCGTACGCAACGCGCGCTATGCGCTAAATGCCACCAACGCCCGTTGGGGCAGCTTGTACGATGCTTTATATGGCACCGATGTCATCAGCGATGAAAATGGTCAAGAAGCAGGCAGCAGCTATAATCCCACGCGCGGCGCGGCCGTTGTCGCTTATGCCAAAGCCTTTTTGGACGAGCATTTTGCGCTAGCCTCAGGCTCTTATACCGATGTCACAGGCTTTAAAGTCGTCGATGGCAAGCTGGAAGTCAAGCTGGGCGATAGTAGCACTGAGCTAAAAGACGCCGAAAAATTCGTCGGTTATGTCGGCGAGGCAGATAGCCCCTCTGGTATTTTGCTCAAAAACAATGGCCTACACGCAGAGATTCAAATCGATACCAGTCATCCAGTAGGTAAAGATGACCCAGCAAACATCAAAGACGTACTATTAGAGTCTGCCATTACCGCGATTCAAGACTGCGAAGATTCAATCGCTGCGGTCGATGCCGAAGAAAAAGTTGAAGTGTATCGCAATTGGCTAGGTTTGATGAATGGCGATTTGCAAGAGACGTTTGAAAAAGGTGGTAAAACCCGCACCCGTAAGCAAAACCCAGATCGTGAGTACACCACACCAGAGGGCGGCACGCTGATCTTACCCGGTCGCTCACTGCTTTTGATTCGTAACGTTGGTCACTTGATGCAAAACCCAGCGATTTTGGTCGATTTGGGCAATGGTCAAGAGCAAATCTTTGAAGGCTTGATGGATGGTTTGATCACGCCGCTGTTGACGCTAAACGATCTAAAAGGCAAAAACGCGCTATCAAACTCACGCAAAGGCTCGATGTATATCGTCAAGCCAAAAATGCATGGTCCTGAAGAAGTCAAAATGGCCAATGACTTATTTAATGCATCTGAAGACCTGTTAGGTCTAGAGCGCAATACGCTCAAAATCGGCATCATGGACGAAGAGCGCCGTATGACGGTCAACTTAAAAGAAGCAATCCGCCAAGCCAAAGAGCGTGTTATCTTTATTAACACAGGTTTCTTAGACCGTACTGGTGATGAGATGCATACCAGCATGAATGCAGGTCCATTTGTACCAAAAGGCGAGATGAAATCGCAAGCATGGCAGCCTGCTTACGAGCAGTGGAATGTCGATATCGGTCTAGAGACAGGCCTACAAGGTCGTGCGCAAATCGGTAAGGGTATGTGGGCCAAGCCTGATGAAATGAAAGAAATGATGGATACTAAAGCTGCTCATCCTAAGTCTGGTGCTAGCACTGCGTGGGTACCATCACCAACGGGCGCTACCTTGCATAGCATACATTATCATCAAGTGAGCGTAGCTGATGTGCAAGACACGCTAAAATCACGCGAGCGTGCTAGCTTGGACGACATCTTGACCATCCCATTAGCGAAAAATACCGACTGGACTGATGAAGAAAAGCAGCAAGAGCTTGAAAACAATGCTCAAGGTATCTTGGGTTATGTCGTACGCTGGGTAAATCAAGGCGTTGGTTGCTCCAAGGTGCCTGATATCAATGATGTCGGTCTCATGGAAGATCGTGCTACTTTGCGTATCTCAAGCCAACATATTGCTAATTGGTTGCATCATGGCGTGGTTAGTGAGCAGCAAGTGATGGATACGATGAAACGCATGGCCAAGGTCGTCGATGAGCAGAATGCAGGCGATAATGACTATCAATCAATGGCAGATAACTTTGATAGCTCTTATGCATTCAAAGCCGCCTGCGATCTAGTATTCAAAGGACGCGCACAGCCTAGTGGTTATACTGAGCCATTGTTGCATCAAGCACGTTTGGATCTCAAAGCAAACGCTTAGAACAATAGACCAAATATGACAGGTATCTAAGCATATTTGATGAGCAAGTATGCCAGTCAGTCTTGCTCGTTTGTAACTACCAAATGTGTCAAACATAAGTCATAAACTGTTTTATAAGCGCTATTTGTTTATTGATAAATAGCGCTCTTTTTTGGCATATTACTTAGTATCTATTACGTGCGTTTAAGACTATTAGTAACGGTATTAACCAATATTACTCGTATCTAATTGAGTAAATAGAAGTTTTTTCACAATCGTTCAAATATAAGAAATTATCTGTTATTCGATAACGCGTGTATCGAAAAAGCAAAAAAATATGTTGCAAATTATGTCAAAGTTGTTATGCTTATACTCGAAGTATGAGTTTGGTAACGGATGTTACGCACGGAGCAATAAAGACCAAACGTTACATGGCAGTTGCGTTGTTTAATCCCAGTCATGTGTGTCATGGTTTTTTACCTTACTGTAATAGAAATTCGCCACACTTGTTTCTGACTAATCTCGGTAGCCAGTTACACATTATATCTTTGAGGATTTGTGACGATACCATTATGGGCGCCAGCTAATAATAGCTTGCTCATTACTAAAATTGTAAAGTGGAGATACCCCATGAAAAAACTACTTTTAGCTACAGCAATCGCAGCCCTATCTGTATCTGCAGCACAGGCAGCACCTACCGTTTATGGTAAAGTATTCGTTACTACTGATTACGTTAATGCTGAAATTGATGGTCAGAATATGGATAATAATAACAGAATTAATGAAGACAACGGTTCATTACAAGTTAATTCTAAGCTTTCACGTTTAGGCTTCAGAGGCTCTGAAGCGATAACGGCCAACACTGACGTAATTTACCAATTAGAGTACGGCGTTCAAGTTGATGATAGTGGTAGCGATAACATTGGCTTCAAAAGTCGTGATACTTATTTAGGTTTAAAAAATAAAGACTTCGGTGAATTCCGCTTTGGTCGTAACTACACAGTCATTGACTATATCAATAACGTATCAGTTAATGAAGGTTATTGGGATAATCTTGGCTCTAGTACTCTGAACAACAACGACAGCTTTGCTAATATTTTGACCCCGACCGTTGGTAACCGTATCAATAATTCAATCGTTTGGAAAGCGCCTAAATACAATGACCTACCATTAGCGCTTGCGCTGATGTATGGTGCTGATGAAGACTTTATATCTGAGAGTGGTCGTGACGCAGGCTATGGTGCCTCATTGATGTTTGATCCAGGTACAGGCATTACCGCTGGTATTGCTTATGAGCAAGACATGAGTGTTAGTGGTGATATTATCCGTGGCAGTGCTAGCGTCGATTTAGGTAAATATATCGCAGCTCCTGTAAAGTTAGGCGTTCTATATCAAGAAGCTGACTATGCCGGTACTACTACTGCAACAGAGGACGGTTTAGTGGTGAGTGCTGAAATGGGTCTTTCGAATTTTGCCCGTCCAGCCTCTGTTTATATTCAGTATGACAAAACCGACAATATCAGTGGTCTTGAGAATAATGACTCAAATCAAGTCGTTGTAGGTGGCAAATATGCGTTTAAAAATAATATGATCGCTCATGCCTATGCTGGTCTAAATTCAGCGGAATTAAACAATGGTCGTTTTGGTTCGAGAGACGAAGACGGCAATGTTAATGAAATCGACTTACGTGGTGATATTGATGTACTCGCTATCGGTGGTGGTCTAGAGTACTTATTCTAATCTAACCATTAGAATCTAAATAAAAAACTCATCCTTCGGGGTGGGTTTTTTTGTTTTGTAATCAATACTGTGTCTTGAACAACAGCGTGTCTTAAATAACAGAATCCGTAAAATTAATAATAACATTTGTGTAAATTTTGGTTTTTTCACCTTACTGTAATATTTGGTTGGTAAAGTTGTGTCTAAGTAATGCTTCTAGCTCATATATATAAATGTTCTATAGGGTAGTCACCCTGCCATTATATATATCGGCCAATCTTAGCCAATTTATCACTCAAATCGTAAAGTGGAGATATCCTTTGAAAAAATTACTTTTAGCCACAGCCGTCGCTGCACTTTCAGTTTCTGCTGCCCATGCTGCGCCAACTGTATATGGTAAAGCATTTTTAACCTTAGATTATGTTAGTACAGACTACGATGCAGCTAACAAGACAGATGAAGATACATTTAAACTTAACTCTAATGCATCACGTATCGGTTTTAAAGGTGACGACGATTTAACTGACACCACTAAACTTATTTATCAATTAGAATATCAAATCAACCCTGATGACGATAGCCAACAATTTAAATCACGTAATACTTATGTAGGCTTAGCCCACAACACTTTAGGTACTGTACTAGCGGGACGTAATGATACCCCATTGAAACTTGCACAAAACAAAGTTGACGTGTTTAATGATACCTTATTTGATATTACAAATGCGGGTGTTTCAGGTGAAAATCGCGCTAACAATACGTTAGCCTATCAATCACCTGTTATTGTCGGTATGCCAGTGAGTTTTATGGCAGCTACCGCATTATCAGAAACTGATGCCGACGGTAATATTCTCGTTTCCGCAGCATCTGGTACGAAGCCTGCAGTCTATCGTGATAGAAAAGTAAAAGATAACGGTTATTCTGCATTATTAGCCTATGACAAAAATGGTGTTTATCTAGCCGGTGCTTATGACAAAGACATGGGTGCTAACAATGTAAATACTGGCGTGATTGATAATACGTGGCGTTTGGTTGCTGGTTTAGATATGGGCAAAATGAATATGGTTTCGGGCTTAACTTTAGGTGCTCTATACCAACAAAGCCAATACTACGATAATTATAGCATCGTTAACAACAACCGCGTTAACAAAGCCAGTGAAGATGAAAAATCTTGGCTAATTAGTGGTAAATATAAAGTTGGTGCAACACCTTGGGCAGTTAAAGCACAGTATGTTAATACCACTGACGAAAAAGGCGTAAAAGATGCTGATGTAAATGAAATCGCAGTTGGTGGAGAATATGCATTCAATAAAGCGACCACGGGTCATATTTATGCAGGGCAAATCAGCCGTGACAATAACAAAGATGACTTGATTGTAGGTACGGGTATTGAATACAAATTCTAATCTAAACATTAGAAAACGTATTATAAAAAACTCATCCTTCGGGGTGAGTTTTTTTGTTGTGACCTTTTTAAAGCCGCAGTGGGTTATAATAGCTACGTATTTACGATGATTACGCACTTATGACAATTAAGCGTTAAAAACTGAGTGTTTTAAAGAGTTTGCGCTTTTGCCCTATATTTTGTAGCGTATTTTTAGTAAAATCCTTCTTTACCAATTACCGACAGAGTACTATGACCAAGTTTATATTTGTGACCGGTGGGGTAGTGTCCTCACTAGGAAAAGGTATTACCGCAGCCTCTCTTGCCGCAGTCCTTGAAGCACGTGGCGTGAGCGTGACGATGACCAAAATGGATCCGTATATCAACGTCGATCCAGGTACGATGAGTCCGTTCCAGCATGGCGAAGTGTTCGTCACCGAAGATGGCGCTGAGACCGATTTGGACTTGGGCTATTATGAGCGCTTCTTACGCCACTCTAAGATGAGTAAGAGCAACAACTTCACCAGTGGTCGTATCTATCAAAACGTTTTGAATAAAGAGCGCCGCGGTGAATATTTGGGTGGTACGGTACAGGTGATTCCGCATATCACTGATGAAATCAAAAGTAAAATTCTTGCCAGTGGCGAAGGCTATGATATCGCCATTATCGAGATTGGCGGTACGGTCGGTGATATCGAGTCACTTCCTTTTATGGAAGCGGTACGTCAGATGCAAGTAGAGCTTGGTCGCAATCGCGCTATGCTCATGCATCTAACGCTGGTGCCTTATATCGCTAGTGCCGGCGAAACCAAAACCAAGCCGACCCAACATTCAGTCAAAGAGCTACGCTCTATCGGTCTGCAGCCAGATATTCTCATCTGCCGCTCTGAGCACCATATCTCGCAAGACAATCGCCGCAAGATTGCGCTGTTTACCAATGTCGAAGAGCGCGCAGTCATCATGTGTGAAGATGCCCAAAGCATCTATCAAATCCCGCGCACCCTACATGAGCAAGATCTTGACGATCTCATCTGTGAGCGTTTTGGTCTTGATGTACCAGAAGCGGACTTGAGCGATTGGGACAAAGTGGTCGAAGCCCAGCTCAACCCTCAAGCGGTAGTGACGGTTGCGATGGTCGGCAAATATGTCGAGTTACCAGACGCTTATAAGTCGATCAACGAAGCGTTGCTACATGCCGGTATCGTGCATCAGTCAGATGTCAAAATTGACTATATCGATGCTGAGCTACTAGAGACGGACGATGAGCTGTATGCGCGTCTAAACGACGCCGATGCGATTTTGGTCCCAGGTGGTTTTGGTGAGCGCGGTACCACTGGTAAAATGAGAGCCATCACTTACGCCCGCGAAAACAAAGTGCCGTATTTGGGTATCTGTCTGGGTATGCAGTTGGCGGTGATTGAATACGCCCGTAATGTGCTGCATATCGATGCCAACTCTTCTGAGTTTGATCGTAAGACAGCTGAGCCTATCATCGGGCTGATCACTGAATGGCTAGATGAGCGCGGCGAGTTACAAATTCGTAGCGATGATTCAGATCTCGGCGGTACCATGCGCCTAGGCGCGCAGCAAGCAGAATTGGTCGCTGGTAGCAAGCTTGCTCAGATTTATGGCGCGAACAATATCACTGAGCGTCATCGCCATCGTTATGAGATGAACAATCGTTACATCGAGCCACTAGAGCAAGCCGGTATGAGTATCTCGGGTTACTCTGCCAAACAGCATTTGGTTGAGTCGGTTGAGATTGCAGATCATCCATGGTTTATCGCGGTACAGTTCCATCCTGAGTTTACCAGCTCACCTCGTGGTGGCCATCCGCTGTTTAATAGCTTTGTCAAAGCGGCAAAAAACTATAGCGAAACGAAGTAGCCGTTAGCGTAGTAGGAAGTAACCGCTGCTTAGTAGAGAGAGTTGCTATTATTGAAAAAGCTATGAGTGACCCGGTAATAATTGTGCTCGCATCAATCATAAATGCTATGCGATAACAGCATTACTATAAAAAGACTGATCTTCGGATCGGTCTTTTTTTTGGCTTAATATTGAGCAACGAGACATATTATTTGGTAGTTATTGATATTGAGAGTCGGTAATTACGCTTGCACACTTTTTTTCGTCAAGCTATCGGTTACAATACGGTATCGACCTATTTATAACAAGATAAGAGGTAACGGCTGAATGGAAAACTTATTGAACGCGCAATCACATATCGCGCTTAACACGCCTAATAACGAGACGATAAATATTGGCAATGACCAACCTTTTGTATTGTTCGGCGGCATGAATGTCTTAGAATCGAAAGAGATGGCGTTTGAGATTGCAGAGCAGTATGTCGAGATATGTCAGCGTTTGGGCATCGGCTATGTGTTTAAAGCCAGCTTTGATAAAGCCAATCGCTCTAGTTTGCATTCTTACCGAGGCCCAGGCTTAGAAAAAGGCATCGACTGGCTGGGGCAAATCAAAGAAAAGTTTCAAGTACCGATTATCACCGATGTACACGAACCGTATCAAGCCGCACCGGTCGCAGAGGTCGCCGATATCATTCAGCTGCCTGCGTTTTTGTCGCGTCAGACTGACTTGGTGCATGCGATGGCAAAGACAGATGCCATCATCAATATCAAAAAAGCGCAGTTTTTAGCGCCGCATGAAATGCGTCATATCATCAATAAATGCTTGGAAGGCGGCAATAATAAGCTCATACTTTGTGAGCGCGGCAGTGCCTTTGGTTATAACAATTTGGTCGTGGATATGCTCGGGTTTGATACCATGAAACAAATGAACGTACCGGTGTTTTTTGATGTGACCCACAGTTTGCAGCAGCCAGGCGCGCGCAGTGACAGTGCTGGCGGCCGCCGCGAGCAAATCACCACCCTTGCCCGTGCAGGAATGGCAACGGGACTGGCGGGGCTGTTTTTGGAGGCGCATCCAAACCCAGAGGTGGCAAAATGCGATGGCCCCTGTGCGCTCAGAACCAGCCAGTTGGCGCCGTTTTTGCGTCAGCTTAAACAGATTGATGATTTGGTCAAAGGTTTTGAGGTGTTAGATACTCACTAATACCGTCAATGGAACCCATGATAGGAGGATAGGATAATGGCGATTCAGACAGCACAAGTCAGCATCGAAAACATCGATGATGCCAAAGGCTTGGACAGTGTGATGACCGCGCTAAAAAACATCACAGGGGTGACCGCGATAGACCTTGATGCGGCAAGCAGTATAGCAACCGTGCGTTATGATGATACCGATACCAGTATTCATGCCCTAACGGCGGCGATTAGCATGGTCGATTATGTGACGCAGCCATATCCTATCGATGCGCCGCAAAATCCACGCTATCATGATTAAAAGTTATCATAATTAAAAGATAACGGCGTCGCAAAGTGAGCGTCGAGCATCGCCTGCTGGATAACGTTAATCCGATATAAAAACGACGTGACAGCCGTGTATCTGACTTATTTGGATTCGACTATATAAAGTATGAAGGCCTTGGTTAATAAAGTCATACCAAAGCGCCTTGTTGTTGGCTCTGATAGGGCTTATGCTAGGACACGCCCTTAGTAAATGACTGTATTTACTTTAAACTAGGTTAGTTATATAACAATAAGGAGGCCCTCATGGCAACCCAGACTCGTATTATCAATATCGATGGCATGACTTGTGGCGGCTGCGTGGCAAGCGTCCATACAGCCACAGGTGATATCGACGGTTTAGATACCATGACTGTCGATTTGGCTGACAAGCTGGCAACGGTGACATTTGATGATAGCAAAACCAGCGCAGAAGCCATTGCGGCCGCGATCGAAGAGGCAGGTTTTGATGCAACCGTCGCCAACTCGTAAGTCTTACCGCTTTAACGCAAAACCAGCTGTCATGGCTGGTTTTTTTCATGAGAGATGCGATGGCAGCGCCTGTTGCTGACTGCAGGGCTTGAATAGAGCATAGTCGTAGCCATTTACTAGGTATGAGGCAATAGCCACGCTTGAGTAGGATTTATCTCTTATTAGATTAGGGCGTGTTCTTATTTTTATCGTTGAGCCACTATAAAATAAATACAGTGCGACTGGGAATAATTTTGCGCAGCCTCTGTCTGCGCAGGCACAGCAAGCAAGAAAAATTGATACCAGTCGCGCGTGATAAAACCATGTACTTCTTTTATTTAAGATTGACCCTATCATTCATATTGAGAATGAGGACACGCCCCAGCATAGTCTATAGCCGATGCACTCTAAAAAGAATATAGCGCTACTGGGATGAATTTTGCGCAGCCTCTGGGAACGCAGCACGCAAGTAAAATTTATACCAGTAGCGCGTTTAAACTTATATAACATTTTTATTTTCAATTGATTATATTTGCCTGCAGACGCTTTTTTCTGATTTTGACGTCTGATATTTAGATTTTTTCACTGATTTTATTATATATTTATAAACGCTATAGTCCGCCTACCCAAAACGAAGCGCCTATTAGTTAAGAGATGGCAGTTGCCTTTATAGATGCTTTGGCCGCTTTTAGAGTAAACCGACTATGTAATGCGCTATAACGCAACCACGAGTTTTATTTATGAAAAATTCTACCCGCACCAGTACTGACCCGTCTTATGAGGTGGCGACTGATATTGAGTCCAAAACTGCGATAGCGCCTGAGCGTGCGCACTTGCAGCTGGCGATCGATGGCATGACGTGTCAGGCGTGTGCTTCGCGGATTGAGAAGGTACTTAGCAAAAAGCCAGCGGTATATGAGGCAAGTGTGAACTTCGCTGGTGAGACTGCCAATATCGATTATGATCCGGCGCAGACCACCCCTGAGCAAGTCACAGAGTGGGTCAACAAAACCGGCTTTGTCGCCAATCTGCAAGCCGCTGACAGCTTGTTTGCACAGACGGATAAAGACACGGCAACCGAGTATCCATGGCGCTTGATCGGGCTATGGATTTGTCTGTTGCCGTTTTTGGTTGGTATGGCGGGTATGCTAACGGGGTTTGGTATGGCGTGGATGCCGCCTGTTTGGATTCAGTTTGTCCTAGCCACCATTGTCCAGTTTGGGCTGGCATTGCCATTTTATAAAAGTGCGTGGGCGTCTATCAAAGGCGGCCTTGCCAATATGGACGTGCTGGTGGTCATCGGTACGGTGACTATTTGGGCGTATTCTACTTATCTGTGGTTGACTCATGGCGATGGCACGTTAAGCAGCCTATTGCGAAGTGGATATGCTGGCGGACATGGCCCCGCTGTGTATTTTGAAGCCGGAGTGATGGTCATCGCCTTTGTGCGAACGGGTAAGTATTTGGAGGAGCGCACCAAAAAGCACAGCCTAAACAGTATCGATTTATTGTTATCACTGACGCCAGATGAAGTAGAGCAGCAGCAGCCCAACGGCGACTTTCATAATGTCGCATTGCAGGCGGTGCAAGTCGGTGACATTCTGCGTGCCAAGCAAGGCAGCCGTGTGGCAACCGACGGGGTGGTCATAGATGGCGGCGGCTGGTGCGTGGAGAGTCATCTGACGGGTGAGTCTGTGCCCCTAAAAAAACAAATAGGCGACGAGCTGCTGGCAGGGGCATTGGTCGAAAATGGCAGTTTGCTGTATCGCGTCAGTGCCAAAGGCAGCGATACCAAGCTTGGCGATATGGTCAAAGCCCTTAGCGACGCCCAAGGCTCAAAGGCTGACTTGGCGAGGCTTGCTGATAGAGTAACGGCTGTTTTTGTACCAGTGGTGGTGACCATCGCTTTGGCTACTTTTGGGCTAACGTGGTGGCTGACTGGCATGGTGGATACCGCCTTGATGCATGCGGTGTCGGTATTGGTCATCGCGTGTCCTTGTGCGCTCGGTCTGGCCACGCCAGCGGCTATCATGGCGGGCATGGGCGTGGCCGCGCGCCATGGCGTTTGGTTTAAAGACGCGCAAAGCCTCGAGGCGGCAGGCAATATCGACACGGTCGTGCTTGATAAAACCGGCACATTGACTGTCGGTAAGCCGTCTATCGTCGACCATGTCATGGTGGACAGCTCCATTGCTGTCGATGATGTGCTACAAATTGCGGCAAGCGTTGAGGCGCATGCCAGTCACCCCTTAGCGACCGCCTTGATCAATGCTGCGGCCGAGCGTCATTTGCCACTGATGGCTGTCACTGACATCAGCGTCATCAAAGGCGCAGGTATCCAAGCCAATATCGAAGGCTTGGGTCTGGTAAAAGTCGGCACGGCAGAATTTGCCAATCTAACTTTGCCAAAATTTATGCCAAAAGTGTGGCAAATCGCCAGTACCGTAGCGCTTAGTATCAATGATGAACCGCTCGGGGCGTTTGCCTTGGCAGATGATCTAAAGGCAGATACCCCGCAGGCGATAGCGGCGTTACAAGAGAGCGGCATCCATGTCATCTTGATGAGTGGTGATAAGCAGTCTGTGGTCGATCACGTGGCAGGCCAGCTGGGCATCGACAAGGCATATGGCCAAATGAGCCCGCGGGATAAAGCCAGTCAAATCGCGCTGTTGCAAACTGCCGGCCATAAAGTGGCCATGGTCGGTGATGGCGTCAATGATGCGCCAGCGATGGCCACTGCCGATGCCAGCTTTGCTATGTTTGAGGGTACTGATGTCGCGCAGCATAGCGCCTCCGCTCGCTTGATGGGCGAGTCGCTGATGCATATTGATGCGGCACAAAAAATCGCCAACGCCACACTGCGCAATATCAAGCAAAACTTATTTTTTGCGTTTCTTTATAATACGCTGGGCATACCGCTGGCAGCGTTTGGGTTTTTAAACCCGATGATTGCCGCGGCGGCAATGGCGCTGAGCTCCATCTCTGTCTTGATGAATGCGCTACGTTTGACCCGTTTTCGCACTGAGGTTGAGCTAGATAATACCGTCTCTACTCATCATACTGATGATAAACGCTTGCCAAGTGCCTAAGTCTGCTAGGGCAGTCACCTTCGCCGATATCGCTGTGAGGCCAGATAGGCGAATAACCGAGCGTTTGTATGACTTTATGAGCGTCAGTCGGTGCAAGAGAAGGGATGTTTGGCGAAATTTATGCTATGATGCCACGTACGATAGCCGCCCATGAAAGCCTTAAATAAACGCTTAGTTTTGTCCAAACCCAGCCGATTATACTAAGTAGGCAAGATAGGTTTGGAGCTGCGCTATACGATATTTTATTTTATCTTTTTGTATTCTAGTTGCCGTTATTTATCCCACAAACTTGGCATGACCAAAGGAATTAACAGACATTATGTACGCTGAAGAAACCACCAACGTCACCGCAATTAAAGATATTCGCGCCCGTGAGATTTTAGACTCGCGCGGTAACCCAACCATCGAAGCTGACGTCATTTTGGCTGATGGTACTATCGGCCGTGCTGCTGCACCCAGTGGCGCGTCTACTGGCTCACGTGAAGCCCTCGAGCTACGTGATGGCGACAAAGATCGCTACATGGGCAAAGGTGTCAAAAAAGCCGTGGCCAACGTCAATAGCCAGATCCGTAGTGCGCTTATGGACAAAGACGTCACCGAGCAGCAAGCCATTGATGATGCGATGATTGCATTAGATGGTACAGAAAACAAAGACAACCTTGGCGCAAATGCCATGCTCGCGGTCTCTCTTGCCACGGCAAAAGCCGCTGCTAAGTCACAAAGCTTGCCACTGCATCAATACATTGCCAACTTGCGCAATCAGACATCATTGACCATGCCGGTACCGATGATGAATATCCTAAACGGCGGCGAGCATGCCGACAACACCGTTGATATCCAAGAGTTTATGATTGAGCCAGTTGGTTTTACCAGCTTCTCAGAAGCCCTGCGCGCAGGTACAGAGATTTTCCATAGCCTAAAGTCTGTCCTAAAATCACAAGGTCTCAATACTGCGGTTGGTGATGAAGGGGGCTTTGCGCCCAACCTGCGTAGCAACGAAGAGGCCATTACTGTCATCATGCAAGCGATCGAGCAGGTCGGCTATAAGGCCGGTGAAGAGATTCATTTGGCGCTAGACTGTGCGGCCAGTGAGTTCTATAAAAACGGACAATATGTCTTGGCAGGTGAGGGCAACAAGGCCTTTGATAGCCAAGGCTTCTCAGACTACCTTGTAGGCCTGACGCGTCAATATCCGATCATCTCTATCGAAGATGGTCTTGATGAGTCAGATTGGGACGGCTGGAAGTACTTAACTGAGCAAATCGGTGATAAAGTTCAGTTGGTTGGTGATGATTTGTTTGTGACCAACCCTGCTATCTTGCAAGAAGGTATCGACAAGCACATTGCCAATGCGATTTTGATTAAATTTAACCAAATCGGCACGCTGTCAGAAACCCTAGACGCCATTTATCTGGCGAAGAAAAATGGCTATGCGACGATTATCTCGCATCGCTCAGGTGAGACAGAAGACAGCACCATTGCAGACTTGGCAGTCGGTACCGCAGCCGGTCAAATCAAAACAGGCTCACTATGCCGTTCAGACCGCGTAGCGAAGTACAACCAATTGCTACGTATCGAGCAGCAAGTACGCGCCAGCTACCGTGGCCGTGAAGAGTTCATTGGCCTACGTGGCTAAACGCTCTTATAGTTACAGTCGATAAGTAAGTGTATGCTGGACGATAGGCTGCTTTTGCGGTATCGTTCAGCATACTGAGCTGTGTTGATCCTCTCTGTCTTGTTTGGCGCAAACCCTTTATGAAATACTTTAGCCAATTTATGCTACTTGCCTTAGCCGTTGCAGTACTCTTAGGTCTGCAATATCAGTACTGGCTGGGTGAAAATGGCCATTTTGAGCATCAAAAACTGCTGACACAAATCGAAGAGCAGCAGCGCTTAAATGACAATCAAGTATCAGCAAATAACTTGTTGCGTACGGATGTTCATGACTTAAAAAACGGTCTTGAGGCGGTAGAAGAGCATGCTCGTTTAGACTTAGGTCTCATCAAACCCAATGAAACCTTTGTACAGGTATCCACAGCGCCGACGACGCACAGTCGTTATTAAGGCGGGCACATTAAGCCCAGTCGTTTGGCGATACCTTGGTCTTGTCATTATCATTATAACCACGATGACATTCAGACACTTTTCAATCTCTCTCTTTTTATCTTTTCCCCTTTTTTAGCGCCACCTCATGGCTCCCCGTGATTTTTCTTTGATAGGCCTTGGCTCATGAATACCACTCCTCGCATACATGCCATGATCGTTGCTGCTGGTCGCGGCAGTCGCTTTGGTGCGTCTATGGCCAAGCAGTATACCTTGTTTCAAGGCCAGACATTGCTGCAGCATAGCATGGAGCGGCTCGCTTGTAGTGCCTTTATCGAGCAGTGCTGGTTGGTCATCGCTGCGGACGACACCACTGCGCAAACGCTCAATTTTGCCTTGCCAGTACAGTACGCCACTGGTGGTGCTGAGCGTTGGCAGTCGGTGCAGGCGGGTGTGGAGGCCATTCGGCAGTCAGGTGCTGCAGACACCGATTTGGTCTTGATTCATGATGCTGCGCGCCCAGCGGTGCCCAGCTGTGATATCGATAAGGTCATTACGGCGGCGATGCATGAGCCGTATGGTGCCATCTTAGCGACGCCAGTCGCTGATACCCTCAAGCACTCCTATGGACAAGACGCGGGGCTGCCTACTTATATTGCGCAAACGCTTGATCGCAGCAATATATGGCAAGCACAAACGCCGCAAGTCTTTCGACTAGACCAATTACAAAAAGTCCTACAGCATGTCAGTGAACAGCAGATAGCAATCACGGATGAAGCCAGTGCTTTTGAGTCTCTGAGGTTACCCATCCGCTTGGTGGCTGGCAGTCGCCAAAATATCAAATTGACGTATCCTGATGATGCCGCCTTGCTCTCTGCTATCTTGAGTCTACAAACTTGATAGCTTTTACCTTGGTAGCTTTTACGTAGACGCTAGAACCATCAGTTTTATTAACCCCCTTGATTTTTTGATACAACCGTATATTATCGCTGCAAAAAATACAAAGCGATACTTCTATTATATTTGTTTTAGTAAATATAAAGGCGTACTAATATATCATTATTTATCTATAACCAAACTTATAAGGTAAACATAGGTTGCTTTAATGACGAAACTAGCCTATGATGTAACTAACTTAATACAATTGATATAAACACTTATAAAATCAATAATATAACAAGCCAGTTGATTGCTTCTAATTGTCTTGTCTCTAGATTTTTTTCAACGTTAGTATGGTTGTTTTAACTACATTAACCTAAATATAGGGAGAAGCGGATTGTCAATAATCAATGATTCGACAAATCCAGTAACGACGGATCTTTGCCAGCTGGTGTACATCAGCCGGATTACTTCGACTGGTCTGTCAAGTCCCAGTACACTTAATGACATCTCAGAGATTGCGATTGAACGTAACCAAACGGATGAGATTACTGGTATCCTTTGCTATGGCAATGGGTATTTTTTGCAATGTGTAGAAGGGTCGGAGCAAGCTTTGACCAATCTGAAAAATCGCTTGTTGGCAGATGAGCGACACAAAGACATGGAAATTTTGGATTTTTCAGCGATTGATGAGCGCCGTTTTTCGAGCTGGTCGCTGCGCTCTATCACACTTGAGCGCTGGATGACAAGAGACCCTGAATTGAAAAAGCTGATGCCGTTTAAGCCCTATAGCTGGAGTG